>Ga0208147_1000436_pt1 | contig 14747 bp, 18 predicted proteins | sample DEB3_08_DNA_FD_184520 | JGI IMG/M metagenome (GOLD analysis project Ga0208147, IMG submission 184520) | Aqueous microbial communities from the Delaware River and Bay under freshwater to marine salinity gradient to study organic matter... | ecosystem: Environmental > Aquatic > Marine > Coastal ... | reverse complement strand
GAGGCCAGTTTGGCGCGCTGGATGGCTTTTGTCACGCGGTCGAGCGTGGCCTTGGGCGTGGATGCTGGCAGTAGTTTCATCGTGGAGGGTTTTTGCGGGCAAAGAAACAGCACCCAAAGACACCAATCGCGACCGCGAAGGCCAGAAAGCCGAAGAACTCCGGCACGGTGAGGTTGGGTGCTGTCAGGAGGAAGATCATGCGATGCGGAACGTGGCGTTTGCGCTGGCCCCAGGATCGACCGTTGCCAGCAAATCCTCGTCGGCGTCCACGACGCGGAACTCGCGGCCTTCGTGGTGGAGAGCTTGGGAGCGGAACTTCATCACGACGACCTTTTGGCCGAGTTCGATGCCGGTAACGTGTTCGTCATCGAAGGCGACAATGACGGCCTCCTTGGCGTCGTTCTTGACGGCATCTTGCGGAAGGAAGATGCCGCCTGCGGTCTTGACCTCGGCGGCGGCGGTGACTTCCACGAGCACGCGGGCCTTGGCAGGCTGCGCGGTCTTTTCGTTGTGGAAGGGGGCAAACGGGACGTTTTCGAGTCGATGGAGCATGGTTGTGGGCTGGTTAGAGGGGTTGGGCGGTGCCGACCGTTTCGCGGGCCTCGACGAACTCGGAATGGATTTCCCAATCGGTAGCCAAGGCATCGGAGCCGGAGGGCTGCCAGCCGTGCAGAGAGTTGTCTGGATACACGATGCAGAACTGATTCTGGTAAGTGATGGGCTTGCCCGATTTCACGAGCACGTCTTTGACCGCTTGCGGAAGGCTGGTCATTTTGGGGATGATGTCCGCAGGCACCGACGAAGGCACTTGCCGGAAAACGAACAGTCCTTTACCGTTCCAGCCTTCGCGGCTGACGATTTTGCCCTCCTTGAGAGCTTCGATTGCTTGTCCAAAGGTTTGGTTTTTCATGGTGTTGGGCTGGTTAAGTTTTGGTCACTTGCCCTCGGGGCGTTTATCGAGGCCCTTTTCGGCCAAAATGGCGGCGAGGTCGTCGATGTGGAGGCAATCGCACATGCAAGCGCCGATAATGATGGCCGGGCCATACTGCTGACCTCCATCGACGACGATTTGCCCGTTGCAGAAGTCGTTTCCAGGAATCGCGTTCTGGAGAGTTCCGATAGCAGTAACTTTGCCGCTTTGGGTTTCGATTTGAGCGACCTTATCGCCGTTTTGTGCTTCGCGTCCGTTTCGGTAGTGCATGATAGGTAGTAGTGGGGTGAAGGTTACTTGCCGGACGTGGTTTCGATGACCTGCTCCGGCAGGACGATGGTCTTGGCGTCCCGGATCGCCTGCGCGTCGGCGGGCGAGATGGTGCCGCGCTTCTCAGCCGTCGTGATCGCGAGATTGACGAGCTTGCCCAGGCGGGCGGTGTCTTCGGGAGACTTGCAGGCCGGGAGCGTGAGGGACACGATAGCGACGGAGATGAACAGGATGGTGCGTTTCATGGTGGTGTTGGTGGGTTGTGGTTTCAGGCTTTGGGTTCGCGACGTTTCACCCAGCCAGCATGACCGAGTTCAACCGTCGAAAGAGGTTCTTGGATGGACGCCTTGAGGGTATCGGCGTCCGTTTCGAGCGCGGCGGCCAGTTCCTTGAGGCGCATCGGGCTTCCGAGCATTTCCCATGCGCGGAAGTGGAGCGGAACGGGCACGTTGATGATGGTCGGCATGTCGGTTCCGCTGCCGTCAGGGCTAAGAAATGCCTCTTCGGGACTTGAAAGCGTCTCCGAGGCGGACGCGCCGGGCTGCTCGGAAACCTGCCCAACAACCACGTCAGAGGCTTCTTTGCTGTTTCCCGGCGCGTCCATTTCGGGGGATTCGTCGGCCTTCATCGGCCTGATGCCCAAAGCGTCCGAGACGCTTGGGGCGGAAGTGGTTGCAGGAGCGGGACTTGCACCCGCGTTTTCAGGGTATGGGCCTGACGACTTAGCTTCTTGTCCATCCTGCGATTGGGAAAGGTATTGCTCCATGCGCTCCACGTCTTGCATGGCCGTGTTGGTTCCAATGGTGGCCTGCGTGTGTTCGTAGGCCGGATGCGTGGTTGTATCGACCGAGCCAGCACTCAGGAGACTCAAGAACAGGGCCGCGCCCTTGTTGCACGCCGGATGCGGGCCAGCGCCGGAGTCGTGCATCGCCATCGCGAGGTTGCAGTGCCATCCCCAAGCATATTCAGGATCGGCCTTCATGGCGTCGATCAGTCCCTTGATGGGCGATGTGGCCTCTGCGGTCGGAACCTCGACCGTGACGACGAGCGGATGCGGCAAGCGCCGTTGATCCATGAGTTCGTGCGCCATGAAGCCCTTGTTGGCGTTCCAGATCGACGCGGGCACCTTGAGGACGTGCGCGTCATACTGCTGTTCGTAGCGAAAGATGGCCTGACGGCCGTTGCGGTCGGAGTACTCGAAAGGGGCCGTCGATCCCACGCCAACAGCGCGGACAATGACGGTTGGTTCGCCAGAAATGGCGAGTTTCGCGAGCGTCGGGGAATCGAAACGCTGCGGGAGGCGGAAGGGTTGTGGTTTGCTGGGCATGGTGTGTGGTTTTGGGGGAAGTGCCCGCCCGGCTCATCACCGGGCGGGCTGGTAGTTGATGCTACTTTGTGGTAGCCGGGATTACGCGTTCAGGGCCGGGACTTCCAAGCCTTCGTGCTGGCCGCCGTGGCGGATCAGCGCGTAGCCGTTCGTCTTGCCATCGGTGCGGATGCAGGGCGCTTGGCCGAAGATGGCCTGATAACCACCGCCAGTCACAAAGCCCCAATCGTCCGTCTTCTCGATCATCTTGTCCGAGCCGACATAGGCGCGGACAGCCGAACCGACGCCGAGCATGAGAGAACTCATGTCCGGCACACCTTTGGCGTTCGCGGGGATGATGTAGGCACCCGCCGTGAAGGTATCGGTGTAGTTGTAGGTGTCGAAGGTGTTGCCGCTGCCGACGCCGCCAAGCGCCGGAGTGCTGTCCCAGGTGTCGCCCGTGCAATCCAGGTCGCCAACGGTCGTGGAACCAATCGTCGAGGTTCCCGCGCCATCCGGCGAGAGAATCTGATCGAGTTGGATTTTGTTGCCGTTGTTGGCGTTACCGGTCCAGCGCACGAAGCCAACGGAACCATCGGTATTGATGATCCACGCATAGCCGAGCGTCGAGTTGATGGCGGAGTAGAAGGAGGACTCAGCGGAGACGCTGGACTGGCCTTCATACCATTCCTTCGCGTAACCAGCGAAGTACTCGAAGAACAGCGTGCGGGTGTCGGCGGCGATTTGCACGAGGTCGCAATCCGCCAGAGCGGAATCGACCCCGAAGCCGACACCGAGTTCCGCACGCGGAGCGAGCGGGTCAGCATAGACGTTGCGTTCAGGATCGACGCTGATGTGTTCGTGCAGCATGACGCCGCCCCAATCCATGAGCTTGCCTGAGAAGCGCGGATTCGTGTCGCCACGAGTTCCGGCCTGTTCGAGAGCCTGATTGTAGGACGAGGAGTTGCGGATGCCCTGCATGGACGAGTCAGGGATGTAGCAGAGCGGGCGATAGACCGGGGAACCCTGCTTGCTGTACTCGATTTCGATGGGGCGGCCACCAAGGCGCTGCCAGATCGGCTTCGCGGTGCTGATGAGGCTTGGCGACATCGTATCGAGGGCGGTCAGGCTCGCGAGAGTCTTCTTGCCGTTCGGGAAGATGGTGTTGCCGGATCCGCGCATCTTGAGGGCGAGCTTCATGTCGTTCATGCGGCGAAGGCCCAGCTTTTTCTTGAGCATCTGGAGGGCCGCCATCTTGACGCCGCCGCCAGCCGCAAGGAACTTGAGTTGCTTTTCCGTGAACACGATACCGTCGCGCCAGAAATCGACGATACAGCCGAAGGTTTTGAAATCGACCTGCGACTCGTTGCCGGTCAGGGCCGTTTCACCACGGACGCCGGAACCACGAGGGGCCGACATGACCGTCATCTTGATTTCGTCGCCGGAGTTGGCGGACAGGTCACGCTTGACGATGAAGGGCTTCTTGGACCCTTCCGGGCCTTCAAAGGCTGCGAAATCATCGACGGACTCAGCGCCCTTTTGAAGCTGCTTGTCCCAAAGTTTCGCTTTGACGTTGGAGTCAGCGGCAACAGCCGTTGACAGGAGATTGACGATAGACTCGCCGTTGTAAGTAGGCATGGAAGTGGAGGGGTGAGGATTGGGGTTGGGTCACGCGCCTCGGAACTGTTAGCCGCCAGACTTTTTCAAGACTTCAAGCTGTTGCTCCTCGGTCAGCGTATCGAACTGGGCTTCGATGTTTCCAGGCGTGAAGACGCCGGGTGCATCGGGATTGCCCGTGAGTGATCCCGGAAGCCTGACCGATTGTTTCGGCAGGGGCGGTATCGTCGGATCGTCGTTATCAGGGTCCGCGCTATTCGCGCCGCGACCGCCGAAAAACTTCTCCAAAACCCTCTTGGCGATATGCTCGGGCCAGTCGGGACGCTGCAAGACTGGATCATTTTTGGCGCTTGCAAGCACAAATTCATCGTCGCAGTAAGATTCAAAGGCGGACTTGTCTTGGCCCGGCTTCACGTCGGTCCAAAGGTCGGAGTGATCGGCCATGACCTTATCGAGCGACTTTTGCACATTGGCCTGAAAGGTGGCTTGCGCGGCGGAAGCGTGTTCGGCCTCGCGCTTGGCTTCGCGGAGGTCGAGCTTGAGGTCTGCGAGTTGTTCGAGAAGATCGGTCGTGTCGCCGTATTCGCCTTTGACGCGGGCAATCTCTGCTTTTTTCTCGGCAATGGCGTCTTCGATTACCCGCACAGACTCCGCCACCTCCCGAACGGGTTCCGGTGCTGGATCAATGGGCTTATCGCCTTCCTTGGGTGTATCGGGCGTTTTGGCAGCCGGTGCGCCATAGACCTGCGCGGAGGCTTCGGCCTCGCTCATGCCGGATTTCACAAGGGTTGTGAACTGCACGAGCTTGGCGCGGGCTTCGGGGGGCATGCCGCCAAGGGACAGCCGGTGAATGTTGGCCGGGTCGTTCTTGGGCTTGTCGCTTTGGGTGGGTTTGTCACCCTCGGGCTTCGGTTCCGGCTTTGGATCGGGCTTGGGAGCATCCGGCACAAGGCCCGAGAAGTCGCCCTTCTCAAAAGCGGCCATCTGCTCCGCCGAGAGTTCGCCCAGGCTATCGAGCGCCGCCGCGACATCGGAATCGGACGGGGATGAAGGGTTGCTGGGAGCGGCTGGTGTCGGGGCGGGATTCGGAGAATCAGCGACAGGAGCGGATGAGGCGGGCGTGGCGTCGTCGGGCATGGTGGTGTGTGGTGTGGTTGCGGTAGGTGTCGCCGGGGTCGGGTGAGGTTTTGGAGAGTCAAGGGCAAACTTCGGATGGTAGGTCGTGGTATCGGCTTGAAATATGGCCCGGATGGCGTTCCATGTGGAACCACGTCCTATGAAAACACTCGACCTCGCCCGCTACTTCGCCAACGTCGATCTTGAATATCAACGCCGCTACCGTTCAGCATTAACCCCTGGCATCCTATTTTGGTATCATGTGATAGCTATCTGCTTGGGGCTGATGCTGGGCTTATCGCTTCGCGCCGATACTCCGGCCGCCATCGCCGCCGACTACCGCGCCAAAGCCAAGACGGCGCTGGAGCGGGTCAACACCACGCTCGAAAAGGCCACGGTGCCGATCATCGCGGAACTCGTGAAGGCTGGCGACACCATGGGCGCCGATGAGGTCAAGGCCCAACTTAAAGCCAAGCAGGACGGCGAGCCGGTCGCGAAGCCGCACGCCAAGGCTGCCAACCTGTTCGTGCTCTACGATGCGGCCCGGCTCCGCGCCTTGGAGCCGATCCAACAGGCCACGATTCGGAAGCTCGATGCCGTGCTGGCCGGTGCGGATGGCAAGAAGCTGGAAGTCGTGGACGCGGTGAAGACCGTGCGGGCCGAGATTGAAGCGGGCAAGGTTGAGGATTTTGGCCCAACGGGCATTCCCGTCGAATGGACGTATCATCAAACTCCTGATTCCAAGTCTGATGCTCAAATCAAACTCAAGCCTGATGGCGTCTTTGAAATTGACGACGGCCAAGGTGTCCAAACCGGCTCGTGGAAGTGTAACAAAAAAGGATCAATGTTGACCATCAACCTTGCGCAAAACACATGGTCTGTGACCGTTAAAGATGGCCTTGGCGTTATTCAACGTGAAGTAGGAACTCGCTACATGCGACCCGTCACAAATAAGTGATCCTTCCAGCGGCGAGCAAATCCGCAAACATGGCCGCCTCTGCATCGCCATCGTGCTCTGATGGCTTTTTGAAGGCGCTGGGAACCCAATAATGGTGTTGGCTCGAATGCGTTTTGGAGAAATGGTCAAAACCCGTCAGGGTCAGTCTCTTGACGTTTTTCACTCGCAGAAGCCACGCGACAACCAAGAGGCCACTGGTGGCGAGCAGTTTTTCACGTTCCGGCTCAAACCCGCTTTTCCACGCGCTGCGCTCTTGGAGTTCGCGTCGGACTTGGTTGTAGAACCATCGTGGCAGACGTTCGCACGGCATCGCTTCCGCTTCTTCGTGTTTGGCTGTTTCGCCGTCGATCAAAAGGCTATGGCAAGGCTTTGATGCTGGATCAAGCCGCGAGCGAGCGATTCCGACTGAACTCCAAAGACTCGTTCGGGTTCCGACTTGGCTTTCATATCCGGCCACCTTGTAGTTGTTGAACCGCACAACATGCGTGTGTGCATCAATGATTGCACCATACGAAGATCGAAGGGCCGAAGGGCCATTTCCGACCACCGCCACGGTATCGTTTTCGGCAATGCGCCACAAGCCAGATTGCCAATGCCCCGTGATGTAGCGCCCATTCTTCTCGATGTGCATGCCGCCCGCTTTGATGATCTTCTCAATCCACCACGTCTCCGGGCGAACGGTCGGATGCAAGGTCTGGCCCTTCCATTTGTTCACACTCGGGACATAGCTGATGCTGAAAATGAAGGCGTTCGAGATGCGGGCCATTTCCGCCAATGCGGTTTCAACCTCGCACTCGGGCAAGTGCTCCAGCATATCGAATGAGGTCACGACCGTAAATTCCTTGTCGCCGAACGGCAAGCGTGTGGCCTCTGCGGTCAAATCAGCGCCCGGACATGCAGGATCGACGCCAATAGCCCGCACGGATGGCATGGCATGTTTGAGTTGCGCCGCAAACTCGTTGTAGCCGCATCCCACATCCAAGACGCTCGGAGAACCCCATTTCTGAATGATACGCACCGCTCGTGCGCCGTGGTTGCTGTGTCCGTAGCGCGGGAATGCCGTCGCGTTGGCATAGATACCTTTGTATTTCTCAATTTCGGCAATCATGGTGTAGGCGTCGGCGTAGGTGTCGGAGTCGGGGTGGGTGTCGGAGTAGGCGTTGGAGTAGGAGTCGGCGTGGGTGTTGGGGTCGGCGTCGGTGTCGGAGTTGGAGTGGGGGTGGGTGTGGGGGTGGGTGTGCTGGTAGGCGTGGGCGTGGGTGTTGGGGTCGGCGTGGGTGTGAAAGTCGGAGTTGGAGTCGGCGTGGGCGTGGGCGTGGGTGTTGGGGTCGGCGTCGGCGTACTGGTAGGAGTCGGAGTTGGCGTAGGTGTCGGAGTCGGCGTGGGTGTTGGTATGACGCCCACACCCACAAGCCAATCGAGCCACAGCCCGCCAAGCGTGCCCGTAGTCGGGGGCGGGGCCGGGACTGGCACGCTATCCTGGTCACGCTTGAACGTGGGCCGCTGCGGTTGCCGGATCGTGAGGTTGTTCTGCGAGATGCCCTGTGTGAAGTGCAGGCCGTTGTTGCTGACTGGATGCAAATGCTCCAGCCAGGACGTTCCTTCGAGGCTTTTGGGATCGCCGTTCATAGGTGGGGTCAGCCAACGGTTTCGTCGCGGGTGTCAATCGGCGCATACGCTTCGACGAGGATGCGGTGCTCCATCGTGCCTATGACCTCGATGCGCGTGTCCTCGATGACGTACTTTTGCCAGTCCTGCATTGGAGTCGGTGGATGCTCCTGGACGACCAAATCGGAGCCGACACCGCCAGCCTCGGGAGTGCCGCAGCCAAAAACGACGCGCCCGGATGTCTGGTAGGACGTAAACTTGGCCCCTGGATGCAAGCATTCCGGGAACGAGCCGCTGGAGCCGTCGAAACTCCAATGGATCGCGTCCGTGATGGGGATTTGCTGCATGTTCTTCTTCCCAAATGGCGTGTCCGCCAAGTAGTGCCGGATGCGGAACCACGTCGGGTACATGTTGCCGGGCCGGTAGCGCACTCGCTCATGGACACGGTTCGCCGATGTGATGTTCCCGGACGCATCGACGGCAGAAAGGGGCAATTTGCCTTCCTCAAACCAGAGATTCAGGAGGACGGTCGGCCACGAGTGCATGCGCTTTACCCAGCGAGTCTTGAAAGGCGTGCGGCGCTGCGATGTGGTGCGGATTTCGGCGAAGTAGAACCGGCGCTGTTGGAAACCGGCCTTTTGGGCGTGGATGAGTCGCCATCCTTGGAGGCTGGAGGGCACCTTCTCGGCTTCCTTGATCCACTTCGGGCACGTCGCCCAGGTCACGGACGAGTTCAGGAAGTCCGGGATCGTGAGGGCTGTTGGCGGCTCCTTGGCGACGATCGAGAAGTTCCGCACCGTTGGGTTCGGGGTGTCGTGCCAGTCGAAAGTCGAGTCAGGCATGGCTTATTCGTCCCTCGGTTCAGAGCCGACGCCGCTGATTTGGGCCAACTCAAAGTGATATTCGATGCCGCTGGAGGACATATAGAAGCGGTGCGTTACATCGCGGTCGTATTGGCGCGGAGCCGTGTGGGAAACCTCATCCGACAGCTTGCTGATTGCGGCGGCGTTGTTGTTGAAGACCTGCGTGCCCTCGGGCCAAAAGCCGTGATCGTAGTTTGCCGCCGCTGCCCCATTCGCGAGCGCGAACTTGGACGAGGGGAAGATGTCGCGGTAGGGGTCGCTCTTGACTGAAATAGTCGCGTCCCGGTATTCGCCGGTCCATCCCGGAACGAAGCCATCGCCTCGCCCGCCCTTGAGATAAATGTAAGTGTCGGTCGGGACCGTCGAGAGATAAACGTACAGGGTATTGGCCCCGTTTGAACCGCTGCCGTTCGTGACCACCACGGATGCGGCCCCGCGTGTCCCGGCTGGTGTCACGCAAGTGATCGTCGTGGCATCAACGACCACAACGGACGTGCAGGCCGCGCCGCCAATCGTGACGCCAGTTGCGCCCGTGAAGTTGGTTCCCACGAGTGTAACGGCCTGTCCGCCGATTGTTCCGCCCACGTCGGGCGTGATGCTGGTAAGGGTAGGGGCTGGCATGTTAGGAAATGGTATTTTGTGCCCTCAAACGGGCGTTTTGGTTCCAAGCGGCCCATCCCACGGCCCGGAGCGTGATCCAGCGCAGGTTTGCTCGCCATGCAGGCAAGCCTTTCCGCCGAAGAAGCTCCGCATAGACATCATCGGCCTGCCGACGTGTGACGGGCTGTAGGTCGCCATTTGGCAGCCGGTAGCCACCCAGGCGATACAGGTAATCGTGAACGGCCGCGCCGCGTTTGGAGGCTCCGAAGCGTTTCACGAGCCACTGGAGGCCGGTCGGGATGCTCTCGCCATCGAACTCGAATCCATCATGGACCGTGACGACGAGGCCAAGGACCGCCGAATAGACCGACAGGGAGCCGCGCAGCCGATACCGCTGCGTGTCGCTCCCCTCCGTGATGTCCACGAAATCGGGATCGGTCAGAAACTCGGCGGGGCGGGGCGTCATCAGTTGGAGTTTTTGCGAATGGATTCGAGCATTGACGTGATGGAGCGGAGATTTTCGAGCACCATCGACGTGCGCTCATCCAGCCGTTGCAGCAGCGCGTGCGTGGATCGGTCGGCGTCTTGCAATGCCTTTATCTCCTGCTTGACGCTCAAAATGTCGGTGCCGTGCGTTTCGATGTCGTTGGCCTTGCTGGAAGCAATCCAAACCACCGAACCCCATGCGCCGAGGGCGGAGGCGATAATGGCGAGCAGCGTCGAGTTGATTTTGAAGTGCTGGCTCATGGGGCGAAAGCGGGTTTACGCATTTCCAGCCTGGGCGGCGTCAATGTCGGCGTTGAGACGGTTGATTTCGGCGCGGGCGGCCTCCAACTCGGAGACGACCTGCACATAACCGGGGTGAGTCTCCAGCACCTGCGACAGCGTGAGCGTGTTGATTTGTTGCTGCAACGCCTCCACTGCCGCGTTGTGATCCGCGATAGGCATTTTGCCTTGCGCCTCGGTTTGCAGGGTGGTGATCTGCGTTTCGAGGGCTGCCTTGTCTTGCGTGAGTTGGCTGATTTGTTGATCGCGGTCAGCGAGTTCGTTGGTGATGGTGTTGATGATGTCTTGGGCGGGTGTCATGGCAGTGTGTTGGGTTTGGGGTTGAGAAAGTTAGGAGGGATCGACGCCTTGGGTCAAAACGGTCGCGGTCATTGGACCGGCTGATACAACTTCCATTCGCACGCCAGCCGCGAGGTCATCGACTATTGAAACATTTGAGACTAGGCTAACCGAGCTGAACAGGGCCGCCGTCATGGCAGCGTGGAAGGCCGACGCGACTTGAGCGGCGGTGTCACCTGCACCGATTGCAACCTCGTGCAGCGTGCCTCCTGGGGATGGGGCGCTTTCTGTCCCGGTGTTACCCCAAAAATCATGCCTTCCATCAGCGGCATAAAGGCTAATATACCAACCTGAGACTCCTGTCACCCACGCCGAACCATCGCCAGTGTAAGTGATTTCCGTTCTCTCGATCACGCCCGCCGTCAACCGCCTCACGGTAACCACATGGTCCTGTGTCGTCACACCATCCTCGGCGGTGACCGTGACCGTGCAAACGTTGTCACCCACACTGAGAGACAGCGACACAGGATTAGCAGCCGGGTCCGTGTTGATCGTCCGCGTGGCCCCCGGATGCGTCGGCGTGGCGATCACATCCACGTTGGCAAAGCTGTTGGCGCGCTGAATCGTGTCTGTGTCCACAACGGGCGTGCCGTCAATCGTGAAGGTGCCCAGGCTCGTGTCATTGCTCAAGGCGACGCCACCGGAAGCACGGTGGACGCTGGCATTGATGCAGGCGACGGGAAACATGGGTTATTCCTCCGAGTAGTAGAACGGTGTGATGCTGATGTTCCCGGCTGCGCTGGCCTGGACTTGCAGCTTTTTGTTTGCGGTGGCGAGCTTCCACTTGCCGCGTGGCGTGATCTGCTTCGTCTCGTTCGCGGCCATGTACACGGTTTCAATGATCGTGCCGGTCGCGGATTCGACCGCGAAATCCAGCCGCAAGGCCGTATCAGAAGAGATGAGCAGGTCCGTGATGACGATTTTTTGCCCGGTGGTAGGCGCATCGGTCACGCTGGCAAAGCTGGCGCTTTGATCGGAGCTTGTGAACCGTGCGCCAGACACGCCCCGCGAGGTCGTCCACGCGGGGCCGTTGTCTTTGACGCTGCCGATTGCGGCGGTGCCTGCCGCGACCGGGAAGCCGTCCTCGAACAGTTTTCGCATCGCTGCCATGAAGATTTCCACCGCATCCGGCTCGGGCCGTTTGCGGTCGTCGAGTTGTGCCCAGGTGGCTTTAGGGATGCGTGGCATGGCGGCGATGCGTTGAGGGTGAGAGATTACTTGTGGAGCACGAGCGCAAAGCCTGCGTTCGCGCTTTGGTTGGTCATCTGGACGAGAAAGTCAGAGCCGGACTCGCGATGAACAAAGTAGTCGGTGCCTTCCGTGAGGGCGGCCATGTCGTGCGTGCCGGTGTTGGCTTTTGTCATCGTCAGGACGGAGCGAATGGCTCCCGGCTGGTCGAGGACATCGACGCCAAGCGCCAGCTCGTCGGCAGCGTCCCATTTGACCATCTGGTCGATGTAGGTCGTAAAGACTCCGTGAGCGGTCGCGCCCGCACTCGATAGTTTGATGGCTACCTCCGTGATGGCATCGCCGGTCCCGGCTGCGAGGCTCGAAACATCGACTTCGACCCACGTCCATTTATTGATCGTCGCGACAGCCGGAATGTTGAAGGTTCTGGCTCCTCCGTCATCGGTCAGGACGAGTGTCAGGTCGCCAGCCGTCAGGGCTGCCGTGGAGTAAATCCACATGCCTACGCTCTCGTTGGCTTCAAGGTTGTCGCTCGTGATCGTGGCCTTGACGCCATCGCCTGCAACAGCCGTGGATAGCCACGCCAGCTTGAGCGAGTTCGTGCCCACGCGGGCAATCGTGGCGTCCTGAGTGTCGGTCGGGTCTGCGGTTCCTCCAACGGCCCCCCACTCGGCGGCGGGCGTGTCGTCGGTGTAAACGGTCGTCTCGGTGCTGCCGTTCGTCATCGTCGCAAAGGGCACGAGTTTGGCGTTGATGCCTCCCGTAAGGACGTTGGCCGCGCCCAGGTTGCCGCCATCGGCGGGATACGGAATCGCGACATCGGCTTTCGGGAACGTCCAAGCGCCGGTCGATCCGCTCCAGTCATGCGCGACCGCGCCGCTGGCCGTGATGCCGGTCTGGAACTTGGCTGTGCCGTTGTAGGCGTTGAGGACGACGTTGTTGGACTGGTCCGAAAGCGCATAGGAGGCCATGGACTGAATGGCGTTCACGCTCGGAGGCGAGTTGGAGCCGGTGATGTTCCGGACCATCTGGTCAACGGTGGCGGCGACGGCGAGGCCCGCAACAGCGAGCAGGGATAGCAGGATGTGCTTTTTCATGGTATCAGGATGCGGGTTTGGTTTGGGTGGGTGTTGGATTGGTGGCGACCTGCTGCTCCAGGGCGAGCAGGTTTTGCAATCTGGCGGCCTGCTCGGGTGGAAGTGCCAAAATGCAATCTTCAATTTGAACATTTGGCTGGCGGATGATTTCCTCGGCGGCGTCGAACTCCAGAGCCTTGAGGGACTGGATGAAGAGGGGCCGGGCCGCTGGTTTCTCGACCTCGGGAATGGAAATCCACGACACAAAGGCATCTTGGGCCGCTTTCGCGCCTTCCAGCTTCATGGCGTTGCCCTGCTGGGTCAGGAGCAACCTCACATCCAAGTCGAGGTTGTGGACCTGCTCGGGTGTCATCTGGACAAGCTCGGCGTTCTCTCCTTCTCCAAACACGAAAGCCTCTTCGCGGTCGAAGTTCGCATAGATCAGCTTCGTCTCGAACGAGAACTCGTTCGTGATCGACCGGCGCAGGTTGTTGACGGGCCTTTTCAGGATCACGGCCGCCCGGCTCATCAGTTGCTTCACGCCCGTGGCCGTGTTGGCTTCCGGGACGCCCGAAACACTGTCTTGACCGGCCGACGAGATGCCGGAGCGCAGTTGGAGAAGCTGAATCGCCGTACTGAAAAGTTCCATCGACCGGTTGTCAGCGTCCGGGAGGACAAGCATCTCCACGGCCTCGGACAGCTTCTTGTTTTGCGCCAGCTCGATGGGTTCGCCGGGCTTGAGGGTCAAATCCTCCTCGTTGTCGTCGCGCTGCAAATAATCGCGGTGCCAGCCAACAATCGGGTTGGAGTGGTAGTTGTTGCGGGTCTGGACGGCGTTCCAAGTTTTATCAAGGAAGTTCTGGATCGTCGCGTATTTGGCGAAGAAGCCGCGACCATAGAGCTTGTGCGGCACGCGCTCCCAAACGTGAACCTTGACGGGCAGTTCCGACTTGGGCGACACGTTTGCGAGATAGTCAGCATAGACGAGCCAGTCTTCGGCGGCGGCCACAAAGACGATGTAGCAACGGCGCTGCTTTCCATCGCCGACCGGATCGGCCAGGATGAAGCCCTCCACGAGTTCGATGCGCGAGTTGATGAGGCGTTCCGCATCATCTTCCCCGAGTTCATCGCCAAGCGTGTTGGCAATCGTTTCGGACGAGGGCGCATCGGTGGTGGTTTCGCGCTCCTCGGTCTTGATCTGGAGCGTTGCCAGTTTGGCGAGCTTCAAGGCGTCGTCTTTCGAGAGGTTGAAGCGCCGCATCGCGTCCATGACGGACATCTCGGCGCGGACATAGACGTTCGTGAACCGGAGGTCGAGTTCCGGCGCGGCCTCCCGGAAAGCGATGTCGTTCGGGTGGATGATCGTTTGGTCGATGCCTTGGCTGATGACAGTCTGAACCTTGCGGAACGCCGTCTTCCACTCCAGCGACTTGCCCTTGAGGCGCTTCTTGCCCGCAGGCGTGGCCGCGTCGGCTTGGGCGGCCTCCATGGAGTCGATATACCGGCCCGCTTGATCGACGACCGGCTTGCCGTTGGCGTGCAGAGCCAGGGCTTGCTCGTCGTGCTCGTCGGTTTCGACGTGGTAAGACGACTTCACGAAGCACTCGCCCAGCGCGGCGGCGTGGTCGATGATCCGGCAGTAGTTTTGGACGAGTTTCCCGTCCCGGAATGTCCACCGAAGATGCTTCTGGACCTGCTCCGCGAGGGCCGGATCGGCGCGACCGATGGGCGACGAGGCAAACCACGGCTCCGCGCCAAAGAGGTCATTTTCGGCGGATGCAGCCGCGAACTCGCAAATGGCCCCCACGACATTCATGGAGTCGTTGGAGGTCTGGAACACTTCTTCGAGGTGCTTCTTGAGCGTCCATTCCGGGATAGACTCCTGTTTGCGGTGCGAGAAATTATCCTGCATCTCCTGGAGGTATCGAATGCGATTCAGCCGCCAGTCGTTGAGTTGTAGCAAGTAGGATTCGCGCTGCTGCTTGGCCCATCGGACAAGTTGCACGGCGCGAGGGTTGTCGGTCCCGTTACGCCGGGGCGAGGTCAGGAGGTCTTCGAGGGGCGTCTTGACCTTCTTGCGCGCCATGGT
>Ga0208147_1000435_pt1 | contig 14753 bp, 31 predicted proteins | sample DEB3_08_DNA_FD_184520 | JGI IMG/M metagenome (GOLD analysis project Ga0208147, IMG submission 184520) | Aqueous microbial communities from the Delaware River and Bay under freshwater to marine salinity gradient to study organic matter... | ecosystem: Environmental > Aquatic > Marine > Coastal ... | reverse complement strand
CTCAGGTTGCGTCCCTCGGCGCGTGGGCGATCAGCTCCCCGCTGGCGCTGCTGATCGTGGTCGCCATGGTGGCCCTGCTGGTGCTGCCCCGCTTCGTGAGGGTGTCATGATCTGGCTCGCGCAATTCGCGGCGACGCTCGCTGGCCGCCTCAGCATCATCGGCGGCGGGCTGGCCGCGCTGTTCGGCGTCTATCAGTACACGAAATTCCAGGGCGTCAAGCAGGAGCGTGCGCGCGTCAAGATCGAGAGCGAGAAACGCGATGCGAAGGCGCAGCCTGCTCGCCGCGCTGCTGAGCGCGACCCTGACAGCGTGCTCCGGAAATACCTCCGGGACTGACCGTGAGGTGGTGTGCCGGTCCTGGCTGCCGATTTCCGTGAGCCGCAAGGATGTGCTGACGGAGGGCACCGCGCGCCAGATCGCCGGCAACAATGCGGCATCCGAAGTGTGGTGCGGCCAGCGTCCGATTGCGAAAGAATCCCCCGCCCGCGTTGCGTCATCCACAGCCCCAACGCGTTGATCCATGAGACTGATCATGCACCGAGACGCCGAGATCACCGATGCGCTGGCCGCCCTTCGATCTTCACGCGATACTGGCACAAATCCATCAGGACATTGGATGGATACGAGGCCAGCTCAGCGCGAATACAGACCGGCTCGACCGGATCGAAAACCGGCTGGACAAGCGGCGCCTGTCGCTGCCGGATCTGCTGCCGTGGATTTACGGCGCGGTGATCCTGGGGCTGGTGATCATCGGAAAGTTGACGGCGCTCGAAGGCCTCGGCCTCATCCAGCCCGGAAGATAGGTTGGCTCTGGTGTGGCGCATGCTGCGTGATCGCCGGGGCCGTGCTGGTGATGTAGGCGGCCCTTGATTAGCGATCCAAAATCCAGCCGTCTGCGGCGGCTCCGAGCTTGTGCAGATCGCGGCGCGCTGCCGCCTTGTCTTGCGTCTCGACACGGTCAATCAGTAACTCAACTATCTCTGGCCCAACGCGGCGTCGGCCGTTGAGCATATCGGACAGGTAGGCCGCGCTGATTCCTACTCGCGCAGCGGCCTCTTGTTGCGTCACGCGCTCACGTTCCAGCATCTTCCTGATGTACCACGCTGGCGTGAATTGATCCGACATGGCGGGCCCCTTCTAGGCTTCGTACAGCTTCTCGATATTATCGTCCCACGCCTTCGCGACGTCGGCGCCGAGAGGTTCCTGTTTCGTCCAGACCGTTACGAGCGACGCTGTGAATCCGTTCGCCCGTTTGGCCTCGTCGGTCAGATTATCCGGCCAGTACAGGTGATCGCACTCCCCGGTCGGATTGCGAATGGCGACCTCTCCGCCGCAGTGCTTGCACTTCTCAGGCATCGGCCCGGCCTCCAGTGCCATTTCAGAAGTTGCTGCGATCCCAGCCGCGATCGGCATCAAGAGCCGCGTGCGCCTCATCGCGCTCGTAGCGCTCAACATCACGGGCTTCGCGCTCGCACTCGACCTTCCCGCACGTGTCGCTGCGCCGGTAGTGGCGATCCTCGATGACGCCCATCGATGCGCCGCAGTTCCAGCAGTGGCGCTCGCGCGCTTTCGGCTTCGGTGTGTCGGTCATGGCGGCCCTTGATGTTCGGATTGGGACCGCCGGGCCGCTAAGCCCGGCGGGGTGATTTCTAGCGCGGCGGAGCCAACCACCTAATCTCTCGCCTGCGGCCGTCTATCCGACCTGTCACACACGCTTCCGGCTAGGCCGGTTAGAGATTGCGCCGTGTCCGTTCCCTCCGGGTCCAAATCCTGCCTCGCCTGACCCGCGCGGCTTTTGGTGGCAGGAATCTCAGCGGCCATCATTGTGCGTTGTTGATCGCGTCACCGAGAGCTTTCGTTGTGGCCATGGCTTCGGCTTGCGCGACAGCAAGCTCAATCGCCGCCTTTTCCCGTTCGTAGTAGTCCAATGGCACGTTCATCATGCCAAGACGGCGAACGCGCTCGCGAGCATTGAAATCGGCCTCGGCCAGATCAGCAATCGTCTTCTTCTCCTCGTCGCTAAGCATGGCGGCCCCTGATGTTCAAATCGATCCGTTGACACGGTTGCTGGCTAGTGCATGGTATTCCGCATCCAGCTCAATGCCGATGAATTTCATGCCTAGCCGCGCTGCCGTTGCACCGGTCGCGCCGCTCCCTGCGAATGGGTCAAGCACCATTCCGCCCGGCGGGCATGAGTACAGCAACAAGTGTTCAATCAACTCTTCCGGCTTCTCAGTCGGGTGGGTGGCTCTGCCGTGCATCGACCGCACCTTGAGCACGGATCGTTTTAGCCTCTTTCCGCCATCCGGCGATACGAAGTGCGGTTCGGCGTGCGGCTGGTGCCGCCAGTGTGACGGGGGGCGCTTGTGGCGCCTCGTAGGACGAAGATCCGGAGCGGCTACGGTCGGCGGTGACTTGAACACTGATGCCCACTTCGACGACGCCAAGCGCCACTGCACAACATGCTCATGGACGCGCCGGAAGCGGTCATTGTGAAGGCCGGAGCCGTTGTGCTTCTCCCATATCACGTCCTGCACAAACTCCCATCCGGTCATCTCAGGCGCCAAGTTGAGCAGAGAGCGCGCCGAGCAGAACAGCCATAGCGACCCGCTCGGCTTGAGCACGCGGGACGCTTGCTGCGTCCAGCCAAGAAGCGGCTTGTCCCACAATCGCGTGATCTCGCCATAGGGCGGGTCAGCAACGATGCAATCGACGCTCGCCGCTGGCAGCGCCGCAATGACTACGAGTGCGTCGCCGTGGATGACGGAGGCAGTCGGTTGCACGGTAGCAAGCATGGACGGGCCTCAAATTGCGTTTCGATCAGTGGCCGTCTCTCCGGCCTGCCGCACCACTTGACAGAGACATATCACCCCAGGTGTCGGGGCCGCTTGTGGCGGTGGTGGTCCCGGCAGACCGCACCAGCTTGCGCTGGCAGCTACACCCCGAGCGAATGCCGGACGCTGGGGAATTGGATGGGCCTCCAGTGCCAGTTCAGAAGTTGCTGCGATCCCAGCCGCGATCTGCATCAAGAGCAGCGTGCGCCTCATCGCGCTCGTAGCGCTCGGCATCGCGGGCGGAGCGCTCGCACTCGACCTTCCCGCACGTGTCACCGCGATGGTAGTGACGGTCCTCGATGAGGCCCATCGAGGATCCGCAGTACCAGCAATGGCGCTCGCGCGCTTTCGGCTTCTGGGTGTCGGTCATGGCGGCCTCCATTGCCATTTAGTCTGGCCACTCAATGCGGACGGTATACCCACACTTGGCGCACTTGTAGTCGTCGCAGCAGCCCGACGAACATCCGCCATCGTCCTGCATGGCCTCGCCGCAGCACTTCGGCCCGGTGACAGACCCGTCAACATTCTCGCTCGCTGGCTCGTATGTCGGCGGCGCGCCCTTGATCTCGGCGTTGCTGTAGTACGGCATCGGTTGGGCCCTTTCTGTCACTCAAGCTCGTCAGCGGAAACGGGGTATTGCCACTTGCCGTCTTTCCATCCGGTGCCGTGGCACTTTGGGCAGTCGTCTTGCGCCAGCCCCGTGCCGTAGCTGATCTGCTGCCAGTCGCCGAACGACATGGCATCCGGTTTCGGCACGCAATCGCACGCCAGCGGATTAAACGGGCACGGCGGATAGATCACGTCGCGTTCCCAGCCCTCTCCATGCACATCGTCGTCCATCCACACGCCGTCATGACACCCGCTCTCCATCGCGTATGTCTCGCGAGCGCGAGGATGCCCGCTTGCAAGCGCTGGCTCCGATCCGTGATGGCGACTTGGCTTGCCGCATGTTACGCACGTCATGGCCGGGCCTCTCTTTTCTGCACCGGCCCCGGCCGGTTTCCCGACCGGGGCGGTTCTCGGAGGCAGCGGTTCCACTGCCTGCCATCTGACCGCTTTCGCGGCAGTTCATGGTGGGTGTGTAGCACAACGGCACTTGACTTGCAATAGACATCCGTGCATTTTGCAAATCATGGCGAAAGTTACCCACAAGCTGCGCGGCTACGTCCGGCCATTGCCTCGCATCACCGAGGCAAGCCAGCGCGCCATCCTTCTGGATCACGGAGTGCCGGGCGACAAAATCTACACCGAAGGCCATCAGGACGAGACGCTTGACGCACTGATCCGCTCGTTGCGCGCGGGCGAGGCTGTGGCCGTGACGCGCGCTCACATTCTAGCTGCTCCGAAAGAGCGGCACGACGATCGCCCTCGGCGGGCGCTGTGGGCTGCCGTGCACGCCATCGAAGCCAAAGGCGCATTCATCGTTGAGGTCGAGAGCGGGCGCAGCACGGCCAACGCTCGCGAGCGCGATGAGTTGATCGCAGACGCCATCGAGCAGATTACGCATTCGGGAAGATCGCCTCGCAAGCGGGATACGCCAGGGCGCCCGCCGATGATGTTTTCCCCCGAGGACATTGAGATAGCGCGCAGGGTGTGGGCCGATCGGAAGGTGGCCACGTGGGGCGAGGTCAGAGAGCAACTCCCCAAAGGCTTCTCGACGTGGCGGGCCTACAAGATGTTCGGCCCACGAGTGGACAAGGCCAAGGCGCCTAAGAAGGAACCGAAGTGGGTCTACTTTGCGCGAGCTGGTCGCGGCAATCGCGTGAAGATCGGAACGACATCCAGCGTGACGAGCCGAATGAGGGCGCTGTCGCATCCGCTTGTCGGCAAGCTGCGGGTCATCGGTGTCGTTCCTGGTGGATATGAAGTGGAGGCCCGCATGCATCAGCGCTTTGCCGAGTATAGGATCAAGGGCGAGTGGTTCAGACTGGAGGACGAGCTTGCCGAGTTCGTCGCTGGTTTGCGGAAGTCGAAACAGAAGTGAGGAGGCTCTGCGATGTGGGCAATGAAAGCGCCAGCCGTGAAGGTGGCGGAAAGACTGACCGACGACACTCACGCGCTGCCGCCGGAGGTGTTGCGCATCAACGATCAAACGGCTGCCATCGTCGTCGAGGTCGATGGCGTTGACTACATTCTGACCATGGCCCGTGTCCCCGCTCAGCGGACGCGGCCGGTGCGCCAATGAGGGAGGATTAGCTTGGTCATCGACGACTTGAAGATTGTCGGGATCGATTACACGAACTGGCGCGGCGAGAGAACGCTGCGAGAGATCATTCCGATATCGATCCGGTTCGGCACCAGCGAGTGGCATCCAGAGCCGCAATGGCTCCTACTCGCCTACGACATCGACAAGCAGGCCGAGCGCGAGTTCGCGATGGACGGCATCCATAAGTGGGACAAGTGACACAGAGGGAGGGTCTATGGAAGCCCAGCAAAATCAAGCATTCTACCACGTGCCGACGTTCCGCGAGCGCGCGGTTCGCTGGCTCGGGTTCCGGTATCATCTTGGCGAGACGCCAGAGGGTGCCGACGACATGCCGGGCTGGATGTGCACCGAAAGCCGGCTGCACTTCAGCATCGCTGATCGCATTCGCCTGCTTGTCTCTGGCCGCCTGCACCTCAGACTGGTGCAGCACACGACACAGCAGGTCGACAGCGCGAAGAACCGCCTCGACTTCCACATTCTCGCACCGGGAGACCGCTGATGGCATTGGAGTGGGGACCGCACACGAAGGCGTCGGCCGACAAACTCGCGGCAGCGATCCGCGAAGTCGCGAAAGAACCCCGGCACCACAAACTTGCCGAGCGCGCGGCGGCCGGCGAGTTCACCGACTATGCCGACACGCACGCCTGCCCGATCACGGAGGCGCACCGGCTCTGCCGGCAGTGGGGCTTGCACTCGATCGCCGACCGTCTGGCTGCGGGCGAGTTCGATGCCACGAAGGACGAAAGCGACGAGTGGATGAAGTCGAGCAGCGGCCAGGAGATCGCCAAGGGTCTGTCGCCAGAGATGCGCGACGTGATCGGAATGAAGCTGAACAACTAATGGCAACCGAGGAGCCGCAGCCGTGATCTTCACGAACTCGATCTTGCGCAGCTTTTGCACCGGCAACGAGCGGCGACCGATCACGTACCGCCCGTGGTCCGTTGGCGATTTCTCGTATGCCACGAATGGGCACATCATCGTTCGCGTCCCCAGGCTTGCTGACGTGCCGCCCCCTGATGATCCGAAGATAGAGAGGACCGCGACGCAAATCGACGAGTGGCTGCAAAAGCTGGATGCCACGCCGCGCTCGCCGACGCCGCGCTTCGATGTGCCCAAGGGTAGAAGCTGGACGTGCGACAAGTGTGACGGACGCGGCACGGAGCACGATTGCCCGGATTGCAACTGCGAGTGCGATGAGTGTGACGCCGGCACCTGCCACCAGCCGGTCATGGTCGCGTGGCGCGGCACCCACATAAGCCGGGACATGTGGCTCTTGATTGCGGCGTTGCCCGGCAGTCAGATCGCGTCCAGTCCGCCGCTGCCGCCGATCTATGACCACGTGTCGTTCGCGTTCGACGGTGGCATCGGCATCGTCATGCCGATGCGTAAGCCGACTATTCCAAACGATGTCGAGCCGCTGATCGTGGCGGCCGAGGAACCGGCGCAGAGCGCCGCGTAACTAGGGAGCGACAACTATGTGGTGCAGCCTCTGCGGCGCGACGACGCCAGATCAGACGGGAGAGTGCGATGCGTGCAAGCAGTGGTGGATCGATAATCCGCCACCCGATGGCGTCACCTACCCGCCCCACTTTGCCGGCCTGACGACATTCGATTCCGCCGCCGGCTCGCAGTATCTCGCCCACGCGGCCATCAGCTCCCGCCGCCGGTCCAGCATGTCGCCGCGGCGGTAGGCACGCTCGGCGCTGTTGCCGACCAGGTGGGCCAAGCTCATCTCGATCGCCTCGCGCGGGAACTGCGTGACTTCCTCGGCCCACGTTTTGAAACACGATCTCATCCCGTGCACGGTGGCCGCCACCTTCATGTCCTTGAGCAGCTCGAGCATGGCCATGTTGCTGAGGTGCTTGCTGCGCCACTTCGACGGGAACAGCCAGTCGGATTCCAGCGGCGCGAGCTCGGCCAGGATCTCCAGGCATCGGGCCGGCAGCGGCACCCGGTGCTCACGCTTCATCTTCATGCGGGACGCCGGGATGATCCAGACCTCGCCGTCGATCTCGCTGCGCCTGGCCGCGATCGCCTCGCCGGTGCGGCACGCCGTCAGAATCGTCCATTCCAGCGCGCGCGCCGAGACGGTGTCCATGAGCCTGAGACGGGCAATCAGGTCCGGCACGTCGCGGTAGTGCACGGCGCGGTGGTGGCCCCGGCTGAGCTTCTTGGGGCGCGGTAGGATCATTTTCAGGTGCCCAGCCCATCGCGCCGGGTTCTCCCCGCTGCGCAGACCCTTGGCCTTGGCGGCGTCGAGTACGCGGCAGATGCGGCCCTGCAGGCGGTAGGCGGTCTCGGGCCTCGTCTGCCAGATCGGCTGCAGCACCGCCAGCACATGGGTTGTATCCACTTTGTCGATGGCGACGGGCCGCAGCGACCGGCAGTAGGCATCGCCGAGCGTCATGCGCCACTGGTCGATGTGTTTGGCGTTGCGCAGTGACGGGGCGAGGCTGTCGATGTAGGCATCGGCAACCGCGCCGAACGTGCTCTCGCTGGTCCCCGCCTTGAGCGAGCGCGGGTCTTTGCCCATGGCCAGCAGCGCCCTGGCCTGGCTGGCTAGCTCGCGGGCCTGGGATAGGGACACGTCACGGGCGGCGCCGAGGCTCATTTCCAGGGCTGTGGAGGCGTCCCGCGTGCCCCGCTTCCAGCGGAACAGCCAGCGCCTCTCGATACTATCCCCGCGCTCGCGGATCAGCAGGTAGAGCCCGCCGCCGTCGCCGAGCCGGCGCAGGCCCGTGGGGGCCCGCGCGGTCGCCACCGTCTTCGCCGATAGCTTGTTGATCCCCCGTCCCATGTGGAGAGACTAAGTGGAGTCTGGGTGCGGGTGCAACCCACCATCTTGGACCCTCCACCGGCACCACCACCGTCACCCGATCGCCCGGATTCACCGCGCATCACAGACGTTCAAAACTCCATGCAAACTCAGCAGTTTTGACACACGGCGCACGGCCGTGATCAGACCCTATAATCCTCTCGTCTCCGCCATCGAATCCGCTGCATCGCCTGTGTTTGCTGGGGTTTCATGGGGTCCGGTTGTCCCTGGGACCCGCACGGAGTCACCCACGGGTGGCGGTGTGAGGCTCATTCGGCCGCATCGCGAGCCTCAGTCCCATGATCCCTGACCCGGATTACGTCGGCCCTTTTGACCAGCCGGCGCTTGAAGATCCTCACGGTCCTGATGTGCCCCTTGTCGATCAGCTTGTAGAGCGTGTTGATCGACACCGGAATCGTGCGGGCGGCCTCGGCGAGCGTGATGTTCTCGGGTGGGGTTTTCATTCCGGCTCTCCGATCGTGATGACCGGACCCAGCGAGTCCGGCGTGGACAGGTTGAGCGCTGACGGGACGGACTCGGCGCGAATCCCTAAATCCTGTGTGACCTTGACCCATTCCGTTTGCAGCCGATCAAGCCGGTGCGCGAGGTCGCGCTGGCGCGTCGTGTTCTTCGACAGGTGCGCGTTGATCTCCTGCTGACAGTCCGACCACGCTTGGATGTAGTCGGCGCGCTCGGCCTGCGCTTCCACCAAGTCAGACTGCAGCGCCATGATCGCCTTGCGCAGACGCTCGAGCCCATGCGGGATGTCGACCACTTTGGAGTCCGGGTCTGGGTGTGGCTGGTGTGTGGTCTCGACGCGCGAGAGCACTTGCTTCAATCCGCCGAGCCAGCCCCGTCGTTCGGTCAACGCCATGTCTCATCCCATCCAATCGCAGGCCGGGAGACGCCCCGCTGGAACCCGTCTCCCGGCCCGCTCGCACTGCCCGGTTCGGCAGCGAGCTGAAATCATCTCCACGCGCGCGAGCGCTGGAACCTCTTGGGCACCGTGTGTTTGGTGAACCGCCGCCGCCCCTTGCCGGCGGTCGCATGATCGTCCGCCGTCTTGTCCTCGTGACACCAGTCGCAGCAGGGCGCGAGATTGGCGTCATCGTCCGTGCCGCCGTTCTCGAGCGCGATGATGTGGTCACAATCCCAGTCGTCGGCGGGCCCGAGTTTTCTGGTGCACTTGTGGCAGCGACCCTCGGCAGCAGCGAAAACGCGCGCGCGCCGCTGCGGCGTCATCGCGCCGCGCTTTGCATGCTGGAACGGGCTCACGGCGACTGCCTCCCCATCTCGCGTTCCTTGCGTGCCCCGGCCTGCTGCATCACCCACTCCTGAAACCGCATCTCGATCCACTTCACTTTCGCCCGCGCCATGTCGGCAGCCTCGACGGACGCCACCACGCTCGCCACGTAGTCCTTCCATTCCTGCGAGGCGCGCACAGCATGCTCAGCTCGGCTCACCGCCATGTCGGCGCGCAGGTTGATCAACTCGGAGAACTTCGACGGCTTCAGATCCTCGGCCAGCTTGGCAATGCTCTTGGCCTTCACGTAGTCCTTGCTCGCCAGTCGGTATTGCTCCGACAACGGCCGGTCCCGTTCCGGCATTTCCGCCGCCTGCACGGCTCTCTGCGAGATACTGGACAACGTCTCTCTCCGTGATCCACTGCTGTCGCGGGCAGTGCGAGTTATGGATGTGGGCGATGGCCAAAGGCTGATACGACCGGCGGCTCCAGTACCCGATGAAACTCGCGCTCCAGGCGCTCATTTTTTTGGAGCCAGTAGACCTCATGGAGTGCTATCGCGACCACGCGGCTCCGCGTTAGGCGCGTGATGGCCTCCACGTCGAGGCCGGCCCCGGCCAGCTCGGCTGCCGCGCAGCGTCTTGCCTTCAGCTCGTCGCTGTCCGCGTCGCCATCCATCGCGCCACTCCGGGCTCTGTCGTGGATCATCCGGCTTGCCCTCCCGTGCTGCCTTGAAGCCTTCCAACAGAGCCCACGTATTCCGCTCCGCCACCTGCCGTCTCAGCACCGTGATTGCGCTGCGCAGTCCGCGTGCGCGCCGTTGGGCTTTCAGCGTTTCGGCCATGGATCACTCCGGTTTAGCCAGCAACTTGCGGCCGTGCTCCTGATAGTGCTGACGAACCAGGGCAGCGTCGGCCTCGCTCAGCTTGTTCGACAGCGCCTTGGTCTTGGCGTCGTTGCCCCATGCAATGAGCTTGTCTGTGCTCTTGATGGCGTCGATTTGCGCTTTCATCTCGGCCACCACCGGCGAGCTGCGCACGGGCTCCGAGACCTCACGCGGCATGGCGCGCTCGCCGTCGTCGTCGGCCTCGTCAGTGGCAAGGCCAAGCCCGGCCAATAGCGAGTAGCGCTTGCCGTAAGTGATCGCGCTGCCCATCGCCTGCGGATCAAGGCGGGTCAGGGGTATCTCGATCACAGTGCGTTCAATCTCGCCCGTCACGGTGTGGATGAAATCGGTGTAAACCGGAATCAACCGCCCCTTGACGCCACCGCCCTCGTCACATGGCCACGAACGCTCCGCACCTTGCCGGATGCGCACGCGATGCCTCAATAGAACCGGTCGGACCTTCTCTAGTATTTCCTTCAGCGTCGCATATTTTGCCGTCCCCTTGCCGGACGTGTGCGTAGCTTGCACCCAGGCCGGCAATTCGTTCATGGCGTGCTCGATGGCATCATTCAGGGAGCGATTAACCGGGGGCGGCTGGGCAACCGGACGTGCCTGCATGGCCTGCGCTGCAATGCCGTTCGGGCGGATTTCGCCGGTGTCGGTATCGTAAGCCTCACTCATCGCCCATCCCTCCGACATGCTCGGCTACGTCACACACCCGATCCCGCCATTCCTCGACATCGCCGCCGAGCAGGGCCAACAGCCGGCGCAACTCAGCTTCGAGCGCCAACAGGCAGTTGTTGAGCGGCACCAGATCGCGGTTGCGTGCGGTCAACTCGCAGGTCTGCAAGCGCAGGGTGGGCGGCGTCCGCGAAGTCGTCAGCGGACTCCCAGTCAGCGTCACGACGTTGTTCACGCGCGCCTCCCACCAAGATGGCCGCGAGGACGAGACCGAGCGTCGCTCCACTCCACAGTCCGATCAGGAAGATGGTGAGATCGCGCATGACGGGACTCCGCTTTATCGAGGACGCCGGACTCAGGCTCCAGCACGAACGGGACGTGATCCTTATAGGGACGGCCGGCGCGGACCAGCGCCTCCCACAGCGGCCATAGCTCAGGGAACGGAGGGCCTACAGTCATCAGACCATCTCCCTCTGCTGCATGCGGTTCTCGCTGGCCACCGAGCGGCGAGTGGGCATCGCGGCCTCGGCATCCATGTAGGCGGCAGCCAGTTGCTTGTGACACCGGATCAAAATCGAGGGCGCCAGAAACGACCACAGCGCGTGTCCCGGATGGAGAGTCACGTCGCCGTCATCGCCGGCCAGCCGGATCGACTCGACCTCGTAGCTGCCATAGGCCGGCGCGTAGATTTCAGCTGAGCCGTAAGCCAGGATTTCGACCGCCGCCCGCCCAATGCGAAGCGGCACTTCTTCGAAGGAGATCGAAAATTCCATGGTTCCATCCCGTTATCTGACGTGCAGCGCCGTCCCGACGACGGCTGAGAAAACTGTGATCAGGATCGCCATGGCGACAAACGTCAGAGCGCTGCGCATGTGTCCCTCCCGTGATCCAATGGGGCGAGCGCCTGATGCCCTCGTGGCGCTCGCCCCTCCCCCGCTGACGTGGGGAATGGGTGTCACCGGGGCGGCTCCGCATCGGGGGATGCGGCTGGGGCTGGTGTGCTGGAAAAGGGCGCCGCCCCGGTGATGGACGTAAACCTACTGTACGATAGAAAACCCGTCAAGCAAAATCGTACAGAAAAATTACGCCCATGCCGACTCGTCGGCATTATGTAGTCTTTGCAACGACATCGCCGTTATGATGCAATCTCGGAGCTTAATGTTGTTGTGTGGATAAGGGAGGTTGCGATGAGGAGCGCGATCGCGCTTGCAGCGGTCATAGTGTGTACGATGCCAGCAATGGCGCAGACACACGTAGACGGACACTACCGCCGAGATGGCACCTACGTGCCGCCGCACTATCGTTCAAACCCTGACAGTAGCCGGCTCAACAACTGGAGCAGTCAGGGCAACGTCAATCCCTACACGGGACAGCAGGGCACACAAAACCCGTATCGGCCCCAGCAGCCGGGCACGATGAACAACCTGTACGCGCCCGCAAACCCCTACCAACAACCCCGCAGATACTAACGAAACAGGGCCGCACATGCGGCCCTAATCGTTCGTAGCATTCCCACGGTTGACGATCCACTCCTGGAGGATCGTCACGCCGCTTGCGGACTCGCGCTCGATTCGGTGGGATTGCGCCCCCCCTTCGCGGCTGCCAAAGGCAAAAGGTCATTCGGCGTGACCTTGAGCAGCTGACACATCCTGGTCAGCGTCACAAGGTTGGGCTGCGCCGCACCACGTTCATAGTGGCGATAGGTATGGGGCTCCGCCCCAAGCGCGTGCGCAAACTGCTCGGCGGACGTGTATCCGGCAGCTTTACGCGCGGCGCGCAGTCGCTTAGCGAACGTCTTCATGATCTGATCGTTCAAGCTCGCAGACATGGGGGGCAAAGTGCCCCGCCGGATGGGTTGCGCACACGTAAAAGGTACGCACGTCAACTCTGCTCTTGACCGTACACGAGCTTCACCGTACAGTCAATGTACGGTGAAGCTGGTGCACATTTCTTTGGCCCGCCGCCTAATCGCGTTCTCTGTATGCGTCTCGTGCGTGATCCCCGGCTCTCCCGGCCGGGCGGATGGGCTGTTGCGCAAGCGCAGCCGGGCGCGTCGCTCTCCCGCGCTGCTACGAAATCCGCCCGACCCGGTGAGCCCCGTGCGCGTCAGATCAGAGACGACGACCATGCAAATGCGATGGGACCGCGCGCGCCGCTTGAGCGCCGCCAGCCGCCAAGCCGGCCCAAGGCTGATCTACACCTCGGCCGCCGCCGAGCGCGTCCCGGATCGCACATACCGCCTGCTGAAAGTCACCCCCACAACGCACGTCGTCGAGACCGTGAGTAGCGCGCCCGGCACCTCGTTTGAGGCCACCCGCCGCGCCACCGTCTCGCTGCCCCGTGTGCGGTTTCTCGAGTCCTGAAAAGCGAAACCCGCCGAGGGCAAATCGGCGGGCTCCAAGAGTGTGCGGCGTATCAACCTAGGGGTAGTAGGTCGATGACAGACAATATACAGAATCACCGCGACCATTTCAAGGCAATCGCTGTCAACACCCAAGGCACGCCGACGCAAAAGCTGTTGGCAGTCCTCGCCGAGTTCGGCATCACCGATACCACTGAGTTGGCCGAGGTCACCGGCCTCAAACCCCGCGCCATCCAGACCGCCAAGCGCAATACATTGCGCGCAACTGAATGCGGCGCAACACATTGCGCGCAACACATTGCGCCAAAAGCGCATTCAGTTGCGCCAGAAGCGCAATCCATTGCGCCGGCCAAGAAAGTTTCCCCCACACCCCCTTCAAAGAATAATACTACAACTACTATCCAGCCCAGCATAGCCGCGCGCGAGGCTGCTGCGCTGCCGATCGATGCCAAGCTGCTTGAAAGCCGCATCCTGGCCGCCTGCAACGGTTCGCTGGCCAACCCTGCCGCCGCCCCCGGCCTGCTGTCGATGTCGACCCCGATGATGTGGATCGAGCACGGCGCCGACCTCGAGCGCGACGTAATCCCGACATTGACCGCGCTCGGAAAAAAATACCACGGCAAAAACATACGGACCTGGGATTACTTCACGGGACCGATCGCCGAGGCCAAGGCGAAGCGGCAGGCCGGTATGCCAACCGTCGCAGTTTCGGGCAGCCAGCGGCCCGCTCCGAAAGCCTTCAAAACTCCTAACCAGTTCGTCGACGCCAGCGCCGAAACGCAGCGTTGGATCGCCGAGAATTGCGCGGTGGCGTCATGAAGCCGGAAATCGGCGAGTGCAGATACCGGGCCGCGTGTTTTGTGTCCGGGTCGGCCATGCACAAGGCCACCAAACGTCACGAGCCGCTAGCCGGCGAATGGCACCAGCGGTTTCGTGGTCATCCCTGGGTCGAGGCATCGATCAAAGAAGGCTGGGCGCGCGATCTGCGCATGCACGTCAAGGCCGAGGTCGTCCAGCGCATGCTCAGGGAGCAGGATTACGGCGACATCGCAAGCCTGATGCCCGACGCCAAATGGGTCGAGGAGGCCCGCAAGCAGGCGGAGCGCGAGAGGTTGGCGCGCGAATGGCGCGAGAGCGTGATCGCCGAGTACGGCAGCATGGACGAGTATTGGAAGCAGACCAAGCACATGCCGCGCGTTTCCGACTTTCAGCCGCTCAGCGCGCAGGCTGCCTCGCGCACCAGTTCCGGCAACGTCCGCGATTTCACGCGCAATGTGTTCCGCAAGATCGAGACCTCAGACGAGGAGCAACTGACCGACCTCTCCCGCCGCATGACCGGAGGGCGCGAATGACCGCCCTGTACCTCATCCTGCACGCCTGCCTCGCCATTGGGAGCGACGGCACCTGCGAGCAGCCGATCCTCGTCAACGACAGCCTGTATGCCATTCCCGCCCACGTCTGCACGATCAAGGTCACGCGGACACGCCGGGATTTCCTGGCCCATCTGGACGCCGGCTATCACATGGCGACGGAAACCTGGGACGGGCGTCCAGCTTTCGTCCGTGGTGCGAGTTGTGCGCCAACTCCTGTCTGCGAATGCGAGGTCACACCATGAACACCGCCTCCCTCTCCGCTCTCGTCTCTCAGATCACCGCCGTCATCTGGCAGGTGATAGGTGTGCTGTTCGTGCTGCTCTTGGCGGCGTTTTTCCTCGCAAAATTCGGC
>Ga0208147_1000431_pt1 | contig 14781 bp, 17 predicted proteins | sample DEB3_08_DNA_FD_184520 | JGI IMG/M metagenome (GOLD analysis project Ga0208147, IMG submission 184520) | Aqueous microbial communities from the Delaware River and Bay under freshwater to marine salinity gradient to study organic matter... | ecosystem: Environmental > Aquatic > Marine > Coastal ... | reverse complement strand
GGTTGCGAATCGCTTAATGTGCCCCTAGCAACATGACCGAACCTAAGCCTAAGCCTTTGAATGAGGCGGAGTTAAGCACTGGCGACCTCGCCATGCTGCTGGGCATCTCCGCCCGGCAAGTCGCAAGGCTTGGCGACAAGGGCATACTGAAACGCGGGACAAGCACAAGCCATTGGATGATGGCCGAATGCGTTCGGAGCTACTGCGAATACGTTCGAGGGTCGGCTGGCAACAAGGGAAGCGACTTTGAAAGCGCCCGCGCGCGGGAGAAGGGCGCCAAAGCCCGGCTTGCCGAGATGGCCGCCGACATTCAGGAGGGCAAGCTGCTTACCGTTGACGCCGTAAGCGAAGCCAACAGTTCAATCCTCACGTCGTTGGTGACGCGGCTGTGCAACCTTGGCGACGGCGTGGCAAACGTCTGCCACAATCAGCCGGCCGAGTTCATCGCCGACCGGGTGAACGGTGGGTTGCGCTCCGCGCTGCGGGAGGTTGCTGGATTGCCGCACGTCCCCGAAGACGTAAAAAAAAAGACGCTGCAACAACTCGGCTTCGCGACCTAATTGCCGCTTGGCTTACGCCGCCAAGCGACCAGCCATTGCACGAATGGGCAGAGCAGCGGGTTGACCTGACCGGCCTGAGCCAGATTGAAGGCCCATACAGGACCGACGTTTCCCCGATGGTCCGCTGGGTTTTTGGCGCGCTACAAAACAAGACTACCAAGAAGGTCGTGCTAATGGTGTCCGCTCAGGCTGGCAAGACGCAGACGCTCATGGTGTTTTGCGCGTGGGCAATCTGCGAAGCGCCCGGCCCTATGTTTTGGGTTGCCGCATCGGAGGAGGCTTGCGACGAATTCACCAAAGCTCGACTCCTGCCGCTTTTGGAAAACATCCCGGACGTTGCCAAACGGATGCCAACGGTTCGCGCGGAGAAGACACTGAACCTGATTCAGTTCTCCACCATGCCGCTGTATTTTCGCGGCGCGAATTCGCCGTCGAAATTGAAGTCAACGCCCGTCCGTTGGCTGGTATGCGATGAGGCAAGCGACTGGCCACCGGACGCGCTGGGCAAAGTCCAGAAACGCGTGCGAAGCTATCGGCAGTCCAAGACGGTTGTGATTTCGACGCCCAAGGACGCGGGCGAGGAAATGCACGCGCAATGGGAGCGAGGCACGCAGACGTTTTTTCACTTCGCCTGCCCATCGTGCGGGCATCGGCAGCCGTTCAGGTTTGGCCGGGAGAAGTCCGTTTTGTTTCCAGAGCCGCGCGAGCAAGGCGGGTTTCTATGGGACACGAACGACGAAACGCGGCCGTCTGGGAAATGGAACTGGACGGAGCTTCGCAAGACCGTTCGTTACCAGTGTGAGAAGTGCGCGGCTGAATTTCGGCAGGCGGAGCAGTTCAAGCTGTTGCAAACGCTGGCACGGTTTGACCGCAATCCGACGCCAGAGCCTAACACCGAATCGTTCGCGTGGAATGCGATTTACTCCCTGTGGGTGAAATGGGACGACATCGCCTGCGAGTTTATCGCGGCCAAGGAGCAGGCGGAAAACGGAAACCTTGAGGCGCTGAAATCATTCGTGCGCGAAACCCTTGGCGAGCCGTGGCTGATGATGGGAGACGCGGCGAACGCGGATGACATAATGAAGCTCTGCGGAAAATATCAGCGCGGCGAATTCTGGCCGGTTACAGAAACAGACAAGCGCAAGATGACGCGGATTCTGACGGTGGACGTTCAGAAGGACCACTTGAAGTTCCTTGTCTGCCAGCTTCGCGCGGGCGGCGAAATGCGGCTCGTGGATTACGGGAGGGTTTCAAACTTCGCGGACCTTCGCGGATTGCAGGAGCGGCACGGCGTTGCTAATCGCGGCGTGTTCATCGACAGCGCCGACGGCAACCGGCAAACCGAAATCCTTCGCGAGTGCGTCCGATGGGCTTGGATTGCAATGCGCGGCAGCGCGCAGGAATCGTTCGCGCATCCGACGGCATCGGGCCGGGTTATCTCGCGCCCGTATCGAGTGAAATCCGTTGACCCGTTTATTGGCACGGAGAAAGCAAACACGCGCGGCGTCACGCGAGTGGAATGGAGCAATGGCGTTTACAAAGACCGGCTCTACCTGTATGCGCTGAAAGGCAAAGGCCCGCTGTTTGAAATCCCTGCCGACGCAGGGCCTGACTTGGTTGCCGAGCTGCAGGACGAACGCCGGGAGCCAGAGAAAAACGCGCGCGGCTCTACCGTCTGGAAATGGCGCGACTCAGGCAATAACCATTGGGGCGACTGCGCGCTGATGGCGTTTGTGGCGATGGATGTTTCGGCGTTTAGCCGTGGGGCGGATTCAACGCTAGACAAGAAGGCGGACTAATGGTAAGAAGTAGCACCAATGGCAACTGGTGTTTTCAGTGACTTTACCGAGGCCGAGGTTTTGGCCATCCGCGCGCAAGCGAAAACGCTGGTGACGGAAGGTAAGACCTTGATGACGTGGGGCAGCGGCAACACGACGGCGGGCAAGCAATTTGTCATGCCGGTCAAAGAGGTTTTGGAGGAGTGCCGTTACGCCCTGCGGAAGATTGACCCGGCTCAATACGGCGCGCTGGTGACAAAGGCCCGATGCAATTTCAACTCGGCATTCAACCCGTGAGCGCGAAACCCTTTCGGATTCTTGACCAATACGGCAAGCCGTTTCAAGCGCGGGGAAACTCGCTTTACGACGCGGCCAAGCCGGATAATACGCGGCCATATATGCCGCGCGTCGGGCGTGATTTTAACGCGACGGCCGCAGCGGGACAGCGCGAGCTAACAAGCCTGGGGCGATACCTCTTTGCCAACGTCGCCCAACTTCAGAATGCAATCGTCACGCTGGCCAACGTGAGCATCGGCAACGGGTTTATCCCGCAATACTACGGGCGTCCGCAAGGCGATTGGGGCAACCGCGCGGAAGAGTTGCTTTACGAGTGGCACAAGATTTGTGTGATTTCAGGCGGGGCATTCGACTGGCGCAATGCTTTGCGCGTCGCGCTCGTGTCCATCATCCGCGATGGCGACACTGGCGTGCTGCTGACCACGAGCGAATCGGCGGACTATCCACAGATTCAGCTTGTGTCCTCGCATCGCATCGGGGCGTATGGCGAGGCCTCTGAAATCACGGAAGGCGAGTTTGCCGGAAATCTACTTTGCAACGGCGCGATTCTGAATCCTTGGGGGCGCACAGTCGGCTGGCGTGTCTATGGGCCGGATGGTTCAGACTTCCGTGATTATTCATCGGCGGACTTGGCGGTTTATTACCGGCCAGACTTCTCCGACCAGACGCGCGGAGTGTCACAAATCGCGGCTGGAATTCGTGACTGGCAGGACCGCAAACAGGCTTTTGAGTTCCTTCGGCTGGCTCTGAAAAAGGAGGCCAGCTACGCCGTGGTTGAGCACACGGAAGAAGGCCGCATTGACCCTGACGCGGAGGACATAACCTCGACCGCGACGGACACGGGGACACTTTACGAGGAGCGCGTTGACGGCGGCAGCGTCCGCGTATTTCGGTCCAACAGCGGGAGCAAAATTGAATTCCCCGAATCCAGCCGGCCGTCGTCAAACTCTCAGGAGTTTTGGGAGCGTGTCACGCGCGACGGATTGGCCGCGATTAACTGGCCTTACGAACTGACGGTGAACGCTTCCAAGATTGGCGGCGCATCGCTGCGGATGGTGATGGAAGTCGCGCACCGGACCATCGGCGAGTATCAGATGGTAGCGCAAAAGATGGCCGCGCGCATTGATGCTTGGCGGATTGCGAAGGCGATTCAATCGGGCGAACTCCCGCCGAATCCTGATTGGTGGAAAATCGCGCACTCCGCGCCGGCCGAACTCACTGCGGACCGGGGCTGGTCCTCTCAAGTCGACCGCGAGGAATACAAGCTCGGATTCGTGACACTCAAGGACGTTGCCGCGCGCCGTGGCAAATGGTGGGAAGAAGAGCGCGACCAAGCCGAGGCCGAAACCGATGACCTGCTTATGCGGGGGCGGCGGCTGGCCGACAAGCACGGCATCACGATTGAAGCCGCGTTGTCACTGCTGCAACAGCGCAGCGCGAATCCGCCCGCGATGATGACGGAAGACGATAGCGCGGACGAAACCAATACCGACGATGAAAGCACTACTTGAATCACAAGACCTGCTATTGATTGACCCGCGCCGATGGTCCGCGCGCATTGCGACGCTTGCCGAGATTTCGCCGGGCGCGCCGGGCGCGATGGGTTTTGAGGATGACGACGGCAACGAATGCGACTGCTACGGCGACCCGATTCCGCAGATGACCGTTGACGCGGACGGAATCGCCACTGTTCCCGTGCGCGGCACGATTCAAACCGGGCTGCCGTCCATCGCGTCGGCGTTTGGTTTCGTGGACACGGCCAAGATTCGCAGCGACATGGAAACCGCGCTGGCCGATTCCAACGTGAAGGCAATCCTCTTGGACTTCGATTCGCCGGGCGGATTCGTGAGCGGCACGCCTGAGCTTGGCGCGTTCATCGCGGAAGCCGCGAAGCGCAAGCCAGTTTATTCCTTCACGTCCGGCATGTGCTGCTCTGCGGCCTACTGGCTTGCCGCGCCGTCCCGCGCGATTTTCGCAACGACCAGCGCAGAAGTTGGCAGCATCGGCGTTTATGTCGCGCATCAAGACATGAGCGCGCTGGCTGCCGCGATGGGAATCGTCGTGAAGGTTTTCCGCTCTGGAAAATTCAAGGGCGCAGGCGTGCCCGGCACGTCACTTAGCGAGGAACAATCAGCTTCGATTCAGCAACGGATTTCAAGCCTCGCCGCCGTGTTCAAGGGTTTTGTGCTAGAGCACCGCCCCGGCATCGCAGAGGCCGCGATGGAAGGCCAGACGTTCATGGGCTACGAGGCCGGGCGTGAGTCACTGACGGACGCGCTGGTTTCTGATGTTGGCGAAGCGAAAAAAATGTTGCTCGCAGACTTGACGTAGTAGCTGGCCTAATGTAAAGAGAAGCAAAACTTATGACAGCACTCCAAGAGCTTACCAACCTCCGCGCGGAAAATGCCTCGTTGAAGGCTGCCGCGTCCGCCTTGCCGGACATCGCCGCACTCACCGCCGCGCGCGATTCACTGACTGCCGCGAATGCGACGCTGTCCGCTGAACGCGACGCGCTCGCCGTGAAGTTGGCCGACGCTGAGAAAGCCAACAAGGATTTTGCCGCTGCTGTGGAAACCAAGGCCGCAGAGGTTGCTGTTCAGCAGCTTGCCGCCGTCGGCGCTGAACCCGCGAAGGCCGCTCCCGCGCCCGCCGCTGTGAACATCCTCGCCGCACTGGACGCCGAGAAAGACCCGGCCAAGCGCGCCAAGCTGTTCAAGGAAAACCGCGCCGCGATTCGCGCCGAGTTCAACCGCACTCACCAAAACTGATTTTCAGTAGAAACCCAAAAACAAAAACATCATGGCCACCTACACCAACCTCGACGACGAGATCATCAGCCAGAGCGCGCTGGAATCCTTCGTGAAAATCCTCGCGCCTTTCCGCGCGTTCTCCACCAACTTCTCGGCTGCGCCCGGCACGCGCGGGGCGAACGTGCTTGTGCCCCTCGTGTCTGGCCTGACCGCCACCACATTCGGCGGCAGTTACGCCGTTTCCGGTGGCACCAAGTCCGTCGTGACGATTTCACTGAGCCAGCACAAGATTGTGCATATCGGCCAAGACGACATCACCGCCGCGAACAGCTCCGCCAGCTCACTGGAGTCTTTTGGCCGGCAACAGGGCGCTGCGCTCGCGTTGCTTGTGTTGCAGGACGTTCTATCGCTGGTGACTACGGCGAACTTCTCGCTTGCAACCGCCGTTGCTTCGACCGCGATGGACGTGCCGCAGTTGCGCAAGGCGCGGCTTGACCTGAACCAAAACGACGTGCCCGCCGAGCCGCGCTCGATGCTGATTGACTGCACGCCCTACGACGCGCTGCTGGGCGTGACGAACTTTGTTCAGGCGCACATGTTCCGCGATAACAACGTGCTCGCCGACGGCAAGGTGATGCGCGCGGCCGGGTTCGACTTCCACGAACTCAACAACCTGTTCGCGTCTGGCGCGAGCGTGATGGCCTTCGCCGCCCATCCGAACGCCATCGCGGTTGCGATGCGCTATCTCCAGCCGCAAGACCCGTCCGCATACGAGTCCGCCTATGCCGTGACCGACCCTGAGACCGGCATCACGCTGGGCCTGCGGAAGCACTACGACGCCAACACCGGCACGCGCTATCTGAACATGGAGTGCAACTACGGCTACTCTAAGGGCCTGACCACCGCTGGCCGCGTCATCAAGCGCACCGACTAATCTGAGCGCGCACCAACGGCGGGAGGCGACCCCTCCCGCCTTTTTCTTATGGCAAACCAAACAAACGGTGGCGCGTATTTCGCGGGCAACCTGCGATGCGACACACTCAACGGTGTGGAGCTTTACGTTGCGAAGTTGTCGCAATCTGGAACGGGCGCGCCGACGGCAACGGTTTTCCGAAACGACCTCGACGGGACCGTGGTTTGGGCGCGCGCGAGTGAGGGCACCTACACTGCCACCTTGACAGGCGCTTTCCCGGCCACTACTTACGTGAGCGTGACGCCCGGCATTGAATCATCGCACACGGCTACGCGGACCAGCGCGAACGTCATCACGCTGACGACCTGCGACCCGCATGGCTCGCATGCAATTGCGGATGATTTGCTTGAAGGGACGTTTGTGGAAATCAGGGTCTATAACTGAGCGAACATCTAACTTACCGAGCGTGTGAGTCCGCCCGGTGAAGTTTTCCGAAACGCGTTAGGACAGCCGTGGAGACTCACCTCCACGGCTGAATTTTTTATGAGCAACAAAATTAGCCTCTGCATGATTGTCGGCAACGTCGCCGAATACATTGAACGATGCCTGCGAAGCTTCGCCGCCGTGGCGGATGAAATCGTTTTGGTGCGCGCGATTGGTGCGGCGAAACCGGATGACACGCAGGCCATCGCCATGCGCGTCTGCCGCGAGCTTGGCAAGCCGCTCGTTTGGGCTGAATACAAGAACAAACCGGAGCACGCCGACTGGCCGCATGTGGACAACTTCGCGGCGGCACGGCAGATGAGCTTTGACCTCGCCTCGAATGATTATTGTTTCTGGTGCGACTCTGACGACATTCTGGAATCTGGCGCTGAACATGTCCGCGCGCACGCGGCGGCGGCGAAATTTGACGCCTACGTTTTCCCTTACAGAATCAGCACGCTGGGTGTAAGCATTCCGCGCGAACGGCTGGTGAACAGGCGGGCGGGCCGCTGGCAGTATCCGGTGCACGAATGTTTCACGTTCAACGTGGAACCTGTCAGCGGCCCGCATGACGACCGTGTGGTGATTTTTCACGCCCCGTTGATGACGAAAACCGGCAGCAATGAACGCAACCTGCGGATTCTGCGGAGCATTCCAGACAGCGAAATGCATCCCGGTTTGTTGTATCACTTGCACGGCGAGCTTCAGGGAATCGGCGACATCGAGGGCAGCATCAAGGCCGCGATGCGCGCCTTTGAAGACCCGCGACTTGGCCGGCCAGAGCGTTACGAGATGTTGCTGAACATTGCCCGCATGACCACCGACCCGGCGCAACGTGAAACACTGTTGCATGAGGCTTACAAAACCGACCCGACGCGGCGCGAGGCGCTTGGTTCGTTATCTGGCAATGCGCTGGATTTCGGCAAGCCGGACCTTGCGCTTGCCTACGCTCAACAGATGCGAGCCACGCCCCCGCCGCGTCATACGGATTGGAACAACCGCAAGCATTTTTATGGCTACGTCGGGACGGATATTTACTGCCAAGCGTTGCGCGCGAATGGCATGACGATGGAAGCGGAAGCCATCCGACGTGATGCCTTGATGCGGGCTGGCGGCTGCAAGATTTCGCTGCTGCACGCGACGCGGGGGCGTCCGCAAGGCGCTGTTATTGCCCGCAAGCTCTGGTATGACCTTGCGGACCATCCCGACGAAATCGAGCACATCTTCGCGTTTGACAACGACGACGCGGAAAGCCACTGCCTGCGCCGGTTTCACCACGTCGAATTGCAACCGGGCGGCGGCTGCGTGGCAGCATGGAATGCGGCGGCGGCAGCTTCGCTTGGCCAAGTTTTGATTCAACTCTCCGACGATTGGACGCCGGTTCAAGGATGGGACACGCTGATTTTGAACAGGTTTGGAGACTTGAAACATCCGCGCGTGCTGGCAATATCTGACGGGCACAGAAACGACGACCTGCTCTGCATGGCGATTTGCACGCGGGCGTATTACGGGCAGGACTGTTTCTTGTTTCACCCTGAGTTCACGGGCGTGTATTCGGACAACTGGTTCACTGAGCTTGCCTACGCACGCGGGCAGGTTATTCAGGCGCGCGACATCGTGTTTGACCATCGCCACCCGATATTCACCGGCAAGCCGATGGACGCCACCCACGCGGCACAGAACGCGCCCGAACGCTACGTGCAAGGCAAGGCGGTTTTGGAAAAACTGCGTGCGGCGGTGGACTGGTCGAGTGTGCCGGGTTTTTTCAACTTCCCTGAGTTTTACGACAAAATTGCCGCGCGGGTGAATGATGGCGACACGCTGGCAGAGGTTGGCGTGTGGTTTGGCCGCTCCGTGATTTACTTGGCGCAAGCCTGCAAGCGGGCCGGGAGGCGGGTGAAAATCTACGCGGTGGACACGTTCAAGGGCGAGGACGCGGCGATTGTCGCGCGGCACAACGGCAGCGTGCGGCGGGCCTTTGAAGCCAACCTGCAACGGTGCGGCGTGTCGGATATGGTCGAGGTTGTCGAATCTGACAGCGCGGCGGCGGCGGCACTCGTGCCTGACGGGCTGGCGTTTGTGTTCATCGACGCCGCGCACGATTACGACAGTGTGAAGCGCGACTTGGCCGCGTGGATTCCCAAGGTTAAGCCGGGAGGCATGATTGCAGGCCACGATTCGCAGCATGAGCCGGTGATGCGCGCCGTTATCGAGTCGCTGCCGAACGCGAAGCAGGCTGGATGGATTTGGTTCAACGAACTATGAAACCCCTATTGTCAATCCTCACCCCCGGCGTCCCTTCGCGCTGGCCGCAAATCGAAGCACTGCACGCGGAGCTTGCGCGACAGATTGGCGACTTGCCTGTCGAGCACCTGATTCTTGTGGACAACAAGCGGCGGACGGTGGGCGAGAAGCGGGACGCACTGCTGCGCGCGGCTGGCGGGGCCTACGTCGCGTTTTGTGATGATGACGACGCGGTGACGCCTGAATACGTTGCCGCGCTGCTGGCGGCGATTCGGCAAGGCCCCGACGTTGTGACGTTTCGGCAGCTTGCCGTTGTCAACGGCGTGAGCGGCGAGATTGAATTCCGCCTTGGCAACCCGAACGAAGGCTTTAAGCCGGGCGGGGTGACGAAGCGGAATGCTTGGCACGTCTGCGCTTGGCGGCGGACGCTGGCGGTTTTGTCCCGGTTCCCGCCGACGAATTACGGCGAAGACTGGGCATTCGCCGCGCCCCTCTGCGGGCTGGCAGGATTGCGGGAGGTTCACATTCCCGCCGTCCTGCACGAATACCATCACAGCGCCGCCACTACGGAGGCACCGCCGCCGTTGCAAAGCATTTGCTCAAGTGATAGCCTGACCGGACATGAGCCTTCAAACTGAACAGGCCACCGACCTTGCCGCGATTTTCGACGAACTCGGCGAGACGTTCACCTTTGGCGCGTCAACGATTGACTGCGCCGTGACGTTTCGCGGGCAGGGCCGGAAGAACGAGCTTGGCGGATTCCTTGATGACTTCGACCTGCAAATCACGGCGCGCGTGGCGGACTTGCCCGGCACGGTGCCGGCCGTCGGCGGACTGGTGACGCACCGTTCGCGCGTCTATCGCATTGATCGGATTGACCTTGGCCAGACAAATGTGGAAGTCCGCTACCTATGCACCGCCGCGAACCGTTAAGCCAGAAAGCCGAGCTTGAAACGCGGATTCGATTCGCGCGGAAGCTCGCCGACTTGAAGGAATTTGACGACCTGTTGACGGTTGCCAAGATTCGCGCGGCGTCCCGGCTTGCGCCGATGTTTCCGCCGCTTGAAGTTCCCCGCCGCTGCCGATGATCTCGACGCTACAAATTGACACGCGGGAGTTTGACCGGGCGTTGAAGCAATACGTTGCGGTCACATCGAAGACGCTGCCAGAGGCGATAAATCACAAAGCCGGGCAGGTTGCGTTTCGCGCCTACAACCTGACGCCAAAGGCCGACCGGAACAAAATCGCGGCAGAACTCGGCGCAACTTACGAAGCCGTGATTGGCAAGCGCGGAAAGGCACTGAAGCGGAAGAAGCTCTCCGTGGCCACCGATGGACGCGCGCGGGCGTTGCTGGTAGCACAGTTAAAACGGCGCGGCGAACTCCGCAGCGTGAAGGACGTTTCCGCGATGGTTTCGAGGTTTGTTTCCAAGCGCCTTAGTTCAGTTCGGTTTTTCCGTGCTGGCTGGATTCCGGCAATAAGGGCGCTGGCGAAAGGCTCGTTTTTTGAGCGGCGGAAAGGCCGCCCAACTGGCCGCGCGATGAAGGCAAAGGACGGACTCTCACCCGTGGCCGAGATTGAAAACAACTCGACGCCGCCAGAGCGCAAGCAGATGCCGGCGGTTACGGCATTCATGGAAAAGGCGCTTGGGCAGGCATTCCGCGAAGAGACTGCCGACATGGAAACTTACCTAGCCAAGAAAGCCCAGCAAGCCGCGAACACGGTGATTCCGCCCGGCACAAAAACCACCCCTTGACATGGCATTTAACTCCATCCAATCCAAACTAGAACGCGCCACCGCATCGGTAATCGCAAGCGCGGCCAGCGGCGTTTCCTGCGCCGTGTTCACCGGGCTAGACTCTGACGCTATAACCTTGCCGTGCGCGATTTGCGAGGCCGGCCAAGCGCAACCGCCGACGGGGTTGCAGTTCACCGGCATTCAGGTTGTCGAACTGCTTGTGACGGTGCGAAGCAACAAATCCGACAGCACACCGACGCAGCATGAGGCGAGGGCGTCCGCTATTTTCGACGCGCTGACGACCGACACGGCGGCGGCAGATTTATCGGGCGGGGCTTCGGATTTCACCGCCTTCATGGTCGAATTTGGCGCAAGCACTCAAACCGTCGAGGATGATTCGCACCTGTCAACTATGGCGTTTAGGGTGACGTGTTGCCCGTCGGATGTGAGCTAAAGTTTCACGTTGACCTTGGGGCATAATTAGTGTCTCTTATCAGCCAACAGATAACAACTTTTTCTTATGAGCGTTCAAAAAGGCGTTGGCGTAATTTGGGGACTCGGCGGTTTCTCCGTTTCTGGCACGGGAGTATATGCCACCGGCCAAGTCCAGAGCGTGCGCTACACACTGGGCGGGCAGGAGACCGAAATCAAGGGCGCGGACGGCGTGACGCTTTCGCTCGTGCTGTTTGGCCACATGGATTCCATCACCGTCGAGGTGATTCCATCCGGCGCGACTCTGGCGGCGGCGAAGGCGTGCGGCATTTTGCCCGCGCGCGGTGCGGACATCACCGTTGCGGACACTGACGACACCGGCTCCCAAATCGTTGGCAGTTCAACGGGCAACGGGACGGGCACCTACATTTTCACGGGCGGCACCGTCAACAAGGGCGTTGCGGACGCCTGCACGATTACCATGGAGCTGCGCCGCTACGAGAACCATCTGGCCACCGTCGCCGCGAGCTAATCGCATTTGATGAGCGCGGAGTTTTTCAGCGCCGCAATACCGGAGCCGGTCGCAATTCTAGGCGTCCGGCTTCGGCCGTTTTCGCTCGGGCACGTTTTGCTGTTGAACCGTTTTGGCAACGCCTTCGGAAACGGGGCCGCGCCGGGCCTTGATGATTTGATTCAAGCCATCGTGATTTGCTCCCAAAAATACGCGGACGCACTGGCGGATATGGACAATCCCAAGCTGCCGGAAATCGTGGCGGCTTGGCAGCGGCGCCTGGCACCGCGCAACCGGCTTGGATTTCGCAGGTCCGGCTTGGGTTTCTCGCCCGCTGCCGAGGTTGTCAGGTTCACCGAATATGTCCGCGCGGGGAGCAGCTTTCCGTTTTTCACGGTGAAGGAAAATCATCAAGGCGACCCGATGGGCGTCCCGATGGTTCAGAGCGTCAAGGTTTTGCTGCAATCCAAAATGGGATTCAACGAGGCGGATGTTTTAGACCGCCCGTGGGGCTTGTGCCTCTGGGATTATTTCACGCTGAACGCGATGGAGGGTCACTGCAAAATCATGGACCGCGCGGAGTATCAAAGCGCGCGGGCGAATGCGGATAAGAACCACGACAGGCTTGTCGCTTTGATGGGGAAAAACTGACATGGCATTCCTCTCCATCATGGCGCGGTTCGGGATGGACGCTACCGGCTTCAAGGCTGGCATCAAGCAAGTCGAGTCCGCGAGCAAGGGGCTTTCCCGCGACTTGAACGGCAACTTGAAGGGCGCGATTGCGGGCGCATTCGGGACGGCGGCAATCGTGGCGGCTGGCAAGGCAACGATGGATTACGCTGGCCAGATTGCGGACTTGTCGGAGCGGCTTGGCGTGAGCACGGACGCATTGCAGGAAATGGATTTTGCCGCGCGGTTGACCGGCACAAATCTGGAGACGTTCACGGGGTTTTTGGAGAAGTTGTCCGTCTCGCGTGAAGAGGCTTTGCAAGGCAACGATGAATTGCGCGACAGCTTCGCGCGGCTTGGCGTTAGCCTTGAAGATTTGCGGACGAAACGGCTGGAAGACTTGACGCGGCAAATCGGGCGCGCGATTCAAGGGGGAGACGTTCAGCAACTCATGCCGGCGTTGAAAGGCGTTGGCGGACGCGGGGCTGGCGCATTGGCTCCGACGTTTAAGCTGGGCCTTGAAGAGGCTGGCCAGCAAGCGCGGGCGGCGAATGCGATTATTTCGGCAGAGGATATTGCGGCGTTGGATGAGGCGGGGGACAAGTTCACCGCACTCGCGCGCACGATGACCGGGCTGCTAGCGCCTGCGATTGTGTCGGTTATTGACGGCATGACCGGCATCAAGGACGCGTTCGTGATGGGCTTCAAGTTCATCGCGGGCTTTGTCGTAGGATTTGAGCAGGCGATTCGCGGCGGGATAAAGCCCGGCGAAGGCATCGGAGAGTTTATCAAGCGCGCGTTTAACACTGCCGGGGAAACCGGCGAGCGTGAAGCGGTCGGGTTTTTGAATCAGCGGACGACGGAGGAAAACGCACAGCGCGCGGCCAGAGATGAGCGCGCACGGGCAAACCAAGCCGGGCCGGGCGCGGCCGCTGCGGGTTCACGCTCGGCCGCTTCGCAAGAGGAACGCCTCGCCCGCCTCCGCGAACAGGTTGCCGAGCGCGAATTGAAGCTGCTCCCAGCCGCCGCGCAGCGGGCCGCATTCGAGGAGCGGATTGCGAAGTTGAAGGCTGAGATTGCCCGACTCGCGCCCATCGCCGCCGAGGACCGCGCCGCCGAGGAGGCTTTGCTCAAGGCTCAACTTGAAAAGATGAACGCGGAAGCTCAGCTTGGCGCACTGGAAGAACCTGCCCCGCTTGGCCCGCAAGGCGATCCAATGGTCAACGCGTTGGAGCGCATCGGCGGTTCGTTTGGGACGGCGGATACGGGCGTGACGCAGGTGCGGAAGCTCGACGGAATCCACAACGAACTCAAGTCCTTGAAGCAGGAAATGAAGAGCGGCAACAATAACACGGCCATCATTGCCGGCGCGCTGACATGAGCCTGATTATTCGCGGTGACAACCAACTAATTGAGCTTGAACCGGAGCGCAGTTATTCCGTGCGCGATGGCTGGCGGACGGTGCGGCGATGGCGTGGCACGAAAGAGGCGGTGAACCTGTTTGTGCCTACTCTGTTGGTGGATGGGACCAACATCCGCATCATTCCCGATGAAGGCCCGACGGCCATCATTGAAGGCTGGTTTGACAACGCGCAGGACGGTTCATCCGTTACGGACGACGCGCAAATCCAGACGACTTGGAGCATCGTCAATAACGAATTTGAGCAGAGCATTTTGGAGACTGCGGATTTCGAGGCGTTGCCGTCTGACGAGCAAACCGCCATCCGCGAATTCATGAAGGGTGACATCACCTATGCGGACGCGCTGTTGGCAACCACGGCAGACGGGGAGAAGTTTGTTCACGCCATAAACAACGGCAAAGTCGGCTATGCCGTCTCGTCTATTTGCCTTCGCCGGACCAAAGTTGTGTCCGGCTTTGATTCCGCAACGGCTTACCTTTCCAACGCGAACAAGGTTTATTCCCGCGCGCAACTGATTTCAGCATTCAGCCCGCCCGCAGGCGTTCAGTCTGAAATGCCCGCCGACGGCGAATGGCTGGCGCGAAATGGCACCAAGGAACAGCAATCCAACGGCAAATGGGTTGTGACGCTGGAATGGTGGCACCTTGCCGAGTGGTCTTGGTTATACGAGCGCGTCGCGTGAACTTTCCACTCCCTAAACCTTCGATTGGCGGGCGCATCGGATACGAGCTAGGCCGACTCGTGGACGCGGTAAATTCGCTCCGCCCGATTTCGACGGATGACGAGTTTGTTTCGGTAACGACGCTTGGGACCAAGCGGATCAAGGTGAAGCGAAAGCCGTCGTCATCGTTGTTTCAGGTTGAGCGGTTAGTCCTGACCACGGAGTCGGCCGAGTATCTGTTTTGCCAACGCGTGACCGATTCGGAGACGACTTTCTACGTGGCCAAGCCTGAGGCGTTTTACGCGCCGGATTCTGACGGCGATG
>Ga0208147_1000429_pt1 | contig 14792 bp, 21 predicted proteins | sample DEB3_08_DNA_FD_184520 | JGI IMG/M metagenome (GOLD analysis project Ga0208147, IMG submission 184520) | Aqueous microbial communities from the Delaware River and Bay under freshwater to marine salinity gradient to study organic matter... | ecosystem: Environmental > Aquatic > Marine > Coastal ... | reverse complement strand
GGTGAAGCTGTGGCCCTTCTTGGCGTGAATGTTCGCCAGCGTGGACGCCACAATCCCGGCCCGGAGATCGCCCCGGTACTCCCCGAACGGCTCAAGCTGATAGTAGGCCGCCCATTCCGTCAGTTCGTCCGAGGAAATGACCGTGAGGAGCTCCCCCACGGTCTTTCCCAGGGCCAAGGCTAACTTGAAACAGAACTGTCGGTCTGGACGGCTGCGGAGTTTTTTAGCTTCTCCTCCACGTCTTTCCCGCGCAAGCCCGACAGCCGCTGCGCCACGTCAAAGACGCGATCCAACGCCGCCGCATTCTTCGCGCCCAGAGCTGCTACATCGCCCTCTGAGAACAACAGCGTCCCGGCTTCGTCGCAGGCACAGAGCGACACCAGCACGGCGCGGGTGTTGTCGTGGATCATCTCCACCTTGTCGCCCTTGAGCTTAAACCGCGTCGATTCGAATTTGTCCCGCGCCTTGCCGTTCAATGATTGAACAAAGACGCTCCCGCCCCATTCGGGCACCTGGACTTCCTCAATCTTGAGGTCCGATGCCGATAGAATCTGCTCACGTGAGAGGCCCATGCTACCCCCTTGCTTAGGTGTTGAGTGTGATCGCTCCGGTGATCTTCAGCGTAACCGTTCCACTTTGCACGTCGTCCGTCGGGAACTCCTTGGAAAAGTTCGTCACATACGCCGAGAACTGCATATTCGCACTGGCTCCCGAGGCGTTTGCCGTAGTCTGCAACCAGAAGTCCCGCTTGGTCCGGCTCGTGAGGTCCGTCCAGAGCAAGGCGTGGGTACTATCGGAGGGTACCCAGCTCAGCTCGATATCGATCGTGCCCGGATCGATGAGGGACGGCACAAACTCGCGGTAGTTGCCCGACGCCGCGCTGCTGTGCGTGGTCACATCGATCGTAGAAACCTCCGTGCTCGGTCCCTTGATGCTCTTCACTTCGCCAATCGTGGCATAGTTGGAGAAAGTGTTGGATCCGCTGGACGCCGCCCCGCGCTTCAACAGTGTTCCGTAGGCTGCGATTGCATTGCTGGCCATAATCATTCCCTCCTGTGTTTAGGTCTGCGAGTACGGATCATTCCGCGTGTGCTCGTAGACGGTTGAAAATCGCAGCCCCCGCGCGAGGTGTGGTGTTACTGCGTCGATTTCTACTTCCAAATAGTCGGGCGGATCGGTCATGATCGCCAGCCCGTCCCAACTCCTGCTGGCGGCCACCCGCTGCTCAATGTCGGCGACCAGGCTGTTGAGCTGTTCCGCCCCGCTCCGGGTATCCGTCGAGGTCGATGTTTCATCCTGCCGCGTGATCGCCACCGCGAACCATTCCAGCCGGCGCCGGACTCTCTGATGACTGCTCTTATCCAGTTCCGCGAGGCAATCCGACTCCTTGACCAGCACCGTGGGCACCGTCGAAAGATTCACGCCGCTTTGGTTGTGCCGCTGCACGCTCTGCACCGTGTTGGCGTAGCCGTTCGTGGTCGTGACTTCGGCCAATGCCGAGACGATCTTCTCCATGATCTGCTCTTGGATCGAATCAGCCATTGAGCCCTGCCGTTTTCTTCATGGCCTTCACCAGCGCCGTTTCGGTGCCTCGATAGGACGCCTCACCCACCTTGACCAAGACGGCCGGCGCTTCTCTCAGCACTTGCTGCTCAAACTTCAACCGCGCCGGGATCGTCACCGATGGGACCACGCCGATGATCTTTTCTCTCGACGTACCCGCATGTTCACGGAGAAAGAGATACGTTCCGCGCTTCGGCCTGATCGTCATGCCCTGTTCATGTACGTTGAGTATCCGCGAGATCCCCACCTTGCCCCGGACGGTCTCGGAGTTCTCTCCGCCGGTGAACGTGAATACGTTCTTCCCCTTCGCCAGCACGCCCGCCTTGATCCCTGGCGGCCCTTGGAGCTGGGCCTTGATAAAGCTCTTCCTGATTCGCTTCACGCCCCGGTTCATTTCTTGCCGCATGAAGCGCACACGCAGCTTTTCCGCATCCTGAATGCCCTGGATCAATTCGTTGACGCCCAGTAGCTCGATGCTCATGCGTTCCTCACCCTCATGGTGAGATCTTCTTCGAGCACGTCCGTATTCGTGAGTGTCACTAGGAACCGGATACGATAATCGACCCCATGCGTTCCGGCTTGCACCTTGATGAGCGCCTGCGTGCCGCTGATCGTCGCCGTCGTGCCGCTCAGGACGGTCGAGGACACATCAGTACCGGCCGGATCATAGGCCGCCACCGTGCCGCTGTTCAGGCTGGCCCCCGTCGGCAACTTGCCGGAAAATTCCAGCGCCACGGAGTACGCCTCACCCGGCTGCTTTGAAAAGACCTGCATCCTGCCCTCTCTTAGGTCAGCGTGATCGAGATCGCCGACGCCGCAAAGCTGGCCGTGTCACCGCTCTGAATGGTTTTGGACGCCGCGAGCGTGCCATAACCCCAGATATTGGCGCTGGCGGCCGCCGTAGCATGATTAGCCAGGAAGAAATCCACCACGGTCCCCCAGGAGCCGGTGGCCGTGGGATAGGTCAGTGTGACCGCGTTCGACAAGGCCCCGGCGGAGGAATTGCTGAACGTGGTCTTGTTATTCGATCCCCCAGCTCTGGCATACCCGTTGCCAACGGGTTCCGTGATGTTACTGCCGGAATCCGTGATCGTGGTCGTGGAGAGCCCGATGAACCAGTTCGCCGGGGTCGTGTTGGCGCTGGCCCCGAAGTAATAATCAAGCACCATGTTTTCCCCAGAATCCGTCAGACTGCCCATTGTCTAGCCCTCCTTCTCATAATCGAACGTGAACGTTCTCGCCGTGGCCTCAACAATAAAGCCGCGATCAGTCACGGCGAAAATCCTGAACGGATTCCCTGTCTGTCCTTGAATCGAGAGCACCGCCGACAGCGCCGACCGTGGAGAGACCGCGCCCGATAACGCCCAGGCTGTGCGCATCGTGGCGTCCACGCTGGATGAGCAGACCACGATTCCGGAGCAGCCCTTGCTGAGGCCGAGCGATGCCGAGACGGCTGAGAGCATCGACAAGCTGCCAACCAGTGCGACTTGCGACCCGACCGTATCCAATGACCCGGCAATCGTGCTGCCTGAAGTCAGGGAGCCGGACAGCGGCTTTGTGCCTTGCAGCGCCGCCGCGATCGTGCTGGCATCTGCCAGCGAACCAGCCAGCACCACTTGGCCTTGCAGGGAGAGCGTGCCTGCGATCGCGCAGGCGCTACTGACCGAGCCGGACACGGTGCGCGCCACCGCCACCGATCCCGAAATAGAGCTGCTATCATCAATGCTGCCGGAGACCGGCTTTGATCCCGCCAAGCTGCCAGAAATGGAACTGGCATCGCTCAGGCTGCCCGAGAGGGCATGCGAGGCCCCGCCACGATCGGCAATGGCCCGGAGCTTGAAATAGTTGTGTCGAGTGTCAACACTGCCCACCATGCCGCGAGCCAGGAGCCCGCAATCAAGATCTACGGCGGAATCGTCGAGCCGGTCCGCCGCTGTGTCGGTGTAGGTATAAGTTGGAGAGCCATCAGCGCCGTTCCACCCAGGGTCGCTGGGCCGCGTGCCCGATCCGTGCAGATTCAGCCATGCAGATAAGACGACATTTGCGCCGTTCCCGCCCGCCGCTGCGAGCCGCTGCGTTGTGAAGTAGAGATCGGTTGATGCGGATTGAGCGCTCGATGCAATGTTGGTTCTCACCCCAGCCACGAGCTTCCAGAGTTGCAAATCTCCGCTGATGTGGAAGGAAATGCCATAGCCGCTGTTGGTTGACATGCGGACACCAGGCCCCACGCAGCGCCCGGATATGGTATTCCGCCCGGTAATCTGCGCTTCGTGCTCGATGCTGCCCGAGTTGTTTGCGGAGTAGCGCACATAAGCCGCTGTGTCACCGCTGAAGTCCACTTCTAAGTCTGTGCTGTCCCATGTTCCATTTGCAATGGTTGAAGCGGTGCAGGCTGTCCATCGTGTTTCATGGCTGGTGTCGAATCCGTCCAGGTATTCGGTGTTGTGCCACTCCGCCGAGGCCATGCGAGGCCGGGAAGCCGAGTGTCCCAAGTAGCGGTAGAGGTCCCGGAGCAGATCCCGGATGAGCGTGTCCGTTGTGTAGGTCGCCACCTGCGCCGACATGCCGGGGATATCTTTGAGCGTTCCATCCCAGTCAGTGAAAGAGTAGGCCGCCAAGGTTTCGAGGAAGTTCCGAAGGTTCAGCCGTTGATGCGCCGTGAGGTCTCCCAGTGTGAGCTCTGCTTGTGTCAAGTTGCGCGGAATCAAGATAGTGTCGTTGGTCGATGGTGAGATAATCGCGCCATTCAAGCGGACCATTGCGAACGGCACAGGGAATGCCCCGTTGACTATGGGGGGAAAGTGTATGGCGATTTCATCGCCAAGCCGCTCTAGCATCGCGTGTGTGGTCCATCCGTCGCCGTCCGGCTCTGGTAGGATGCGCGTGAATCCCCAGCGGCCCGCAACAATATTTGTCACATCTGCCATTTCTCGCCCCCAATGCGTTCTGCTGTGTTCTCAGCGTACCTCTAGCCGAATTGCTGCCGGTTCCGCCGGAGGATAGCCTGCCGTGAATGAGGGAATGGGCGCCTCAGCGGAGCGTCCAAAGGCATTTTCCGCCCGGATGGTGCAATCGTAGACGCCAGGTGAGGGCACAAAGGTCCGCACCGGCACGGAGGTCGCAGGAGCGGGGATATTCGTGCTCGCCGTTCCGCAGGTAATCACGTATTGCGTGAGCGGCAAATAGGGCGCACCATCCGGAGGCGCATCCCAGGCGAGGGTGCCGGTAGCCAATGAAACAGAGAGCGCCGTTTGCGCCCAGGCTCCTTCGGCGCTGAACAGCATGACTGCCAGTAAGAGCATGATGCGCTTCACGGCTGAGGCTCCGTCGGCTGGACGGGCGCCGGTGTTTCCGGTGCCGTGATCTTCTCGTACAGCTTTTTGGCGTCGGCGCATCCGCCCAAGACTGTCACCAGCAAGAATCCCCACAAGATTGTTCTCATGATTCGCCTCCTAAAGATCGTCGCAGCGTTCGTTGTGCATCGGAATCTTGGCGGTATTGCGGCAAATCTGCCGCCAAATGCGTATTTCTGAATAGTGCTGATCCTTCACTTCGCGCGAATGGTCCGCCACTTCGCGCTGAATCGCTTGCATAATGACCCGGTTATCTTTCAACCCTTGCACGCCATCCTGAATCGCCGTCAGCATTGGCGACGGAAGCCATCCGAGGAGCACGGCACTTAGTGCACAAAACGCGACAGTGACAGGCCCTAAATTCCATATCAGATTTCTTGCTTGCCCCCACCATGGCGTACTGTTGGACTCTGCCCGATCCTCGCCGTTTCTCACACCCACCATCTTGGCCACATCGTAGCCCCCTTCCGTTAGCGCACCGCCTCAAGGTGCCACATCCCAATCCCATCGCCAGGATTCCCGAAGTCTCGATCAGGGAGAATCTTTGTGATCCGCAACGCCGTCTCGGTGGTGTCTGTCGGCAAGAGCTTAATAGAGAACGTGTCAAATCCTTCCTTGACTGTCGCCACGCCTTCAGAGGCAGACCGCACGAGAAACACATCGTAGGTCTTAGAGAGGAACGACTGATTCCCGAGCTGATCGATCCGGCGCACCGGATCGACCAGCCCGAGAATGCGTTTCGCCTGTCCACTGTGCGGCGTATAGGTGCCCATCTCCCCACCCAGCACGGAGATCTGCTCATAGGCTTGCGAGGCCATCGCGTCTTAGTTCCCCGCCCGCTTAATGCCTGAGATCGTCACCGAGAGCGTGGCCGGTCCTGTGGCAATCGTGGGCCGGTAACGCACCCAGCCGCCCAGGGCGTTACAGCTCACCGTTTTCCGTTGCAGGTTGCTGGCCGCGGAGACGGTGGTGAATGTCGCGCCCTCGTTGAAGAAGTTCAGGCTGGCCGCGCTGGCACCGGTCGATGAAAACGCATGATCGAATGAGCCCGAGACCGAGCCGGTGAGTGCGCCGACTTCCTGAGTGAGTACCAGCGTGCCGTCGAAATCGCCGGTGGCCACCCAGCCCGATGAGGCGGCCGCCGTGGTGGCGTAGGACGATGGGTAGAGCAAGGCAATCGGGCTTGCTGCTTGGAGTGCGTTCATAGTTGTTTCCCTCGCTTCGGTTTCATCGTTGGAATTGCCGACACATCAACCGAGAGTGACCCGGACAGATGGAGCATGCGCGGCCCCTGCTCCCCGTGAGGCTCAGGAGCCGCAATCAGAATGATCTTGCCAAGTCGGCCGTATTCTTGCGCGAAGCGTGTCGGCACATGCAGCACGGACCCCGGAGCATAGGCCACGCCCTCAAAGAAGAGGCCGCGCACTACTCGCACCCAAACGTTTCCGTCTGAGATTTCCCGTTGTCCTGCCACCAGTGCCGATCCGCTCGCTTGCAGCATGCCGCCTCCTTAGCTGATCGTCTGCATGACCGAGAAGGCGTAGGGTCTGCGGATTCCTACGTCCATGGTGTACATACAGCGCACGCCGATGATGCCCGCTTGGAAGTTCGCGTAGGGGTTCACTTCGACTTCCAGCACGCCCCACTCGCCCACTACGATTTCGGACCAGTCGCCGAAGATCATGGTGGCGCTGGGCACCTGCTTGGAGGACATGGCCCGGAAGCCCTCGATCTGACCGTCCCAGATGTTCCCGGTCCAGAGGGGGGTATCCGTGCTGGTGAAACGCTGCCGCTGCTTGGCAATCGAGGCCACGGATGGAGTCGTGACGTACCCACCCGCCTGCGGGCGCACGTTGTTGTCGGCCACGTCGGTCTGGAATTCCAGGGCCGCCGCGTAGTTCAGCGAACCCGCCGCCACCGAGCCCACGCCGCTGTATCCGATGATGCCATCCGGCTCACCGTTTGCCCCGGCTCCGTTCAGCACGGCGAGGTCTGCCGCTACCGCCACGATCTGCGCGAGGTCGTCCGTTACGATGCCTTCGGCACCGGGCGAAGATTGCAGCAAGAGCTGCCGGCTGATTTCCGTGTAGGCCGCCGCCGTTTTCGGCGTCATGCTCACTTGCTGGAAGGTCTGCTGCGATTCCGTGGCCGCCGTGGATTCCGAGGACAGCCAGTAGGCCGTGCCGCTGGCGGACACGCGCGGAATCGTGACACTGTTCGTCAATCCGCTCAGCCGTCGCACGCCCATGTTAAAGGCCACCGAGCGGTTGTAGAGCATATCGACGAAGCCCATGTTCTGGGTCATGACGAGATACCCGCCACCGCCCGCGCTGGCGACGGTCAAATCGCGCCGGCCAGAGTTCGCATAGGCGGCGGCCCGCTGCTCAGCACTCATCCCTCGCTGCAACACTTCGAACGGCACAAAGAACCGATGAGGGTCAGGGGATTTCCCCATGCGCTTCTGGACCGCCTGAATCGCTTCCAGCTCAAATTCTGCGCCCTTCCAGTCGCGTGAGGCCGTCGCCATGATCGCCCGAGCGATGGAGAACGACTGCGCTTCCTTCTCGGTCAGGCCGATCTTGGCCACTGACTGCGGGTTGGTCTTGCCGCGCTCTTCCAAGATCATCAGAAGATCGTCGGCCACTTTGTCCAGCGAGACGCCTTGCCCGATCCACATGTCCCGATAGGAATCGTCCAGCTTGTTGGCCTTGCACAGGTTGGAGATCGCCTGCTTTCTGCGCTGCTCCATGTCCAATGGACTCACTTTGTCGGCGGTATCGTTGGCCGCCGTGACGTCGTTAGGCATACTGCCCCCCTTTGTGTTGGCGGAAACCGCCGGTTGTTGTACTGCTCGCACCATTCGCACACTGTATTGACTCTCGGCCCCTCGCCCGATACCCACGCTGGGGTCTGCGGGAACGGTCACGATGGACACTTCATAGGGCTCCCAATCCGTGGCCGTGAAGGTCTCGCTTTTCTTGTTCTCCACCAGTTCATTGACCCGATAGGCCAAGGAGACGTTGCGCAACCCGCCGTCGATCATCTTTTGCACTTCCGCCGCGCGCGCCGTGTCGAACAGCTCCGCGTCCACGATCATCCGGCCGCCTTTGACTTCGGCTCCGGTAATCATGCCGATAGGGTCATTCACGTCATGATTGAACAGCAGCGGCATGGCTCCGGCCTTGGCCCGGTCCATCTTGACCGCGCCGGGATCATGGGAGAGCACTTCGTTGCCGTACCAGCGCTCGACCGGCTGCTCGGAGGAGGCCGGAAAGCGCAGGCTGCGCTTCTGGCCCTCTTCCTGCCGGACTTCGAATTCCGCGCCGCTCACACAGCGCCGGAAGAGCTCGCTCTGCTTATGGGTTTCAACGGTCATGCCTGCACCCCTCTTAGAAGTTGCTCCATGCGTGCAATCGCCGCGTCTGCGTCCTGGTTGTCATCCTGCTCCATATCGGTCTGTGCCGATCCCGGCTGCGCTGGGGCACTCGCCGCTTTTGTCTCAGCCTCCAGCTCGGCCATCTCCTCGAGGTCGGTATCGAACGTGAGATCCAAAGAATCGGCCAGCTCCAATTCGTGCTTGCGATCCTGCATCACATCTTCAAGATCATCGCCGTTGCCGGTCTGCTCGATGACGCGGCCCTGCGTGGTGAATCCGGCCTTGATCGCCTCTTTGTAGGCTTCGACTTCCTTGGTCGGATCAATCCAAGACCATCCCCGAGGCTTGAACCGCACCGCTTCGAACCGCTCAGGATCGAGCGCATAAGCCTGGACACCGATGGTCGAGACGGCGCCCGAGAGCACCGCCGCCTGAACCCACTCCCGATAGAGCGGCAAGCGCAAATTGCGAATGAACCAGAGTTGCAGAAATTTCCAGAGGTCCCGATCATCCAGCAGCGCCAGCCGGGAAGAAGAATAGTTGCTCTGGCTGTAGTCGCGTGACAGCGATTCGTAGGAGACGCCGATCCCCGCTGCCACTTCGCGCAACATGAGCCGCATGAACGGATCTAGTTGCGCATTAGGCCTGTTCGGAGCGGCGAAGTTGAATTTCTCGCCAGGGTTGAGCCGTTCGATCATCGCAGGCTCAAGCTCTGACTGGCGTGAGCCGTCCGCTTGTTCGTCGCCGTATTGGCTTTCCGCGTTCGGGAGTTCGATGAATCCCATGTAACAGGCCGCCGCCCGCGCCGCGACAATCTCCGACTCGCCCAGGCCGTCCATATCGTTCAGGCGTCGAGCTGCGGCATGCAGCCAGGGCACGCCCCGCGTCTGTGGCCATCGGTCAATCAGCCGTAGGTGCATAATGTCTGCAGCCGGGACGCGCTCAATCTTGCTGGTCTGTTGTGGGTTCACACGGATTTCGCCGGGGTGCACCGTGCGGATCCAGTAGGCGATGGGCCGATGGAATGGATCGACCTCCACCCCGAGCCGCACGACCCCTTCAGGGGATTCCGCCGAAGGATGGAATTCGTCGGCCAAGCGCTCCGGCTCAATCACTTCCAGCGCCAGGGGCACCGCGCTATTGCCGAAGGCCCGCCGATGCTTCCGGATGATGATTTCCCCGGCTTCGAACACCTGCCCCATGGCCAGCCGTTCCAGGTCGCACAAATGCAGCGCCCCGCCGGTATGACAATTCTGGGCTTCGGCCCATCGGGCGTGAGCCGCTTCCAGATCATCGTTGATGCGTTGGTTGAGACTGCCCCGCGTGGTGCCCACCTTGGCTTGCAAGCCGATCCCCGAGCCCACCACATTGTTTTGGACAATCACCTTCGCCCGCTTGGCGTAGGCCGAGTCGCGCACCAATTCGCGGGAACGGTTGCGGAGCGTGCGCAGGCTGCTCGACAGTTCGCCATCTTCCGACGTGGTGCTATTGCCCCAGCCTGTGGTGAGCCGTGAGGGCTTCGCCGCCGCATACATGCGCGCCATGGTGAGCGGAGGCCGGGTCTCCCGCTTGGCCGGTGTCGGCGTCATCGCCTTCGCGATGGTCTTTCTTAGCGCGTCAAACACGTTTCAACCTCACACCGATGTGGCGAGGATTCACGCCGGTCTGGGCCATCTTGGCGGCATCGACTTCGCGGGCATAATCAGCCCGGCAACGGTCTACAAAGCGGATGAGGCTGTCGAGGTTGTGTTGAGTGTAGGTCCGCCCGTTGAGCGTCACGGATTGGCCCAGCTTCACGCTTTGCCAGGCCGCGAGGGCGTTGTCATAGGCAATCTTGGCCGGAGAGCGGAGATCGGTCGAGAAATCGATTTTCGCCAGGTTGGGCTTGACGGTCACCAGGCCCGCGCCAACGGTGTACCGTTCAGCGCCAGAGGTGACATAGCTATTCCAGAGCCATGCGCCCGCCTTCATGGCCGTCGAGCTGGCTGCGGAAATCGTCATGGCATGGTCTGTGCCGGACGCCGCGCCGGTCACATTGAGTAGGCCCGAGCCGTCCTCAAGACGGAAGGCATAGGAGAGGGTCCAGGTTGCCGGGAGATAATCAGAAAACGAGCGGGTCCAGGCGATGGTGTCGCCTGCGTTGATCGTGCTTGGTTCGAGGGAAGGAACGGGAGCAGCCATACCCGTGGAGATATCAAAGCTGCTCCCAATCGTCTATGGATCTGTCGCGCTAAATTCGTCTCAGGAGTGTTGGCGAAGCCGCCATGATCGCCGCCCGGGGGATTCGTCGGCCCAGTGGCGTCGACACCGCCCCGAGCTTCCCCGCCCGGATGTACCGCTGCACGCTGCGGCGGCTCATTTCACAGGCTTCGGCGACTTCGTCCAGCCTGAATTGGTCCCTTGGCAAGGTGAGCAAATCCTGAAAGACAAACCCCATCGTCGGCCCCCTTTCGATCAATGAATGGCTTCGACCAGCAGCGCCACCACAAAACATAACACGTTCAGCGTCGGTGATCCGTACCAGCTTTCCTCCTTTGCCGTGCTAGGGTGATATTCATGGAAGAAGGTGAAGGGGAAGTTGACCGACGCAATGGAGCAGACGGTGAGACCCAGCAGAAACACCGCCGCGCCTTCCGGCCCGCCGTGCGAGGTTCGCCAGAGCGCCTCCCCCACATACACCGCCAGCGCCAGAAAGCCGATGATGCCGTGCTCAAGGAGCTGCTGGATGAATTCGTTATGGGCTGCGGTATACACGTTGACGTGCTTGCGTTGCTCGGCCATGCGGACGGTGGACAAAAACCAGGTGGCTGTGCCAAAGCCAAAGAGCCGCTTTTGCCATCCTGCCGGCCACCAGATCAGCCCGAGCGCATCGACCCAATAGGCCAACCGGCCCGAGTCCATCCACTTGTGTTTTTTGGTCCAGGGCTTGGCAATCGCCAGCGCGGCGACTATGCCGCCCACAATCAAGATCACACTACACACCGCGATAACCGGGAAATAGATCCATTGCAGACCGACCGCCAGCACACCAAGATTCATCCCGCCTTGGCCAGGATTGAACCTATCAGGCTCGTTTATCCGAAGTGTATTATTATGCCGAACCTGTTGCGAGTAGATCAATGCCAACGGGAGCAGGCAGAACGGTAAACAGAACGCTGCCCACCATTGCCCCATGATGATGAGCCCAACCGCCGCCGCTACCGTGAGCGATGAGACAGAACTAAGGTGGAGCGTGTTTCCCTGCCCGCACAGGTGCCGGTGTGGGCGTTCGTAGCCGTGCTCGTAGATGCCCCACATGCCAAACCATGACGGAGGGACCACCAGGTTGTACGGGCGTTGTTTGTTGAGGTAGCCCATGATCCCCCAGATTCCAAGCCCCACGCCGACCGCCACGAAGCTCCACAAGATCGGCGACACCATCCAGCGGCCCATGTGGGGAACCATGAGGATATAGACCCCGCCCATCGCTGCCGTTGGAATCGTGATGCCGCGCAGAATGTACCAGCTCCGGCCGATCTGCCAGAGGCCCACCGTGAAGAACGCGAGCATGGCGGCAAGATATGGGTTCTGTGCATACATCAAGACACACTCCATCCCGAGCACACAGGCCCACCACCAATTCTCGCGGTTGCGCATTTCGTAGGTGTCCCAGCCTACCGAGGCCAGCGAGCCCATCAGCACCATGACCAGCAGCAGCCCGAGTAAAGCCAGATCAATCATTCACCCCTCCATTGTGATCGTTCCCATACTGACGATAGGCCCCGCAAATACTGCACGGTTGTTTGTTCTTCTGTCGTTCCGACATGTTGCGCAACGAATCTCGATATATCGCAGACCAGACACCTATGTTGCCCAGCAGCAATACGGCGTAGACGGCATAGAGAATACAATCATTCAGACTCATCTTAGCGCCTCCATCCGTTTGTCCATCCAGCCACTGTGACGTGCCGCGGCGGTTTCTCCGCATACTTCTTCTGCGGCTCATCCTTCTGTGGCATCAGCGGAGCCGGGGCACCGACACTCACTGAATCCTGTTCATCGGCCTCTGTCTGGGGCAAGAGCAACGGCGGCCGTTCCATCTTGGCCGCCAAACGCTCCCAGTTCGGGTTCAGCAGCGCGACGGCCGCGAGGTTGTACGTTTTGAGGTCCAACGCTTCGTTGCGGGCCCGGATCTTTTTGTAAAAATACCCGGTCATGACGCCGCGATCGTACTTGTTCCGCTTTTCTTCGCTGGCGAGCTGCTGGAAATGCTCCTCGTCGTACTCGGGCCGGTCAGGGAAGTGCATATAGCCGGGGCCTGGATCGGCGATCCTCATCCGCGCAAAGAGCGTGTCTTTCGCCGCCACGGTGCCGACGTGATACAGATGCACGCTGGCCCCACGCGGGAGCGTGGGCCTCGGTGGCACGAGCGGGGCACCCTGCTGATTGCTCCCCTTGAGCGCATAGCACCGTCCGCGATAGCGCCGCACGAACCAATAGGCCTCTTTGGTGTGGTGCCCGCCGGTATCAACGACGACGCATTCCACCCGCATGGCGATGCCCGACACATGCAGCCATTTGCGCTGCAACCAGTCGGTGAGATCCTTCCAGACGGTGGGCTGTCCAGGAGATCCAGGAAAGACCCGCTTTTCGATGCTCCACGACTCTTCATCGACGCCCCATCCTTCGATCTCGGCTTCCAGCCGGTTGTCCTGCACATCGATCGCAGCGGTGAGCACCAGCACGCCCTCTGGACATGGCGCCTCATAGGTCTCGCGCCGCTGATAGAGCGCATCCTGGTCTGCCTTCTCGCCCTTCTCTTCCCACGTCTCCGCCAGGATCGTGTTGATGAAGGTCTTGAGCTCGCGCACATCGCCCGCCGAGGCTTTTTCATTCGCACTGATCCATGATTTCACCAGCGCGGCCCACGAGAGCGCCCAGCCATAGGGCTGATAGAGGGCGTTGATATGAAACGAGCGGATGGGGTTATCCGGGTCATCATGGACCCAGTCAGCGCCGTTCGCTTCGTCAAACATCCAGGTTTTGTGATGCTCAGGAATCAACTCCAGACAGCTCGCGCAGCGATAGGCGGCCTCATCCGGCCGTTTCTCCCCGTCGAACGTATAGACGAGCTGCCCCCATTGCAGATGCTGCAGGTGGCGGCAGAATGGGCAGGGCACGTGATAGCGGCCTCGACTGCCTTTCTCATAATCCGGCTCGATGCGGCTGGTGTCGGCCTCCAACGGTGTCGAAAGCTCAAAGATCTTCCGGCGGGCAAAGGTGGCGGTGCGCTTCTCGGCCAGATCGACCGGATGGCCTTCACCGTTCACGTCGTTCGGGCAGCCGTCCACTTCGTCGATCATGACGTTGCGGGCACTGGTCGAGCGCATCCCGACGGCGCTGTTGCATCCGATGAAGTTGATGAACCCGCCCATGAATTCTTTGGTGAAGGTGTGATTCCCGCTATCCCGCGATCGAGACTCCTTGACCAATCCCTTGAGACACGACGTCAGCTCGATCATGGGCTTCACTTTTTCGTTCGACAGCTTCTTCGCCAGGTCCCGCGTCGGCTCAAACACCAGCATCGCCGCCGGCGCCCGGTGCATGACGAACCCCATCCAGTTCACCCCGATCTGGGTGCCGCCGATCTGGACGCACTTCATGAATATCACATGGGTGCAGGGATGCGACGGCGAAAGGCACTGCATGATCTCGCGCAAAAACGGGGTGCGGCTCGTCCGCCACTGGCCCGACTCCGCGACGTATTGCGGGAGCTGCACGTGCTGATCGGCCCACTCATCGATGGTCTGCACCGGATCCGGCCGCAGGCCCGCGAGAAAGGCCGAGGTATAGCAGCGTGGTGAGGCGAGGGCGTTCATGCTGCCTCCCTGCCTCCCTCATCATTCACCGCCAACGCCTCCAGAGCCTGGCGGATTTCTTTTTCGAGCAGATCGTGCACCTTTCGCTGATCGCTTTCGGCGGCCAGAATTCCAGCCAGGCGAGACGGCACGTTCAAGATGGCGTCTCGTACCAGCCGGCCGATTCGAAAGGCTTCCTCTTCAACATCTGCCTTTTTCACCAGCGTTCCGACGCGCTCTTCATATTCCAACTCGACCAACTTGGCCCGAAACTCTTCTTTCTTGGCCTGGCTCTTCGCAATGGCCGGATCTTTCGACGCCTCATCGCCGTCTCCAGCATCAGCGCCGTGCGGATCTTCACCCGGCGATACATAGATCGGCGCCGAAAACTTCGCCCGGTCGGCATGGCGCGCCGCCACCCGCAAGCGATCCGCCTCAGCAAAGTCAAACACCTGCATATAGTCGATCCCCACGCGCTGCAACTGCTTCGCCGCCGCCGTCTTCGTGATCCGCGCATGGTTCGCATAGGCCGTGAGATAGCCTGGCCGCTTTTTCTTCTCCTGGTTGTCACCCTCGTTTTCCATTTTCTAAGTAGTCAACCTAATACCTAAGACAACCTGGATTTCACCCCTGTCACTAGCCCGAAACTGCGGCGCTGCGACC
>Ga0208147_1000428_pt1 | contig 14815 bp, 26 predicted proteins | sample DEB3_08_DNA_FD_184520 | JGI IMG/M metagenome (GOLD analysis project Ga0208147, IMG submission 184520) | Aqueous microbial communities from the Delaware River and Bay under freshwater to marine salinity gradient to study organic matter... | ecosystem: Environmental > Aquatic > Marine > Coastal ... | reverse complement strand
CACCAGCAATCGCAACTCAGCCTCAAAATCTCGCATCCTCAGGCCGCTTGCGGCGTGAAGCATCACGGCAGAAATGGCATCATGAAGCCTTTTCACTTCCCCACCTCCGGCCGCTCGCACGGCCAAATATTTCCGGTCACGTCCAAATACTGCTCAGTTTCAACGTCCCATGCTTCCCACTTACCGTTGAGGAAATTCAATTGCATCGGCCCATAGTCTGGGTCGCCGTGGTATTGCTCCAGCCAACAGTGCTTCCCGTCGTCGCTCGGCTGGGGTGGTCTGTACGCGGGGATGAGTTTTCTGACTTCAATAGCCGCTGCGTACATTACGGACATGGCGGCGATGTCACGAACCTGATACCGTTTCGCCGCCTCTTCTAGGGAATCAGCAAGTTCTTTTGCGGTTGTCACTTCGTCGGCTCCTCAATCTTGTCGTTTGCATCGTAATACCGCCGATCACGTCCTTTCCTTCCAATACTGTCGAGTTTCTTGACTTTGAATTGCGCCATGTTTCGCTCCTAGAACGGCACCTCGTCCAACGCACCCTCTTCCCCGAACACGCTCCCCTCGCTGCTAGGTTCGTCGAGCCACTCGTCAGCCTCAGGAATGACGATCCCAGCGTAGGCCGTGACTCGATAGAACCGCCCCTCGCGTTTGGTGGTGATCACGGTCGGGAAACCCACCGCCCCGCGTCCCCAGGCCGCGAGCGCCTCGTCGATCGACGTCACGGGGATCGAGCACCTTTCCGCCCACCACTTGTTAGCCTTCATGCCCGCGTAGCCGGCGTGCTCCAGGCAAACCCATTCGCTGATCGTTTCCCGCGTCAGATTTCCGCTCGCGCCTTCGAGTTGGCACTGGTAATCGACTCTCAGCGTCCGCGAGCCCGTTTTCTTATTGGTCCACAATTGCATCGACGCGCCATCGACCAGCCACCTTTGCGGCGGCGCCATCGCCGACAGCAACTCCTCGCTCCCGGCCTCGGCACCATGTCGCGGAGCGGGCGGGGGGAACAGAAAACCGCACGAGCACTCGCGAGCCGCGGCGTGGAGTTGCGATTGGCAGTTCGGGCAGACCTTCGTCGGTCCCTCGGAGTCGCCTGTCTTCTCGCCTTTCTTGGGCTGCGAGCGCACGCCGTAATCGTCGGCGTCCAGCGGCCCGTGTCGTTTGATGTTCTCGCCGAAGTCGAGCACGAGGCAATCGTTCTTTCCCGGGGCCAGGCGAAAGCCGCGCCCGCAAATCTGCGCGAACAAGCCCGGCGAGCAGGTCGCCCGTAACACCGCGATCGCGTCGATGTTCGGCGCGTCGAAGCCGGTCGTCAAAACGTCGACATTGACGAGCCACCGCAGAGATCCCTCGCGAAATGCCCGCAGGTCGTTCGCCCGTTGAAGAGGCAGCGAAGCGCCCGTCACGACTCCCACGTTTTCGCTCGTGAGCGTCCGTAACTCTTCCGCCACCGATTCAGCGTGTTCGATTCCAGCGCAGAACAAGATGATTGACCGGCGATCTCTCGACTTCTCGACCGTTTCTCGCACCGCCGAGCGCACGAGTTCCTTGTTGCCGAAAAGCTGCTCCATCTCGCCCGTGACGAATTCCCCGGCGCGCACGTGCAGTTTGCTAGTATCCGCCGAATGCTCGGCCGCTCGACTCGTGATAGGAGAGAGAAAGCCCTCGCGAATCAACTGCGGAATTTTCGCTTCGTAGCTGATTCCTTGAAACAGTTTCTCGGGCCCGGTCAGCGAGCCCTCGCCCGTTCGGTAGGGAGTCGCCGTGAGTCCGACCAAGCGAGCGACTGGATTCGCGACGCACAGATCGGATAGAAACGAGCGATACATTCCCTCGCTCGTCGTCGAAACAAGGTGCGCCTCGTCGATGAGCACCAAGTGACGCGGGCCGAAGATGTTCGCCTTCTGCCAGCACGATTGGATTCCCGCGAGCACCACGGGCGACTCGGCGTCCCAGCTTCGAAGACCCGATGAAAATAGACCAACCTTGACGCCTGGAAGTAACGCCCGCACCTTCTCGGCGTTTTGCTCAAGGAGCTCTTTGCGGTGGGCGAGCACGAGCACTTGCGAGCCGAATCCGATGGCGTCTTGGGCGAGCTTGGCGACGATCAGGCTCTTTCCGCTGCCCGTTGGGCACACGATGACCGGGTTGCCTGCTTGGTCACACAGGTAGTCCCAGGTTCGCGAAACTGCTTCGGATTGATACCAGCGAAGGTTCATCTTCTTATTCCTTACGCCATCGCATCGAAAAGCGTCTTGGAACTTTCCTTGCGTTGCTCGCATGCGAGCTTGAGATTCTTGCGAGCCGCCGCGATGTATTCGTCCTTCAACTCAAATCCGTAAAACCGTCTCGGCTCCGCGACTCGCTTACCCGTCTTTGGCGACTTTCCGCCAAGCGCGACGAACCCCTCTGATCCGATTCCAGTGAACGGAGAAAAAACGATCTCGCCAGGATTCGAGTACAGCAGCACGAGCCGCCGTATCACTTCCAATTGCAGCGGGCAAATGTGCTTTGTGTCATCGTCGCCGCGTCCGTCCTTTACGTTGAGAGTGTCTGTCTCTTGCACGTCGTCCCAGCAAGACTCGGCCCACTTAATCCACTCATTACGGCTGACTTGGTTCTTCGCGTCGATCCGCACGGAGTTCTCTCCGGGAGCACGGAACTTGAGCAGGTAATCGGGCAAGCAGCCGCGTTGCTTCGCTCGATCGCTTTCGAGCCCAGCGAACTGCAACTCCCGCGACTTTGTTCTGATCGCTTGGGCTTGTGGATTCTTGCGCACGATCCAGTCGTACTCCCAAACTAGACCAGCACGCTCTGCAAGTCGGATATTGAGCCCGCGAAAGTCATGCAGGCCAACTTCGCCGGTTCTTTTCATCCGTGGAATTTGGGAGACGTGAACGACTGCCACTCGACCCGGCTTAATGATGCGAGCCAGTTGGGCATAGAAGAACGAAAGATGTAGCTTGGCCTCGTGCCTCAAGTCTTCGCTGTTTCCGATATCCGCTTCGCTCGACGTGTAGGCATACAAGGCTGGGAACGGCGGAGAAAAAACCGACATATCGACGCACGCATCCGGCAGGTCATACATGCCGTCGATGCAATCGCCGTGGACGATGTGCCAGTCCTTGCCGTCTAGAATATCATTCGCCATATAAATCACGCTCCATTCCTTCGTTAATCCGTTCGTCCCGCTCGTCTTGCATTTGTTTCAACAGCCACTCTCGCTCTCGCAGCAGTTGGCGAATCATGGTCGCCAATTCTCCGCTTGTCCCTGTCCAGCAATTCGCCGGCCCGTACAACGATGACGCCGTGAACATGGCCTCGATCCGCTCTTGCGGAATCGCGTCATACGTCCCCGATAGCGCCGCTTCCCTCCAGGATTCCCATGCCGTGAGTGCGAAAGATTCGCTCTTGCTCTTGCGTGTCATGCTCCACCATCGCCGCCTTGCGTAGTACGGTTTCGATCATTGGCCGCTCGATTTCCGTCACCGGAATATGTACGTCTAGCGGTTCCGTGCTTCCGATGCGGTTGCTGCGTTTCACCGCCTGGTAGTATTCCTCGTAGCTGTCTTGCAACCCGGAGAAGATTTGCCGCGTTGCGACTTGCAAATTAAGACCGAATCCAAGTATTCGCGGCTTGCTGATAAGCACCTTGCGACGTCCGGCCTTAAAGTCCTCGATGAGAGCTTGCCTCTTGTCCTGTGAAGTTCCGCCGTCGATGTTCGCCGCGTCTGGGAACAAAGCCGAGCACTTGTCTTGTTCGTCGTTGTAGTGACACCAAATGATTGTCGCTCGTCCCGGCTCGCTGTCGACAAGTTGCTTGATGTACTCGAACTTCAGCGTAGGAACGTCGTCGCCCTTGTAATGACCTTTGGCGATTTGCCCCATTACCGATCGAGACGTAATTCCTCCAAGGTCCGTAACTACCAGCTTTCCGCTAATCGACCGGACGAGCTGCTCTTGCTCTTTGGTTAGCTCGACGTGATCGACGTGAACGCGAATCGGCGGGAGCGTGCCGCAATTGTCTTTCCAGCCATACGTGGCTGGATTCGTAAGGAATAATGCCCAGTGAGACAACGCCCGATAGAACGGCTCTAAGGCATGCGGCTTCAATTCCCAGCGGTTGTCCGTTTGCCCGCGATTCACAAAGAACCGAGCCAGGAATGCGTTGACAGTGGGGAAGTGGTCGAGAAAAACCGCGTGGTTCGCGTACTCGATTCGATCGTTAGGTGCCGGCGTTCCAGTGCAACACAGCTTCCAGTGGAGTCCGGAACCCAATTCCAAGCACTTTTGACCCCACTTGCCGTAATGCGATTTCAGCATTGACGACTCGTCAAGAATCAACGCTCCAAGACTTCCCTGCGTTACGTCGTCAGTTAATGCGTCGTAATTCGTGATCCCAATGCCGACGCCTCTCTTTGTCCATTCCTGCAAGTCTTTCGACGCAACTTGCTCGATCTGCATGTCTGGATACCAACGGGTCGCCTCGTCAAGCGTTTGCTTGACGACCATCAGCGGCGAAACAATCAGAACGGATTGAGACCTGTCGAGCACTCGGCGAGCGTGGCGAGCAAACTCAAGCAGCATGAACGTCTTTCCAAGCCCGCAATCGGCGAATACCGCGAACTTCTGCTTGCGTATCGCCATCGTCGCGATATCGCGTTGATAATCGAAAAGATGGCTTCCAAGCTGCATGCAATGTTTTTCGCGTCTCTTGCACGCTGACACTCCGACAGCAGCCGCATACTCATCAGGAAACCAGCACTCTCTCCCAGTAATCCGATACTGAGGAAGCGACTTGATCTTGAGAAAGCGGCGATAATGATCGCGGTTTTTGCAGTTCAAGGTGTCAATCATGCGAACTCTCTTCCATGAAATCCCCGCCGCGACGTCCCTGTCACGACGGGGGAGCGGGAAAACGACGATTACGACGCCGCGAACGGATTTCGCGGAGCGGCCGGCCCGGTCATCAGCGGCGGGCCGAGTTGCTGAACCGGCACGGGAGCCGGCGCACTCGCGGCGGGAGTCGCGGGGGCCTGCGGGCCGACGTGCCGCGACTTGTACCCCTTGATGACGTTTTGCGCCCCGCGTTGCGGATCGTTTTCCACCTTCACAGTGGCCTTCAGCGGCCGGTTGTGCAGCTCGGACGAGTCCTTCGGCGTAAAGATCCCAACCGCTCGACAGATCGCGGAAAGCGTCCCCTTGGCGATCGTGACCGCCGTCTCGTTCTTGTTCACGAGATTCAAGCGATCGAACAACGTCCGATTCTGGTACTTGCCGTCGAGCACCTGCAATTTCAATTCGAGATACCAGCCGCTACCGTCCTTCGTCTGCTTCATCTCGGACGAAACGATGCAGACGTTGTAATCGCCGGCCGCCAACGGCTCGAACGCGTTATTCGGTTCGACCGTGTTCGCATCGAACCCCAACCCTGCCAAATTCCCGCTCATCTTCTACCCTTTCTTCTTTGACGATCCGTCAACAACCACTCCCGCGATGTTTCCCGCGCTGGCCGTCGTCGCGGGAACGCCGCTCGGCCAGTGTTTTTGATATTCCGACCAGTCCATCGGCAGCTCGGCCGGCAGATTGAGTCGGTTCTTGGCATGCACGCCGGCCGAGTGCGAAGTGCGAATGAATCGCTCCTCGCCGCCAATGGCGATTTGCCGAGTTTTGTTGAAACCCTCTTCGGCCTCGCGCGTGAACGTGCGGAACGACGCGAAGAACACCTCGTCGCACCACTCCCGCAGAATCGACGCCGCGCCCTTGTGCAAATCAGGGCTGTACTTCTCGTAGGTCTCGCGTTCGGGGTCGGAGACTTTCACTCGCGTGCAGTGCCCGAGAAACACGACATTGAGCCCGCGAGCGGCGATCAGGGCTTCCAACTTCGTGAGGAAGTCCTGCCAAAGCAAAGACGCCGCCACGTACCCCTTGCCAAAGCCTCCGTCGACTTTCTCGATATTCGAGACGTTGGCGTTTTGGCAAACTTGGTCGTGTATCAGCTTCTCGAACCAATCCGCCGTATCGAAGACGACCGTCTTGTATTCGTGCTCTTGGCTGTAAAGCCAGCCGAGCGCCGACAGCGTGTCGCTGAATGTCGCGAGTCGCTCCGTCTTCTCGACGTCCAAGTCTCCCAAACCGTCCTCGAAGTCTAGGAAGATCGGACGCGGGGCCATTGCCGCCCACGTACTCTTGCCGACGCCTTCCTGCCCATAGAGCAGCACGCGCCTCGGCTTAACCTGCCGTCCCTTCAAAATCTTCATTGCTTCCCGCTCCTATCGCACTTGTCGTTTCCACGCATCGCACACACTAGACGCCCCTTGCAACTTCCGTCCGATCGCTTGTCTCCGCAGCACTCGCCAGCGTTCCACGCGTCGAGCTCAGCCTGATTGATCTCCAAGAGCCACTCGTGCATCTCGACCATGCTCGCTCGCCGCTGGATCTCGCGTCCCTTCTGCCACAGGTCCGCGAGACGTTGTTGAGTTGGGGTCATCGAAGCACTCCAGCAGCGAGCGAATACGTTCGCCTTGAATGGCGAGTTTCATTACGAGATAAAGATCCTTGGAAAGTCTCGCGTCAGACTCCGACGGCGTGTCGAGATGCTTGTATTCGTCGAGCTTCGCGTTGAGTCGGTCGAGCGTTTGCCACAGGCGTTTGCGTTCGTCGTGCGTCATTGGCGAAGCTCCTAAAACCGTCCGTCCTCAACCCACCACGCCGCCACGTTTGCCACGAGCAAACTTGCGATCATTGCCAGCAGCATTCCCGCCGCGACGAACACAAGCCAAAAGCCCTTTTGCGTAGTCGCCGAGCCGCTCGCTGGCGTCTTCGACTCGGTAAAACTTCGCCGATCGCAACTCTTCGACGTCGCACCAGCCGAACAAGTGCGCGACGTCGCGGGAGCGGATTTCCGTCTCGACTTGCAGGCCCGCTCGTAACTCGCACAGGATGAACGTTCCGAGCCACTCGATGACGATGAACCCGCCGACGTGAAATGCCATACTCCGCACGTCGCCAATGCCAATCGGTTTAGGTAGCGGGCGAAACGTCGGAGCAACGGCAGTCTGTTTGTTCGTAACTGGACGGACATACTTTTTCCTCCGTGCGTCTCGCGGTAACGTCATGTTCAAGATCGCGGCCATTAGTGTTCCTCGCTCGTCTTGCACTCGTCCTCGATAAACTCGACCTGCGGCACCCGCTCCCATTGCGTGTGATGCGTTGGCACTCGCCGCACGCGCCCCAGTTCTTCGAGTTGAAAGAACTCGACAACGAGCGCCTTGATTCCCGTGAGCGTCGCTGGGTGCGCGTCGCCATCCTTCGTTCTCGCTCGAATGTCTTGCACGAGGTCAACGAACGTCACTGGCTCGCCGAGGCGACGCATCGTCGCCAGAATCTCTTCCTGAGTGACTGATAGGCGTGTCATCGTTCCGACTCCATTCGCTTAAGGTGCATGCGGACATAGGCCCCGCAGTTGTTCCACCGTTTCAACTCCAAGTCCTCGGCGAGCGCCTCGACCTTTTGACAGGCAAAGTCCCACTCGCGCCAGTGTCGCTCGGTCAGCCGATGCACCACTTCGTCCATCTCGCGGCGAAGCGGGCATTGCGTGCCTTGCAACAGCCTTTCGTAGAGGTCGCAATCGCGAACAAGTTCGCGAAGTTCGCCGTCGCTTAGTTTTGCTACTTCCGGCATAGCTCAAGCCCTATCGTTTTTAGACTTCCGTGACCAAAGAACGACCGCAACAGCGAGACTTCATCCGCTCGGTCGAGCAGTCGCCTGGCTTTGATTTCCTGCCCTAGCTGCTTCGCTTCAGCCGCTTCGGCTTTTAACTTTCTCCATCGTCGACAGAGAAAACGTCGTGCCTCTTTCAGGTCATTGATTCCGACTGCTCTGCGCGAGCGAGGTGGCATTGCGTCGCTCCTACGAAACCTTGCCAGCCGCTCGATCGGCGTCGATCTTGTCCATGAAATCCTCGCGGCATGCGTCGAGGCAAAAGACAAGCGAACCGTCCACAATCGGTTCCGCAGTCTTGTTCGCTTCCATCGCGAGCCACTCGTCGCCGTTGTGCCAAACTTCGTAGAGCGGCAGCGACACGTCGGCCGCAAAACTCGAACCAATCAAGCGGCCGTTCGCGATATTCAGCGACCATTCGAGCGGCGGGTAATTCGCGACGTCGCGCAGTTCTTGTTCTGGTTCGTGTTCGCCGCTCGCCAGTTCTCGCAACTCTTCGACCGTCAATTCCAACTTCATCGCTCGCCCTTTCTGTTGATTGAAAACACGGCGCCGGGGCTGGGATGGGACGTCAGCCCCGGCTACAGCCGCTCCCCAACGGCTGCCGTGTATTGCTATTAGTCGTCGCCGTCGCTTCCGTCGTCGTGCCGCTCGTCGCAGTTCCAGCAAATGCCGTGCTCGTCTACGCGATGAGCTTTGAACAACCCTCCGCACGACTTGCACCGCACCGCGTTTCCGCGTTCCTTGCGAGCTTGCCGTTCGTGCCGGTCCACTTCCGGCTCGATGCCGTCACGTACCCAGCGGGCATAGCACGCCTCGCAAACCTTGCTATTTCCGATCTTGTACGGGTTCTCCGGCAAGATCGCCTTGCAATGACACCGCTCGACTTCCATGACGGCTCCTCGTGTTTCAAAGCCGCGACCCGCTGCCGGTAGCGTGAGCGAGTCGCGACTTGCGGCGCTACGAGCGCCGAGTTTTGATGTCCGCTTGCACGTAGATGCACTTACCTCGTCGAGCGATGTTCACCGACATGCGTCGACTCTCGGCGGCGTTTCTCGCGATCGAATAAAACGTCGCGGCAGAAATTTCGAAGTCGACGTCTTGCGTCAACTTCCATACCTGCCCGTCGAACCACTTCGACCACGGGTACTTCGGTGGCCTTCCGACAGATCGTTTCGGAATCTCTTTAACGACGGTCGCCATGCTCTTCGCTCCTCAGGGGTGGGTTCGTTCTTCAAATCCAGGGGAGAGCAGAAGGCCGGGGCGATTACTCGCCCCGAACCTTCCAAGTCCCACCCCTGGGACTACGCTCGTGATTCATTTGCGTCGTACGACTTCTCCCGTATGCAGGAACGATGGCAATCGAGACGCCCAACGCTCCAAGTCAGTTCGTCGATACAACGTCTTTCGACCTACCTTCACAAACGGCAGTCGCGCGCATCCGGTCGTCGCCCAAAGCTGGAGCGTGCGCACCGACAGGCCAAGAACTCGAGCTGCTTCCTTTCGAGTTAAAAGAATGGGACGCTCCATCGCCCCATTCACCGCCGCCGCGCTTGCTGACGTGTCCATGCCTCGCGTCCTCTTCAACGCTCGCTCAACTCACGGCTGAACGCGTTCGAGGGCTTCCGCCCCGGCTTCCCAGGGGGAAGCATCTTGCCATCGCGAATCAAATCCTTCTTGCTCACCTTTCGCGCCTGAACGGCACGGCGAACAGCGAGGTAGCAGGTGGCACAAAGGCCGGTGCGAAATCTCTCGCCCGACTTCTTCGTTCGGCCGCAGCCGAGACATTGGCCAACAGCCACTTTCGCGTCGCGGTCCTTCTTGACCTGTTCTGTGATCCTCACAACGACAGCCTCCAACGCACGCTCAACAAAAACCGTCTCGAACATCACAAGGCCCACCAGTCGAAAAACTCTCCTGTGCGTCCTGCTGATTCGATCCGTTCGCCACCTCGCGATGGCGTCTTCTTCCAACGCGGTCAAACAATATCGGATTTCATACCGGTTGGCAATCGGTATTTAATTGGATTAGATACCGAGAATTTCACAAACCATTTGTCGAAAAGCACTTGCGACCCAAAGAAAATTTTGCAAATTGGCTTTTATGGCAAAGCAATTGGACAAGGATTTGGTTTCGCAACTGGAAAATGCGATGGCGACGATTGCTCGCGTGATCGAGGCACTTCGTGGCCCGGCCGTCGAAGTTTCCGCTGACGTCGCGGATCGCGTCGCGCGACTTTCGCGAGCGGGCAAATGCCTGTTGTGCGGAGAATCGCTCGACGGCGAAGAACGCGTCAAACGAGGCTTGCACGCACGCTGCTACCTCACTGCGCGCACCGCAATCGTGAGGGGCGAAACCACTGAGGCACAGTTGATCGCTGAAGGAAGGCTCGGGCCGCCGGGCAAGGCCGGCCGTCGCCGTCGAGAGTTGCCCGACCTGAGCGAACTGGATGCCATTGCCAAGTCGACGGCCGACCTGCCAAACGAATCAATTGTTGATGGTGCAGTGCGAGCCGCGCGAGAACTAAGCCAAGCGACAAAGAAAGCTAAAAAAACGCAGCATTAAAATCGCCGCTGCCATTTATTGACACTGCACACTCGTACAGTAAAATCCCTGTACTCACCAAAGCCCCAATCCCTGGGGTGGAACCCGGCAACGGCGCCGTAACGCCGTTTTGCATGGAAGCGCGTAGCGGAGACCCACCGTGTCGCGAGCGTTCTACAGACTTGGCGTGTTTGATCCACTCGATGATTCAAAGTCCGTCCGGATGACCGGTCCGTTAATCCTCGGCGATGCTTCCGGCCAAGCTCGCATGCGTGAGCTACTAAGAGCATTTGCGGATCGTGTCGCTCACGATCCCGAGGTATCCGCCTGCGCCGCGTTCTTTGCGGTCGATCGCGTCGCTAGAATTGACTGCGCGGCTGCATCCATCGCTTCACGAACTGGCGCGTCATCCAATCGCGCGTAAATCGCGGTGGTGGATGGCTGAGAATGACCGAGAGCCTTCCCGATTGTCGGAAGGCTTGTCCCGCCACGCGCCATCCATGACGCCAGTGAACGCCGCAGGTCGTGAATGCGAAGGTTTTCCAAACCTGCCGCTTTGACGATTGGTTCCCACAGAAAAAACTGCATTCGGATATGCGTTTTGCGGCGTATGCCAGGGAATACCCATTCGCACCCGTTACGCGTCACCAAGCGACGTTGCAGGATTTCGACCGCTGGCGGAATCAGGGGGACCGAGTGCCGGCCCGTTTTCGTGTGCGGAATGTTCCATGTGGCCGTTGCCAGGTCGATGTCGTCCCAGCGCATCGCGTCAACACTCGATCGACGTTGCGCAGTGTAGAGGGCCAGAAGTACCCAGTCGCGAACAATTGGTCGCTGCAGCTCGACAGCCTGCAGGAATCGCGACACCTCGTCCGGTTGCAAAAACCGTTCTCTTGACTGGGTAGCGTATTTGCGAACGCGTGCCGCCGGATTGGCTGTCGTTATGTCGCGATCAATCGCGAATTCAAACATTGCTCGCAACAGATCGAGAGCCTTGTTTGCCGCGGCATACCCACGGCTTGTGCCGATCCTATCGTGCCAGCGTTCGATTTCGGAACGTGTTAACGCATTCACGCGACGCTGAGCCAACAGCGACACGGAATTTCGGTAGTACGATCCGTACGAACGTCTCGTTGACGCGGCTCGTTCTCGTTTCGCACGAAGTCTTGCCGGCGATTCTCGGAACCGCTCCCAAAGTTGCTCGACGGTCAGGCCCTTGCGCGTGCTACGCAGGGCCTTGATAGGATTACCACCGGCCGCTGCTTCGCCAATTAGAGCCTCGGCCGCTTCCCGGGCTTGCTCGACCGTCACGATAGGAAACGGCCCCAGCCGTACCCGCTCGGAACGGCCGCAGATCCGCCGACACAGGTACCACGTTTTCGAGCCGGCGTCAGTGACGCAGATCGCCAGGCCGTTCACCGTTTCGTCGTACACGTACTTCCGCCCTGTGGCCGGTGCATCGATCCGATCTACGACTTGCTTCGTAAACCGAATTCGGGAGTCAGATCGTTTTCCCATTGCCGCCGTCCCGTGCAGTATTGTGCAGCATCCTGATTGCGCGTTGATGCGCTTCCATGCCGTTTTGATGCAGTCGAGAAGGTATGGCGGAAATCGCATACGTGCAAGGATTCATCAGCGATCCAAGCTTTTTTTCTCGACAGCCCAGCTTTGACGAGTTTCAGCACTTCGTGATTCAACGATTCGCCCCACGAATTGAGATGCAAGTCGTAAGTCTTTGCCAGTTGAGACATAGAAAATAGACGCGTGTTTTTTGTGCAGCATCTGTGCGGCATTGGCAGTTGTTTTATTGCCGAGTTTCAGTGGTCGATGACGTTGTAATGGGGAGTGTTGACTTGGAGTGTTTTGAGCGTGACGATAAAGGGCATGAAAAACTGGACTCTGAATACGGTGGCGTGGATCTTCATTTGCTGCGCAGCTTCATTCGCTTGTTTTATTCTTGGAGCCGGTGTAGTTGCGGCGTTTTCAGCAAGACAGCAAGGTCCGCAGATTCCATCCATTGACTCTTTTGACGCTAAAACGGTGGAAATTGGAGAAGACAGCGACTTTCGTATCGCTCAGCAGCGATATGTTTCCTTACCATCACTGCGGAATCGGGCTCGTTTAGTTAAGGATATTGCGTACAGCGCTTCAGGATCGATCGAGCAGCAAACAATTGATGTAGCGAAACAATTCGAAATGAAAAAGAACATGAACAAAGTGGCCTGGGCTACAGCGATTGAGTGGTGCGGATCTGGAACGCCAGCGTGTAGCAAGTTCGTTAGGTGTAATTTAACTGGAGCTGTCTATCAGGTCGCGGGTCTACGAACGGAAAGTGATTGTGCTGTCACAATCGTTTTCTTGACCAATGAGCAATGGGGTGAGGCTAAATGAAAGCTATCGCCGGAAGTTTTTCATGAAACCCACAGATCCGCCGCAGATTTACCCTGACAAGATAGTCACGAGTGCCGGTACGGTCGTGAAGCTAGCGAGTGTCGCCGGCTACAGCGTTTATCGCGACACTCGACCGCTCGCGAATCGAGTCCTCTTCTTTACCGGCCTGGGACTTTTCGCCAGCTTCGTCCCCGCCTACATGCTTCCGTTATCGCTGGGACTGCTGCTCGCGATTTGGGCCGTCGTCGGGATTATCGCTGTCGGAGCGGCCTCGGCCGCGATGTCGCCAGTGTGGCGAGTCGAATTGGCGACGCCGAGCGGGCCCGTGGTCGTCTTCGAATCTCGCACCGAGACTCCCGCCCGCCAAGTCGCCGCCTCGATCTACGACGCCCTGTTCCCTAGTTCGGGTCCGCAATGATCCGCACTCGCACGATGCGCCCGATGGTGCGTCCCTCGCTGGTCGTCGCGAGCACCGTTATCTCGTAAATCGTGTTGGCGACGGGGCTCGTGCCCGCGGCGACGGTCATTCGCACGTAACAATTTGCGGCGAGCGTGCGCCCTTGCCATGTTTTGGCCGTCGATCCCACCGCCTCGCCAGTGATGCTGAGCGTCGCGGGTTGCGTGACGGTCGCCGACGACAGCGTCTCGCCGTCCGCCAAGTCTTGCAGCACTTGCCCCGAGTCGTCGGCCGCACGAAATGGCACGTATACGAACTCCGTGGCGCCCTCGAGGATGTCGATCACGTTACTCGAGCGAAGCGGGGTCGGGGCGGAGCTGGTCGTCATGGCGAAGATCCTACAGGCTCGGGGCGTTGAAAGCGGCGACGGTCGTCACCTGTTGGCGGAATGTCGCCACGGTCGGAACGGAAAACTCGGCACAAGTCGGAAACGGGCGAAACAGGGCCACTGTCGGAACCGAGAACTCGGCGACATGCACGACGGCGTCGGTGATGACGGGCGCAGTGGGTACCGAGCTCCTCCACCCCCACAACCTACGAAAGTTATCGAACCACCCGCTCGCCATCTCAACTCACCCCCGTGATCGGATGCGCCGTCGCGTCGGTCGTGACGGTCTTCGTGGCGTGCGTCGTCGAACCGTCCGTGCGTTTGATCGTCCAGGCGGTTCCACTCACCGACGATTCGAGCATGGCGAGAACTACGGTACACAAGGTATGTTCAGCCGCCGATCCCTCCACGTTCGACACGCTGCGAGACAGCACAGCGTCTGCAATCTGCGTCGTCGTCGGAATTGACAGGGCAGCAATGGCCGCCAAGGTTGCGTCGTCTGCTCCGGCGAGCGCCGTTGACAATTCGGAATTTGTCGGCAGATCAGCGAGCTGCGTGTCGAGATTTGCCGATGCGAGCCCGACCGCCGAGCGAACGCCAGCAGCATCCAGCGGAGCGACATACGAAGACGACGCAAGCCGTGTCGATGTCGCCACGTCAATGCGTGCGAGCTCCGTGGCAAGTTCCGTACGAACCTGCGAGGCGATTGTCGTCGCACTTGGAATGTCGCCAGACGCCGCTGGGTTCGCTGGTAGGTTGTCCGTCTTTGCCTTGATGGCCGCTACTTCCGTGTCGACGTACGCCGCAATCGTAGCGAGAGTCGAGTTCACCGTACCAAACGCCGTCGCAATGTCGCTCGCGTCTGCCGGATCACTTGGAAGGTTGTCTGTCTTCGATTTGATTGCCGAAACTTCGGTATCAATGTAGCCAGCAATTGCAGACAGTTGGGTATCGAGATTCGCCGTCGCAAGTCCGACAGCCGTTCGCACTCCTGCCGCCGTAATGCAGTCAGCAGCCGATGCTGGAGTCGCAGGCAAATTGTCCGTCTTCGCCTTAATCGCTGCTACTTCGGTGTCGACAAAATCGTCGACCGTGTCAATCAGCGTTTTCAAGGCGGAATTTCCGTACGTTCCGCTGTTGACGATCGCATAGGAGTCGCCTGTTTGTGCGGTACTCGCTGCGGACGTGCCGACGTGAGCATATACCGTCACGCCTTCCGAGCAAGTGACCGATTGCGTCTTGATCGTCTCGACATCCACCTTCACGTCGCCGGATTCTTGTGGGTACAAAACGATGACGGTCGTTTTCGCCCCGCTGGTCGACGTCTTCACGATGATCGCCACTGTATCGGCGTTCATCTCTGTCGACGTG
>Ga0208147_1000426_pt1 | contig 14840 bp, 26 predicted proteins | sample DEB3_08_DNA_FD_184520 | JGI IMG/M metagenome (GOLD analysis project Ga0208147, IMG submission 184520) | Aqueous microbial communities from the Delaware River and Bay under freshwater to marine salinity gradient to study organic matter... | ecosystem: Environmental > Aquatic > Marine > Coastal ... | reverse complement strand
AAGGAAAACAGATATATGTTAAGTAAACTTATTGAAACAATGGAAAAGTCTCAGGAACTCAAGTGGGCTTGGGAAGACTTTACAGATGCTATTATCGTTGAGAAGCTTAAAGAGACTTATCTCAACACTATCAATGGTGGATTCAGTAGCCATCCTGAAGACATTGCTGAGAACAAGAAAGTCAATGAAGCCATTGCAATTGTATTAGGCTACTTCATGTATGTAGGTGACTGTCAAGAGTTCTTAAAGGAAGCTGAAAATGAACGTCAATCTAATTAAAGAACATGAGAATGGCGATGCTACATATCAGTTTGATTTAACAGCTGATGAAGCTCAAGCACTCTTATCCTTCGGTATCCTAGAAGCTATCAAAGCGGGTATCCGTAGTGGAGAGAAAATAACTGTGGAAGGAGTTGATCTTGAAGACTTGTAGCAAGTGTAGACAAATACTTGAACTATCTTGTTTTAGCAGTCACGTTAAAAACAAAGATGGATTACAAGGAAGCTGTAGAAAATGTAATAGGCTTTCTAGTAAAGAATGGAATGCTAATCACAAAGATTCTTTAGCTTTAAAACGTATTAAGGATAGAGCTATAGAAAAAGGACTTGCATTTGATTTAGAACTAAAAGATATAGTTCCTCCTGATAAGTGCCCTATATTTGGTTTTGAGCTTATTAGAAATACGAAAGTATCTCAGTTTAATAGTCCTTCAGTAGATCGCATAGATCCCTTTAAAGGATACATTAAAGGAAACGTACAGGTTATCTCTCAACTAGCAAATGCAATGAAGCAAAACGCAAGTAATGAACAACTTATTCAGTTTGCTGAATGGATACTAAAAACATATAAAAAGGAAACGGATGAGAATTCTTTGCATTCCTGACACACAGTGTAAACCGGATATTTCTATGGAACATTTAACATGGGCAGGTAAAGCTATTGTTGATTACAAGCCTGATGTTGTAGTGCATCTTGGTGATCACTGGGATTTTCCAAGCCTCAGCAGTCATGATAAAGCTGGAAGCAAATACTTTGAAGGTAAAAGGTATCTTGCTGATGTCGAAGCTGGTAACAAAGGAATGGAGCTTCTTTTAGCACCTTTAAAAGCAGCTCAGAAAGCTCAAAAAGAATCTAAACATAAGGTATATAAGCCTTATCTAGTTTTTTTAATGGGTAATCATGAGAATAGGCTTTCAAGGGCTGTTCAAAATAATCCTATGTTAGAAGGTTTAATGACATACGATCATTTGAATACTAAAGATTGGGAAGTTCATCCCTTCTTAGAGCCTGTATTTATTAATGGTATTGGATTTAGTCATTACTTTCCAAGCGGTGCTATGGGTCGTCCTACAGGATCTGCGCAGCAATTGATTACTAAACTGCATCAATCTGTTGTCTGTGGACACCAACAAGGAAGACAGGTTGCTTATGGTAAACGTGCAGATGGTAAACCAATTACAGCTATAATTGCAGGTAGTTACTACTTACATGATGAAGATTACATGGACTCATTATCTAATAAACACTGGCGAGGTTTAGTAGTTTTAAATGAAGTTAAAGACGGAACATCGGATGAAATGTTTTTAAGTGTTGAATACCTCGGGAGGAAATATGGCTGAACAGATACACCCTAAAAGTTGTTTAAAATGTTTCTACAATGAGTTAGACCCTAACATTCATCCATGTGTGGATTGCTTTGAAGGCAGTAAGTGGGTAGATAGGAACATCTATATTCATAACGATGCTTCTAAACCTTTGAGTGAAGCAATCAAAGAATGGGTAGATGTTAAACATGATGACGATGTAGTTAACAAACCTAAGCACTACACGGAGCATCCATCAGGTATTGAATGTATCGAAGTTACTGAGCACATGGGCTTTAACTTAGGTAATGCAATCAAATATATCTGGCGGTGTGACTTGAAGAAAGATGCCATTGAAGACCTTAAGAAGGCTAAATGGTATATTGACAGAGAGATCAGCAAACGTGAAAAACACAATAACATTTGAAGAACTGAAAGAGGCTCTCAAACGTTTAGATGAGGTCTCACTCTTGGAACTGTTAGGAATCCAGAGTGATGATCTTGTCGAAAGATTTGATGATGTAATTGAGAAAAAACAAGAATATTTAATAAAGGAACTAGACTAATATGACAGCTGTAATGACACCATACCAAGAATACATTGGCAAGAGCCGCTACTCTCGCTACTTGGATGATAAGGGACGACGAGAGCATTGGCCTGAGACAGTCAATCGCTACTTTGAGTTCATGACTAAGCACTTGAAAGAGAAGCATAACTACGACATCCCAGCTGATATGCGCACTGAGCTGCAGAATGCTGTGACTAACTTGGAAGTGATGCCTTCAATGCGTAGCATCATGACAGCTGGCGATGCCTTGGAGCGTCAGAACATTGCAGGTTATAACTGCTCATACTTGCCTATCGATGATCCTAAAGCATTTGATGAAGCTATGTACATTTTATTGTGCGGTACAGGCGTAGGCTTTAGTGTGGAGCAAAAGTATGTATCTAAGTTACCTGAGATTCCAACTGAGTTGTACAATAGTGGCACTGTCATTAATGTTAAGGACTCCAAAGAGGGATGGGCTAAAGCATTACGACAAGTTATTGCCTTGCTATATGCTGGAGAAGTGCCTAAGTGGGATGTTTCGGGTGTACGTCCGGCAGGAGCACGACTCAAAACCTTTGGTGGACGAGCATCAGGGCCAGAACCACTCGTTGACCTATTCAAGTATGTGGTTGCAAAGTTCCGTGGAGCGACTGGACGGAAGCTTACCTCACTTGAGGCACATGATATTCTATGTAAAGTCGGAGAAGTCGTGGTTGTCGGTGGTGTACGCAGATCAGCTATGATTTCACTGTCAGATTTGAGTGATGACCGTATGGCTCACGCTAAAGCTGGTAACTGGTGGGATGGTAATGGTCAACGTGCCTTGGCTAATAATAGTGCCATCTACGAAGTTAAACCTGATGTAGGTAAGTTCATGCGTGAGTGGTCAAGCATTTATGAATCACACTCAGGAGAGCGAGGTATCTTTAATCGTTATGCAAGTGAACTTCAAGCAGCTAAGAATGGACGTAGGGAGTTGGGTAAAGAGTGGGGTACAAACCCTTGCAGTGAGATTATCCTTAGACCTTATCAATTTTGTAATCTGTCTTCTGTTATTGTGCGGAGCAGCGATAGTGTGGATACTCTACGGAATAAAGTGCGCTTGGCAACTATTCTTGGGACTTTTCAATCGACAATGACTCACTTCCCGTATCTTCGTAAGGTATGGCAGACTAACACTGAAGAGGAGCGTTTGTTGGGTGTATCAATGACAGGTATCTTGGATAATGTCTTGTTGAACAATCCTGATGATCCTTATTTGCCTACTATCCTAGAGGACTTTAAAGATGTTGCTATTGATACTAACGCTGAGCTGGCTGACGCTATCGGCATTAATCGTAGTGCTGCCATTACTGCCATTAAACCAGAGGGAACAGTCTCTCAGCTTACAGGTACTGCTAGTGGTATCCATCCTCAGCACAGTCAGTACTTTATTCGTCGTGTACGGTCTGATAACAAAGACCCTCTCACAGACTTCTTGAAGTCTCAAGGATTCCCAGCTGAGCCATGTGTGATGAAGCCTGATAGTACTACAGTGTTTAGCTTCCCAATGCGAGTTGAGAAAGGTGCTGTACTGCGTGAGGACTTGAATGCTATTAAGCACTTGCGTCTGTGGTTGCTATTCCAGCGTCATTACTGTGAGCATAAGCCTTCAGTGACTATCTCAGTGAACGAGAACGAGTGGCCTGAAGTTGGAGCTTGGGTGTGGAATAACTTTGATGAGATTACAGGTGTGAGCTTCCTGCCTATGGATGGGGGAACATATCGACAAGCTCCTTATGAGTCCATCAATGAGTTTGAGTATCACGACATGGTGTCAAAGATGCCTTTAGGTATTGACTGGGATCAGTTCATTGAACGTACAGATAATGTTGAAGGAACTCAGACACTGGCTTGCACTGCCAATGGATGTGAAATCTAAGATGGAAATATTTCAAACACTTTTAGCTGTTGTAGGAATTGGAATAACAATTACTTTAGCAGTAGTTCTAATCTTTGGAAATATTGATTTATGATCACAGTTTACACAAAGGATAACTGTCCAGCTTGTGTATCTTTGAAGGCTACTCTCAAACAAGAGGGTAAGCCTTTTAAAGAGATTAACATCGGTAAAGACATCACAAGGGAAGACTTCATGAGTAAATTTCCTACAGTTCGTACAGTGCCTTACACGGTCGTTGAAGGAGAACCTACATGACTATTGAGTTTGAAACTAAAGCTGGTCTGGTGTTTGGCTTAGAAGCTGATCAACTGTACATCATGGACGAAGACGAGAAGATGCACGATGAGCCTGTACCTGTTGTCTATCTACACATCGGATTTATTACACTAGCGTTCATAATGGACTAGACACTAAAAAGCCCTCTAGAGCTAATAACTCTAAAGGGCTTTTTTATTGTAATTGTAAACTTAAAACTTACAATTGTATACTTAACTCAATACGTGTAGAGCATGATTGATATGTTTTATCCTGTCATCCAGACCAATTGTACCACCATTGATACGCTTAGTCATCGTTAGGAAATCACCGCTATCAGCATACTGGTTAAGCTTATGTGTTTGCCAGAACCATCCAGCTGTTTGAGCTGCATACATAGGTGTACGAACTAGCTCAGGTTGCATTACAAAGTCAACTCCTAAGGCTTGACCTGCATGATAGAAGTTGCTATGACCAGTCAGCTGAAGAAATCCGGATCCCCGGAAACGCCAGCCATCCCCAGAAGCTTCATCACGATTACCCATACGATTAGAGTAAATCCTGTTGGCAATACGCTGGGGCTGCTTCTCGTATGCTGCAGCTTCCTCAGGAGTGAAACCCCACTGACGCTTAGGTGTCTTAGGGAAGAGCTTAAGCAGTGTAGGTGCTCTGTAGTTCAAGTTCTCTTCCAAGATCCTGAAGTTACCACACTCATGACCACACTGACCAATCCATGAAGCTTGTTGAGCTGGTGTTAAGATACCAAACCTCTGGAAGGTTTCATTGAATGGGTCAACTAAAGAAGGATCAATGTGTAGTTGTCGTAATTGATCAGCGTTTACCATTGATAGATTCCCTTACTTCGTTGTAGGCTGCGACACAGGCTGCGTGTTTGACGATGGCTTTGTCTCCTTCTGCGACGAGGTCGATAAGAGTGTTAATAGTCTGTCGCTCAAGTTCGCTTGGCTCGTCTCTGCTATCTCCTGTGGGAGTGGGGGCACTTGAGCTGGTTTGTACACAACTGGAGGTGGGGAGGCGCAACCTACCAGTGTTAGCAAGCTCACGCATAGCAGACTGTTTCTTAGATATTTCATTCTTAGCCTTTCTCAACTCAGTTTCTTTATCAGCTAACTTAGAAGTCATGTTCTTCTCTAGTTCACGAGCCTCTTCGTTCTTCTTAGCAATCTCAACTTGCATCTCTTGATCACGTTCAAGCCAACCATAATGATGACCAACTTGGTAAGTAGTGAACAAAGACACTATTGCACTTATAATGATCCACGGTAAAGGTATAGGAAACATTAGTCAGCTTCCTTTCTAGCTTCAGCAATCTCAGCACGATCCTCATCAGGCTCCATGTGCTCAGGTGGTGTTGTAGGTGGAGGGCCGGGAGTCCAAGATTCATCTAGCTCAGGATTCTTCCACACTGGCATAGCACCAAAAGGTTGACTCGGTAGGCCATAGGCTGATTGTGGAGGAGCATAGCTCTGGGGTGATGTTGTGTAGCTTGATGTGTAACTTCCTACACATGGTTGTTGTCCCATCATCATAGGTGGCTGTGGAGGTTTAAAAGCATTTGTAGCTGAATTAACTGCACGTTTACCTACAATACCTCCAATACCACCTACAATCAACAAGACAATATCGTTAAGCATCTTGGTGTATGCTTGGTCGATAGGAGCCATTGACTTGATAGGTTGTGTCACAAATGTGACTGAATACAAGAGTGCAAAGACAATACCAAAGAGAATTATTGTGATAGCAACTACAACAAAACCCCAGATACGTACTTCAATCTCTTCAGGGTTTAGCTTTTGACTGTTGATCAATTTGTTTCTCCAAGATAGGTGCTACTAAGTACTCAGGACAGGTTTGAGTGAATTGACATCTAGGTTTCTGACATTGTTCAGCATGGAAGTTATCAGGATTCTGACAATAGTATCGATACCTGTCTTCACAGCCTGTAAGTAGTAGCAGTAATAATAAATACTTAAGTTTCATACGTAAACATCAATCTTATATGTCTTTAAAGGATCTACAGGTTGTCTGTGTTTAATTTCAGCCTGTCGATTAAGTCTCTCAAACTCTTTCAGATGTTGCTGATGAATAACTCTCTGATACTCACGAATCATTAGAGCATTTTGTTGGTATGGAGTTATTCTCATAGCCCAATCTTTCCCAGTAAAAGTGCCACAATCTTGTTTGATAAATCATCTGGTAAGAACCTTAAGAAACCTAAGAACCAATAAGCAGCCAATCCGTAGCACATAACCCTACAAAATAAATCAAACTGCTTTTGATACTCATTCATCTTCCACACCTATGAGTAGTTGCACAGAAGTCCATCATCTCGTTAATGCCAATACCCAGTAGCAATAACAAGAAAGCACAGGCTCCGATAGCTACAGCCCATTCAAGTTGTTCCTGTTCCTTCTGTTTAAGCCTCTTCTCTTCAGCCTTTAAAGCTGCTATCTCTTTGGCATCATCCCTGTCCATTTCAGCTTGACGAGCCTTAATCTTATTCCAGACATCAACCTTACCTGTCTGCATGAAGAGCATCTTAAGTTCCTCTTCAAAGGCTCTTGCTTGTTCGAGAGCCATTTCAATCTGGAGAGCAGTTCCCATGTTGGAACCCTTTTTCTCCCGTTTAGCTTCGAGCATAGCTTTGGTAGCTTGGCTCTTAGCATCAAACATCTTACCGATCATAGGAGCAAGACCACCGATATCGTTGGCTACCTTGCTTGCCTTCTTGACCATCCCTATTGCTTTTTGTAGCCCATCCAGAGCCGCTATGGGGTCGATCATTTATAGTCCTTTATTTAGTTATTCCATACCTTTAGTTTGCCTGTTGTACTCTTGTAGAACTTGAGCACCTGTAATACTGCCTTCTTTGGTAGCTCTAGAAGTCAGCATCTGTCCAATCTTCTTAGCTGCATCGGGACGGCTACGTAACAATGTTTCCATTGCTTTGATACCGCTTTCAGAGTACAGCACTGGAGAACCTACAGATAAGCCTGCAGCTACAGCAGGATTCTGGAAAGCTGCCATCAAGCCTGAAGCTTGAGTAGCTAAACGACCTTCCAAAGTAGACCGAGCATCACGTTCAAGCACAGACAAAGCTGCATCTGAAATATCCTGACCTCGTGCAGTACCAGCTGCAAAGGCTGTCTTGTTTCTAGACATATCACGTTGTCTAACAGCTGTGCTGTATTGCTTAGGGGTAAACACACCATTAGCTGCGCCTGAGTTAGCTGCTGCTGTCTTCATCACTGCAATATCACCGTAAGCACTATCAATACGTCTTAATATAGAGGATTGTTCAGGATTCTGCTTACGTAGAGCACCTTTCATAGAATCTAGTACCTCACCTAAAGCATCGCCAATCTCTCGCTCAGCTGCTGTGGTACTATTCTTGTAAGAGATTACTTTCTTAAGCAAGTCAGATTCAATATCTTTGTATGATGGCCCATCAATCTTACCGTCCTTAGGTAAGCGACTAAACACTGTTGAATCAACAATGTCTTTAACAGCTTGACGCTGTTGTGCACTTGGAAGACTAGGTGAACGAGTTACTTTAAGTATGTTTGTATAAGTTGGGAAGTCTAACTTAAAGTCCATCTTCTGCAAGACTTCATCATACTTATTAGATACTGCTGTGTTAGCGTGTTGAACAGCGTCACGACCAATCACATCCTCAGGAAGAGCATCGTCAATCTTCTTAAGAGCTTTGTTAATGATTCCTTTGTTAAACGAATACAAGCCACGCTCTTTAGCATTAGAGATATAAGAACCTACTAGTGGCAAGTTTTCAGCAAACTCTTCAAAGGCTTTAGCTTGACCGCCCATGAGCTGACCGGGAGTCATCTTGACACCTAGATCACGCATTGTCTGTTCAGCTTTAGATGCAAGAGGATTTAGCACAGCTCCAGCACCTTTAACTAGACCTGCACCAGCTACGCCAAAGACACCTCCACCTGCAGTTTGTTTAAACTTTTCTTCAGTAAATCCTTCAGTATCTGTAACAGGAGCAATAACACCTTGAGTTGCACCTATAGCTGCAGCTTGAGCAAGTGGCTTAGCAACCATAGAGCCTACAGCACCACCAGCAAGCAAGTTAGCAGGACTAAGCAAGCTACCACCCAATCGTGCCCAGTCTGTACCTTCCTCACCTGCAGCAGTTCTTTGAGCTTGATATTGTTGCTCCCTCTGAGGAACAACTCTTTCAGCAAAAGCTTGAGCTTCTTTAGGATAGAAACCTACAGCTTGCATACCTTTAGCCATCAACTGACCTGCACCATATACAGGATCCATTACACCCTGCAAGAAGCCACTAGGAGCCTCTTGAGGTTGTGCTGGTTTAGTTGGTGCAAAGTCAGCTGCTGTAGCTAATCCAGCTTTAATTGCTTTAGCTTGAATGTCAGCCTTTGATGTACCTTCAGGGACACCTTGAAGGATTGTCCCATTTGGAAGTTCAATATCCATGTTATTCCTTTAAATCAGACCACTTAACCGTTCCTTTTACAGGGCCAAGAGGTAATGGTTTTCCTTTAATTGTTGCTTCCTGTTGTGCTTCCAAACGTTTAACACCTTCATCGATCTTTTCCTTGGCACGTTTAAGAATCTTCTTAATTGAACCAGTTTCAAGTGTTGTGTCTCCAGCCATCACAGAACGTAAGTATTTAAGTTCTTCAATTGAGTCATTACCACCAAACTCTTGCAAGCGAGGAATAACGACATCACCGATATAAGCTCTAAATTGTTCTGTATTCTCTAAGGTCTTCTGACCGCCTACCACACCTTTAGAGTATTTAGCTGCAGCTTCCATTGTTGGGCCGTAACCACCTGCAAAGATACCTTTATCTGCCATCTTTAAAGCATCATCAATTGATTTCATGGCAGTATATTTGCCTTGAACTTCAACAGATTGTTTACCAACCCCTTTACCAGCTTCAGCACCTGCAGCCTTGGCTTGAGCACCCACCATAGCTTCCCCAAGTTTACTAAGGCCAGTACCTAGTGATTCTTCAAGCGTCTTACCTGCAGAACCTAGATCAGCAATAACTTCACCTGTTTGTGAGTTAATAAGTTTAGTACGACCATCAGCTTTAATAACTGTTGTCTTAGCATCAGATTCTTTGAACTTAAGATCTCCAACATCGCCAGTTTCTTTGAATGTTTTTAAACTTGTAGTGGTGTAGACACCTTTCTCTAAAAGTTTCTGGAAAGGATCTGCAGCAACTTTCTCACGTTCACGTTGCTTAATAAGAGCTTGTTCAGAACCAATCTTAGCCTTAGACAGTTCCAAAGCATCAGCACGTTGCATAATTTGAAAACCTAGTTCAGGATCTGTACCTTGCAAGGCTGCAGCCATTTGACGCAAGCCTTCAGGAGTATTAGTATCGAACTGAGAAGCCATCTGACGAAGCATAGTAGCTCGTTTAATAGCTGGATCTTGTACATCAACACCCATAGCACCAGCTAAGCCACGACCTAAGTTGCCAGTGTTCTTATAGATGTTATAAGACATCTGTTGCTGAGGAGTCATCGTAGCAAACTGCGAAGCTTTCTGTTCTACCAGTTGACGTTGCATTTCCTCAGGAGTACCCATGCCTCCGAATAAACCTTGAATTCCTTGTGTAGCCATTGTGTTTCCTTAGAGGTAATTACCTAAGTCTTGATTACCGTAATAAGATCCAGTACCAAAACTTGTTGGGAATGCTGACATAGCTGTTTGAGGTGTTCTACTAAGTCCTGAAATCAACTGACTGATAGGGTCTGTTAAACCACCTACTACAGCATTGTTACGTTGCATCTGCAAAGCTGCTGCCTGTTGTGCTGCTTCATTCTGCAATAAAGCACCTTGTTTAGCTGCTGCTGCAACACTTGAGCCTAGACCAGCACCTAGATTCAGTGCATTAGCACCTTGATTCTCCAAGTTAATAGCTTGCTGAGTGTATTGAGTATATGGAGCCAAAGCTTGTGTCTGTAATCCAAAACCTTGACCTGCCAAGTTCAAACCACCTGTCATCAATCCCTGACCGAACTGTACTTGCTGATTACCGAATGTCTGAGCATTAGCAGCCAACTGAGCATCTTGCTGAGCACGAGCATTCATAGCAGCTGCAATAGTGGGATTAGTCGCCTGAAGTCCGGGAGCACCTTGAGTATATCCTTCTGAAGTTGCACCTGTAGCTAAACCCATACGACCTTGCTGTTGCTGTTGGTTATACAACTGGGCCATCTGCTGTTCACGACCCGGAGCAAGTAACTGTTGCTGTTGTGTCATGTACTGCTGAGCAGCTGCTTGAGGAGTCTGAGCTACGTACTGAGCACCTAAGTTAAACAATCCAGCAGCTTGAGCATTGACATTAGGTTGATATGCTTGAATCTCTTGAGCCTGACCTAAGCCAGTACCTGCCATGCCCATCAAACCTTCACGGGCTGCAGCTACGTCAGGAGCTACTTGATAACCTGCACCTGTTAGTTGTCCTGTAGTAGGGTCGTATTGAAAGCCTGACTTACCGAACCTTGTAGTAACTCCTACAGGTCGAAACTGTGCAGCCTGTGCAGCTGCATTAGCTGCATTAGTGGTAGCATTAGCAGCTTGATTAGCTGAATAAACACTACCTGCAGTGCCCAACAAAGGGCCAATTAAATCTGTCCAATCAGCCATATTAGTATGTGCCTCCGTCCACGGTTGCTGTGAATGTACCTGAAACTGTTAAATTAGCAGCTGTAATAGTTCCAGTGAATGTTGGGTTAGCTTTATCAGCTTTAGAGTTAACTGCTGATGAAATAGCGTTGAACTCAGTATCAATATCAGTACCCTTGACTAACTTGCTGGGATTACCAGAAGCTAGTGAGTCCTTAATTGCAAAGTCTGTACTCTTAGTGTAATTACTCACATTAATCTCCTAGTTATCTTATACGACCAGCTTTAACGTAACAGTCAAGCTTTTGTAGTGAAATCTCAAAATTGTTAATATCTAGTTCCATACCAATTTGTAAGACATTACCTGAACCACTGGCTTGAATCTTCTTATTGTCAAACACGATACCAGCTGTATACTCACCTATGTTATATTCAGCGATACCATATTCAGCTATCGAAGTACTACCTAATTCAATAGTTCTAGACTGATATGCAGCACTATAATCAAAGCCATACTTAACAAAGACTATAGCTGTATTTCCACCAATGAATGTTAAGTTAATCTTCTTTAATATCTTTAATGAAGTAGGACTTCCAAAGTCAAAGTAGTTAGTATAGTATTGTACTCTATAAGTATCAGTGTTGTCAAGGTTTGTGTTATATTTTCCAATAAAACTTTCTTGTCCTAGCAATAAATCTTTATTACGGGTATAGAAGAAAGCTTTAGGAGTGATATTATTCCACGTTGTAGTCTTAGCTGCACCATTCTGAAGCTGTCCTCGCATATCAAAGCAGTAGACAGTATTGACTGTAGGTAGAGACAATAAGTAGAAGGCATCCTTGTCTGAATACACAGCCTTGATATTAGCTGCGGTCTCAGAAGATAAATCCTCTACCAGAGCATCCTTAACATTCAAGCTAAGCTCTCGCATTGGAGCTGACTTCTCTTGAATGGTACGCATGAGTGAACGTACACCAGTATCTGACAAGAAGACAATATCACTACCAGTCTTAACTACTGAGTCTCTAGCAAAGCATCCAATACCTGTGATAGTATCTGACAGTGTTAAGTTATTAGGATCTGTAGCATTGGAGTAGATAAGAATCTGTCTACGACCGAAGATAATTAAGAAACCATTATGTGAGGCTAGAGCTGTAATCTCATCAGAGCCTGCAGGCCACACTTGAGATACATCTAAAGTCCCTGATGTACCAGTATTCAAGACATGACCTGATAACAGATCTGAGAACTGTACAGTACTCTTGTCTGTTGCATTGTTAGCTGTCCAGATACGACCATAGGCACTGATAGCACAGTTGTTACTTTTAACTGTACCTAAGTAACCAGTCTTCTCAGAGATACGCTTGTACGTAGTTGCACTGGTCGCAGGATCGAACACTAGAGGATCATGTCCAGCTTGATACAGGAAGATACAGCCATTCAACGGAGCCATCTGCCAATGATCAGCTGTAATGGTAGGAGCTGTACCGCCCCCTCCGTAGCTCAGCTGAGTCAGTGTTGAACCTGACAACTTGAATAGTTTATTGTTACCAGCAGCTATAATGTAAGAGTTACCTGAGTTATCAATCAACTCACCAATAGCTTTTACATCATAACCTGTTAGAGCTGCCAAAGAAGAGTGAGCTGTAGACCAACCCTTTCTAGCACCAATACGTCCGAACCTGTCAATGACACAGTTCTGAGCAACAGTTGCAAACCCATTGTCTAGATTGACAGATGAGTCTTGCAAGTTCAGCCCCATGAATCCCGGAGCTTGAACTGTTGTAGTTAATAACTGTTCTGCCATTTACACAGCACTCCAAACTACTGAGTCTTCATAACGGTTTCTCTCCAAAGCAATAGCATCTGCTAAGGCTAATCTGTACATCAAGTAAGCTTCAGATGCTGTTACACCTGAGTCTTCACCTCGCTCAGCAATAGCTTTAGAGTATGCCAACAGAGAGGGCAAGTGAGAGGGTATCAAGAGAGTATCTGAGTCATTCACTAGATCCACTGTAGGTATTACTAACTCAAACCTTAATGAATATACACCGTCAGGCTTAGGGTATACATCTACCTTAGTATCACCATTACTGTCTACACCGTTATAAGCATAATATGTTGGTGAAGCTGGTGTCGATGTACCTAAGTAGTACATACGATTAAGCCAGTCACGGTTAACAGCTTGCATTGAGAAGTCATCAGTGTCGTTAAGAACATCACTGGTGGTAAATCTCTGGCCTGAGCCTGTAAGAGTATAGTTACGAGTGTTAGCAGTAGTTGTAACTACAATGGTATTGCTTAAAGCATTCCAGTCATGAGCATCTTCAATCTCACGCTTAGCATCATTAACCCAGATACCTACAAGGTTTGAGTAGTCGGTATCGGTTACAGAAGTAACAGTAGGCTCACGCAAGCGTTTGAGCACATTGTTCACAACGTCTAAATACGTAGCCATTTATATGTCCTTTATTACTTGTTCTTCTTAGAAGTCTTCTTAGCCTTATTTGCCTCACTCATGGCAATTGCAATAGCTTGTTTACGAGACTTTACTACAGGGCCGCCTTTACCGCTATGCAGAGTACCTTCTTTGTACTCGTGCATGACTTTACCCATCTTCTTCATGCCTTTGGTAGGTTGTTTCATATTCTTATTTAACTCCATGAAATCTGTTGTCTAAAGCTAACCAAATAGCTCCGAAGAATGCACCTATAACAAGTACAGGTTTAACAGCCTTAGCAATCCACTCAAGTACTTGGAAGGCTCCAGATGCTGCATTGAAGGCTTTAACAACCTCTTGAGTGTTCTTGTCTAACTGATCCACCTTAGCTTCAACAGCACATAAGCGGTCATATATCTGAGCATGGCTAATCTCTTCACTAGCCATCGTTATTCACTCCAAGGAGTACCAGTTGCAGTCACAGGATTCTTCTGCAAAGCAATATTAGCTGCCAGAGCATCTTCTGTGGCTTGTTTATCAACAGATTCCCATACCCAGTTCAATACTTCTGCTTCAGTAACTGAGGCATAAGGGATTGTGGGTGTTCCTGCTTGCCAAGATACTGTGGAATAGATGGAAGCCGTGTAGTCTCCATCTACGGCTGTTGCAGTCCAATGTGCGCAAAAAATGAACCCATTTGAGGTTTCGTAATCAGTTTGGGTTACTACCCAGTTATAAGTCGTAGTCATAATTTACCTTTCAGTGATTAAAGATTTGCGGCATCCAAACGTGCCTTAAGTGATTCAATGATTGCTTGTTGTTCTTGAATAGCCGCAGTTAATGTAGCCACCAAGAATGATGTGTCAATGCCTTGGTACTTAGGATTGCCATCTTCGTCCACAGCATCTTTTTCACCAGTTACAGCATGAGGGCAAACTTCAGCCAACTCGTGAGCAATAAAGCCTTCGCCATCAGAGCCGTCAGCGTTCCATTTGTAAGTGCAAGGCTTGAGCAATGCCACCTTTGCCAAAGCGCCTGTCATTGGTGCAATAGTGTTCTTTAGGCGGTAGTCAGATGAGGTGTTGTAAGCAACTGCTGTTGTGCCATTTTGTGTAACACCGCCAATAATTGTGCCGGCATATTCATAGGTTGTGTAATATGTTCCACTACCAGTACCTGTTGCATGACCAAGAGCTAAATAGCCATTTCCTGTTCCAAGTAAATAAACCATAGCACCGTTTGTTGTCGAGGTAGTCGTAGTCCCCACCAGCAAGTTACCGCTAGAGTCTATTCTGGCTCGTTCTGTGTTGTTAGTCAGGAAAGCAAGATAACCAGTAGATGTAGTTCCAAACTGGAATCCGCTTGATGTTTCAGAAAACACATTTGTGAAATCTGTACCAGTAAAAGTTAATTCA
>Ga0208147_1000425_pt1 | contig 14888 bp, 22 predicted proteins | sample DEB3_08_DNA_FD_184520 | JGI IMG/M metagenome (GOLD analysis project Ga0208147, IMG submission 184520) | Aqueous microbial communities from the Delaware River and Bay under freshwater to marine salinity gradient to study organic matter... | ecosystem: Environmental > Aquatic > Marine > Coastal ... | reverse complement strand
GCCTGAAAACCGTATGATTTGCGAAAGAAAACCGATGTTTGAGGACATGAGCCCTTATATAGAGAGTAGCGTACTCATCGCTTACGCTCTTCCTACTGTCCCCTCTCTCTTCTCTCAGTCTACCGCGTTGCTGCCTGAGAGGAGAGGGGACACTGCTTCGCAGGATACTTCCTCTATATCGACCGTTGATGGCCTTGTTTTTTTTGGCTGTTGTGTTTGCTGACCGTTTTATCCCCCCGCGCCGATTTCATTGTATACAATCTCGATAGACTTTTATGACCTTCACTTTCTTCGTTTCCGGTACGCCTCGTCCGCAGCCAAGACCGCGCTTTGTGCGTGGGAGAGCGGTGTCCACCTTGGATGCTGGCTCCGGTGCGTGGAAGGGGCTGTTGCGCTCGTCTGCGGGGGTTGTTTTACGCAAGGCCGGCAAGACGGCTGAGTCGCTGGGGCTCGGTGAGGCGATTTCGATGGAGCTCACCTTCTACTTCGCGACCAAGGAGGAGGCGCGTCACGGTCATCCCCACACGCACAAGCCGGATGCGGACAACTTGGCGAAGCTGGTGATGGACGCGCTGGTTGATGGCGGTATGTGGGTGGGCGATGACAGCAGGGTGGCGGATTTGACCGTGCGCAAGCGTTGGTGCAAGGCTGGGGAGGAGGGAGTGGCGGTGAGCATCTTTGTGGATGCGCCGGCAGAGGAGAAGGCACCGGAGTGGCTGGTGTGAGATTGTTGGAAGATTTTGTTAAAGGCCGGTGGGGAACTGGCCGAAAGAGAGCTTATGAACTTGATGAGAATCAACCCAGAAGAAATCCGCTCGATTGTGGGCAAGTTGGTGGCACAAGGCAGAGCGGTTGTCCCGCCTGAGAAGCCAAAGCGCGCCAAGTACAGCGGACGCACAGAGAAACAGAACAAGCTTCGCGTCATTGCGTGTGACCAGTGCGGAAAGAAGTTTATGAAGAACTGCTCGGTGCATTTGCGGTGCAGCAAAGAGTGTTCGCGCAAGGCCAACATCGAAAGCGTGCGGGTGTGGTTTGTTTCGCGTGGTCTGCGGGGCAAACCGCTGGCGGATTATGCGTGTGATAACTGCGGCACGGTGTTCCGAAAGATCAACAACGGTCACCGCTTCTGCGGGGCGGAGTGCCGCAAAGTCGGGAAGAAGTTTTCAGCAGCAACCAAACCAACCAAAACCAAACCAACAACAAGCCATGGTCACACCAAATAACGACGAGCACAGCCAGCCAGTCCACACCGCCGGCATCCACGACACGGGGCTACCGGTCATGGAGCCTGAGGACATCATTCGGAATCTGATGCGTGCGCTGGAGAAGATGGAGAAGCGCCTGGACTTGGAGCGAGGGCTCACTGAGGAGCTTCGGGGGAAGTTGCGGGAGGCCGAGGATTTGGTTGTGCAGGGCAGCGAGGTGGTGAGCGATTTGCGTGAGCGTCTTATGGTGCGGGTGATGGCGGACTTGGATTGGAGGGGCGGGGACAAGGGGGTGTTGTTGGACGCAGACCGGTATATGCAGGCGAGCGTACCCATTGTGGTGCGTGTGACCATGGCCGAGGAGTTCGGGTTATGATTGTCATGCCAGCTAACAGCACGGGATGGTTTTGGCATTGTCTTGCACGGGAGACGGGACGCATTGGGCACTTGTTTTCGCCGGGGGCGGAGCGAGGCCCATGGCCGTGGATGCCGTATGCATTGGACAACGGAGCGTTTGCGGCATGGGACGCAAAGCAAAACCGGTGGGATGAGTCGCGGTGGAGTGTTGACGCATGGAAGAGGTTAATCTTTTGGGCGGAGTCCAAGCAGCAGCGGCCAAGGTGGGCGATTGTGCCAGATGTGCCAGGCAACGCAGAGGCAACGTTTGAGCGGTGGGATAGGTTCAAAGACATGGTGCCGTTCACCAAGGCAATGGCGGTGCAGGACGGCATGACCGTTGATCAGGTGAAGGCGGTCAATCCAGAGGTAGTGTGCGTTGGTGGAACAACGGAGTGGAAGTGGGCGACGATTGAGGAGTGGGCACGGTCATTCCCACGGGTGCATCTGCTGCGGTGCAATGCGCCGGCCAAACTCGATTACTTGGAAGCGTTGGGTGTTGAGTCATGCGATGGCACCGGATGGAACAGGGGGGATAGGAACCAGACTGTTGGGTTGGAGCAGTGGGCACGGCTGAAGGCAACGCCAACGTCACTCATGTTGTCGGGGCACGTTTGCCGTGAGGAGCGTGACAAGCGGCAGTTGACCTTCGCGTGATATGGGGCCACATGATTTACACGAAGAGTGGCTCCAACAGAGCACGTCCCCAAAACAGGGCCAAAAAACACCGGCAACACCGGTGTTTTACTCTGTTGGTGGCCCCGAGGACGTCGGATGTTATACAGGAGAAAACCTACCGCAGGATGTTCAGCGTCACCAAACCTCACTGTCCGACGGCGTAGCCCAAGTCGACGCCTTAAGCAGGCTGCTGTCAGCACGCGCCAAGGGCGACACACGCGCAGAGCAAGCCGCGCTGAGGAGGCTGGAGGATGTATCAGAGGCGGTCTTGGGCTAAACCGGATTAGCTTTCCAAAACCGAAATGCTCAACGGGATTTTGGAAATCGTGAAAAGTTTTCAGCAACCCACAAAACCGGAAAACGTCCCCAGACGGAAAACCGCAACGCAGCGGGGGGGTAGGGGGCGAGGGCGAGGGAGCGCACCGGAGCGCAGACGGCGAGGGAGCGACGCACACGGTCAGCTCCCCGCGGTGACCATCTCGGTGATCACACCGAAAAGGTCAGGCACGCCGCGTCAGCGGTTGGCAACGCACGCCCAAGCGTACGCAAACGTACGCAAACGTACGTAAAGTCTAGCGTTTGGAGGTTTTTGTAGCGGCGGCAAACACGGACATCCCGTAGCGGTCGTCCCACAGATAGACGGATGCATATTCGTCGCCGAACCACGTGGCTTCACGCCGAGCTTCTGCGTACGCACCGCGTGGAATGACGTGCGTTGCCGATAACAATCGGAGCCAGTTGACTAATGCGTTTTGGGCGGTTTTGGCTCGCACGATGCCCTGCGAATCGATTCCGAAGGTGATTATGTATCTGTTCATTTTTTTGCGGTTCATTTTCTTGTGGTTCATTTTTGTAGAAGGGGAGATGAGGGGCGGTGGTGTTACATGGCGCAGCTTGCCTCGTCAGGGAACGCCTGGGCGAGCAACTCAAACGCCCAGCGCAGCTCGTGGTTTGGCCATTGATCGTCAAGCCACGCGAACCACTCCGACCACGTCTCGTCACACCGGCGCTCGAGATGACCCATAATCGATTTTCCGTACTTGCCGTCAGTCGACCAGTGCATGGCCACCGGCACGCCGGTGTCGTGGTGTGGGTAAGACTCCAGGTTGAGGTAGCCGGCGCCGATGGCGATGCTGGCAAGCCAGTACCGGTCAGTTTGGATGACCTCAACGCCGCCAGCAAGGCGGCGGGTTGTTGCAGCAGGGGTGGGGGTTGGTGTTGGGGCTGTTTGGGTTTGCATGGTTTTGTTTGGTTTGGGGTTGTCTTGTGTTTGTCGGCAGCTCCGACGGAAACTTTAGGAAAATCCGGATTAGAAAACTGAATCGGAAACGCTCGGCGGGATTTTCGAAATCGTGAAAAAGTTTTGGAAACGCAGAAAACCGGAAAACGGTCTGGGGGCGAAAATCAGGGGGTTTCAGAGGGGTTTCGGGGTTTGAATGCGGGTTGAGTTTGGATCGTTTAGGTTGGTTTCAGGTGCGGAAACCGTAGTCTGGACAGAGAAGCAGAAAGAAACATGGCCTTAGAGCGAGCGGAAAGGGGGTGAGAAAGCTAGGAAGGAAGCTGGAAGGGTGGTGATAGCGGACAAGGGGTGAAGAGAGCGGGAACGGGCGAGAGAAGAGCGGGACGGGACAAGGCACAAAAAAAGCCGAACCCGTGAGGGCTCGGCTAGGGTTGGGGGTTGGGGGTGTCTTATGCTTCCAAGTCGACGAAGAGGTTCTCCACGTCAGAAGGTAGAAGTTCTCCTTCAATCTTTAGTTGCTCTTTTATGGTATCCCAAACCGCGTTCTGCTCATGCTCCAGTAACTGAGAGATGAGGCTTTCGGCTGTGACTAGGGAATGGGTGCAATCGCCAAACGTCCAGCGGTCTGAGATTGTCTCCAGAAAATCATCTCCAATCAGTTCGATAATCTGATAGAGAGGGATGACTTGTAGTTTTACAGTGTGGATTTTCATTTTGTTTTTCAGGTTTGAGGGTTGGGTTGGATTAGTGTCGGTAGAGTCGGCCGTCGGTACCGACTCGCCATGCGTCAGTGGGTGGGGGTGGACAGGTTCGGACTTTGCAAGGCATAATCAGTGCACGGTTGACTGCAGTCTGCGCAGACTCGAGAGAATCGGCAGTGATGGTTCCGAGATAAGCGCCGGTGGGGGAGTCGACGTAAACGTGAAAGGTTTGCATGGTTGCGGGTTGGTTAGTTTGCTGAGTCGACGACGAAACCAGAGCGGTCTTTCTTGGCCTTTCCTTTGGCTTTGAGCCCGATGATGAAACCAGAGCGTCCAGCGCGCGCGCGGCGGTCTAGGAAGCGGAGATCATGCAAATCGCCGTCCAACACGGGGCGATGCCAGTAGGTTGCTGGCAACGTATCACGGAAAACGACCGAGACGTTTCCGCCTGCGCGGAGAACTGCGGCGCATTCGTTTTCGTTGGCTGCTGAATCACGGGAAAACGTCACGTGGTAGTTGGGAGCGTGTTTTCCGTTGGCGTTGTCCAGCGCCTTCTTCACGCTTTTGGTGTAGTCGTAAAAAGGGACGCTCGGGAATAAATCCATGAGCGTCATGCCTTTGCTCGGTACGATTAGACGGTGGAAGGCCAAATCAGATGTTCCGTTGAGACGAATGCAGGGCTGCATTCCAAGGCGTTTGGCCTTGGCTACAAGGGATTTGCAGTCTTCGCAAAGGGATTCCATAAAGGCGTCACGGTTGGCAAAAAAGGCCTTTGTCTTCTTCGCTCTGGCCGCTTGTACACTGTTGAAAGCGCCGCGTCCTGAGGTGTTTAAACACGCTTCCTTGCAGGTACCCGCCCATGGGCACACGTTCCCCACTCCAGAGAGAGTGGAAGGAGATAGGTAAAGGATTCCCGTGAGGTAGTTGAGGGCTTCGCCTTTGCGGGTTTTGGCTGAGGAGATTCCAAGTAGATTCATTTTTTTTTGGTTTGGTTTGTGCTTTGTGCTGAGGGATTTAGGAGAAAAGGCAACGTAGCTTCTTAACTTCTGAAGGGGTGAGTACTGGCTTTGGCTCATCGACGAAAAACCCGTCGATGTAAAATGCGATTGTGTCGACACTATTCGTTGCGTCGCAACGGATTAAGAAACGGTTGAGTTTCTCATCGCGAATGAGGCGGTACGCGAAGCTTCTCCAATACACGGATTTACCTTCGTTGAATGCCTTGATTGCTTTTTCTTTGGTCATGTTCATGTTCATGTTTAGTTTGTGGGGTTGAAGGGTTTATGAGAGAAGGGAACGCCACAGAAGGACGGTGCTCCATAGAAAAAGGAGCATGACGCAGAGGGCTTCGGGGAGAGAGAGGGTGAGTTGGGAGAGGGCGAGGGTGTCGACTGCGACAAGGGAGAGGAAGCCTAGGGACAAGAGGTTGGTTTTCATGGGTTTAGGTTGGTTGAGACTGTTACCAGCAGATGATGCCATTAACCAAATAGGGGTCATGAGCGTGTTCGAGTGCTTTTGTATAATCGCCTGCAAAGCGGTGATTTAGGACATAGCGGGCCGTGCTGAGTGCTTGCAATGCGGTAATGGTTGGGTCGATGGCGCGCATGATGGATGCGATGGTTTGGATTTGTTGCTTGGTGCTGAGTTTCATAATGTTACGTTGTTTTTTGTTGCGTTGGCTCACTGCCAACTTGGTGCAAGGTTGGCGCAAATGGGGAGGGGTGGCAACAAGAAAAATGCGCATTTTTTGCGTACTGAAGGGAAGGAGGAACTTGCTTCAGAGTGTATTGTGTGAGCTTTCTTCAGTGGATGGACAAAGTATTCGGAAGCGGAAGGACAAAGGGAGTACCGAACAAGTTCACGGCCTTCCTCAAAGAAGCCATTCAAACATCATTCGAGAGGTTGGGCGGTTCCGCGTACCTGGAGGAAGTGGGAAGACGTGATCCGAAGACATACTGCGCTCTTTTGGGGAAGATGTTTCCGCGAGTAGACAAACGCGAAGATACAAACGGGCTCGTTTCCACGCTCTCTGATGCGGAAATCCGGCAAAGGGTGGCGGGTATGTTACGCGAAGGGTTGTCTACCGCTGGCATTGAAACAGGCGAAGTCGTTGATGCTGTGGAGGTTGGAGATAAAAGTGGTACTTGAAGTTCAAGTATACATGTCTGCGATTGTAAAGACTAATAGCTTAACTCATAGTGATTCCATGCAATCAAAACGCGTTTAGTGTCAGTCATCAGGGATTCCAGCGCTAGGTTGCACATTGACTTATAAATAAATCACGAATCCAAACATGCCTAAAACCCCCTGAACCCATCCAGAACTTACAGCGGAGACGGCGGCGTCTCCGTGAATGTCGCTATTAGACCGTGAAAGAACTCAGTCCAGAAGAGAAAGCAGAACTGGTTATGTGCCTCGAGGAACTCCAGAGGCGCAAGCGCGAGCGCCGGTTGCTCGGTTACTACCCCGACACTGGCCCCCTCAGGCGGGAGCTTTACAAGAAGCACCTAGCCTTCTTCGAGGCGGGGGCGCGGTACAAGGAGCGCCTGATGATGGCAGCGAACCGCGTCGGGAAGACCGAGGGCATCGGCGGCTTCGAGATGGCGGTACACCTCACGGGCCGGTACCCCTCATGGTGGACGGGTCGCCGGTTTGATCGCCCCATCTCGGCGTGGGCGGCAGGGGACACCGGTAAGACCTCACGGGACATCTTGCAGACGAAGCTGCTGGGGCCGGCGGGGAGCCATGGGACGGGTCTCATCCCGAAGGAGGACATCCTGCGGGTGTCGGCTAAGGCCGGCATTGCGGACGCGGTGGAAATCATCGTGGTGCGTCACGCATCGGGAGGCGAGTCGCGGTTAACCCTCAAGAGTTACGACCAGCGGCGTGAGAGTTTCCAAGGGACGGAGCAGGACATCATCTGGCTGGACGAGGAGCCGCCGTTGGACATCTACACCGAGTCGTTGCTGCGGACGATGACGAACGACGGTATGGTGATGCTGACGTTTACGCCGCTGCTCGGCATGAGCGAGACGGTGATGGCGTTCTTGAGGGACGGGGAGGTGTGTGAGCGGGCGGAGGGGACGAAGTTCGTGGGGATGGCAACGTGGGACGATGTACCGCACTTAAGCCAGAAGCAGAAGGAGGACTTGTGGTCGAGCATACCGCCTTTCCAGAGGGACGCGCGGTCAAAGGGCGTCCCGCAGTTGGGGGCAGGGGCGATATATCCGGTACCGGAGAGCGAGATTGTGGTACCTGACTTTGAGGTGCCGGTGCATTGGCCTCGGGTGTTTGGGATGGATGTGGGCTGGAACAAGACAGCGGCGGTGTTTGGAGCCATCGACCAGCAGAGCGACACGTTGTATTTGTACTCGGAGCATTATCGTGGGCAGGCAGAGCCGGCGATTCACGCGGAGGCGATAAACGCGCGTGGGCGCGGGATACCTGGGGTGATTGACCCTGCGAGCCGTGGGAGAACGCAGGTAGACGGGCAGCAGCTTTTTGTGCGGTACCGGCAGATGGGCTTGGACTTGACGGTGGCGAACAACGCGGTGGAGACGGGGATTTACGATGTGTGGCAGCGGATGTCCACGGGGAGGCTCAAGGTCTTTAAAAGCATGACGAACTGGGTGGCTGAGTTCCGGTTGTACCGGCGGGACGACAAGGGCAGAGTGGTGAAGGAGAACGACCACTTGATGGATGCAACGCGGTACTTGGTGGTGAGTGGGCTGAACCGAGCGGCGTTAAGTTTGAAGAAGAAGTTGCAGAAGCTCATTGAAGTGGTGCCGGTGATGAACTTCTTCTCCAAGAAGTAGCCAACGCCCCAGCGCACGCCCCAGCGAACTCACCGGTCGAACCCCCAAGCCCCCACCAGCCCCCTTCTGAACATACCCAGTGTCCATTGACACAAGCCCCCAAACCCGCATGATGAGCGATATGAGTAAGAACGACCCGGTTAAGGTGCATGCGGAGGCGCTTGCGGAGTTTGACCGCATACAAGAGGTGATGCGCACGGAGCGGTTGCAGTGCCTGCAAGACCGCCGGTTTTGTTCGATACCAGGGGCCCAGTGGGAGGGGCCGCTTTCTGAGCAGTACGAGAACCGCCCGAGGTTTGAGGTGAACAAGACGCAGCTCGCGGTGATGCGGATTATCAACGACTACCGGTCAAACCGTATCACGGTGGAGTACGTCCCACGCGAGAAAGAGTACGAGAATCTGGCGGAAACGTGCAATGGGCTGTTTCGAGCGACGGAAGTGGACTCAAGCGCCGAGGAAGCGTACGACAACGCCTTTGAGGAGGCGGTGACCGGTGGGTTTGGGGCGTTGCGTTTGCGCAACGAGTACGAGGACGAGTACGACGGTGAGAGTGACGAGCAGCGCATTTGCATTGAGCCGATTTACGATGCGGACAGCTCGGTGTACTTTGACTTGAACGCGAAGCGGCAGGACAAAGCGGACGCGAAGCGGTGCTTTGTGATTACGGCGCTGACCAAAGAGGACTACGAAGCGGAGTGGGGGGACGATCCTGCAACATGGCCGAAGGAGATTACCCGCACCCAGTTCGACTGGCAGACACCGGATGTGGTTTACGTTGCGGAGTACTACCGTGTGGAGGAGAAGACGGACTACATGGTGACGTTTGAGGGGATTATGGGGGATGAGGAGAAGGAGCTCTTGTCGGTCTTAAAAGAGGGCAAGATGGAGGAGATGGAGGCGCTAGGGTACAAGGAAGTTAAGCGCAAGAAGATCAAGCAGAAGAAGGTACACAAGTGGATTATGTCGGGCGGCAAAGTGCTTGAGGACTGCGGGTACATTGCGGGGCGGTGCATTCCGATTGTGCCGGTGTATGGCAAGCGTTGGTTTGTGGACAACGTGGAGCGGTGCATGGGGCACGTTCGCCTCGCCAAGGATATGCAACGCCTCAAGAATATGCAGCTATCCAAGCTCGCAGAGATTTCGGCGTTATCGTCCATGGAGAAGCCTATCTTCATGCCTGAACAGGTGGCGGGGCACCAAGTGATGTGGGCTGAAGACAACCTCAAGAACTATCCGTATTTGCTGGTGAACGGCATTACGGACGCGCAAGGCGCGGTACAACCGGCGCCCCCGATTGCATACACCAAAGCCCCGCAGGTACCGCCTGCGATGGCGGCGCTGCTTGGGGTGACGGACATTGATATGCAGCAGCTTCTTGGCTCCCAAGGCAACGGGGACAAGATGGTGTCCCACGTTACCAGTAAGGCTGTGGACTTGGTGATGCAGCGGCTCGATATGCAGAGCTACATCTACGTGTCGAACATGGCGAAAGCCATTAAGCGCGTGGGCGAGGTTTGGTTGTCCATGGCTAAAGACGTGTTCGTTGAAGATAAGCGCAAGATGAAGGTGGTAACCGCCAACGGCCAGCAGGACGAGATTGAGCTCATGACACCGGTCATTAACCCTGAGAGCGGTGAGCTTGAGTACGACAACGACCTCTCGGAAGCTGAGTTCGATGTGGCGGTGGACGTTGGGCCGTCTTCAACGACGAAGAAACAGGCAACGGTGCAGGCGCTGCTCTCGATGATGGCGGTGACGCAAGACCCTGAGACGATGAATGTGCTCTCGTCGATGGCGATGATGAACATGGAAGGCGAAGGGCTTGGGGACGTGCGGACGTACTTCCGCAAGAAGCTGCTCAAGATGGGGGCGGTTAAACCCACCGAGCAAGAGGCACAGGAGCTCCTTGCAGAGGCCCAGAACGCCCAACCGGACGCACAGACGCAGTACTTCGCAGCAGAGGCGCAAAGGGCAAATGCGCTCGCTACAAAGGCACAAGCCGATACGGTGCTTACGCTGGCAAGAGCTGAGGAGACGAGGGCGAAGACCGAGGAGACGATTGCAAAGGCTGGTCAAATCGACCAAGACAAGGCGATGAAGCTGGCCGATCGCATCGAAGACGATGTGCAGAAGCTGGTGGCACCGGTTATGCCGGCAGCGCCTATGCAAACATTTTAGTGGACAAGCCCACTAAGTAAGAAAAAATGGAGAACAACAACACGGCAGTAGGTGCTGAAGTTGTCTTGGAAGATGAGGAAGCTCCCGTAGCGGAGGCTGTGGCTGAGGAGACCGGTACGCCGGTGGCCTCGGAGCCAGCCAAAGACGGGGAGGCGACCACTTCGGAAGAGATTGACGTTAGCATCGGGGATTCGCCAACCCAGAAAGAGGACGCAGAGAAGGCACCTGAATGGGTGCGTGAAGTGCGTAAAACCAATCGGGAACTGCACCGCAAGAATCGGGAGCTAGAGGAGAAGCTGAAGGCAATATCGGCAACTGAGAACAATCCGGTTGACCCTGGGCCGAAGCCGACACTGGAAGGCGCCGATTACGATACGGAGAAGTACGAGGCCAAGCTGGCTGAGTGGTTTGACCGGAGACGGAAAGCCGCTGAAGAGCAAGCTAAGGTCGAGGAAAAGCAGCAAGCCCAACAAGCCGAATGGCAGAGGAAACTCGAAACCTACGCGAAGTCGAAGACGGAGCTAAAGGTTCGGGATTATGAGGACGCCGAGGCGGCTGTGCAGGAGATGCTCGATGTAACGCAGCAAGGCATCTTGCTACAAGGATCGGACAACTCGGCATTACTGGTGTACGCGCTGGGCAAAAACCCCAAGAAAGCGAAGGAACTCTCTGAGATAAAAGACCCGGTGAGATTCGCGTTCGCGGTGGCTAAACTCGAAACACAACTCAAGGTGACAAAGAAAACTGCTCCTCCTCCAGAAAAGACCCCACCGTCAGGCGGGGCAAGGTCAACCGGTGGTTCCGACGAAGTGTTGGAAAACCTACGCGCAAAGGCCGAGCGCACCGGTGACTACACGCAGATTTTGGCCTACAAACGTCAATTGCAGTCAAAAAAGTAACCTATGGCTAATTCATTCAATAAAGAAGAACGCGTAGCGTTTGAGAACCTCCTTGAGGGGTTCAATGACGCGCTTGTCCTCTCCCGTAACGTCTCGATCTACAACACCGATCAGACGACGATGGAACGCACCAACAACGTCATCTGGCGTCCCCAGCCCTACATTGCGACTTCGATCTCCAATGCAGGGGTTGGAACAAACATCACCAGCGTTGGTGGCTACGCTTCCTATACCCAGCTCGCGGTACCCGCCAGCATCAACCAGACCCGCACGGTGGCCTTTGAGATGAACGCTCAAGAGCTTCGTGACGCTCTGCAAGAGCAACGCCTTGGCAACTCGGCGAAACAGAAGCTTGCTTCTGACATCAACGTGTCGGTGCTCCAAATCGCGGCCAATCAAGGCACGCTTGTTGTCAGGCGTCAGACAGCTGCTGGTGCTTCTAGCGGGTTCGATGACGTTGCCCAGTGCGAGGCCATCTTCAACGAGCAGGGCATCATGGACGGTGACCGCTACCTCGCGCTCAACACGCGGGACTACAACGGCCTCGCTAACGACCTTGCCAAGGCTTCGCGCTCCTTCGGGAACCAGAAGTCGGACAAGGCTTATGAGCGTGCGTACGTTGGGATGGTGGCGTCCTTCGACATCTACAAGCTCGACTACGCGGTGCGGTTGCCTGCTGGGTCTGCTACGGCGACCATCAACACGACTGACGGCGCAGCGAACTACTACATCCCGAAAGCCATCTCGACTTCGCCAACGACGTCCGAGCGGCTCAACGTGGATAACCGCTTCCAGTCGCTGACGGTGGCAGTTTCCGCTGGCGCTTTGGCGGCAGGGGACGCATTCACCATCGCAGGCGTCAACGCAGTGCATCACATCACCAAAGGCGACACCGGTCAGCTTAAGACCTTCCGTGTCATCTCGGCGAGTGCGCCTGCTGCTGGTAGCCAAGCTATCGTCATCAGCCCTCCGATCATCTCCAATCAGGTTGCCAACGCTTCCTCTGCGCAGAACCAAAACTGCGTGGTGAACACCAAGGCATCCAACTCGGCAATCACGATCCTGAACACGACGGCGGCTGGCGTTAACTGCTTCTGGCACAAGGACGCGATTGAAATCCTGCCTGGCCGTTATGCGATTCCCGACAACGCCGGCGTGGCGGTGATGCGCGGCTCGACCGACCAAGGGTTGGAACTCGTTATGAGCAAGCGTTTCGATCAGGACTCGCTCACGACCAAATATCGCGTGGACACGTTCTACGGAGTTGTGAACAAACAACCCGAAATGAGTGGCATTCTGCTGTTCAATCAGTAGTATAGTCTCACGGGGGGTGGCCCTTCGGGGCCATCCCCTTAACTTTACGCAACTTATGCCGCTCAAGAAGGGTTATTCGCAGAAGACAATCTCCTACAACATTGGCAAGGAGATGAAGGCCGGTAAACCGCAGAAGCAAGCGATTGCAATCGCGCTCTCAACGGCTCGCAAAGCGAAGCAAGCGGCTGGAAAACCCGTTGGAAAACTGAAAAAATGATTGAGTTTCCTGCAATGGTGTACCGCTCGCCGGGTAAGAACCCTACGCGTTATGGCACCTTCGATTACTGCGGCGTCGAATCCCAAGACGAACTCGACGAAGCCCTCTCCTTGGGCTGGAGTTTGACTGTTGAAGATGCTGTGGATGCTTTTAACAAGGCCGTGGAGGCCGCTGAAAGGCTCAAGAACGAGCCCAAGGTGAAGATTGTGGTCAATGAACCGGAATCCGAGGCTGCGCCCCTTCCTGAGGTTGCTGGCGAGCCGGTTTTGCTGGCTGAAGACGACGAAGAAGAAGATAAACCGCGCCGCAGGCGCAAATGACGCATGGGATACACTAAACGCCAGTTCGTTGAGGCCGCTTTCGAGGAACTTGGGCTGGCGTCTTATGTGTTTGACCTGACTGCGGACGAGCTTCAGTCTGCGGTGCGCCGGCTGGACGCCATGGTGGCGCAGTGGTACGCGAAAGCCATCCAGATTGGCTATCCGCTAACGAACTCGCCTGAGAATGCGGACTTGGATACTGAGACGAACGTCCCGATCACCGCGAACGAGGCCATCATTTTGAATCTGGCGATGCGGATTGCTCCGCAGTTCGGCAAAACGCCTTCCCCAGACACCAAGCTGGGCGCGATTTCGGGCTACCAGACGCTCCTCATGCAGAGCGCCAACGTCCTGCAACAACAGTACCCCTCGACGATGCCTGCTGGTGCCGGCAACAAGGATGTGGATTGGCCGTTCCTGCCGGTTCCGTCCATTGCTCCAATCGAACAGGAACCCAACGGTCAACTTCAGTTCCGCTAACATGGCTATTCAAAACCTCGATAACGTCGATAGCATCAGCAACTCGACGCTGTTTGCTGTCAACCAGAACGGGCTCGACTACAACTGCACCGGTTTGGCCGTTGCGAACTTCATCGAGCAGAACATTTCCTTGAATGACAACAGCGTGATTCAGTACGCAGCTCCGTTGACTGGTTCGACTGTTGCGGTTTCTGGAACTGGAGACAGCGTGTGGCTGGTTCTCACGCCTGCATCAAGCCTTGCGGCGCTGACAGTTCAACTTCCGCTGGTTGACGGGTGTGTTGCTAACCAAGAAGTTCTCATTGTTACAACGCAGACGATTGCGGCATTGACGATTTCTCTTAACGGAGCATCTGCAAGCGGGCTTCCATCGGCTTTGATTGCAGGTGGCGTTTTGCGGTTGCGTTTCGAGCCAGTACTGAAGACGTGGTACAATGTGACAGGGCCGAATGTCATCTATGGCAGTGCGTCATGGAATCCAGGTACCATTGCAAATGGAGGCATTGCTGGCACAAATGTGGTTGTTACTGGTGCTGCACTTGGGGATTTCGTCGATGTTACCTTCTCGGCCTCCCAACAGGATTGTTTATTTCAAGGGTGGGTTTCAACGGCAGATGTTGTGCGCGTTTTGATTGTAAACAATTCTGGCGTTTCCAAGACTTTTTCATCAGGTACAATCAAGGTCAAAATCAGCAAGTAACGCTTTATGACACTTCCATTTAATCCCTCTTACGGCAGCGGCGCAACGCGCACGGCGACGACGACCTCTGCGCAGTACGCGATTCGGGCTGGTACGCGCAGCGTGTGCGTGACAAACACCGGTGCGACAAATGCCGCTTACGTTCGCGTTGGGCAAGGCACGATTACGGCAACTGCCGCAGACTACATCATCATGCCCGGTAGCCAAGTGTCCCTTGGCAAGTTCGAGGATGACAACGTGATTGCGTTGCTCTCTTCTGCCAGCACAACCACGGTTCACATCATTTCTGGCGCTGGCTTGTGATTCGGTATCTCTCCAGAAGACGGTCAAAGATACCTGCGGCAGTTTCTGGCGTAACGCCGGTGCCGCCTCCAACAGCTTTTTACTACATCCGTCCCGTAGCAGTCGGCGGCGGGTACTACCTACAGCCGGTAACCGGCGATAAATACGTTAGACCCTAAAGCATATGCCTGACATCACAGTATCCAATTCGATTGACACGTTCATGCAGTCTGCTGATCAGGCTGAAATGCGGACGAGATTGAGTCTTGGCGATTCTGCAACCAAGAACACGGGAACGACCGCAGGCACAGTAGCCGCAGGTAACGACTCGCGCATCACGGGAGCGGTGCAAACTTCTGGCGGCACGATGACCGGCAAACTCACTGCTGCTGCTGACAATACGATTGCAAAACTGAGCGTTGGATCAAGAACTGTTGGCAGTTCACCAACTACACTTTCGGA
>Ga0208147_1000420_pt1 | contig 14934 bp, 21 predicted proteins | sample DEB3_08_DNA_FD_184520 | JGI IMG/M metagenome (GOLD analysis project Ga0208147, IMG submission 184520) | Aqueous microbial communities from the Delaware River and Bay under freshwater to marine salinity gradient to study organic matter... | ecosystem: Environmental > Aquatic > Marine > Coastal ... | reverse complement strand
TAATTGGACGGTGATTTTCATAAAGGGGCGGAAACATTGCCCCGCACAACGCGGCTGGCAAGGTTGAATTGTGTTTTGGAAACTATCGCTTGACCTCCGCGAAATAATTCACGCTGCGGAGGCGCAAGTTAACCAGACGGCGCAAGGTGATTTTCTTGAGCAGTCCGGCGGCAACTCCCTTGGCGCAAGCCTCCTCGGCGGTGCGGCGGGCTTTGTTCCATTCAGCCGCCCATTCCGTAGAGGTTTTGAATCCTGCCGGAATGTCGTCTTGCCGTTTCGTGCCGCTAGCTTTAAGGATGGCGGCGAGCAGTTCGTTTGGTTTCATGTGTTGTCAGCGCGGCAATATCCATTCGCTAAATGCGTGATTGTGTTCGTGAAGCCAGAGCTGGCTTTGGTCACCGCAATAATAGCCCCACACGAAGCCTTGCGACCAAGCCAAAGTAGCGCGGCGAGTTTTTGCGTAATCCAAGGCGGCCCGGCGTGTCAGCGTTCCGACGCAATAACCAGTAGGTGAATCCGCCCGCCTGCCCTTTGCCGTCCCCACTTTGTGCGTGTGCGCAAAAACTACGTTGCCATACATCTCCGCCATGTCGCGGGGCGAGTTTTCATTGTAGACGGTCCCGTGCGTGTAGGTGACTCCGCCGATGACACGTTGCTGGAACACGCCGCCGTAGGGGACAAGCTCCGCTTTGAGTGCCTTAGACGTTGCCGTGATTTGCTTAATGATGTCGTAAGCAGCGTGTGAAACAATTGCGTTCGGGGAGTTTTGCAGCCGCCACAATCTGTCTTCGTGATTGCCGCAAAGAATCAAATTTGGGCGCAGCCGGTTTAGGAATTCAATGCCTCCGTCAACGTCAGGCTGGGGAGCCTCCGATTGGTTGGCAAGATTTGCCGACGACATGAAGCATGACAGGTCGGTGAAATCACCCAAATGTATGCACGTATCAGGCCGAAATGCCTCGCGGAATTTGATGACCGCTTCCAATGCTTTGCGGTCAGCGTGGATGCCGTGCGAACAGCCAACCGCGAAGACTTTTTTCCAGCCGCGTTGAATGTTCATTTGGCGGCGGGAGGGATGGGCAATGTTACCCGGTCAGCCTTGGAAGATTTACACGAAATGCTCGTGTAGCTGAACGCCAAGGCCAGCAGCGTCAAGCAGGTCAGTAGTTTGGTAGTTCGCATAATCAAGCTGAGGCTCTACGAATGCTGGGAACCAATCTACGCCATTTGTGGTAAGTGCGGCAATAGCGCATCTGTGCCAACCATCGGACACGCGGTTAAGCGGCTCGCCCGTGATTCGCACCGTCGCGTCAAGCACGCCGGGCGCAACATCCTCGTCCACGTATCGGATGCGCGTTGACAGCGTAAGTTCTGCAATGAATCGCTTGGTGATTTCATCGCAGATTCCCCGGCGAGCATTGTTCAACATCGGGCGGGCCGGGATGGCATTATTTAGCTCGCGCTTAACCTCACACCAGACGGGCCAGAAATCCTCTTGCAGCCAGTTGGCGTCAAAAACGTGAACATAAGGCGCGGGCGCAATATCTTGAGCCTTCGCGTCGGGGAATATCTGTGCGACGCGCATCTGAAACTCAAGAAATGGAATCTTCATTTGCGGCGGAGTTCGTCTTGAACTTGCTTGAGCCTTTCTTCAATTCGGACAAGTAGCTCCCGGTCGGTTGCTGACTTGGACTCCATCGCGGCCTGACGCTTTTCGACGGCTTCCATGCGTTGCGGCAGGATTAACCAAGTCGAAGCAACGGAAGCGCAAACGCCCAGCACTCCAGACCAAAAAACGACGCCCCTGCCAACTCTTTGAATCTGTTCGCTCATGGTTTCCAGTGTGCCGCAGTTTTAATGGCCGACAAGCTAGCGGCAAACGCTTCCTCGGCTGCTAAGTCCCATTCCGCATTCTGTTTTGCGGCGTCACGGGCTTTGTTGACCATTGTGTAAACCTCGCGGGCAAGGTCAACAAACACGGGGACAAGCGCAACCCAAGAGCCGGTTGAAACCGTGCGGCTTGATTCGGCTTCGGCAATCAAGTTGTCAGTCGCGCTTCCCGTGCCGCTGGCCGTCGTTTTCGGAACCCACACACGAACCTCGCCAACGATGGCGTCAATGGCAGCAAGAGCCGTCATCAAGTCCGCTTCGTTTTTGGCGTTGCGATTGACCTTGTAGGCTATCCGAAGACGGTTCGCGCTCTCAAACGCGCCAATGGCCCTGCTACGCACTCGGGAGGCTATCTCTTGCACTTCCTTTGGCACGTCTGCCCTGCGGCGATACTCAAAAGAAAGGAACGAATCCACGGCGGCAAGCGCAACGGTTAGCGTCTGCTCCGTTCTGACTAGGGGAAGCTGGCTATTGGGTTGAACCGTCGCGCAGCCTGCCAACGACAAAATGAGGCTAAGGGCTAGGAGTGTTTTCGTTTTCACGTTTTGAAATGCTTTGGTCAACGTAGGCCCGCAAGGCGGTTGCCCCGCCAATGAGCGCACCAATGCCCGTGCGAAACCATTCAAGCGAAGTCCAGTCGCCCCAATGCTCTAGGGCTTCGGTTTGCACTAGGAATGCGCTGCCGGTTGCAATCCAAAAGTAGAGTTGCGCCCGCAGGTCTAGGAGTAGGGAAAACCGCGTCATTGCGTCAGCTTGTTAAGTTCCGCCTGCTTCGCCGCAATCTCAGCGGCAATCCTCGCTCGCTGCGCTTCCCTTTCCGGCAACTCGGCTTGCGCGACAACATTTGACACAATCGCCCGCGCCTCGGCTGGCAACTCTGCCAGCTTGGCTTTCGCAAGACTCACCAATTCGGAACGGCGAGCAAGTGCGGCAGCCAAATCGGATTGCGCCTTGGCCAGTTTAGCGGCTTCCGCAGCGGCCCAAGTTTCCAACGCGACTTGAATTGCGCTGGCCAACTCTGGCCGGTTCCGCATTGTGTCAACCGGCTTGCCGGCAGGCTCGCCATTTACTGTGACGCTGGTGGCCGACGTGACTACCACGACGTCCGCAGCGTAAATCGGCGTGCAGAGAATGATGATTGTGAAGATGTATTTCATGTTAGTGCTTGATTACGGTTGCTCTAAAGGTTCCGCTCGCCGGGTCTTCCCCGGTTGCTGACGTGCGAGCGCGAACGGTTACGGTGTCGGCTGCGCTCACCCACGCGGTGTATTGGACCGAGGTTGTCACGCTGCCATTAGGGACACCAAGCGTCACAACGTCGCCGTCCGCCGCGCCCGTGACGGTTATGGTCAAGTCTTCAACCGTCAAGGCAGTCAGGTCAAAGTTGAGCGTTGCCGTAGCTGAAAGAATTTTGGTTATTCCAGCACCACCGCTCCCAATGACAACGCCGGAAGCCCCGGCGGGAATTAGATTGATTGGCACGTTATCCGCGCCTGTTCCATCGGTCTCGGCTGTGAGAGAGATTGCCGTTGAAGACGCTGCTATTGCGGCACGGACGTGGTTGGTGCCGTCTCTCGTTCCGTAAATTCGCAAGGTTTGAGCGTTGGTTCCGTTTCGCAAAGCTAAGGTGTGCGTCGCATCGTAATATACACGAAACATTTCGCCCTCATTCCGACTGTGAAATTGAATTGAGCCGCCCGCATCCAAAGTCCACAACTGCAAATCAGGAGCGGACTGAAGAACCATAGCTCTAGGGGCTTGGTTGGGGTATGCCCACTTTAATCCCCTGCTGCCGGGATTCTGAACAACCACGTCACCGGACGCAAAAATTGAACCGCTGTAATCGGGGGAATATGCTCCGCCCATTGAGCCAACCGTTATTTCGTTGTCAAATTTGTTTAAGCCTGTCCAAGTGTTTGTTCCGTTTAGCGTTGGCGAGTTTGTTCCGGTAATTCCGGTCAGCCCGCTCCCATCGCCTGCAAACACGTTGCTAGCATTCGTCAATGTTACCGCACCAGTCGCCCGCATTGTGCCCGTGGTAACGACGTTGGAATTAAGAAAGAAGACATTCGTCACGCCGCCGGGGAAGAGCCGGTTCGTGCTGTCGGTCAAAACAGGATAAGTCGTGGCTGCCGAAAGCGTCAGGCAGCTAATTAGAAGTGCGAGGAAAGTTTTCATTCTGCTACTGCGGTTTTGTAAAGGTGCGCTTTCCACGAAATGGTTTTCGAGGTTGCGCCGGTGACTTTGATTAGGATTGCGCCGTTTGTGGTGTCGGCTTGCACGTCAACGCTCCAAGCCGTCGCGCCAATCTGGTTCATTTGCAAAGCGTCAACGGCAGTGCTGGACGCAAGCGCATTGCGGTAAATTAGTCCTTTGAACTCAAAACCATCATTCTCGCCGTCCGCGTCCGTTCGCCGGGCCGTGACAATGCCGTAAAAAGCAACCGTGGAGTTCGCGTCAAGCGTGCCGTTGCCAGTTGTGTAGGTAAGCGTTGTCTGAGTGGAATTGCTAGTCGTCGCGCTAGCCTCTGCCCGCGTGTCAGCCGCCGTCAAATAGCTTGGCAGCGGAGTCGGAATGGTTGCTTCTTCGTCAACGACCTCGTGCCGCACGATGCAATCAACTTGTCCTACGGTGCGGATGTTATTGGAGCCGTCAACAAGCTGAAGCTCAAGCGTCAGAGGCACGCTTCCCGCGCCGTCCAAGGCCTCAAGCAAACCGCGAGTGTTAAGGTCAAGCCGCGCATTCCATCCGTTACTGATTTGCGCCCAAGTAGTTTGGAGTGCGTAGGGAATTTGACTCAGCCTAACAAGTTGCTGTTCTGTTACGGTTGACGTGCCAGCCCTGACGGTTGAAACGACAACGGATGAAGCCGGGGTAAGGCCAGAGCCGCCGCCAATGAGCGCATCCTTGTTGCCAACCGTAGTCCATTCCACTTTCCAGACGGGGGCGTCACCGCTCTTTGTGACGGTGACTGCCCCCGTCGTGATTGCTTCCGTCGCCTCAAGAGCCGCAAGCAAGGTGGCAGCAGTGGCGGAATAGGCAACGTCAGTAGTGATTTCAACTATCGTGCTGCCGTTCGTCCAATTCGTCGGGCTTCCGTTGTTCTTCGTGAAAATCTCACCCGTCTCATTTGTCGCCGCGCCTACGTTTGTGAAGTCGTCACCCGCTTGGTAGTCTTGGATGTAATACCGTGAGCCATTGTGAAGGCTTCCGCTAGTGGCCGACGAAACTCCTAGCCAAAACGTGCCACCGTCAGGAGCCGCGCCCGGTCTGCCGATTGCCAGCCAAGGCGTAACTGTTGCGCTGCCGCTGTCCGCATCGTAACCGCCCGCGCCGTCCGTGACGTAAAGATTGATTTCGGGATTGTCCCCTAAAACGAAAACCGGCTTTTGCGCCGCCGTCTGCCTCAAAGCATCACGGACAAGCGCACTCGCCGGGTCGCTAGCCGCTGCGTTGAAGTAGAGATTCATTTGCGCTGCTCACGTTGTCATTACTTGCCCTTATAGTCAAGCATTAGGGCGGGACAAGATAGCCGGGGACGTAGATGGTTGACGGCGTGCCATCGTCGCAAGCGGGCAATTCAATCAGGGTAACGCCCGCAGTTGGGTCAGGTTGATTCTCCGCGCCCAGCCCGGTAAGCGTCGGTTGCTGTAATCGCAGAACCCAAGGCTCCCCCTTTATGAGTTCAAACGGCGGCTCTGCCCGCGAATCCCAAAGCGAGTTGACGGCCTGAGCAACGGCGTTCCAGTGTTTTGCGGACACCAGTTCGCCAGCTTTGAACGGTTCAATCTTGGCTACCATTTTTTAATGGGGCAAACCGACGTTGCCAAATGTAACTTTGCGGCAAGGCATTTGCACTTGTCGCACTTATCCGGCTCGCGTCGCCAGTGTTCGCAGGCTTCGCAAGTGTCGCGGCGAACCTTGACCGTCACGCGGTCAGCCAGCGGCGCACCGGCAGCAATCCACGCAGCCCCCTCCTTGATTGCCTGCGGGGCTTGTTCCACGTGGAGCATTAGGTGTTCAATTGTGCGGATGAACTTCACGCGCAAGGGTCGGAGGTTAGGCCGGGGTGACAAATAAACACTCCGCTTGGAGTTGGCCCGCAATACGGCGCGTTAATATATTCCGGCCTAAACCCAAATTGCCTAGTCACTTCCCCGGTTGTCCCGCCAACGGAAGTTACTTCAATGTATTTTGTCGAATCGGTTATGTCTTCTTCTGCGTCGGGGTCAACGGTGACAAAAACTCGGCACGGGTAAGGGTTGCCCGTCATGCTGTTGCTTGCGTCAATTGATACGTTCCGTTTTGCGATGTAGCCATATCTGCCAACCTCATTAAATCCGATGGACAGGGTTGCCGAATTGCAAGCACCACCCTCAAATGGCCCGCACTCTTGCGTGTAGAGAGGGTCTGCCACCTGCTCAAAGTCAAAGCCCGTGTCTGCCGTTTCCGTCCAGTCGTCAGGGTTGTAGGGAGCGGATGGAAGCGTTGCGCCCGTGTATTCGTAGGTTTTGGTTGAGTCAAAAGCGGGGTCTTCAAAGCCGTCTTGTGTCGCCCTGATTTTCCAAGTGTATTCGGGAAGCACGCCGTCCCAAATGAAATAGCCCCCGCTATCAGGAAACGCTGCCTCCACTTGTGCAACGTAGGCGTCCGCTGCCGTTGCATCTAGCGGAAGCGAGCTAGTTGCTCCCGAAAGTGACGCCGTTTCAACTACGGCCTCGGTCCCGTCGCCGCCTTCCGGCCCGGTATAGGACAAGCTGAAAGATGTTGGCGTCAGGGTTGCGGATTCTATGACTTCTAGCTCCGCGTCGGGGCTTGTTGCGGTGTCAGAGAACGCGTTTGTAGCCGTGACGCTATATGTTCCAGCGTCCGCAAGTTCCGCCTCCGTTATGACTAGAGCGGTTGCAAAAGTTGGCGCACCGTCGGCTGACGAATATCCATTTGACCAAAGGAAATCCACACCGCCAGTGCCGGGCCAAATGAAATTCATTGACGCCGACAAAGTATGATTTGTGCCTGTCCAAATCCTTGCCGGTTGCGGGACCGTATTGAATGGATAGCTTGCGGCTGTAGCGGGCGGCTGCCAAAGCGAGGGTGTGTTGTAAAGACGGATGTTTGCGTCTATGTATGGATACCCAAGCGGAGCTGGATTGCTCCCCACCCATCGCAATTCCTTTATCACGTTGCCGTGTTGGAAATACTCCACTTGTTGAGCAACAGTCACTTCGCCGTCAACCGCCTTTTCATACTCAAAGCGCAAGTATCTGTTTCCGTCGCCTTGCTTGCAGCGTGCTATCCATTGGCCGTTTAGCTCAACGTAAATCTCAAATTCGCCAAAGCCGTAAGATGGCGTATAGACAGCGGAATAGCAGGCATACCAATACGGAAACTCGCCCCAATTGGGATGCGGCAACGGATGCGTGCAAGTGACAACCCCTTGCGCTGCGTGTCCCGTAGTCACGCACCCGCCCGTTGCGCTCACGTCTTCAAAATAAAGCGTCGCAACCTCAACCCCGCCCGGTTGGTCGCGGCATCCCCAAAAGATAGGCGGGCCGGGACAGGTGGTAGTCAGAGACACGGCAACGGAAGTGTCGTCTCCACTGGCAAAGCTAAAAGGCACGTCCGCTGTGCCAGTTATTATGTGCGCCGTGCATTCGCATGTTGGCAACTGAATTTTTACCGTCCCCGTGATTGCCCCTACTTTGAACCAAGACGGCGTTGCGACTGCCGTCATTGTGCCGCTCTGGTTTTGCCAAAATGAACGTGCGCCAGCGTCAAAATAGTATTGGTCCTCTGGGATGATGTCCGTCGCCGGGTGTTCTTCGTTTGCCTCGTAAGTTGTTGGGTCGCCGTCGTAGATAAAGCAGTTAGGGTAGCGGTTCACCCAAAATGCAATTGGGTTGCCCTCGGTTGCGCTGCCGACAATCTCAGCCGGACGGGCGGGCATTCCGGTTGCCGAGTTGCTAAAGGCTACCCGGTCGCAAACGCCAGCGCACCCATTGCAATCCCCTAGCGTAATCATAATGGCACAAGCGCACCAAACACCCAAAGCGTGCGGTTTTCACCATTGATGCAAACGCTAGTCTCGACCCATTGCGGAACCGCTCCAACTGGGGTTGCGTAGCCTGAAAACAAAAATCCAGAATCTGACTTGGTGACTTTAATTGGAAGCTCCGCACGCATTTCAAGGATGGCGTTTATTTTCCGCGCAAGATGGTTCGCCCATTCTGCCGAAAGCATCCAAGCCGGGTCACCTTCGTTTACCAAAGGCAGAGGCGCGGAAATGTCACTTGGCGGCTCCTGAATCATATCGCCTTCACGTATCGCGTTGCCCGCTCATAAATGTTACCAAGCCAGCGGCGCGGAATTGACCGCACTACGCAAACGTATTCGCCAGCCGCAACTTTGCTGCGCCAAGTGGCAAGCGTAGGTGTTGTGGTGGCCGTAAAGCTCGCAGTCTGTCGTCCCGTGTTGTCGTAAATGGTCAACGGCGCAAGCTCTGGAATGTCTTGGGGCGAATCAATGCCAGCCGACACACCGGGAAGGAAGTAGTCTAGCTGCAAAACGCTTCCAACTTCCTCGGTGTAGGGGTCGCGCCCCGGCTCAACTTTCTTGAGCGTATTGTATGTGATTGTCCCGCCCGGCTCTGAAATCAGGTCAACATTGATTGTCGTTCCGCTAGTGCCAGATAAGCACGTCCTCAAAACGTCGCGCCCGTATTGAGTCCCCGTCACGCCATCCGTGAAAGTGTAGGACACAAGCACCGAGTCGCCTACGCCCGCAGTTGAACTGCTACTTGTGACAAGCGTTGTCACGCCTGCCGCGCTGCTGTTGCTTGAGATAGATACAGACGAATAGACGGCCTCGGTGCCAATGCCGGGAACTGTCCAAGAATAGCTTTCAAACCGTTGACGGCTCGCCGGTATTCTTGCGTAGGTGCGCGTCCACTTCACCACGCCACCGCCTAGCGCATCCAAGGGGCTTTCGCTGACTAGGTATGCGTCTTTGATTGTATCGTGCGGCGTATCAAGTGGCAGCGGCGTGAAGTCGTCCTCAAACTGCTGGTAATCTTGCTCGAAAACCACCTGTGCAAAGTCGTCGTCAAACGGCCTTAGCCATCGCTTGGGACCGTCAATTTGCGCCGTGCTTAAATCGCCGTCTTGGAAGGTGTAGCTCATTTTGACATGAGCGGACGGACAATGAATCCGGTCTCGCTCGCAAGATTGTTGAACGCCTTGATGCCTTCGTTAACTTCCGAAATGTTCCTGTCCATTGACGTTAGCCGCTCCTCGCTTCGCAGCGAAGTGATACCTTGCCTGATTTGGTCCGCTCGCGTGAATAATTCTGCCGCCTGCTGCAATGAACCGGCCCGGCCAGAAAGGCGCAACTGCTCTGCCCGTCCGGTTAATTCGCGCACTTGACGGGCCTTCAAAATGTCAGAGCGCAAGGCCGGGTCACTTACGCCGCGCAAGTTCGCACCCGCAAGTTCTTCCATGCTAAACCGCGTTCTGTCGGCAATGGTTTCTTGGGCCGTTTTGCGTTGCTCTAGCAGTGCGCCCAGCTTGTCCATCCTAGCAATTTGCAAATCGGCGGCGGCTTGCTTTTGCTCTTCCATCGCCTTCGCTTGCTTCTCAGCCAGCCCGGCCTTTAGCTTTTCAATCTGCATCCGCTTTTCGTCTATCTTGAGCAGCTTTGACTTTTCTTCATTTTCGGTAGCCAGCAAATCAACTTCTTCGTCAAGCAGCTCCTTGAGTTGAATTTCAAGCTCTACGATTTTCCACTGGTCGCTTAACCCGTCAAACCTTTCATCGGCCAGCTTTTTCTCAAGCTCCAAGTTTTTCTTCCCTAAATCCTCGTCGGCTTTTTTGGCGAGTATGCCTCGCCGTTGCGCCTCCTCATCAGCTTGCCGCGCACGCTGCAATTCGGTTGCGCCCTGACCGCTCAATGCGTCGCTGATTTGGTCAATAAAGTTGCTGAAACTAAACTCGCCAGCCATGCCGCGAATAAAGTAGGAAACACGCTGCTGCGCATCCAAAAGCCGCAACGTCCAACCGGCCAATGATGTTCCCGCGCCGGTAATGTTTGTTTGCAAATCTGCCCAAGCCTCCGCAACGCGAGCAACATTCGTTTCGCTTGCAACCAATCCATAACGACGCATTTGCGCCGTGTAGTTTTCTATTCCGTCCGCTCCTTCGCCAAGGATGTTGTTGATGTTTCGCCCGGTTTTTCCAAAGAACTCAAATGCGATTGCCGCCTTTGTCGCCGCGTCAGTTGCGTTGCGGTAACGGTCGGCAATGTTTTTGAAAACTTCTTCGGTTGTCTTTGCTTCACCGTTTGCATTGTAAAGCGCGATTCCAAATTTGGTAAACTTCTCTTCCGCTGCTCCGCCCTCGGTTCTGGCCTGCCCCATTGATTCAGCCAGCTTTATAAGCGCATTGTCCGCTTCTTCGGCCTGACCACCAAACTTAACCGACATTCTGCCAAGGCTTTGCAGGAAATCCGTTGACGCGCCAATGTCCTCAGACTGCCTTTTAAGCGCGGCCATCTTGACTCCAAGCTCGCGCATTCCAGCAACGGCAGCCGCAAAGCTGAATGCTTGTTTCCAATCTGAAGCCGTTTCAGAAACAAACCGCTTCATGTCCGCCCTGACAGACGTGACACCCCGCTTAAATGCGCTGCCATCTACGCCCAGCTTAAATTTAATGTCCTCGCTCATTAGTTTTTGGCCTCTGCCATCATTCGTGCAATGCCCTTTGCCCTCGCCTCGTCACTCAGTTTGTTCACCATCGGCTCTTTGTCGCTGCTACGCATCCGAATCACTCGCAGGTATTGAAAGACGCAGGCAATCGGCAGGTCTAAAACCTCGCGTTGCTGCCAGCCATACTCACGGGCAAGCACGTCAACCAGAGACGCAAGCCAACTGTTAAACGTCTCGCCCCGTTTCCCGCCGCCCTCTGGCGAGTCAAGGAATGTGGCGTTGACAAATGCCTCAATTTCATCGCAACACGCTTTGAAATTGCGCCAACCGAAGTCAACGGCAAAGCGGCGCATGGCTTTCTCATCGGCTAGGCTGCCGCCCTTTAGCACGTAGATGAACTGCGGAATATGCTCTGGTAGCACGTCGCCGCCCGTGACGAATCCATTGCCGCAGTGAGTCAGCAAGGCCAAATGCCGGGCCGTCATTGGCTTGACGACGTGTCCACACAAGACGGCCTCAAGTTCTAGGAACGCAAAATCCCGCAGCCGGTCCTGCTTTTGGCAGGCTTCGACATACTCGGGAAGATGGGCGAAGCGCGGATTCACGGCGTTAGGAGCCGCACGGGACTAGCCCGCGTCCGGCTTAGTTGTATTTCTTTTGGGCCGAAAAATTAAATTTCACAGCGTCGCCTTGGCTTCTCGGCTGTGACACTTCGGTGATAAAAAAAACTTCAGAGCCAACCGTCGCGTCATCAGTGTAGGCAAAGGTTAACCCAATCAGCGGCAGGGCCGTCCCTGCGGTGATTTTTTGAAGCGTCCCGGTTGCGGTCACAAAGTCAGCAATGCCGACGCTGCCAGACGGTTCGTTGTCCCCATTGCGCCGCTGAATCTGTTGCGTTGGCCGGTTCACCTCGAACGATTCACTGATGTAACTCACCCCACCAATGGAAAGCGTTGGGGAACCGTAGGGGATGCTGGAGTCATTCCAAGTTGCGGCCATAGATTAGTGCAGTTGATTGTTAGTTAAGCTGCCCTAATGTGTCACCTGTGCGCCCGGTGTCAACGTGTTTTTCACGTCGGCCAAGCATTGTCCCGAATGAAGAAGTTGACTCGGAACTGTAAAACCGTTTGGTCAAAACGTTCGTCATCCACAAACACGGCAGAGGAGCCTGATTCGCTCACAAGGCTTACGGCTAGGTAGGGAAGCCGCTGCGCGGTGTAGCTTGACAGGTCGTAAAGGTAACGGCGCACCTTACCTAGATACGTCGCATGGCTTGACGTGTTTTGCTCGCGGTTTGTTGTGACGGTCACTTGAACGGTTGCCGCAAATCCAATCGGCCAGTTAAATCCATTGCTTCCCGTCTTGTATTGCTTGCCATTCGCGCTGACTCCTGTGCATTGGACTTCTGCCCAAGGACTCGCTTTAATGTCCGTGTCCTTTTGTCGATAGCACGTCAGGCTTGCGGAACTTTGCAAGATGGATTCAACGCACGATTCGAGCGCGTCCTCAAACTGGTAAATTGTTTCAATGTTGCTAGCTGGCATAACCTGAGTTTCCGTTCTTTCCCGGCCCGTATTTGATTAGGCGGGCAAGGTTGCGCTCCATGAAACGGGCGCGGTTTTGCAAGGCGTAATTGACAATGCGCTCACAGTTGCGAATGACGCCGGGCGTTTTGTTGCCGATGGTAATGCTTGGCGAAGTCTTGTCGTCTAGGTTGGACAGCACGTAACCGTTGACGCCGCTTGCATGGCGCATAATCCAGCCGGGCAACCTAATCCCTAGCAATTGCGCCCCCACTCCCCAGCCACCTTTCTGCTTGCCTACGTATTTCCAAACCTGCGCCCTGTATTTCTCATACATTGACTGCGAGACATACATGATTTCAATTCGCTTGTTTCGGCCTAGCGGGTCGCGCCGGTTGCGGAACTTTTGCAGCGTTCGCCCGGTGCTAGGCGAGCGCAAGGACTGATGGTGTTCGCGCATCTGCTCAAGCGTCTCGCCGTAAAGCTCAACGTCAACAATCGCTTTAGTCCTGTCCGTTGTGCCACTAGGCATGATGTAGTTGAACTTGAAGCGTGCGCCGGACTTGCTGCGTTGTAGCCTTTTCAAGCGGGCAATGTTCAACCACTTCGCATAGCTCGCGTCTGACATTACCTCGAAAACGGACTTCAAATCCTTGGCGATGGCAAGCTCACCCTGCCGCCTAGCGTTCACGTCAATCGTTTCATACCTGCTGACGCGAGACGTGCCGCCCTGTGGAGGAGTGCGGGCGATAATCTCGCGCATTAACATCTTGGCTTCCTGCTTCAACACCTTTCCAGCATCGCCTACGTGCATCGCCAAAGCATTTAGCTTGTCGCGAAATACTGTGTCGTCAACTTGTAGCGTTGAAAGGCTCATCAGTTAGACTTGGACAAGCCCATCGTTGAAAGAATCCCGTTGACCGAATCCTGCCGAGTTAAAACCCGGTAGCCGATGCTGCTGATTGTCACCCGGTCATTAACCGTCGGAGCGGTTGCCCAGTCTCCCAAGACGGTCACAATCTCCGCGTCGCGGTTGTCTAGGTAGCCAGCGTCACCCATATCCAGCCGCCGTTCAATGCGGTTGAAAACGCACGTAACGGAAGCTGCGGATGACGTTACTAGAATGCCTATCTCAGTCTTTAGACTGTCTATGTCCGCGTCCATTTCGGTTGCTAGGCTCATGGCTTGTCAACGTAACAGAGGCGGGCGGCAATGTCTAGGACGGCGGCGGGGCTTCCGTTGTCGCGCTGCTGTGGTGGTATTCGTGAAGGATGCGCGGAATGTGGAAGGAGGTTTTGGCTACGGCGCAAAGGCGTGAGGCATATTGCCAGTCTTCTCCGTAACTGCTAGCCGGGAAAAAGCTCTGAACTGCTAGCCCGCGCCGCCAAGCGCAGACGTGCCATGCGTTGCGAAGTGTTATGCCGCCGGGATTGAACGGATGATTGGGATTGCCAAGCTGGAATTGAACTTCGGACGTGTGTTCGTTCACTTGGGAATGCTGGTTGAAGGTCACCACGTCAACGCCGGGATTGGATTGGATAGCCCGCAAGATTTCGTCAACATAGCCGTTTCGCACCCAGTCGTCATCATCGCAATAGGCCACATACTGCCCGCGTGAGGCCCGCAGCAAAGCATCGCGCTTCTCGCCTACAGTGCGCCGCTTGTTGTCCATCAGGACAAGATGCTCCACGGGTTTGTCGCCAATCTGCCGCGCTAGTTCGTCGGATAGCTTTTGAAGCTGCGCCCATCGGCTTGGGACGGCGGGGGTTAGGACGGAAAGGAGGATGCTCATTTTGTCAGGCGTTTGATTTCGTAATCCAAATACGTTCTGGCCTTTTCCAAATCTTCAATCGTGCTGCCCTTGTGTCCAGCACGCCAGATGTATTTCTGGACATTGCCCAGCGCAAAAGACATATGCTGCGCGATGTCTATGCACTCAATACGCCTGCCGCACTGGCACTTGGCCGGACTGCTATTGTAATGCTTCGGATGATGAACTTGGTCGCTCATTTCGGCACGCGATAAATCCAAATCGGAACAAGCGGAACCGCGCCGGGAAGCAATTCGTTGACGGCCTTCATTACATCGGCGTGCTGTGCATCATGCCCTGCTAACACTGCGCCCGGCTTCATCTTAGGCAGCCAAGCGGCAATGTCGCGCTTTACGCTCTCGTAATCGTGCGCGGCATCGATGAAGACAAACGCAAGCGACTTGTCTTCAAACCACTTCGCGCCGTTCGCTGAGTCGTCCTCAATCACGCGGATGTTGTCGCTCACGCCGCACCGTTCGATGTTCCGCGTGAACTCGGCCAAGTTGCTGCCGCCGTTTGCCGCTACCGTATCAGCGTGCGCGGTCTGTCCCTCCTCGCCCTTGAAGCTGTCAACGGCGTAAATCTGGACGTGCTTGCCCGCCCGCTTAATCCGTTGCGCGAGATACGTGATTGACCGCCCAAGCCAGACGCCGACCTCAACCGCCTTGTCGCCGTCTTTTAGCGAGTCTGCGACTAGCTTGTAGAAGTCAAAGAAGTTGAACCAACCCGGTATGGTTGACCAATCATTGCCCATTCGCAGGCGTTCAATGACGGCTTGACCTTGAACATAGCGGGCCGGGGCGTTTTGTTCCGAATGCGTTTTATCCATCGGCTCGCCCGTAAAGATCGGGTGCCGGTGCAGGAATTCAATATGCTTGGCCTCAACAACCTGCCCGCGTGCGTAGGCGACATCGGTGAACCAGTTGTCGCTATACACGCCCGTGAAGTCAGGGTGAAACAGGAAGAAGTCTTGCCAGTAGTAAGCCCGCGTGCAAATCGCCATGCAAAGCAGT
>Ga0208147_1000417_pt1 | contig 14957 bp, 21 predicted proteins | sample DEB3_08_DNA_FD_184520 | JGI IMG/M metagenome (GOLD analysis project Ga0208147, IMG submission 184520) | Aqueous microbial communities from the Delaware River and Bay under freshwater to marine salinity gradient to study organic matter... | ecosystem: Environmental > Aquatic > Marine > Coastal ... | reverse complement strand
GAAGATCTTTCAACCCACGATAAAGTTCAAGACGCTCAAGAATACGTTTAGCACCTTCTGGTGTTCCAGCATCATTTTCATGGATACCAGCAAAAAATGAATTATACATTTCTTTTGGAAGCACACCATTAAATTGATATGCTAGGCTTCTTGCACCCTCAACGCTATATGGATTGAGGTTAGCATCTGCTGCTGCTTTACGAGCAGCATTGGCAAGATCTTTATCTGAATACATATCAGGTTTGAACGTGCCTCCATTGGTCAAAAAGTCATGGAGTTCTTGAGTTTTACGTTCTTCATTGCTTTTAGCAAATGTTGCTGAATACTCTTTATCAAGAGTGTTAACGATCTGCCTCATATGCTTACGAGCTTCGCCAGACATGTTTTGGACAATATCTTTTTCAGTCATGCCAAATGCAGTTGCACCTGTGCCTGTTGCTCCTTCTTGAAGCATAGTAGTTAGACGGCTAAGTTCTTCTGGATCAGCTGTCTTGTTTGCAACAGCATCACGAACCTTTTGGTATGTTTCATTAAACCAGCGAAATCCGTTCGTTTGCTGATCAAACTTACGCATTTGATCGGCGATAAGATTTTCATCGGTTGTTTTTAACCGAGCACTAGTCTCGTATGATTTACGGGCTTCTGCCAAAAGATTGTTACCGTCTTCAAAAGAACCAGCAGCCCATGCATCAATTGCACTATTTGTAAATTTTTTAGCATCACCTTCAAGTGCATGATAACGATAAGTAGCATCATCACTGCGAGCCTGATTAAGAATAGAAGCCTGACGCTGGTTAAACTCACGACCAGCAATTATATTCAATTGGCCCTTATATTTAGGATCAACACTATTAAGCGTTGATTCTATATAGGTGCTCATTAATTGGATGCGTTGTTCTGGAGGCGTATTTGGTTTGTTAGCAATCTCATTAAGATTGCGCTCCATGTCACGATATACAGAATTTGTGTAAGTCTGTTCAACAGCAGTGTTGTATGCAAGCCGAGCCGTATCTCCAAATGTTTCTGGAGGAGGCGGTGGATTATAATTTCCGCTTGCGTCTTTCTCAACAACAGCATTTAGACCAGCTTCACGACCAGTGATCTTTGCTTGCCGATCTAACATCTCCCCGCCAATTTGCCCAATGCCTTCTGCAATAGCATTAACATTTAAATTAGGACGAGGAAGATCCGTTTTAAACTCACGGATATACCGACCACTTGGCTGGACTGCAATCTGTTGTGGGTCAATTTGAATTGGCATTTATTTATCCTATCCGACCAGTCTTATAACGATAAGCATTGCTTAAAGCAGTTGAGGCTACATTTGTAACAGCCCCAATATATGCACCTTGAGAGGTCATGCCAGCACGAGCAGTAGCAAATTGACCTTCTGCTTTATTTACCGTGATTTGATCAGCAATACGGTTCTGACCAATTACAGCATTAAGACGCATACTTGCAACATCACGACGAAGATTTTCCTCTGCAACAACATCAGCACCCTGCAAGAAAGAGATATTTTCACCGACACCAGATGACGCAATGAACGCCTCATTGGTTGCACGAGCGCGACGAGAAGCCTCTTGCCGAGCGTTCTCTTGCTGAAGGGCTTGGATCTCAGCTTGCTTCTTGTCTTCCTCAAGCTGACGATTTTGGATCTCGATCTGATAGTTACGGAACGCTGCTTCAGACTCGGCAGCAGCAGAAGTCATGCCAGCCTGAGCTACGCCACCAATGGCAGATACAGCAGTAGACGCAATCAATAATGTAACTGGATCACACATTATACAGATACCTCCATTGCTAGACCAAGCAGCCGCATGGGCAATGGTTCAGATTGAGTTATAAGCACCGTTGCATCCCTATTAAACCCAAGCAGAAAGAACTCTCTTTTGCCAGTTACAGCAGTTGGGGCCAAAGAGAAATCATCCGTAACCTGACGAATAATAAGTCGATTACCCCTTACAGTAACAGCAAGAGTGCTATTAAGGCCAAGAATAACACGAGCAATACGTTTTGGTCTACCCGTGTACACACCTTGCGGAAGCGCAATATGAACTGGAAGTGTTTCTACTTCCACGTCGTAGTTAAAGCCTACGACAATATCTGTTACTGCATCATTCAGTGTAATCTGATTAGAGCCATTTACCGTATAGTCTCCAAGGTAATAGTTGTTTGATACAACCGATATAACCCTGTTCTGATAGATCGAGTTAACAGTCCATACTGTTTGAGCAGATCCGCTTGTATATGACCTTGAGCAATCAAGAGACAGATCAAGATGATCGGCTGCAAACTGCTCAAGATAATATGATGTACCACGGAGAACAGACACATAGATCTTATCTCCAATTGTTACAACGCTATCAAACTTGGCAATCCCAGATGGGTGTTCTGTGCTCCATAACGTCCATCCTGCCAGCTTTTCAGCCCGAGCAGAATGGAAGATAGCCATTGTGCCATCATTGTTGACAAGTAGGAGATACTGCTCAGATCGTTTTGATGTGCCGTAGCTTACAGCCATATCAAATGGAGATTGCACAAGATGATCAGATAGGATGGTCAGGGCAGCCGAGTTATACGCCTGTTCTGTATCTGTATAGATAAACTCACGAACAGCCTTCAGCGTGGCTTGGACATAGACTGTCGCACCATCAAAAGGATGTGGAGGAATATCAGCACAACCATACGGAGTCTGCCTATTGATCGTAATATTGCCAGCCGTAACCGTAGTGTTTTGGTTACGAGGAATATAAAACTCGGATGTCGATGTAAAAATCTGCAAGTGCCGATTAGACACAAGATGCTTTACGTTTGATATGTCATCGGATCCAACTGTGACTTGGATTGATTCATTATCAAGTCCTTCACCAACATCAAAGTTAAAGAACTGATTGATCTTAGAGGCCCACAATGCATCAGGCTGAGATGCAGATCCCCCAAGCCAGAGACGCGATTCATGGAATGTGCAAGCACCAGCATATCCTGTCACAATGGAGAATGACGGTTCATCCCAGTTACGTGTTGGAATGTTTGTTCCAGCAAAATGGACATTAGGGCCACCACCATCAGCACTAGATGACGCATTAGAACCAGCTACAAAAGTGTAATGATTGTCATCAATAACGGTAATTGTTCGTGCGCCGTTAATCTGGTTAGAGGCAACACCAGCAAATCCATTAGCACCAGAGATAGTAAGAGATGTTCCAGTAGAAAGGCCATGTTGAGCATGAGTAACCTCTACAACATTAGACCCATCAGACATTTTAAGAGGATCAATATCATAGGATGCTTTTAACTCACCCTTAATTGTCCCAGTTAAGACAGTCGAACTTGTATATCCAGTAATAAGAATCTCAATGCCATACCAGCGTAAGCGCAAGCCAACATAGGAAGATGTAAAGTATGCAGAACTTGCAGTGATTGTGATACCGCTGCCAGTTGATGCACTTGCCTTAAGGGTTATGGCATCATCTGCAAACTTGTAATATGGCTGGAATATCTGATCTCCATTTACACCTTCTGTAAATGCAAGCGCATCTCTTGTAAATGTCGTAGATCCAGTACGAACAATCTTCTGCATAGGCATTGTCTGGTGACAAATAATCATAACATCAGCAGCCTGAGTATAGGTCATGCTGAATAAGATTGAAGTCGTCCAAGGACAGCCCGTCAATGAGGTAATAAGTGTTCCGTCTGTTCCATAAATATCAAGGCGTGTATTGGAAAATGCAAAGATATAACGCTCAGTCGCTGAGAACTCAAATGGAACAAGGCGTGTACGTGCAGTCAACGTATTAAGATGCGTAGTGCCAGCACGACGAGCAACACCGCCCTGATTGAGCAGTGCAACATTACGTAGTTTACGTGCGCCATTTACATACGCACCAGTATCATGGCGCATATCCAAAAGCGGATCTACCTCGCCAGACGAGAAGTTTGTTTGGACAAGTTTAACGCCCATACTTACCCCCGAATTGTAGTGCGAAGTTGATGATACCGCTGAACATTAAGCCGACGAGTTGTCTGACTTTGACTATCAAGGGAACGAGCAGCAGCAAGTTGGCGAGTAGCTTTATTTTCCCACATAGTAGCAAGCCCTTCTTGAGCAGCAACAGAGTAGGCAAAGATAGAAGCCAGTTGATACTGAACTAGGGTGATAAAATATGGAGGCCAGCTATCCTCAGTCGATCTGAATGAGTAGTCAATATAGACTTCTTCTTCAGATGTTGCATTGCAATAGATCATATCCTGATAACGGTCATAAGGAACCACGTTATCATTGATCATTACAGCATGGACAAGGATTTGATCGGCAGGAAGCTGATAGGCTGCATCCCAACGTGCATCAGGCACAGCAGTCAAGCGAGACATTTGCACTTGACCAGTTGAGAACCGCCAGCGATGACGGGAAAGAAGATCTTTAACCGTGTCTTCGTAGAGATTGGAGGCTACCGTAGCTTCAGTTGTGCCGTCATCAAACGATGTGATAGGTGATGCACCGATCAAGATTAAAGCACGAGCACAAATATCAATATCGGTAATAGCCACCATCTATCTCCACATAAAGAAATGGGAGAGATCGTGTAATCTCTCCCATACTGGGGGCGAAAAGGAGGAAACGCCCCTAACTATCAAGTGCCGTTAGTGGTCGTAACCGTAGCAGCACCAGTCGCAGACGTAACAACAAGCATGTCTACGGTCTGAGTACCACCAACAGAACCAACAGCGAGGATGATGTCATTCTGCTTGAGATCATCAGTTGCGGTATTAAAGTAACCCGAACCAACAATCGTGCCAATAGCATCAGCCGAAGAATAGTAGTGCAACTGACGAGCACCACCAGAAAGTTTAGCAAACGCAGTACGAGAGAACGCCATGATCAATTACTCCTTAATCTGGACTTCGTAGGTACCACGGGTGTCGATCAGGATTGAACCCTGCGACATGCTCGAAGTGACCAAGTGAGCAGCCTTCTCAGGAACGTAGTTCACTTCCGTGGATACATCCTGACCAGAAGCAAGGCCAACAGCAGTGCGATGATAAGCAAAGCACTTACGAATGGTCGAGGCAATAGGCAGACCAGAGTGGGTCATCCACATAAAGCCAAGCCAACGCTTTGCAACCATGCCGCCTTTGTATGGCAGATCATCAGAACCGATGAAGTCTGCATCGCTGAACGCGCTGATACCAAGCAGATCGACCCATGCAGCAGGAGAGATTACAAAGTAACGCTCACCATCATCAGGGACATCGTTCGTGCCAAAGGTTTCGAAGACAAGATTGATCTTTGCCTGAGTCAAGCCATCAGTGCCAGATTCAGTGATGACGTTAGACGATGCATCAAGCTGCGTGATGATCAGATCGTCGGACTTACGACCAAGAGCATTAGCGGCAGACTGAGCAACGACCTGACGCTCGTCGATGTTGATCTTCAACTCATCGAGTTTATCAACATAATCAGCGGCATAGTAGTCAGACAATACGCACTCTACGTTCGTGTGATCAATGCTCATTACAGGAACATTGCCATGACGACCCTTCTGAGAAGCAGTGCCAGTGCCTACTTTTTGGAAGGTAGTAGAAGTACCATTCACGTTACCCTTGAAACGGGTAGTATTGCGGAGCTTCGAGCCAGCGCGTTGGTAAGCCATATGCACTTCGGACTCGAACTGTTTAATAAACGCCTGATCAATGGTCAAAGCCATAATGCGTTCCTTTCACTGTTGAGTTACACCTTGGGTTAAAAGGTTATCCGACTGCATTGAGATAACAAGTTGTCCCTTGCGGGGCTTACTCAACTTAATACGGGCCTCGAACCAGATCTTTCTATTAAGAGACTTACGCAGTCAATGGACTTATTCGCTTTGTATACAGTGTACCACCATCTTCAAAGCCAAAACCATCGACATAGAGCCGTCTGGCTACATCTGGATTGATCTTTGTTGTTACACCACAGCGAACATCCAAGCATCCTGCGGCTTTGGCCCATCGCATAAATGCCTGTAATAGTCGTATAGCACAAGTTGACCCTCTGAAATCTTTACGGACATAGAGAGCAAGATCAGCAGCGTAAGAAGCAGAATCAGAGAACCAATAGTTTGCCTTGACACCGACCATCATCCCCACTAATTCGCTACCCTCATATCCAACAAAGCAAACATAGTCTGGATTATCTAGGCATTGCTGCGAAAGAGTAAGCAGACTACGTTCACTGAATGGAGTAGATGCATAGGCACTTTCGCTATGCATCTCACGACCAGCATTGATGCAATCAATTACATCCTCTGGCTGCAATGGGCGTATAATCATTAGCCGTATTTCTTCTTAAAGAAGGACTCGACCTTTGCAATATACGTAGGATCACGATCAGCAGGATGCCAATAACGGCGATCTTGCATCATCTTCTTAACATCCTGTTCCGTAGTATCAGAAGGAGCTGAGTCAATTACCGCAGTAGAGTCGCCACGGATCATGCTCATCAGTTTTTCAACGGTTGCTACACCTTCTGCTGTAGAGCAAATACGTTCAAGAGATCTCTGTTCTTCTGGATTAAAATTCTTTCCAACCCATAGACCAATAGCTTCAGTGCGAACCTTGGCATTTTCGCCAAGTTTCTGCATCTCAACTTCATAGTTTGGCATCTCTGCCATCTTTGAGTCAATATAAGTCTTGATGCCAGTTTGGAACGTCTCTTGATCAAAGCCATTCTCGTAGGAAAATTCAGACCACCACTTAGTCAATGGGTGATTTGCTACTTCCTCGATCTGAATACCTTCTACTTCTGGAATAGCATAGAGATCTGCCGACTCTGGACGATTGTTGTAGGCTTCAGCAGCCAGCTCATCAATCAGCTTGGCCTTGAGATCATCTTCTTTAGAACGAAACTTGGTCTCAAGTTCACCGTATGACTTGGCAAGATTTTCCCAGTTGGCTTTATCTTCAACCCAGAATTTCTCAGGCAACCAATCAGGACGGCCTTCTACATTCTGGTTCTCGACCTGTTGACCATCAGCATTAGAGGTATCTGCACCTTCTGTTGCGTTAATCAAACTCATTTTAACTTTCCTTTTTCAATACGCTGTTCGATAATGCCGACAAGGTAGCGCGATCCTTCTCGATGCATGAGTTCATTTGGCGTGATATTTGGACCACCAACGTAATTTACTGTAATAGATCGCAAATATGCAAGACATTCTTTCGCGCCTTCGCTAGAGAACACCCCATTAAATAGCCTATTTAGTTCTAATTCTTTAGTTTCGGAACGCTCTAAGCCGTCACATCCCACCACCAGCCGCACCTTGCGGGGGCTGTTCTGGTTGTTGTTGCTGTTGCTGTCCATTCATAGCACCCATTTGTTGTGTTAATTGGGCCACTAATTTAGCGCGTTCGCCATCAGAGCGCAACAGACGCTCAGGAACGCTAAACTTATCTGCCAGATACTTGGCAGCATCTTCACTCTTAACCAGCAGATTAACAATCTGTGGGCCAAAGCGTTGCTGAACAAGGCTTACAAAGTGATCAAACGCAACAATATCCTGCTGTGCCTGACCCTGAGCAAGTGGACTTGTCGAACGAACCTTGACTTCACGACCATTGACGCTCGGTACTTGGATACGACCCTGTTTCTTTAAAATATAAACAACGCGACGCAGAACAGGGTTAACCATTTCAGACTGAAGACGACCAAATGCAGCACCAATTTGGCGAGAAAGATCAGCCATTCGCTGACTGACTTCGGTAGCAGACATTGGAGTCTTATCAGGATTGCCGAGCATGTCATTGTAAAGAGCCTTACGGATGTTCATCCGCATGTCATTAAGCACAAGCTGCGCAACATCAAAGTTACCAGCAGGGGAAATTGACTTGAGTCCACTAGAGCCAGCCGCAACGGGAATCAAAGTTCCGGGCAAAAGTTGGATCGTATCAGGATTTACAATGCCATCATCTTCCATCGTATAGATACCAGAGATCGACATCTGTGCGTTCTCAAGAATCAACTGCATGGTAAGATTACAGGTTTTGATCGCTGGCATGGCGTTCATCAGGGGACCACGACCCCAGACTTCACCAGCAGCCTTAGACCAGCGGAATGAAATAAAGGGATTAGAGCCAGTCCCCTTATACGATTCCTTGAAATAGATCTCTGAAGTCTTCGGATCAAACACACAACGGCGTGTTTCTTCTTCCATGCTACCAAAGATACGGTATGTGCAGTCTACCAGCTTGATCATTTCGTCCTTACCCATAGAAAGATTACGGGCAACGGCTTCTGGTAGAGTAGCTTTTGGGTAAGCATACTTGATATTGGACGCACGAAGTGGGCGTTCACGGAAGATATGATCAATCATATCGTCTGGACCAGTATCAAGATAAAGTTGTGACAGAGGCAATGCAGTGAACATAACTGGGTTCAGCGCATCACCTTCTGTAATAGATAGACAAGCAGTACCAACAGCCAAATCAAGGAAGTTCTCATGGATCTCTTGCGAGAAGTTAGAGTTCTGAATGATCTCGAAGACGTAGTTGGTTACGATCTCCAGAGCCTTATCGACTTCAGAGCGTTGATCAGCAGGGATTTCAGATCCAGAAACCAGTTCTGCCCAACGCGCAAAGTTTGGAACAAGGCCAGCTTGTAGGCGGGAAGCGAACTCTTGAACACCAACCACCGCAGTCTCATCAAAAATTTTATCAGTCCGAACCTGTCCTTGAGCTTCAGCATAAAAACTTTCGCGTTGCGGTAGAGCGTATTCATAACATTCCTCAAACTTTGAAGCCCACATATCTTTAATTCGCTTGGCGCGATTAAACTTGGCGACAAGGTTTGCCCCCTCATTAGGGGTAATTTGAGGAAGTTGTTCAACTTCAATCATCTGTTAGCCCATCAATCCGCGACCAAAGCCGCCACCACCACGAGAGCCAGAGATAAGAGAACGCATACCGTAGACACCAGAGCCTTTAGAAACAGCATCTTGAAGACGCTTTTCTTTATCCTGTGCCTTAACGGCAGCAGCATCAGCCTTTGCAGCGGCTTGCTGTTCAGCGATTGCAGGATCGGGTGGTGGAACAGGAGGCGGTTTAGGGGATGAAAAGCACATGGGACACTCCATTTTCTATTCGAGCCATACACGCCTAAGCGCAAGTTTACAATGGACTAGATATAACTCTGTTCTGTTTTCTTTGCAAAGGCTTCCGATTGAACACATCAAACTCACCCTTTACCATGACAGGCCGTCTATTCTGACCAGTCAATGTAAGGCTTCTGCCCTCTCCACCGCCAATAAGACAGTATTGCAGGGCATCATGAACGTGAGAAAACTTATTCTTTTCGGGTTTAGAGTCATGCCGAACAGTCCCACTGACTTGCATACGCCTATAGTGGTAGCCACCCTTGAAGCCACGCAGTAGATTTACGCAGCGACTATCAACCAAGAAGGCCGCTTGCCCGTCGATCATACGATTTAACGAAGACGTGACGGCTTCAATGCGTAGCGCAGGATCATTATTACCAGCAGGAAACGCTTTAATACCCGCTGAACGAAGGATCTGAAACGGAGTTCGCTCATCAGTTTGTGCTCTATAGTCACCAGCAGGATCTCCATAAACCATGAATTGTGATTGAGGAAATCTCTGCGCTGCCTCAATGCGGAATAGTTCAGCAAATCGGACAATGCCCATATCCTCTGCTACCAACTCATGCAGGACGACCCACTTGCCTCGTACATGCTGAGCAAAGACAGCAGCAGGAGTAAGACCAAAGTCCATCCCAACAATGATCGGAACATGAGGCACTGGGAGTATGGGGTCTTTTGACACATGCACATCTTCGACGAACATGGAGTATACTGGCTTACCATCTGATAGCGTCCCGACCTTATTCATCACATAGACATCAATCCAAGACTTTGTTTTGCCCTCGATAATGCGAGGATAATAGTCTGGAGTTAGGTTTGCGCGGTTCTCTGCCTTGTCATTTAGGTGGTAACCAGTCAGATTACCCTCAGAATTACGTTCTTCTACCATGCCAGACGGCTGATTAAAGAACTTCCAAGTGTCTGGTTTGACCAGCATCAGGGCTTCATCGCGGCTGATATGGTCTGGAATCGGACTTTCACCAGCCATAATGGGCCACCAATGGTCCTCATCTGGGGCGTTCGTATCTGCAATTACGCCATACCAAGTAGGGCCACCGTCCTTCATCGAGGGAAAACGACCAACACGCATGGTACATGCATCGACAATTGTCTTCGGGATCTCTCGTGCTTCGTTGATCCAGATGCCTGTCAACTCAAGAGACAGAAGTTTCTTCACGTCCTCTGCACGATCAAGTGCAAGGAAGATAACTTCCAACTCAATATCGCCACGCTTCATACGGTGGGTATAAGGCGGTGGATGCCAGAGCATCTTGCCCCATACATCTTCTGGAAACCAATCCAGCCATGTCTTGATGGTTGTAGTACGCAACTGAGGATAGCTGTTACGGACAATAGCCCATCGAGAACGCTTGATACCATCTTCCGATGGCTTCTGCTGCAAGGCCCGACGGAAGATTTCAATGGCACAACCCACTGATTTGCCAGATCCAACTGGTCCACGGATGCCTCGAAAGAAGGAATCATCCTTCATAAAGGAGCGAAGCATCTCGCCAGCGGGTTTATAATTAAGGTTCAATTAACCATTCCCGTGTTCACGGCTTGGCGAAGCATCTTATCAACGACCTCTGCGCCCATTGCATCAATGAACTTATCGACTTCAACCGTAGTCAGGAAGTCTTGAGGATAGAACTTCAGGTGAGTTTGCTTAACAATCTGCCTCAACCGATCACGATCCTTGGCAGAGATAGTACTACTAAACGATCCATCGTTCATCTGTGGATACCTATTTGACTATCAATATGGAGAAGAGTATAAACAAGACTCTCCGTGTGTGGTGAAACTAGGCCGTGGGTTGAGCTTGCTCCCCACGGTTCTTTTTTATTTCATTTTACCTTTAACCTTTTTGCCAGCCATCTTCTTGGCAAGCATCATCTTGGCATCTTTCTTCATGTCAGACTTGCCGCCTTCCATGCTCTTGTTCATCATAGGCTTCTTCATGCTACTTCCCTTTCGCAGCTAACTCTTGGAACTTCTTCTTACCATATTTCTTGCGACCAATGTAAGCCGCAAGAGCCTTTGGGTCTTTTGCACCCTGTTTCTCTAGCTTGTCAACAAGCTGTTTGTATCTCTCACCAGATCCCAAAGGAGGTTTCGCCATTTCATGATCTCCGATCCATCACTTCTTCGCCTTCTTCATAGCCTGATACCTTGCCAGCAACCGCTTTCCAGCAGCAACAGCACTGGCCTTGTCACCACTATGACCCCAAGCCTCAAGACTCAACTTCAATCTGGTCTTATCACCATTAGGCTTTTTCAAGGGGCCATCAGAGGAACCCATACGAACCAAGAAACTACCCTTACGCCTAGTCTCGTCAGGCCCACTAGGAGCACCCTTCACAGGTGCCTTCAAGTTCATACCTTCCTTCTTGGCAGACGCACGACCAGCAGCGTTCAAGCCACCAGCAGGATTCTTACCAGCCTTCCTTTGCCATAATGGAGTAGCCATGTTACATACCTTACGTATCTTACGGACTTTACGGACCTTTTAAGGGGGAGAATAATTTGAGAACCTTTGAGGGGAAACATATTTGTTGAGGTGCTATGATATATGATCTTACCACAGTTTTGAACCCCCCTTCCCTTTACCACCACACTGTAGGACCATCAATCCCTACTCACGACAGGTCTATACTCACTCTCAACTCACCATCTACACGATGATCTATCCTCTGAGCTGCTCTCATTCCTGCCCTGTCCAGCAAATCACGAGATGCTTCTAGCTGAACATACTCGCTCTTAGCGTCGCTGCTCAATCTCGTTATAGTCTTCAGCGCACTTGGTAATGCAGCCCCAATTGCCATGACCGTCCTACGATGAACCTCTTGAATAATCAGGGGATTCTTTAACAATCTATTCGCTTCAACATGCGCTCCAGACTCACTGTAACCCGCATCCTTTGCAGCCTGTGTTCCTTGCCCACCATTCGCTACATACGCATCGACGAAGGCATCCTGCTTTAGCGTCATATCACCACTGGGTGTAGACACGTTAGCCACTACACGAGCCATGTTTAATCCTTTTCTCTCATTCATCAGTGTATAGAGTGGACCATCCAGATCGTCATGTAAATACGTAGTTCTACTTACGAGGGGGGTTTATGCACAGATGGTCTCGCCAAGCACCTTACTTCACCACAAGAATGTATCACACCAGTGGAGAACAACGGGTTTACCGGTCCGTCGACCCCCTATTAAAGGTATTGATTAAAGAGTTATAGTGGCTGTCGCGTGCCCTATGATATTCCTCCACTACCTCCTAGAATAAAACGGGGACCCACCAACCGTCAAGGATCCAAGATAAAGTTTGCGAATGATGTAAGAGTCCCTATGTTGTCGGGATGCGCTGTCGGATACTCGCCATACTCCCCATGCTCGGTCGGCCAAGAAAGAGGCCGCCCTGTGCGTGGGTCCGTGTGGCTCCGTGTCCGCCATCACACTCCTCCGATAAACTTTCTCTTGGCCCGTAGGCTCGCTTCGCTCGTCCTTGACGGTCGGTCCCCCCCGTTTTAATGGGGAGGGTGTTAGTAAGAAGAACTAGATGATCTGGTTCGCTAACATAGGAGAGATAACATGACTAAGAAAATCGCACAGAAGAACGTAGTTGTAACTGCAAACACTGCTGAACAGCTTCTGGACAACGTGATCATTAGCCTTAACCACTTCTTCTCTTACCCAGTCCAGTATACAGACAAGCAGGGAGTAGTGCAGAACTACAACGGTCTTGAGTTCACACAGATCTCGGTTCTCAACGGGATGTGCTACAACTTGACTAAGCAGATCCGCTACTTCGATGACCAAGAAGATGCCTTGAAGGTCGAGGCCAAGAACCTAATTGAACAGGCACAGAACGGAGTCGAGATCTGGGAAGGTAACTTTACACGGGTCAAAGACAAGTTGACTCGCATACAGGATTGCAAACACGCTGCTGAGATGGCACTGAAGATGTTCACGGAGCGTCACGACATACTCTCCGATAAACCCTTCACGTATAACGCACCAGTTAACTTCAAGACAGCAGCACCGAACAAGCAGACATCAACAGCAGCTTCCGAGCTAGCCAATATGTTAGGTGTCTCGTTCGAACCACGCCGCTCTAACGGCACACTTTAACTAACTGAGGGGTGGGTGTCCTAGACAGACACTCATCCCTTTTTTTTCGTTCCGTTACTAGTAACGCACAGTGCAAACTCGCCGCCACTCACGCTCACAGAAAGAGGCGCAAGGGTGGGGGATGCGAGTCACATGCGCTTGCGCTCGGAAAAAACAGACCGACAAAAGTTGGCAGCAGTAAACTAAATCACACAGGAGAATTGATATGAACGCAGATATGTTTAACCATGCCTTCATGCTTTATGTGCATGGTATTATCACTGAGCGTGAGATGAACTACATGCTCGAAGAAGCAGCAGACTATGTGGAGAACGGTTATGAATATCTTTGAGATGATCAGCATGTTGATGTGGTTGTTCCTCATCAGTGCCGCAATAGATTACTTTCTTCTCATGCCATAAGGAGGCAGCAATGATTATCAGTATGGAGACAGAAGGATCTCGAATCGAACGGGAGTTACGTGGTGAGTATATTGATGAACTCACACAAAGAGAGTTTAACTTTCTTAAATCCCTCAATGATAAAGATTTCTTTGAGTGGATAAGACAAGATATTGTTGAACGCTTTGAAGACTACGATGTCGATACACTCAAAAACATTATCAATCTTATAGAGGAACAAGACAATGACGACTAACCGTGAACAACTGATTGCTAATGAAGCAATGTGCTGCATGAAATCATACATCGTAGAGATCATGAGATCACACTTCGATGGTGGTGATATGACTGAGATGAACGATAGGATCAGAGCAATGATCAAGGAGGTAATAGAAGATCACTATCTTGGCGAAGATCGTATCCGTGAGATCTGCCAAGAAGAAATGGATAACTGTAATCTTGAAGATAAGATGCGAGAGATTGCTCAAGAAGAAGTTGCTGGCATTGATGGCGAGTCACTTCTTGTTGGTCGCACTATGACTGTCACATTCGAATAACCAATCAAACACACAGGAGAACTATAATGAAAACCTATATGATCATCAGCACTAGCTGGTCAGACAAATGCGTTATCGAATTTACTGGTAAGAATGTTGAGGCGTTCAATCTGCTGTTCAACTCACAGACCATGTATACTGAGGAAGGATGGGGGACATTGGTTGAGACCAATAACAAGGGCAAACCAATTTCTCCACCATCAATCAAGTTGGCAACTCAATCAGAAGTTGACGACATGATTGCCAAAGGAAAATTAGAACGAGAAAATAAGATCAGAGCAATGCTCGATGTAGTCGAGGAGAATGAAGCAGCAGAATAAAATATCTCTTGTCTCCATTGCGGTAATGCAGTAGCGTTATCGCAGTGGAGGTATCAATGTTAATCAGCTCATACATTCTACAACTAGAACTAAAGGCATACTCATACAAAGTAGATTTAAAGTCTGCGTTTAAATCAGCAGGACTGCCAGACAGCACGTTCTACAGGGTGAAAAATGGACAAGATATGCGACTCTCAACAGCACTCAAAGTCTCTCGCACTCTGGAAGAACTCCGTCAACAGGCCAAAGAAAGTGTCAATGAGAACACCGACGATAGTTGAAGTAACATTCTATAAAGACCTGATCACTGAACTCATTCGAGAACGTGAGCGGAAGGGATTGAGTCAGGAAGAATTGAACAATGACATTGGTGTTTCAAGTGGGCTAGTCAGCAAATGGGAGAGTGGTGTTAGATTACCATCGTCCTTCTACATTA
>Ga0208147_1000414_pt1 | contig 14982 bp, 24 predicted proteins | sample DEB3_08_DNA_FD_184520 | JGI IMG/M metagenome (GOLD analysis project Ga0208147, IMG submission 184520) | Aqueous microbial communities from the Delaware River and Bay under freshwater to marine salinity gradient to study organic matter... | ecosystem: Environmental > Aquatic > Marine > Coastal ... | reverse complement strand
TAACTTCTGTGCCACTACCTGCATCTGTAGGGTCTGTTGTCCATAGCGATACATAAACCGTTGCTGGTGCTGTATATGTTGTGTTGCGTAGAGTTACATTTATAAGTGCGTTCTCTAAATAGTTACTCATTTCTGACATAATATTTTCCTTATCTTGGTGTTACGCTTAGTGAAGTGTATGGGTATGTTTGACCCAAGTCGCTTGTTTTAATATTAGCAATTGCTCTGTCATATAAAGCTGACCATGTTTGAATACGTGCATCATTCAATAAATATGGCTCTGCTTCTGCTAGAGTTGAATATAATAAAGCGTCTGGGTAGTTAGCTAGATATAAATTACTAGCAGTTGTTGTTGATATAAATGTAGGTTGAGCATAATATAAAATTTGTGCTGTAAAGCTACCATTAGGTGTTGGCGCAAATTGAAACTCTGAACCTAACATTGTAAAGTAAAATGGTCTTCCTGATAATGATGTTTGAAAGTTTTTAAAGAATAAGTCTGGTGACTGAAACTCTAAAATAACAGGAGGGTTACCTTGTAAATGTATTTCTCTTACCTCTAGCATATCAGAAGGTAATGCTAATGTACCGTCACCTGAAGTAATAGGAGCAGTTGCTACCTTTAGCATCTTTTCAGTTCTTAAGTCACGTGACATTCTTGTTTGTGCTAACTGAATAAAGTCAGGTATCTGTGACGATAAGTCTGTGCGTGCTAAGTAGTTCTCTACTACTGTCACAAAGCTAGTATAGTTGGTAAAAGCCATTTAATATCCTTAAAGTTTTTTTACTAATACGATACAACCATTATCTATCTTTACTTGTTTAGTAATAGTAAAGCGAGTGCTGAGATGTTTGTTCCACCACTCTAAAGGTTGTTGTATAAGATGTGCGTTTCTACCGTCTGGTAGAACTTTTACTGCTGGACCTGTATGTATTGTAAACAGTCCGTATTTATCTACGACTCTTTTTAAGTCATCTAAAACATTATCTAGTAATTCAGGTTCTATGTGTTCAAGAACGTCTATACATGTTACAAATTCGTTTGGTTCTGGTGTTTGACTCCATAATGGGTTGCTTGGTTCATAGGGAGTATAAATAACTTCTGACTTTATACTGTCCTTTAGTCTACATTTACCTGCACCATAGTCTAATAGGCTTGTAATACCAAAACTCTTTATAACATCATCAACAATTGGTGCAAAATACGTACTTGCTACACCATAGTCAGGGTTCTCATGCAGTTTTGTCTGCATGTCTCTGTATTCGTTAGATATTAAGTTGCTCAATGACTTCTTTCCATGTTCTATCGTCTTGGTAAATAAGCCTCATGTGTCTATACCAAGGCATACTTGGTTGACCATATCTCCATTGATGCCATTTAGGTACTAAGCACCATGTTTTAACGCCCATAGCAGCACTACAATGTAAAGCGGTAGTGTTGACCCCTAAAGTCATATCACAAGCTGCTATAAGTGATGCTGTATCGTCATAGTCTTTTGCGTCTGTAGCAAATTCAAAGTATTTAATACCTTCAATTTTGCGTTCTACGCTATAGTCTAAACTAACTAACTGTATATCTTTACGTTTAAGTAGCGGTTGTAAGTCTTCTTCTGTAAGCTCACGACCTTTAGCGTTAGTTCTAAACGTACCGCCTTTAGTAGTGATACCTATAACTTGTTTACCCCATGTCTTAAACATGGACTGCCACATAGTAACTTTATCAGGATCTGCTTTTAGAAAAGGAGTCCCAGGAAAAGACTTGCTCGTTGGTCTGAAAAACTGAGGAAGCCCACCAATACCACATCTTGCATCAAATGTAATTCCATCTAACCACTCCACATTATCTTTTTTACGAGTGCCATGCACTTCTGCTTTTGGGAAACTGCGTCTAAATAATGTTTCTAATCTTTCGTCACAGTCTATGTAGACTTGCTTACTAATGTTTATAGCATCTGGTATACATGATGCGTAGAATATCTCATCACCTAAACCTTGTTCACCATAGATAACTATAGTCTTGTCTTTATCGCCATTCCATCTAGGTTCATCACCATAGACTAATTCTTTCCGGAACTTACCACCTAGTGACTTATCCCATTCTATCCAACCTTTTTCCCATTCACCTTTAGCAAGGTAACTATGAGCTAGGTTTAATTGTGAGTGTAATTCTGTAGGGTCACATTCTAAAGCCATCTTTGCAGACTTTTCTGCATCATCCCATCTTGACATTTGAACAAGTGAAGCACTAGCATTAGAGTATGCCATTGCATAGCTAGGGTCTAATTCTGCTGACTTTAAGAAGTATTTAATAGCATCTTCAAACATATCCATTTCGTGACATGCACGACCTAAAGAAGTCCATAATGCTTTATTGCCTGGTTGTTCTTGTAATGCTCTACGGAAGTATTGGTAAGCAAATGCAGGCTTTTCACCCATGAGCCAAATATAACCTAAAAAGTTTAGTGTAGCTGCATCATTAGGATATATCATTAATACTTCGTTAATAATAGGCATTGCAACATCATACTGTTCCTTTTGTATGAGGTCGTGTATTGCTAACTGTACTTGTTTTAATTCGTCTTTATCCACGCTTTGTAGTCAACTTGAGATATGGATAGTTTTCGTTTATTTCTTTTATGAGTTCTTTAGTTTGGTGTGGGTTATACATGTCTATACCCTTTTGCTTTAACTGCATTTCCACTACAGGTGGAATACTAGCAAAGTGCGCCCATTCTTGTTTTACACCGTTATTCCAAACTTCAGGATTATCTCTTGCTTTTTTAATATTGTCTAACATGCCACTAATATCTTGTGTGCTAGTTAGGTAGTATGTATCTTTAGCTGGGTCATAGTCAAAGTACTGACTTACACCTGTTACGCTATTGTGGTCAAATAATATTGGCATAATAAAAATACAACAGAGGGAAAATTAATTCCCTCCATTATATCATATCTAATTACTAAGCACCTACGTTTTGAACTTTTGCATGTGCGTCAGGGTTCTGTACTACTAAAGCATATTCTGCTGTTAATAGATATTTAGTTGAGTCACCAGTTTTAGCAAGTTCTTCTTTGCTTAAAGGTCTGAGTGAAGCTAAACCAACATAGCCTGGGTCAATACAAAGAACTGCTGCATCACGCATGAAACGGTCAAGTTTCACAGTATGATTACCGAAGTCAGAAACGTAAACGTCTGCTGCACCAGTAATTGAAGCCTGTGCTTTAACTTGTACGTCTACAAACTTAGTAGCAATACCAGCAAAGCCAGAGAAACGTGACTTGTTAGTAGCTGACATAAGAATTGTTGATGGCTCGCCACCATCTGTCCAAGCTAATTGTAAAGCTGACTTTAAATCTGCTTCAATGAATGTTACTGCTGTACCGTCTGTAGGAGCTGCTACTGTACCGTTTACGAAGCCAGGTGTTGTACCTGCTGTAGAACCTGTAGCAATTACTCGGTTAGTAATCCAAGACTCAATACCTGCAGATGAACGAGCTGTTGCTGCGCCACCTGCTGATGATGCTTGGTTACGTACTAAAGCATACTCCATGTCACGCTTCATTTCTTTACCAGCTTTCATAAGTTGGTAAGCAACTTCAGACTTACGACCATACTTACGTACTACGTCATAAGTGTTTGAAATTTGAACTGTTTTGCTTGAGATTTGAGTATAGTTACCTAATACTGTTGTTGCTGCTAATGTTGAGAATGAAGAGTCATCACCTTCAATAGCTCTGTTAGTACCTGCTGCTGCAAGTGCATCTGTTTGCCATTGATGGTAAGTTTGACCTGCTGACATTCTTTTTGCCATTGATAACAATGGTGTGTCTTCTGGAGAAATATCAAAGATAATGTCTTCAAAAGACTCTGCTATACCTTTACCGGTATAACTATTGGTTGCTGATGCTGCCATGATTATGGTTTCCTTTTAAATTAAAGCATGTTTTCTATAAGTTTTTGAGCTGCATCTGACTTACCTGTCTTACGTAATTGCTCACGTAGGTTACGGTGGTTAGAATTAGCTTCCGCTTTGGTATCTTTAGAACCAGGTTTCACAACTGGTTTAGCGTTTGATACCTTTTTCTTCACAACTGAATTTTGTTGTAGTTTTCGCCATTGCATAGCGTCATGCAATACCTTCACGTGACGAGGGTCAACAATTGAGTTGAGTTCTGCATCTGAAAAGCCATAGTCTTTGCCAGTAGATAACAATGCTTGGTTAGTCTCAGGACTCCAATTTGGTATCTCTTTAGCTAAAACTTCTTTTCCTTTTGCTATCTTCTCTGCCATCAATTGCGATTGCTTCTGAACGACTTGTTGCTTTTTGGCTTCAAACTGTGAAACAAGTTGACTACGTTCTGTCTGTAGTTGGTTGTATGAGAAGAAAAGTTTTTGCGCTTCCACAAAGTCATTATCAGACAATTGTTGCCAATTCACGTTTGCATATTGGTTTAATTGTTGGTCTAATGATGTGATTTTTGCTACATCTTCAATTAAGACATTGTTAAGTTGCATCTGTTCTTGAAAGGCTTGCTCCTGCATTTGTATTTGCTGGGCATATGCTTCTAGCTCTTTACGTTGTTCTGCTACTTGTTGTGTCTTTTGCGTGTAGTCTAAGCCTTGTTGAGCTAATGCTACTACTTCGTCTAGTGGCTTTTCAACATCTTCACCATTGACTTTAAGTTTAAGGATAGCAGGAACTTCATCTTGCGACTGTTCTTCTTCCTCAACCTCTTCATCTGGTTCTTCTGTTGCTTCTTCTGACTCTACTTCTTCAGTAGCTTCAGCCTCAGCCTCTAGTGGTGTTTGTTCTTCTTCGTCTTGAAGTTCAGGTGGTTTAACATCTGACTCAATACTATCACCAAGCATAGTCTCTAACCGACTTTGTGGTGACTGTTCTGCGACTTGGTCACTCATAGTTTATTTCCTTGAAATTAGACAATAAAAAAACCTACCGAAGTAGGCTTTAAGTGGGCTTGTCCTTACCCAAATATCTTAAACTTAGGTCTGTCCGTTTGGATAGCTGCGAGCTTACCTGTGGTCATCACGTCAGTAAGTTGCTTGTTTATTTGGTTTAGTAGTTGTAGTGCTATTACTAATCTGTTGTGTGTCTTCTCATCACCTAGTGGACTGTTTGCCATACTAGCAATAAGACTTTCACGAACCTTATCCAATGCTTCTTTATAGATAGGGTTGTCTAATATTTGTGCTGCTTGTTCACCACGTTTAACTTCTTCTAGTGACTTATCCGCCATACATCATCCCTGCCTGAACTTTAATTTGTGCAATGGCTAAGTCAGTTTCAGCTTTTAATTGTGCTTTAAACTTCTCTAACTCAGCTTGTGCGATTATTTTTTCACGTTCAATTATTATATCATTCTTTGAACGTTCTTGTTCTTGCATCATTTGTGCTTGAGCTTTTTGTTGTTCAATCTGTAATTGACCTTGAACCATAATCTCTGCTTCAGAAGGTTTATTAGATTGACCTTCTTGCTCAGGTGTATTAGCTGGATTAACCCAAAACTCTTCAGGGTTCTTAAAGCCTGCATTCTGTGTAAGTTTAGCTAATGCGTTGTATATCTTTTCAGGATTAGTTAAGCCAACAGCAATAGCTTCTTTTTGCATATTCAAAATAGATGTTAAGTGAACCAATTGTTGGTCTTTATTACCTGCACCTAAGCCTACAGAAATAGATAAGTCTTTACGAGCTTTCCATTCTCTAGGGTCTACTTCTACCCATTTGTTACGTAGACGAATAATGTCTGGTTTAGTAAGTGTTGTTCTAACTAAGTGATGCACAAGTTTAAATAACTCTTTTACACCTGTCTCAGCAAATGTTCTAGCTACTAACTCAATACGTTGTTGAGACGCATTCATAATCTGTGCTACACCGGTAGCTGTCTTGTTAAGACTGTTAGAGTCTAAGCCTTGATTGTAAGCTGTGATACCTGTTCTCTTCTCTTTCATAGAGTCCATGTATTCAACCATACCGAATGATGATGCTGGTAGTGGTGGATGTGATAAAGGCATAATACCTGTGCCTGGGTCACCATCTACACGAACAATACCACCTGGTCTTGACGTTAGCATATCGTCTAGGTTTACTCTATCGCTAATAGCATAACGACCATTGTTAGCTAGATACATATTATCTAACTGACCACGAATAAGAGTAGACTTAATGAGCTGAATGTCCATAGTCAAGTCAGCATAAGAACGACCAATATGTCTATGTGGCATTATCATAGGTGTGATACATGCGAAAGGTACATACTCACATTTCTCTTTATAAAGAACTGTGTTACCTAATACGACTACTCTATATCTTTCACCATCTAACTTAATGTATGTGTCTTTAACAAGTGCTTCTTGTGACTCAATAGCTCTATCATATTCTTCGTCATAGATATCACGAGCATTAGACTCTTCTTCAAACGTATCACGAAGGTCTGACATAATAGACTTAATATAATCTAGTGGCTTGTCAAACGATTCAGCAATGTCAGCTAACTGCATCACTTCTCTGTGCTGAACAAACTTAGCATCTTGTAGGTTAGGACCATTAACTTCTACAGATACCATCATGTTTTCTGGAGCTACGTTCTCAATATGAATCTCTGTATTCTTTTCTGTAACCTTGAGCTTAACGTCATGTAACATAGGTTGCATAACTGTAGCTGGGTCAACACCATTCATGGTTGCTTGTTGATAGACAACATCCATGTTGACACTTGGGTCAGGGTAGCCAGTATGCTCTAATACTTCTGTGCCTTCATCTGAAGCCAACATCTGTAGTTGTGCGTCAGATAGACCTTTATACTCGTATTCTTCTTCTTCCTCTTCTTCTTCGGCATATACTTTTACATAGCCGTTCTTAGAGAGTAGTGCGTCTTTAAACCATACGTAGAATATCTTGAAGCCTTCGTTTTGCTCCATCACTACATGGTTAATATAATCTGTTTCTTGTTCTGCTGCTTCTTGGTCTTCAGGACCTTTAGGGTCAAACTGAACAACCTTATCACCAGCTACAAAGACTTTAAGTAATTGTGGTAATGCTGACTCAATAGTATCTTGAACGTCATACGATACAACTTGTGAACGACCTTCTTCTTCGTTACCAAATGGTTGTCCTAGGTAATAGTCAATCGCTTCTGCTCTATCATTAGACAATGCACTATCATTTACACCATAGGCTATATTCTCTTGCGCCTCTATCTGTGCAATTATTTCCATGTCTTCTATATTCATCAAACAATTCCTCTATTTGTATATTGTATTTTCTCTTTGCTCCATGACTCGTTCTTCATAGACTCAATAGAGGTACATAAATATCTGAACGCATCTGCTCCATGTGAATACTCATCATGTAGTGGCGCACCAGGTTCGTTAGTTGCAGAGTTTATACTTCTGCGATAATTCTTTAAACACTCAACAAGTCTTTGTGCTGACTTATCAAAGTATATACGGTGGAAGTTCATACGTGCTAACTTAATACCAGACTCTATGTCTGCTTTAGGCACAATACGTATATCCCATCCTAACTTCTTCATAATCTCTTCTGCTGATATACCATGCTTAAAGTCTTTAGACTGTCCGTCATGTGGTAAGAACATTGTACCCCAGTTATAGGATAAGTTCTTTAGTTGTGCAGAATAACTATCTAATGTTCTGTGGTCATCTTCTATATAACCAATGATGCGTAAGTCTGATATACCTTTTTGGCATAGGATAACTGACATGCTGTCGTTCCATCCTAAGTCCATAACTACATGAACCTTCATCATAGGGTCATAAGGTACGGTTGTTATACGACCAGCTTCTTGTGCTTCTCGTATCTCATTAGAGTATATAGCACCATCTACAGCAGCTTTACAATCACCTTCCCAGATGTTTGCATAGTCAGGGTTAGTCTTCTCGCTATGTAGACGTTCTATCTCTAGTACTTCAGGAAACCAAGGATTGTCAGTATAGTTTACCTTGACTACCTTAGCGTTCTCTGGTGGCTCTACCACGAACCTTGTATATGTATCGTCTGTATCTATATTAGGGTTGAATGATACCCATATCTCTGAATTAGGTTTACGTATCGTAGGTATAAGAATATCCCATGACTTCTTACTAACAGTCTGAGCTTCCTCTACCCATACAACATCACAACCTTCAAACGATTTAATAGACTCTACTGTATTAGTAGCTAAACCAGTAAAGCTAAATGTACTACCGTTAAGACCTCTAATCTCAGCTTCCAGAACCTCGTAGAAAGCTCCTAGACCTAATGCTTGTATCTGGTCATTAAGCAAGGTATGAACTGATTGTTTAATACTGCGTTGTATTTCTCTGGCACATAAGACACGTGTTGGTTCACTAGCTGCTTTTATAAGCAATGCCCTTGCCATAGACCATGACTTACCTGAACCTCTACCACCGTATGCTACTTTGTAACGGTGTGGCTCAAATAGAAACTGTAACTTATCAGGAAACTCAGCTATCGTTTGGTTTGACAAAGCTAATTCCTACACCAATGGGTATATCTCCACCATCTACACCACTTATCTCTGTAGATGATAGGTCAGGTAATGACTTACGTAATAGTATCTCTATAGCCTTCATGCGTGTAGGGGTAATTTCTTTTTCATCATCTACACCAAGTGCATGATTTTGCAATACATTTACTAGCTGACTTGTTTGTATTTTAGTTCTTACTTCGTCTTGATGTCTTTTTCTTAATCGTTCTGCCATGATATTGCAACTCCTTATAGGTTGGTTGCCCTCTATTGTCTATTGTCTTGTAATAATCCTGTACCTAATGGTACGCCAACACCTACTCCAAACATTTGGTTACCAAATTTGTTAAATAAACTTGCTCTTTCTTCTGGTGTAGCATATTCGTATATATCTTTAATGCCAGAGCTTTCTAAAATACCTTTAGCTTGTGGGCTTAAGTCTTTAGGTACAATTGCACCTTTAAACTCACCAATGTCTACTGCTCTTTGTGGTTTTATTTCAAAGTAACCTGTTGGCATAGACTTTAAGCTATCTAAATATGCTGAAATATCTGCTTTTAAATTCTTTGGTGCGTCTTTATAATAGTCATCTAATATACTATAGCTTCTTGTTTCTGCTATGTCTAGTATAGCATTGTCAGCATCAAATGATGGGTTTACTTCTCTTAGTCTTTTAGTTAAGTCAAAGTAAGCATCATTAAACTTTTCTTTAATTGGTGTAAAGTCGCTTTCGCTTAATATCTTATCTCTGCTGCCTTTAATTTCTGTTAGGTTTTTAAACTTAGGTGTTACTAATGCCCTTACATTACCTACACCATAATTCCAACCTTCTGTACTAGCTCCACCCTTCATTTCTTTTACAACATTTTCTAATGTTACTGGAGCATATCTTCTGTTACCTGATGGTGTATATCCTTTAAATATTCTTTCTTTAATATTTACACCTTCTTCTGGTAATTTACTTTCAAAGTTCATTAACCAGTTTTCATATTCTTTTCTATTGGCACTTCTTAATTCATTTAGCGTTGCGTCAAATTTATAAGGGTTTTCAATATTGGTTGGCAACATTCCTTTTTCATCTAAAAATTTTGCAACAAATAAATTGTTATATTCTCTATCTTTGTATTCATCAATCAGATTACTAAAATCTCTTTCGGCATTAGGAACTTTATTTAGTGTATCGCCTAACACACCTTTTAAGTTTTGTTGGCTTTTATAATCAATATTATAATCAATACCAGGAGAACGCTTTGTATAAGCATCTGACCTAAATACTGGATTTTTAGCAGATGGTATAGCCATTTCTTTAGAGCCAATTAAAGATATATCTCCAAAACCAGATAATGGTTCTGACACTTTACTAATGGCTAATGATGGTACAGGCATACCGCCTAGTTTGTTTGCTGCAACAAGTTTTTCTGGTGTAAGATTATGTTGAACAATAAGTTCTTCACCTGCTCTAACGCCTGGAACATATTGTGACAATAGTCCTTTACTTACATCACCAACTGGCTTGACAGAACCAACTAAACCTAAAGCAAGGTCAGTCATATCTTGAGTAGTATTAACAGGCTTAGGTGTATTTAAGTTTTTCCATAAACCTTGTGGGTCACCACGTAATAAATATGATAATGGTGCATTACCTTGTTGAATATAGTTGTTAAGTAAACGGTCTAGTGGCGACAGGGTAGCTTGGTCTTGCTGGCTTGCCCATGTATTTAATAATGCCATTATAACTCGCTTTCTTGTCCGTTTCCTTTTAGAGGATATATCATTCGTTTATAGCAGTCCCACCATTCTTGACTATAGTCTGTATTCTGATAATCTTTAAAGCATGGTGTGCCTAATGTGTGATGCACTAACTTAGCATCTGGGTTGTATTCGTATTCTGTTTCTAGCCAATTCCATGTTTCATCTAACTTACCTACTTGCTCTTCAGGATATTTAAGCCATTCAAATCTATGTAAGTATTTACCTGTTTGTTCTTGCACAAACTTAGGTGTTAATTGTTTGTTTAGCCAATGTGAGCAGTTCCATAACATAACACTTGACCAGTTCTTTTTAGGATAGTCTTCGTTCTTTGCACCTAAATACTTGACAGGATGCTTTGTTTGGTAATGATGCTTGACTACCTTAATTGCTTCGTCTGTATCAAAGTTAGCTAGTATCTCTGCTATATCTGTTCTGCATATCATGTCACCATCTACGAATAGTGCGATACCTTTAAAGTTATTTAGATATGGCACTAGAAAGCGTGAATAGATAAATGCGTTACTACCGTCTGTATGTGTTTCTTTGTAGTCTTTTAAAGTGTTTAATGCTAATGGTGTAAAACTTACCGGTATAGATGACTTTTCTATAACTGACTGGCAAAAGTTGTGATAAGCAATTGGTTCTACCTTGCCATCATATCCTACATATATATCTAGTTTTACCACTTTACTTTGTTTGCCCAAAAAGCGGCACTCATTTTTCCTTTAGCAATATTCTTAGCGTGTCTTGCCTTAAAAGACTTTGCTCTATCTGTATTTGTCTTGTCACCACTTACGCCCTTTTGTCCAAAGCGTATAAGTTTCTCTGTGTCACCATCTTTGGCTAATACTGCATGTGATTTAGTAGGATGATTAGGCGTTCTTTTAGGTTTATTATAACCTGAGAATGTTTCTTTACCCTTCTTAATCATTTCTTTTTCTTAGCTGTCTTTGCTGATTGTTTAAATGCCATAGCAGTAGGTGCACCTTTAGAACCTACCTTACGCATCTTCTCACCTGAGCCTGCTTTTATTCTAGCACGTTTAGCAGCGAGATTTGCGTAGAGACCTGGTTTATTTGCCACGTTTAGCTGCCTTTTTCATAGGCTTAGCTGTCATAGATTTACCTGTTTTCTTTGCATATGATTTAGCTTCCTTTTTGCCTTTTTCTGTGTAAGCAAACTTCATTTTTCCGACCATTGGCATAATTATTTACCTTTCTTTTTAGCCATGCCAGCTTCTGATAAAGCAATAGCAATAGCTTGTTTAGGAGATTTTACTACTTTACCACCCTTACCTGAATGTAATGAACCTGTTTTAAATTCCTTCATCACTTTGTTGACCTTCTTCATCTTGCCTGCTTTTGTCTTCGGTGCTGACTTCATGTTGTTTCCTTAATTTAATAAATCTATGGTCATATCTACAGTCGTTGCATAGCGGATACTCGGTAGAGTCAAAAGGGTCACCGCATTGGCTGCATATTGTTACTAAGAGTGTCATATAAAAGAAAAAGCCCAACCAAGGAGAGAGTATGGTCAGGCTTTTGTGGGATTACGTTATTAACGGACAGGAGTTGTCCAACAAGTAGTATTATAGCATACTTTGCTATATCTGTTCAACAACATTATGCGTTTATTCTTCTTTCTGCTATTGTCAGCAAATTATCGTATGCCATATCTAATTGCCAATAAAAGGCTAATGGTGGTTTAGCACCTAAGTATTTAGCATAGATAGCTTCTTGTTGTCCTTGTTCTAAACTATGCACAATAGCGTGAATAGTCCTTACGTTAGACATGTCTTGCGAAGAGCACATTTCCTCAAACGCCTGACTGGTACTTTCTCCACCAGATGACATACCTATGCTTTTAGATGGATAACCTAGTTTGTGATTATCCGTCTTCATCCATAAAGCCCAATCCTCTAGGATGGACAATAAGCGTTCCATACTAATCATATTGTGTTAGCGTATAAGCTACGCTTTGCCCAAATGTTTCTTGTGTAGTTCTTTGCTGAAGGTTATGTTTAGCATCATCTGCATTATGACTGATAACACCTTTTATTTGGTCTTCTGTAAAGTTTGCTGTGTGTCCAAATATACCTTGTAGTGGATGTGGTTGTGGAATGTAATAGTGCATGAGTCTATTATCTTTATCTTTGAATGCGTGTATATGACCCTCCATCTTCATGGTCACAAGCAAGTTTTTAATAGTATTATAATTGCCATCTACATGTGCTGCTATATCTTTTATAGCTTTAGGCTCTGTAAGGTAAGCTAGTATTTTATCCCTGGTATTCACGATACATCCTTAATTTTACAATGCCACTTCTTCTTATCGTCTTGATGCCAACCATGCACATGAATAGTCCAACCAGCTTCACGAACATGTCCTACGTTTTCATGGTCACCTATTTTCTTTACTCTAGCTGACATATTACCTGCTGTAGTTGTTTGTACCGCTAATACTTCTTTACCCTTTAAAGCTAGTAAGTCTATAAAGCCAAACAAGTCCTGTCTTATCCTTGCAAAACTATTCCAATGTTCTACTACTGCTACTGTGTATCCTTCTTCTCGTAATTTTTTAAGACTTAATTGCGTTGGGCTAGTTGCCATCAAATTGACTTTCGTTAGGTTTAGATGTTCCTTCTTTAAATCTTTTTTCTACAGAACCTGTACTTTTATTAAGTTCGTATTCATAAGTGTGTGGTGATACGTCAGGACTATTCTTTTCTTTTTTGAAAATCTTATCCCAGTTATCTTGTGCTTCTTGTTCAGAAATTAACAATGGTCTTCTTCCAGAACCTTTACCCATTACTTTACCTCCAAATGTCCGTTAGTAAATAACCAGCCTATAGTTTTACGGTGTGCTTCTTCCCATGCTGCTATTCTATCATGCTTATCTAACATCTTATCATTATCTATCATATGGTGGCATTGGTGACATAAGAAAGCTATACGATAATCGTGTCCTTTTATACCTGTTCCTTTACCATCACGTAGTTGGTTAGAGTGTGCAGATACTACAGTTCCGTCTTGCATAGAACACATCATACATGGTGCACCATCTGCTAGTTTAAGTAATTTAGGGTTACGATAGTTCACTAATAATCCCAACCCCAACCCATAGTCTGACCCCATACCTCTATCTGTTGTTGATATTCTGTCATCTCACTTGTGGTTAGTTTAGTACTTGATTTTATAAGTTCTACAGGCATACCTGCAATTTCTGTTTGGTATCGTAAAAATTTATATCCCATAAGTTCATGTATCTTGTCTTTTTCAATGCCAAGATGCTGACCTATGCTTGTATACAATTCCCATAGTCTTTCGTTTTGTTCTAAGCTACGGTTAAGTTTAGCGTCTGTTACTGTTACACGCCAGCGTTTAGTAAAGTCAAGATTTTTTAGCTTCTCTATAAGCTGAGGTAAGTTGTCTTTGGTTAATGCCCACTTTATCATCTCTCCATCCTTTCGTTTTAAATACTTGTCCGTCTTTAGAGGTTGCTTTGTATTCTATGTTATCCCCGAATAGCTTTTTACAAAGTTTAATAAATTCGTTTATGGTTATTTGTTTATCCAATTTTTATCCCACATTTCTTTATAAGGGTCATCTTTGTAAAAGTCTTCACGTTTCCATCTATCAAACTTTTGTCTTACTTCTGGTGGCAATATTTCTTTAGGTTTATCTTGTTTTTTTACAACATATTCAACTGCATTGTAAACAGAAGTAATAGGTGTTATTGGTAAGTTATCTAATATCATGGACTCTCCTTATAGCGTAAACCTTTTTGGTCAAACCAAAAGTTAAATGAACCTTCCCATTGTGCATTACGCTGCTTCTGAACAAAAACTTTTGCATCTGGAATAATCTTTAACTCATCATCTGAAGTCTTACCTTCTTCTATTAACTTCTCTTTGTATCTGTTACGCCATACACAAATAATATTATCACATAAGTTACGAATATGCGAACTCCCCATAATGTTTGTAGCGTCAGGTATCTCTGCTTCGTCTTTAAGTTTTCTAGTATGTGCTACTAAAAAAATACTTACTTGTAAATCACGTGCTATTACCGCTAAAGAATTAGTAAGTCTTTTCTGTCCATCTAAAGACTCTTCAGTTACATCATCCAATTTCATTAAGCTGTCAATAATAAATACATCAACTCCTAATACATGCTTCCCATAATGCAGAGTTGCTATCATGTCTTCTGACTTAGTGCTTCCTGTTTGGTCGTATATATATAACTTGTCTTTAGCACGTTCACAAAACTTATGTATATATTCATCTGTTGGCTCTGGTGAACCTAATGCTTGTGTAATCATTCTAGCTAATGTAAGAACAGGTCTCATTTCTAAAGACGCTATTAAACATTTAGTATTCTGTTTCATCATAGACAATACAACTTGTGATAACCACATTGATTTACCATGACCTGATACACCAGTAAGAATTGTTAATTCCGAAGCCCTAACCCTAAACTTATCTTCCGTCTTAATCCAGCCAAGCGATTTGCCACTATGAACTTCTTCACTAAAATACTGTACCAAACTGTCAGCAAATAAATCCGTACTCTTAACCTTAAACTCCGCATGTCCATACCCCTCGTTATAAAATTCTTGAACTGTTGATTGGCTAACTGTTAGTTTATCTATTACTTCACCTATGTTCACTAGATGCCACCTTCCCAAACTTTGCGGATATTAGTTACAGTTCCATCATCCCATCTT
>Ga0208147_1000413_pt1 | contig 14990 bp, 22 predicted proteins | sample DEB3_08_DNA_FD_184520 | JGI IMG/M metagenome (GOLD analysis project Ga0208147, IMG submission 184520) | Aqueous microbial communities from the Delaware River and Bay under freshwater to marine salinity gradient to study organic matter... | ecosystem: Environmental > Aquatic > Marine > Coastal ... | reverse complement strand
TGACCGTGGGAGACCATAGGCTAGATATCACAGTATTATTAGTCACAGGCCCGGCGTATATCTGTCCTGCCGCATAGTGATAGTTGGTTGTAGTGTTTTGCTGTGAGGTATCACTGTAGAAGTTTTGGTTGGCAGCTGCTGGACGCACCCATATCTCCACTGTATGACTCTTGTTGGCTGCGTTGTAAAGATTGGGGCTGGCAAAATACTGAGTGGTGCCGTTCAATTGGACATACCCACCTGATCCTGTTGTAATAGTAGGAGAATTAAATAATGTAGCATTTCTGTAGTTGCCCGATTGATCTAATAAAGTAGATGCTGTAGACGCACCGGGATCTAAATACATCATTAGACCACTGGTTGCTGCTGATGGAGAAAGATACGATCCGGGAATATTCCATTTTTGTTTGAGATAAGATTCAACGCCCAACTGTTCTGATAGAGTTAACGTTCTGGTCCACATCATGACTTCGCCGATGTAGCCATCCATAAAACCCAGTGTAACGCCTGAGCGATTTTCGCCACCAATGAAAAAATAACTAGCACTAGCACTGGTTGTCGTTCCCACTGTTCCAGTAAATGTTAATGTTTGATCTGTGCCATCAATTCTAAACTTTAGTCTATTGGCGTTTCCGGTTTGTGTGCCATCAAATATCATACCAAACACATGAGAGCCCGGAGACTTTATCCAAGATTGTGCCTGTCCAACTCCGCCGGCAGCACCAGCGGCCATATAAGTGCCATCGTACTTGATTCCCCCACCTACATCAGATGTTGCCAATGGAAACTGTGCTGCGTAACTAGTGGGCCTAGCAATCACATATACTGTAAATCCAGGTAAACTCTGTGCCCAAGAAATGGGATTGATATCTAGGTTAGAACTATTGGCAGCGGTATACTGCAACATACCCAGACCATTTTCTATATTTGTTGCATAGGTTGGACGAGGGCCGTTACCACCAGTAACGTTGGCTGGATGGCCGGTGCCCGACAAGTCCGACCATGCTGATATTGGAGTAGTGTTTACTACCGCAGTATTAAAGTTATTGGTGCTAACACCGTTGATGTTGGTAGCACTGGCCGACGCATTGTACCACAAATTCAGTGATGGAATTTGACCCGGATCGGGTTGACTTTGGCGTCCAGCAGTGGAGCCAAAGAATGGTAACATGATGCCGGCCATTAGGTAACTCCTACACCAACTAAGAACCAAGTATCTGTGGCAACCTTTTGTATGGTTCCCGCACCGTAACTTGATATGGTTCTATTGCCTGCTACGCTATTACCAGCAAAGTAAAGTGTTACACCTGTATCAGCTGCCACTGTAACATTGCCAGTGCCCAGGTTAATAAGGTTAATAGCAGTTCCTACGGCAAAGCCCACTGATGTGTTATTGGCAATGGTCAAAGTCAAGTTGCTGGCTGATGTTGAGTAGTAGTGTTTGCCGGCATCGGTTAATGCTGTTGTAGCATTGGCTGAAAATACTATTTGTGGAATATTTAGATAACCAATGGCAAATCCATTGGTGTTGCCGGTGATATTGCCAGTAACTGATAGGTTTCCACCGGTGATGTTGCCTGTAACAGTGATTGAGCCGGTGTCTGTTATATTACCGGCTGTGATGTTGCCTGTGGTACTAATAGTATTACTACCATAGGCTGCTAGGAATGTGGCCACATTGCTGTTGCCATAACTTGACACAACGCCGGTCAACAAAGCGCCATTGCCTAAAATATAGTTTCCTGTAACGTTGCCTGCGGCACTTACTTGACCGCTAGTTAAAATGTTTCCACCAGTGACATTACCAGAGAATGTTGGGCTGTCACTTACTGCAAAAGTTACTGTGTCACTGGTGGCATTGCCAGTGATCACCAGGTTATTACCGGGTGTTAGTGTTAGTGTATCCGTGGTAGAATCTGCTACCACACTGGTTCCGTTGGCGCTGATTGTAGAGAACGATAAATTAGCCACACCAGTTAATTGACTGCCGTTGCCCAAGAAATAGCCTGAAGTGACATTGCCTGTAGTACTAATAGTATTACTACCGTAACTAGTTAACAAAGTAACAACATTACTATCACCATAACTGCCACTGCCGCCCGCCAATAGATTACTACCCACACTTGTGGCTGCTGCTGTCAAGTCAATGTATGCACCGCGATTGGTTCCGCCCGATTCAAAAATTCTTAACTGATTTTGATATACATCAATAGTGACACCATTACTGAGTGTGGTTCCTGTGGCTGCCAACGCAAGTTGTATTTCTCCGCCTTCGGGGCCGCTTGAATTGGTACTTGTTAGTACGTTACCAGAAACAGTGCCTGTGCCTGTAATGTTACCACCGGTGATATTGCCTGTGGTACTGATTGTGTTGGATCCAAAACCACTTAATAATGTAACTACATTACTATCACCATAGGTTGCTGGCAGGCCTGTCAGTTGCGATCCATTGCCCAGGATGTAGTTGCCAGAAATATTACCAGTGACTGTAACATTGGCAGCAATATTCATTTCATAGTTGCTGTCAATAACACCATTGGCTCTAAATGTCCATTGATGTTGATCACCAGATTGAGGATTGGTTTCGATGAATACACCATCTTGATGAACAAATACCCAGGCATAATCATCGTTACCGCTATCCGGGTTCAAATTCTCTAAATTGCTTGTCCAGTATAACTCCGAATAGTTGTTAGAGTTTAGACTGACATATTGAGTATTGGCACTGGTGATCCAAATTGGTGCTGATTGAGAGGAAATGTTAGCAACGACTGTGTTACCAAGGAGTATATCACCCGAGGTGATATTGCCTGTGGTGTTGATTGTGTTGGATCCAAACGCAGCCAGGAACGTGGCCACATTGGGATCATCATACTGTGCAGGAATACCAGTCATGTATGCAGCATTGCCTAAAACATAGTTGCCGGTTATGTTGCCTGTGGTGCTGATGTTTCCTGACACTGAACTAAGATCTAATGTTCCGCTCAATGTCAAGTTGCCCGCGGTTGATACGTTACCAGTAAGTGATAGACCAGAAACTGTGCCATCGCCTTGCACATTGGTCACTGTGCCGTTGCCAGTGCCGGGAGTGTATCCTAGTGCTGTGGTAATTTGGCTGGATGTAAAACCAGTTAATTGGCTTCCGTTGCCAAACACGTAATTGCTGGTGATGTTGCCAGTTAAACTCAAGCTGGTTCCTGTAGCTGCATCAATGTTAGGTGTGGTCAGCGCAGCACCGGCCTTGACCGCAATGTTACCGTTGAGGTCAAATGCTGTGGTAACATTGTCTACTTGTGCGTTAAACTGAGATCCGTTTAAGAACAAACCAGCAGAGGTGTTGGCGGTATAACTGCCGGCGGCTGAAAACTGCTGCCATACTATGTTGCTGTTGCCAATGCTGACAAAATCTGTGGTCTGCACCCAGCCGGTATCGGCGTTGATGCTACCTGATGTGACAAACACAAAGTCACCACCTGCAGCTTCAGCATCGGTGTCAAAATCTGTGGAGCGAACTAGCGAAGTATTATTGCTGTAGATATAGATACCATTAAACACCGCGTTAGCTTCGTTCTTAACCAAAATGCGATCTTGCGCTGTAAGGCCAAACCCATCTATGGTGGTCAATGTATTGCCCGAAAATGTAAGTGTAGCGCCTACTCCGGCTGTGCCGTTGTTGTAGGTAACAGTAGCGCCGGTGTATACAGCCAAGTCTTGTGTAGTGGCCACATTACAACTGTTATGCAAATGTAAGCCCTGGGCCACAGCGTCTACATAACTCTTAGTAGCTGCGTCTTGGAGATTCACAGGATCAGATAGATCCGTGATCCACTGTGAGTTCATTGTCAAATTGCTGGCGATATTGGCAGTGATATAACCTACATCATTGGTAAACGACGATACATTAGTTGGCACATTTGATAGATCATTGTAACTTCCTGATGTAGCTACTGTGGCTAACCCGGTCACATTACCAGCTGGTACACTCGTTGCGGTGCCTGCGATACCTGCAGATTCAGCATAAACAGCGTTGGCTACGTTCCCGGTGACATTAGATCCTAAAATTGACGACAAAGTCGATCCATTGCCAATGATATAATTGCCGGTGATGTTGCCGGTGGTAGTGATGTCTATGGTTAGATTACCAAAATCTGGGGTGTTAATTAAATCAGCATAATCGCCTGTATAGGCCACATTGGCCAGGCCGTCGATGCTATTGGCGTTGATATTGGTTAACTGGCTGCCATCACCGATGAACGAATTGGCTGTGACGTTTCCGGTAAAATACGCATCAACACCGTTTAGGTTACCATAAATTGTGGCTGTAGAAACAGCCACGCTGGTTCCTGTAATTGGACCACCTACCGAAATACCAATGTTTGTGGTCCAAACATTGTTGGCGGAATCGTACAAAAGTGTGGCTATGTCATCGTCGGCACCAACCGTAATACCGGCTCCGTTGGCCTGTGCGTCGGTAACAGCAGTATTGGCCAATTGTATGGTCAATGTGTCGGTGACGATATTGCCCGTTTCAATGATATTACCAGTAACATAAAGGTTGCCGCCCACTGACAGGTTACCAGTGATGGCCATGTTATTGGCATTCATGTACCAAACATAAAGCGTGTCCCAGCGATGATCACTGCTGCCCAAATTGTGTGCGCGATTAAGATTGGGCACAATACTGACATTGCTTTCCACTACCCCAACGCCGTTGGGAGATAAAACCAAGTTACCGTTGGTGTTTACGGTGAGAATTCTGTTGCCATCAAAGGTGACATTTGATTCGGGTAAGCCAGTTGCCCAAACATTACTAAAATTGTCGTTTACGTAGTCAAACGCGGTGCGTAGTGGATCACCGGTGCCGTCGTTGGCCGCAGCGCCAATGTCTATTATGATTTGATTTGCCATGTGGAGATCTCGCCTTTTTTGTTATTTATGGCTAAACACCGCCCAAAAGCTCTTGTATTCTACAGGCAACGACTATACAATAGTGAAATGCTGTACGCAACGGCTACTTTATAGAAAGGTAAATTTATGCGTTTTAATCCTAAATCTAAAACTTACAAAGTTTTTAGTGCCCTAAAAACCGGGCAAACCCTGACCGCTGCCGAAGCCAAAAAGCGTTTTGGCGTTGGTAATCTAAGTGCTGAAGCCAGCCGCATTCGTGCCAATGGTTTCGCAGTCTATGCCGACCAACGTGTGGCCGGTAACGGTGTTCGTGTTACCGAGTACCGTTTGGGCACCCCCAGCCGCAAGGTCATTGCCGCTGGTTATCGGGCACTGGCCATGGGCATTGCCTAAATCAGGCTGGTAGGTCGTGGGAAAAGCCCGAGCAATGCTTGGGTTTTTTCTTGACTAATAATTTATTATAAAGTATAATACACGAGCAAAGGAGCAACTATGTTTTTCAGAATATTAGAAAAACTGGGACGAAAGCGTATTGTGATGGATCGTGTAGACAACGAACCTTATTTGGAACGCTATTATGTGTTTCTTCGAGATAGGAGTCGTTTTCCATTTAACATTTTTGTACACAGGTTTCTCAAATCAGATCCGGATGATGTGCATGACCATCCCTGGCCTTACTTTACACTTATCCTAAAGGGCGGCTACTGGGAATGGCGTCCACAATTTGACTCAAAAGGCAACAAAATTAATGAAATTGCCAAATGGTGTGGACCTGGGCATTTTCGTTGGTGCCGAGCAACCAGTTATCATCGCATTGAGATTGATCCCAATGTGACTTGTTGGACCCTGTTTTGTCCGGGGCCCAAACAGCGTGACTGGGGGTTTCTGGTTCGGAACCAGTGGGTGCAATGGGAAGAATATTTAAAACAAAGGAAAACTGTATGAAATGGTTCAAACGTTGGTTTGCCAACAAGTGTCGCGAGGCCTGGGAAGAAGCCAGAAACAGACCCGAAGAAATCGAAGCGTCCGTACCCAGGACAAACAGAGTGATTGCTAGAGAACATGACTGGCATGAAAATCTTAACATTGCCATCACCACGGCTCGTGGTGGCAAGATCGTTACTTTTAGGCGTTATGATCACAAGAACGATCGCAACGACAATCATGTGTATGTCATACCCGATGAGCAAGATTTCAATGCTGAACTAGCCAAACTAATCACAATGGAATCCATGCGAGGTTAAATATTTTATGTTTGATTTTGGTGATTTGGTACTGGCATTTATTCTTGGTGGCCTGGCAGTAGCCGGCTATGTGTGGTGGCTATTCAAACGAGTAGAAAGAAAGATTCAACGGGCAGTTGAAAAAATCAGCAATGAAATCGAATCTCAAAAACAAATTCTTTTGCGAGTCGAACTTGACCAGGATCAATTTTTGTGCTATAATGTAGAAACAGATCAATTTGTATGTCAGGGATCCAACGTCAAAGAAATCTTTGATCGTTTCAAACAACGTTTTCCTGAATCTGTTGCTAAAATAATAGCCGGCGATGAGCAGGCTATTGCACGACTTGTACCACAACTAGAAGAATACCATGAAAATCGCAATCGCGTCAGACCTACACCTTGAGTTTGGTGACTTACTCATCAAGAACGAAGACAACGCCGATGTTTTAATCCTCGGCGGCGACATTCTTGTGGTTGAGGATCTTCGTGCCCGTGAGTCTGCCAACATCACTGGGGAAGCTACAAAAAGTCAACGCTATCATGAATTCATGCTACGTTGTAGTTTTCAATTTCCACATGTGATCTACATTCTAGGAAACCATGAACACTATCATGGTAACTTTTCCAGTAGCACACGCAAATTGCGTGAATACTTTGCGCACCTGCCCAATGTTTACATTCTGGATCGAGAAACAAAAGTCATTGATGACGTTGTGTTCATTGGTGGAACCTTGTGGTCTGACATGAACAAATCTGACTCACTTACTTTGTTTAACATGCGATCAATGATGAATGATTTTCGTGTTATCTGGTACGGAGACAAAAACCGCAAGTTCGGTCCCGGTGATGCTGTTGATGAACACCTAAAAATGAAAAATTACATCAGCGCAGTGGTGGAAGGAAAACACGACCAAAAGTTTGTGGTTGTGGGACATCATGCACCCAGCAGATCAAGCATTCATGAGATGTATCAAAACGACACCATCATGAATGGCGGGTTCAGCAGTGACATGGACGAGTTTATTTTAGATCGCCCACAGATTCGACTGTGGACACACGGACACACTCATCATGACTTTGACTATACAATTGGTTCTACTCGTGTGGTGTGTAATCCACGCGGTTATATGGGATATGAAGCACAGGCGGATGTATGGAAACTAAAAACAGTGGATATTTGAATTGGATCAAATACAGCGGAATCAGTGTTATTGTCACTGTGAATCCTCTGCATTGGAGACTAATACCCCAGGCTAGACGTGAGCCCAACGACGGCTGGCCCAGCCCCAATGAACGCACCTGGAGCGTGAGTTGGCTTTTCCTGACCATACGTGGTTGGGTCGACAATGGAGATTGGTAATGAAAATTTATATCGGCAAATATCGTGATCATTGGATCAGTCCTTACACCATGGTGGACTACCTGTTCTTTTGGACCGAATGGTCAAAGTGCAGTCGTTGGAAGCTAGAACGAACTCTCGAGGACGAAGCTCGAGCAATCAAAGGCGAGAAATCAAAATATGTTGAGCGTCCTGACTGGGCTGAACGACTGTCTGATCTTCTCAATCCCATCAGTGTTGCACTACAGTGGATTGGGCAACGAGTTTATCCCCGCATTGAGTATGTCAAAATTGATCGCTGGGACACCTGGAGCATGGATCATACCTTGGGACAGATTGCTCTGCCCATGCTACGACAACTCAAGGAAACCAAACACGGTGCTCCTTTTGTAGATGATGAGGATGTGCCTGAAGAATTAAAGTCTACCAGCGCACCTCCCAAAGAAAATGAATATGATACTGACGCCAATCACTTCCTGCGTTGGGACTGGGTCCTGGCGGAAATGATCTTTGCCTTTGAGCATGAACTGGACGACAGTTGGCAGGATGCTTATCGCTCAGGTGAGTTTGATACTGTGTGGGTGCCAGTGGATGCAGACGGCAACCAAGTACCCAAGGGTGAGCACCGATACTATCAAATGAAGGATGGCCCCAATCACACCTACCAATGTGATTATGATGGTATAAAGGTCGTAGAAGACCGCATGCAAAACGGCTTTAGACTGTTTGGCAAGTATTATCGTTCATTGTGGGATTGATGAAAATTGTTCGCGTAGAACCTACGGTGCCTGTGGTGAGCATGACATGGATGATCGGGTCACGATGCAATTATGCGTGTTCCTATTGTCCAGATGACTTGCATGATGACTATAGCCCGCACCCGGAACTAAATAAACTCAAGCTAGTATGGCAGAATTTTTACGAAAAAACTCAACATATTGGATTGCCATATAAAATTTCATTTACCGGTGGTGAAGTAACAGCCAACAAAAGTTTTTTGCCCCTGATTGAATTTTTACGACAAAACAATTATAATATTAAACAATTGGTAGTTAGCACCAACGGTAGTGCCAGTACTGCATACTATCTACGTTTGGCCAAATTGGTAGATGCTATCAGTTTTAGCACTCACTCTGAGTTTTGGGACGAAGATAAATTTTTTAACACCGTGATAGCAGTGAATAAAGTTATGATTCGTCCTAAAAAAAGTTGTCATGTCAACATTATGGACGAACCTTGGGATAGAAAAAACTTTACACGATATCAAGATCTGTTAGATCGACACCATGTAAGTTACAGTATCAACAAGATTAATTTTGAACCAGTATGATCAAGCATGACAATTACAATTGTAAAATAACTGACCAGGAAGGCCAGGAACATTTAGTATATGCCAATTGGATACATAATGAAGGTTTTGATAACTGGAAAGGATATCATTGCAATGTTGGTTATACAAACTTTCATATTGATAAAAATTTTGACGTTTGGGGCGGCCTCTGTCACAATGATTTTCTTGGCAATATGCTTACCGAATGGTCTATAAAAACAGATGCTATTTGTAAAAGACAAACATGCATTGGATGTACAGACGATTTAATTACTGAAAAATATCAAAATGGCATTTAAACAATTAGTCAGTGACCTGATCAACCATCAACATGATCTGGGCACAGATTTTATTCCCAACGCAATATCTAGGAGCGATTACCAACAGTGGCAAAAACAATTTACTTGGAGCGCCTTGCAAGGTTTGAGGTACGGGCAAAGTTTCTGCAATCACTTTGGCATCCGGGATCATAGAATCTACTTTGAGCGAAACTGGCAGTTGTGTGATACATTAATAAGGAAAGAATGGCTTGCAAAATCCTGATTACCCGCACGGCGCACAAATAACCTGGGGCAGGCCTTACGACACAATCACAGCCTGGAATGAAATTGCCACCTGGGGCATAGAGTTTTTTGGCTTGCCTGGCGATCGTTATGTCACTGAAATAAACATCAATGAAATGATTTGGTGGTTTCGAGATCCAAGAGATCAAACTTTATTTGTGCTACGCAATGGTCTAGCTCGATGCATAGAGTTAGAATTGAGCACATAGGTCCCATGGCGGCCATTGATCTTAAAGATCAATTGCTAGCGTCCGGCCTAATTATCAATCGAGATTTTACGTGGGAATATCGTCAGGCAACATACAACAATGACGGCTATACCGCTGTTGACCCAAAACAAGTAATATTTTCATTTTTTGAACCATCGCTGGCCACATTTTATCAGCTTAAATGGTCAAGATAAGTATGTTTGATGTTCAAAAAAATAATTGCTGTTGTTGTATTTTGTGCTGTATGGTCAGCCTGCGCTGAGAGCATCTTGTTATACAACCTAAGCCGGGATCGCACAGTAATGAGCCGCGATGCTGACCGTTTGCGTAGCATCGCAAGCATTACGAAAATTATGACTGCTATGGTTACTTTGAACCACGACAAAGATCTAAGTCGCAAATTAATGTTGAGCAGCAAAGTTAAAAGCCATCTTCCTAAACAAATATATACACGCGAGCAATTGCTCAAAGCCATGCTAATCAATTCAGACAATGCGGCAGCCGAAACTCTAGCTGAAGATTATCCCGGTGGCCGCAATGCATTTGTTACTCAAATGAATCTGGTTGCTTATGCCTGGGATTTAAAGGACACACGCTTTGTTGACCCATCGGGTTTGGGCGTGTTTAATGTCAGCACAGCTCAAGACGTGGCCAACATGTTGGCGATCTCCGCAAACTATTGGCTCATTGCCGAAATCAGTGGACAAAAGCAAGCGGTAATTGACACCAAGTACAAAAAGAAAGTCCGAACTATAAATCTTCCACACACTTCGGGACAGTTGTTGTTTACATTTGACAATGTCATAGTTAGCAAAACAGGGTTAACCAGGTCAGCAGGTTGGTGTGTGGGCATGGTAGTTGAGCAAAATCAGCAACGCTATGTGGTTGTGGTTTTGGGTAGCCGAAACAAAAAAGAGCGATTGGAAACAGTTAAAAATATTCGTTATAATCACATAATTGACATAAATTTGAAACACGCAGAGGTCTTAACTAACTATTAGTAATGAAAACACAAGACCCTTTATTTGAGATTCGAAAAGGTGAAAGTTTTTCTTTTGCCCGAGAGATTAACAAACCTTTTGGAGAATTAGACAGGGTACTGGCTTGGTGCAAAACCGAGCTACTGGATGAATGGCGTTGGCAATTGATAGACGTCAGCACAGACCGGCGTCCTGGACGTTACATTTTTTATTTTGACTCAGAACGTGATTACTTTGCTTTTACCCTGTATTGGCAATAAAGTAATACTTTGGTAGTACTTGACAAATAAATCCTAAATCTGTATAATTTAGACATAGAAACTTTTAATAGGTGTCACTGTGTCCATTCAAATTGAAAATCTCACCGCCGAACAGGTAGAAATGTGTGATCTGATGTGGAGTTTTGAATCTGCAGAAGAATACCTAGAGTGGTATGAATTGCTTGACGCCGAAGATCAACAGCAAGCTGATGTATTACAACATCTAATTATCCAGGAAAGCATGGAAGAAATGCTGGGCGAAGTTTCCAGTCAGTACGCTGACATTCGTGAATATTTGAAAAAGTTCATGCTATGAACCATCACTTTGTTGTTATGTGGGACAACACTGGCCTGGAGTATGTAGGCGACATCACCGAGGATGAAGTTCATCGTAGTTGGGCGGCTTTGAAAGGCAAGCCTGTTGGTAGCAGTTTGCCTAACCTCAATCACATGATACTTCGTGCCCGCGCAAATCCACAACGTCATTATGAAATTTATCAAGTTGAGGCCACGGATGGTATCACTGCCGATGACATTCAAGGCATGTTTGAAGCCTCTCCCCAAACTGCCGCAGACACAATCCGCAAACTTGGTCACTGTTATTACAGCGATCGAGCCCGTGAAGATAGTGTGGTCATTCGATAAAAGTTGACAGCATGGTGTATTTGCTATATAATATACACAAGTTAGCCAGGCATGGTGCCTGGGGGCTTATTAATCCGATGTATTGTACATCACTAAAAGGAAGTCAAACATGGCTCAAAAACGCCTTACCCGTAAACTCACTGACGTAATTGCAGAAGTTGAAAAGCAACTCAAAGCACATTACAACGTCACACAAAAAGATCTTGATGCATGGCGAGTCCGTGCAAAGGCTCTATCACACAAATTTCCCAACAGTTCAATGATTGCCATAGAAGATCTTTGGATTGACTATGAAGTTCAACGTGACGTGCTACACAAGCATATTATTAACATTATGAAAAAGTGGGATCCTCGCATTTGTAGCCCTGGCTCTGCATGTCAAATGGTTGGAAAAAGTCAAATCTATCTGTATGATGCTCAACATCGTACCATTGCTGCCGGACTGCTGGGCTATACAGAAATTCCTTGTGCAGTAGTCGAAACCAGTGATCCCAACTTTGCCTCCTATGCATTTGAAATGCTCAACGACACCGGTGTTAAACGTCTTACTCCTGGCGACTTGCATCGCAATGCTTTGGTGCGTTACAAAAATGGTAGTAGAGATAAAAAAGTAGTAGATGCCCGTACTATGCAGGATCAATTTGACAACGCAGGCATTGACTTACAGGATAAAGGTTCACGTGCCTCAGATAATTTGCGCGGCGACAACGATTATTTTATGAGTCACTTTAAATATGCACAAAAAGGCATTGAAATTGACGGTAGCGGCAAAGTACTACTAGAAATCCTGACTGCAATTAAAGATACGTTTCCCTTGCAAGAAGAAATTGATCAGGGCTGTTATATTGGTTTGTATGAACTTCATCGCATCTCAAGCACTTCGGCCAATACCCGACTGCCAGACCGTTGGATGAAGGTAGTACTTGAAGCAATCAAACCCACATTTAAGAGTTCGGCATTGATACATGCCAAAGCCAAGGTACAATGGGAGCATGTGAATCCGGGTGCTACTTGGTCGGCCCCAAGTGCTATGGCAAATTTTTTGCGTGAGTTATACATTCGCAATGGTGGGCAAATAAACTTGCCTTATCACGGCGAAGGTGCTAGGATGGGGATAGAAGACGGTAATATTGCCCCTGGTCTGTTCCCCGAGGCACAATAACATGGCAACAATATACAAAACACATGCACCTTGTTGTGCTTACCCTGAGTGTAACAATAAAGTTGGATACCATTCCCAATATCGAAAAGTCAACGGTACTGTGGGATTTAAATGGAAGAAATTCTGTGATGCCCATCGAACTACTAAAAAAGCCATGACCGACGACTGGAAGATGGCAAGAGGCTGTGAAAACGTCGACGGAAGATATGGTTTTGTATGTACCGCTACCATTATTGCCCCCGAGCAATTAGATATTCATCATCGAGATGGCAATCATCGAAATAATTCTCAAGACAACTTAGAATGTATTTGTGGCAACTGCCATAGCGTGGTAACTGTGCAAAACGGTGACCATCAAAACAGATATGACAATTTTATCAAATGGCCCGAAGGGCTCTTGACATTTGAATAATTATGCTTAAAGAATCACTCGATCAATTTACGGCACCTGTGTACGGCAAAACCCGACGCACCGCTGACACCTACCGCACAGTAGCCGACTACTGTAGACGCAATTTGGTTCGCTTGGTTGCTGACTATAATGCAGTAGAAAATGATCAGCAACTGCTGAGAGAGATCCGCAACGACATTGACACATATTTGCGTCGATATCACGAATACTGTATCCAACAACGTGATGGAATGAAAGCACACTATCACGAGGTTGGTGCAGATGAAGACTGTGACTTTGAGCATTTGATCCCAGCCGCACGAATTCGTGACTTACTATTGGCTAGTGCTATTTCTGTAGAGCAAGCATTGAATGCACCTACTGTAAGATTGAGTAGAACAAAACATGCGGCCCTCAAAGAAGCAGGATGGTCCAGCACTACTCCAGACATGTGGCACCCATTTCGACGTTACACTCAAGTGTTTGACACCACTTATGAAACACATGATGGGACTGTAATTGATCCTGACAACTGGACTTTGGAACAGCATTTTGACTATTTCAAGCATTTGGTAATTAACTAAGAAAATTCAATGAGCATATTGCATTTCAAATCCCGGCCTTGGACTGTGTTTGATCCTGCTAACAAAGAGCATCGGCGTTGGTATTATCAATTTGTCACACACGGTAGTTGGGGCAAATGCCCTTACAGATTCATTGTGCCCGAGGATCACGGAGATTTGATTACCATGTGTCAACGTGCTCTTGTGCGTTATTATGTGGAACACGAATTTAAAAACAAGAATGTTGTAAAAAAGCCACAAAAATCCCCTTAAAAATCAGCACAATTGATCACTTAAAAAGGTTGACCAAATATTCCCGTTTTGCTATAATATAGGTATAGTAACAAAACAGGAGTCAGCAATGAAAGAATTGAAAGAGTTTGTGGCCCGTAAAAACGCCATGGCCCGACTGCTAAATCGACGTCAGGTTACTTTGAATCATGCCAGTGATCGTCAGGCCATTGCCAGCGACATTGACTGTGCCCTGAGTCCAGAAAACCTGCACTGCGATGGCGAAATCAGTCGTGCAGAAGCCAATCGTAAATATCGATTCCTTTCCAAGGCCGCCGGCCAACTGATCCAGTTGGACCCTACTGTTAAAATTTACGAATACTCGGAGTAAATCATGCCAGGATTTGTTGATGTAACAGGTTGGACCAGCGAACAAGTTCGCCGTCTTGGGCATGCCGATGACTACGATGATGTAGACCATCGTCCTCGCCAGCGATTCAACAAAACTCGTCAGGCCGAGCCTGTCAGTGTTCAGTACCCTGCTTCGGATGTCTGGGCCGCGGCCTGTGCCGCCCAGCGTGTCAACGGTGGCTATCACAAAGAAGACCAGCGTGAGTGGGACGAGGCTAAAAATCAAATGGTTTTGATTCGGCGCCGCAACCGTGACATCATGATGGAGTTTTTGCGGAACCCCGAGCGCATGACTGCTGAGGACCTCGAAGCAGGTGATCAGTGCCGCCAGTTTTTGAAAAACGACTTGACTTTTCGTGCCCTCAAAGGCCGACTCACAGACTTTGATTTGTCGGTGCAAAAAGCACTGGCCCCGGAAGATCATTTTGACGAAAAGAAACACCGCTATGAACTGGCCATTATAGCCTGCTTGCCGGCCGGTGTGGCTCGCAGTCAACAACGCCAAACAGTTGACGAGCGCATGTCGTTTGCTCGTGGTGGCTTGATTGGTCAGCCGGGCAACAAAATCACCGCCAATGTAGAAGTGCTCAGTGCCAACTACAGTCAGCAATACAACATCTTCTGGATTCGTGGTATTACCGACCAGGATCAACCAGTGATGTTCAGCAACCGAGAAAAATTTGATGTGGGCACACATCTTACAGTTCAGGGCAAGGTCAAAGCCCATCGTGATAATTTGACCCAACTTAACTATGTCAAGGTCTTGTGATGA
>Ga0208147_1000412_pt1 | contig 15029 bp, 17 predicted proteins | sample DEB3_08_DNA_FD_184520 | JGI IMG/M metagenome (GOLD analysis project Ga0208147, IMG submission 184520) | Aqueous microbial communities from the Delaware River and Bay under freshwater to marine salinity gradient to study organic matter... | ecosystem: Environmental > Aquatic > Marine > Coastal ... | reverse complement strand
TTGCTGGTTCACCTGATGGTACTGCGAGTGCTACAACCAGCTTGTACTCAACAACATCTCCTCCTGGACTTCAGTCTAACTCCATTAACTTCAATGGATCTTCTTTCTATATCACTTTTCCTGATAATGATAAATGGTCTCCTGCTTCAACCAACATGAGTGTTGAAATCTGGTGTAGACCAGAAGCCAACAATGTCATGCGTATCATGGGTAAAGATCTTGAATGGGGCTTAGGATATGGTGAAGGTGGAAGCACCAACCAATTCTATTGCTTCATTCAAAAATCAGATGGAAACATGTGTAAGTATGCCATTGAAACTGGCACTTCAAGTCTCAATACTTGGTATCACATCGTCATGGTTTGGAATGGAACTACATTAAAACTATACAAAGATGGTGCTGATGTAACTTCATTGGCAGCTGATAACTCTGTCGATACACTTTCCAATAGCAGTGCCACTGTCTATATGGGTAAAACTCAATCCAGTACTCAATATTGGGATGGACAATTGAAGAACATGGCATTGTATGACTCTGCCATTTCAGGAAGTGTCATTTCTTCTCACTACAGTTTGGGAACTGGAACAGTATCAGTCAGTGCTGATGTCACTGATATTGATATTGCAGGTCAAGATGCTACTGTTACAGCTGGTACAGATTTAACCGTTTCAGCTGATGTAACTGACATAGATATCACTGGATACGATGCTACAGTCGTTGCAGAAAGTCCCAATGCAGAAATAACTGCTGATGTAACGGATATCGATATTGCTGGACAATCGGCAACAATAACAACTGAATATGGTGTTGAAATTACTGCTGATGTCAGTGACATTGCCATTGATGGTAAAGATGCTGATTACATCATCGTATTCAAAGATTATGATAACCAAGTATCTGCTGATTCTCCACGCCATTGGTATAAGTTCAATGATTCGTTGAGTGACAGTGGATCATCTGCATTGACACTTACCGGAACTGATGTTACCTATGGAACTACTGATCCATTAACTGGAACATTTGGTGCTACTTATCTTGACACTTGGTATATTAATGTCAGAGGTAATACTCGTACAACGATGGAATCTTTCCTACCTACTATTGCTAGTGGTGGAGCAATTGAATTCTGGGTGAGAACTACCTCTACTGCAACAGGTGCCATTGTCTCAGTCTTGGAAGCGCAGCCATCACCATCAACTGATTCTCAATATACTTATGGCACGAGAACCAGATTGGTTAATTATGATGGACTTGGCAATGACTACTGGAGATATTCATTGTCAAATGGATCTTATACTTATGGATCTGTTAATGGATATTTGTCTGTGGGTAGATACACTGGATCACACATTGTTCCATCTACATCAGATTCCATTCCCAATGTCATCAACTGGATTTCCAGTGGAAAATATATTGCTGATGGTAATTGGCATCATGTTGTCCTCAATGTTCAAAAGTCTGGTAGTTCATTGATATTGAAGACTTATGTAGACAATACTGAGACTACTACCAATATTGCTTTCTATGATCCATATACGACATCCGTACCTGGACTATTCGTAGTGGGAACTACAGGTGCGTTGTTCACATCTCAAGAGAAATATATAGTTTCATCTTTGACCATGGATCTAGATGAAGTAGCTGTTTACTCTTCGTATCTTTCAACTACGAGAATAGCAGCTCACTATGATGCTCGATTTGGATCAACAGCATATGATCCTGATGTAACCATTGATGTTGATACAACCAACATTGCTGTAGCTGGACTCGCTGCAACACCTCAGATTTCATTGACTTATAGTGTTCCCGATGCTGGACAGATCAATGTTGATTCATATGCAACTATTATTGATCCTGGAATTGGATCAAGGTTACTTGGATCAGATATCACTGATATTGCAATCATGGGACACGATGCCGTTGCTGGTGGTGAAAGATCCATTGAGATTGCACTCGATGATAATCCGGCTGACATTGCAGTTGAAACAATAGGATTGACTTCAATTCTTGCAACGAACAATGACATTGTATTTGACTTCGTTCCATCAGATACGATTGCTTTGACTGCACGTGATGCAGCTTCACTTGGTCCTATAGACCTTGGTGCATTCTTGTTCAGTCAGTCCAAAACAACCAAATTCAAGTTGGCTAACCTATCTTCATTCATCGTAGGTTATACGCTTTCTATAGTTTCTTCTAATGCAGAAATCATTCCAAATGTACTATTGTCATTGGATGATGAAACTTATTCAACGAGTGTTTCATTCGAGAATGTTCAACCCAATTCGATTACACCAACGATATGGTTGAAACTTGAAGTGCCTGCTGGTCTTTCGACTGGAGATGGTAACTTCTTGATCAACGTGGAAGGTACATATGTCGGCAACTAATTCAACTGGGTGGGTAGCCCGCAACTACAATTCACGTGGTCTTATCACACACAACATGCCAACCAGAAACCTGGTACGTACCAGTAATGGTGTGCTTTGGGCTGCCATTCGTGAGAATATCCAATCCAAGTATATAAGAATTTATCGTTCTATTACAAATGGATTTTCATGGGATTTGATGTGGCACGGCACATTCACATCTCCAGGATTCAGATTCAGCGGAGTTGCTGGACTGAATACAAATGGTCCAATCATGCATCTCATGGTTGACGAGCGTCGTAACCGCATGGTGTTGCTACACAGCTTCTACAACACTGCTCCAAATCCAGATCAATACCAAGTTGAACCATTCATTTTTAAACTGACAACTGATGATCGTATTGAGCGTATAGACCCTGCTCCTGGTACACCATCATTGTATAACTTGATAGATGTTGATATGGATCAAATGGCCATGCAGGTCAGTCAAAACGATGACTACATCTGGATGACCTACATGTCATATAGTCAATTGGAATTGACAATCATGCGTTCCGATGAACCAATCGTAGCTACAGCTATCACTGGTCCATCTGGTTCAGACTATTTCAATGTTCATGCTACCAATGTCACTGACAACAATGAATTAGATGTGCTGTTGGTGGAAGACCGCAACAGTCAGATTGCTTTGACGCACGTGCGATATGAGAAGAACTCCAACCTATGGAGCGCACAGCATGACATTGCTGAATTTCAGATGACAAATATATATGATGTCAACTTGGAACGAGATGGCAATGGGACTCTATGTGCGGCATGGAGTCAATTCAATACAGCGGGAACATCCATTTCAATTTATTATTCATTGTCATATGATAATGGAAGCACTTGGGAATCCGCAGTTCAAGTGCCAAAGACCTCAGGTCATACTGACTTCATTGATTCTCCAACAGGTCAGTATGCTACAAGATTAAATGTATTGGGACTTGCTGAAGGCGGGTTTATCTTTACATACGTTCGTTCGGTGTCGAGTGTGGATATGTGCTACTGGCGTCGCCTCTCCTACTCAGCTGGTGTGTATACACTCGGCACTGAACTTGAATTAGCATCAAACTGTAGTGGAGCTAAGTTCTTCAAAGCTACCAGTACAACATTGTTCAATGGCACTGAAGCTGAGAACATTAGAGTTGGCTATGTTATTGGACAAGGTAATAGCACGGTACAGTCAGACAACAAACCCGTCTCACTACGCTCTAAGACGCTCTCAGAGGGCTTAGACACGACATCTGATGCATACATCGAAGACAGTGCAGCGGCTAATCAATTGGCAGTTGCATTCAATATTCTTGGTAGTCCGAATGACAATGTGGATTATTACGCTGAAGGTCTGACAGGCAGCACCACAACCAAGTACATCAATGCATTCAATAAGATTGGTACAACAATCAGAATGTATAAATATGAACCAGATGAAAACAGCTACATGGATGATAGAACTGCTTATCTTCCAGCTGAAGAATATTCATCGAAGGCTGTCTTCTCGCCTATCAACTATTCACTACCAGTGTCTCAGGCTAATGAATTGTTTACTACTTACATGGAACGTGACACTCGTAAGATCTACTTACCACCCACATTTCATTTGAGCAGAACATTTACTTTGAACAAAGGACAAAACTTGAAGCGTACTGTATGGACTGCCGCATTTGATGGCAATATATACGAGCTTACTCAAGTTGTTCCTTTTTTCTTGAACTCTGAGATTGCTTATTATTCGGCAAATGCATATGTGATTGGTCCATCTAATGATCCATTTGCAAGAACAATTTTACCAACGGAGACCTGATGAGTACACAAGTAGCTACCTTTACATTCTCATTACCAGAGGATGTCAATGCCAATAGGTTAGACATCTATGCATCGACAACTGAAAGTGGTTCATACGGTCTCGTATACAGCGCTGACTATGAGTATGGTACTACTTCGTATGAATACAGTGCAATGGATGATATCTATTGGTACAAGATTCAGTTTGTCAATACAACTACTAATGCAACTGGTCCTTATTCGGAGCCAGTATTTGGTGGCATGTTCAATGCACATGCTCCATTTTTGGCTGTTAGCTCAAGTTGGGATGGTGCAAATTACGCTACAACACAAGACGTTTATGACTATAGCGATCTTACTTCAGATGATGTTTCTACATCCAAAGTTAGCAAGGCTCTTAGACGAGCTCGTGCGCAAATTGATTATAGAACATCTGAAATGGGTATTGATCGTTTTGATAACTTTGATGATGATACTGCACGCAGAAAGTTTAACGCTAGTCTTCAAATCCTGAAGGAAGCCGAAATCTGCTTGGCACTGTATCAAATGTATACAAACCTATCTGACAATATAATCATTCGTAATATGCGTGATGGAGTAGGCAGCATTGCTGGTTCAATCTCAATTGGAGATACCAGCATTTCTGGTGACAGCTTGGCAGAACGCAGTGAGAATATCATTTACTTGGCAACTCTTGCTGATCGTTATTATCAGATGGCTGAGCGTTTGCTTGCACAATTGGATCAAAATACTGTAAGATTGCTCAGCACTGACTGGATCACAAGGGCACCTCGCTTCAGATATCCTTTTAACGGATGGAACTAATTTCCATATAACTTGTTACTTTCAATTAATTGTGGTATACTATTAATAATGAATGGCAATGGCATTGAGAATCAAATGACAATGTTGAATGATTGCAATGCAATGGCAATGCCATTCTTTTCACTACAATTGAGGAGAGGACAAATGATATGGAAGTTACAGGTGTTATTGACCGTTCTAACGTTCGCGAAACAACTGGCGCAGTTTATGTTAACAATGTCGAGATTGATGGTAATGGCAAGGTAGATTGTGTCATCATCAAAAAGACTACACCTGTTTGGAGGGCAATTGCTCAAGCAAATGATGGTGAAACGTTTTTGGCGAAAGGCCGCATAGAAGATGGAGACCGTGGACCCAAGTTCATTGTAAGTACTATTTACCTTGGACATGACAGGATCCAAGAAGATCGTGTTTCCGTGGACACGAATGCAGTTGTATCTACAATCGGCCTTGTGGATATAGGTGCAAAATTAGAAGCTATATTCGTTCGACTGAACGTATCAAATCCAGCTAAAGGATTGATTGGGGATCTACTCTTCGAGATGGGTCATCCCAATCATTCAATACCAGAGACATTTTAAACTCCTGTGAAAAGAAGGTGAGTAGACCATGTGGCCCAGATTAGCCCTTATGCTGGAGGAAAAGTTTGGTCCCATGGTCGCTCGCTTTGTTGCATCCAAAGCAGGACGTGTTGTTGCTGGTGAAGTAGAAAAAGCTGGTGGAGCTAAATTACTTGCTAAGTCTTACGCCACAATCTATAAAAGGATCGGCGCAAGAAACTTACGTAAAGCAGCACTATCAGGATCTTTCAATACATTAGATGCATTACAAGGCACTACATCAACAACCAATTGGATTGTCAAACGTATTGCCACATCAGAGTATCTGAAGACATATAGATCTTTAGCTATCAATCAATTCGCGACAACACGAAATGCCAAGATAGCACTTGATGCAAGACGTGCAGCATCCAAAGCAAAGTATTCAAACTTATTGACTAATGCTATTGCCAATCAATCATACGGAAAAGGACTGTCAACAGCTGCTCAGTATCTTTTGCAGCCACAAACAAAAAAGCAAAGATTCACTCAAGGCTTTGTCAAAGGTATATTCAATCAATCTGCTTCTACTGCCATTTTCAATTTCATCAGTGTATTTCCTGAGACTGGTGGAGCAGCATGGTCGACGCAATTCGTACAAAACTTAGACGAACTGTATTTACCAGTAGGCAGTGCCAATAGCAAATTTGCTAAAGTGGAAATGGCAGTGAGAGCTTTTGACGTAGCTACCATTAGAAAAGGACAGTCCGGCAGCTATTCAAGAATATTGCGTCCTGAACTATATCGCGGCATCAAATCAATTCCTACTCATCCTAATGGAAAATTAGCTGGTGTAAGTACATTTCTAGGAAATACATTCACACCAGAAGGATTAGGAAGATTAGCAGGAGCATATGCTACAAGACAGATTCTATTAGCTACTGGTCAAGACGAGCGCCAACAGAAAACATATGCAAAAGCCGCAACAAGAAACAAGGTTTTTGTGAAAGGTTACACTCGTTCAGATGGTTCAAGTGTAAACGGATATTGGAGAGAGAAATGAGTGATTGTACTTACGGATTCATTTGTGGTACTTCATTTAAAGATGTTGCTTTTTATGAGGGTCGTAATACAGCAGAGCACCAAGCCTTTGCAGAGTACCACCTACGTAAACCAGTAACAATCGCGCACAATTTCAACCCATGGTTAGAACCTGGCGCATAGATCAAGGAGAGATTAAATGAGTGAAGCAGTAGAGAAAATTGATTGGAATACTGATCCAAGAAAGGCAAAAGCAATTCAAGCATGGAGGGAAAATCCTTCATTGAGCAATAAAGCTGTAGCTGAATTAGCTGGCGTTTCTGACAGAACAATCAATCGTTGGAGAACTGATCCAGAATTTGTTAGTTGCCTGGTAAGTGAATCTCGTCTTTTATTGAATTCAAGATTGCCTCAATTATACGATGTCTGCGTAGATAAAGCTCTAAAAGGAGATTGGAGATTTATGAAGTTGATATTGGATCATGTTGAGATGATTGAGCAATTACAGCGTGATGTTGTTGCTGAAAATACATTCATCATTCAATGGAATTCAATTGGAGTATCTGAATGAAATTGGCAGAACAAACACCATTGAGATACGCAGATCACTTGAATGCAAGAATGACACAGTTATTGAGAGACTATGCCAATAGATTCGAAGTGATGACTGATGAAGACAAAGAGATTCAAATAGTATTGTTTAGAAGTTTTACTGAAGTAGAACAAGAGACAGTACCACAGAGATCTGTAGGTAGCTTCTGATGAGACAAACAAGAATAGATACTGATGAAGTCATTGTCATTGAGGCTACTCGTTGGGATAAAGAACAAGGGTTTTATACTGAGACAGTCAATGTTTCTGTTTCGCCTGAAGTATATGATGCAATAGATGATTGGACGCAACACACACAATCCCAACAGTTACCAGAAATACAAAGGATTCCTTCAAGATGGATATATGATGAAGATGGTTCAATCATTGGTATTGCCAGTGGTACTGAAGAGAAACTCATTGAGTCTCAACCATTGGATCTCAGTCATCCTATATTCAATGCTGCTGACATTGTCAATAATGATGTTTGTCGTTGGTGTAATGCTCACATGCTCAACTCATTTACACACAGATGCAAGCATGTAGATATGCATCCTACTGAAGTAAAGACCAAGATATGGAAAGCACCAGAGATTGGAGAATGGTTCTATGCAGAAGATTCCAAATGATGTAATTCATGATGGCAATGGTGGATTGACCATTACATGTGATGATTCAGTTTATGTCAAGCAACTGCAAGGTTCTATGCAACGTAACATGCAACGTATATTGGATAAGTTTGCGTCTTTGTCCACAGAACGTAAGGAAGAGGTCCTGACCACTGTGAGAGAACTATGGAAGACGATCAAATAAATGTACTATTGGACTTCCTTCGATTCATCCAAATCATTCTTGATGACTTCAATGCACGTTTAGAATACATTGAGAGAAGCTGTACATGTCGCAAACGCTAACATTGGATTACGCTCCTTTTCCTTATCAGGAACAACTCCATAACAGCCCTGCACGTTTCAAATGCATTGCTGGTGGTAGACGTGTGGGCAAATCCAAGATGGCTGTTGCTGAACTACTCAAGCACTGTCTCACAAGACCTAAAGCTAATGCTATGTGGGTAGCTCCTACACTATCTACATCAAGAGATGTTGGATGGAATGAACTGAAAGAACTGGTCAAAACTATTGAACCATTGGTCAAGAATGTCAATGAGACCAGAATGGAAATGACATTCCTCAATGGCAGTCTAATATCATTCAAAGGTGCTGATAATGAACCTGGATTGCGTGGTCGTAAGATCACTTATCTGGTCATGGATGAAGCTGCATTCATTGCTGAAGACATTTGGAAGAAAGTCCTTCGTCCTTCTTTAGCAGACTCAAAAGGTAGTGCCATTTTAATTTCTACTCCTAATGGTAAGAACTGGTTCTATTACCAATTTCAATATGCTTCAATGGAAAAGAATACCAATTGGGAAGCATTACATTGGCCTACACTGATGAATCCATTGATTTCTGGTGAGGAATTAAAAGATGCAGCACAAGACATGGATACATTGTCATTCAAACAAGAGTTCATGGCTGAGTTCATTACCAGAGAAGGTATGGTCTATGATCAGTTTGATCAGTTGAACATTTTAGAAGATGGTCTCCCATCTCCACATGACTTCGATATCTATCTTGGTATGGACTTTGGTTTTGCCAATCCAAGTGCAATATGTTTCATGGCAGTTGCCAAGGACAATGGTGAAGTAATTCAATTCGATGAGATCATTGCAGCACGTACACCAATTGATCAATTAGAACAAATGATTATCAATAAACTGGCAAGAAATGGTCTATCTTCATGGGATGTGAAGGCCATATACTGTGATCCTGCTGGTAATGCAGAACAATTGGTATCTGGTATTTCTCCAGTGGACTACTTGAGAATGTCACCTCAGAAATGGACAGTGGAATCCAAGGGTTCTGAGATCATGCCAGGAATTGCATTGGTGAGATCCTATATTTGCAATCATCGTGGACAGAGACGTTTCAAGATTACCAATAACTGCATTGGATCAATCAATTCCATTACCTCATATGCATATGCTAAACAAAACACATATACAAGTACTATTAAAGAGGAACCACTGAAAGATGGTAAGTGGGACCATATGTGTGATGCTATTCGTTATTTCTTTGTCAACAAGTTCGACAAAACCAAATGGATTGGTGATACACCCACTTTCATTGATCCCTATGCTAAAGAGAATACTGGAAAGCCAGTGCTGAAAAGATGCAACAAGTGTCGAAATCAATTCGTATCATACACACCAAAAGATCAGCCTCCATATACTTGTCGTGAGTGCTCAGGAGAATTAGCATATGTATAGTCCAGTATCAGCTTTAGATACCGCACCTGTTTCGCTGACCCAGAAAGCTCTGAATCAGAACTTCAATCTTGAGGAAAAGCAGCGTAGAGAAATTGCTGTGAAGAACAAGGATTTCTATTACGGCAAACAAGAACAAGATCTCATATTAGCCAATGAAGATGTTGATCCATTGGTGATGAATCTTACTCGTCCTATCATGACCAAGCGTACCAACATGTTGTACAGTCGTCCATTGAAGCGAGACTTCACTGGTCCTTCTGCCTCAGTTACCCTCTTGGAACAGATCTACAAGGACAATGCCATTGATGCTTTGCTACAGAAAGCAGACCTCATGGCAGAACTTACTGGTTCTTGTCTCATTCATCCACTATACGATGAGACACTCAAAGGTAAGTATCGTCTTGTACTTTACGATGCCTCAGAATTCTCTGCTGCTGGAAATGACAATGATCCTACCACTGCTGATGCAATTTCATTGCTACGTATTGTAGATCACGTTGTAGACAATCAAGCATTTGGACCCAATGGTGCTCTGCCTCAAACTGAAAGAGTTGTTGAACAACAGGTTTGGACTACTGAATCTGTATCATTCTTCACCGGTCCTTCAGCTTCACCAGTGCAGCAAACATCAATGACTCACAACCTTGGTTTTCTACCATTCGTTAATTTCAAAGGTGAAGAAGTTCATAATCAGTACATTGGTTATCCACAAGCAAGTCCTGTGGTAAACATGAATCGCCAAATCAATCAGATGCTGACACATTTGGCATATATGGTTAAGATGCAATCTTTTACTCCTATTGTCATCAGTGGATATAAGAATGGTGAATCCATTACTTGGAATCCAGGTCATATTTTGTCATTGCCTTCTGAAGGTGCGGCAAGTGCATTGTCAATCAATCCTAAGATTCAAGATGTGCTGTATACACTACAGTGGCTCGAAGACAGATTGTATGTGACCTCTTCAGTTCCCAAGATCTCAGTTGAGGGTGGAGAGGGTGCTACATCTGGTAGAGAATTGATGATCAGATGGTTCCCACTCATGCAAGTCTTTCAGGAAAAGACCGTGCGATATGAGCGTTACGAATTACAATTGGCCAATTTAATTCTTGCAATGAATAAGATGCCATTGATCGATGACATTTTAATTGATTGGCCAGAAGAAACAGTTATCCCATTCAATCCCGAGGATGAGAATTTGGAACGAGATCTTCGTCTCAATCTCACCAGTACGGTTGAAGAACTCATGCGTCGTAATCCTCAACTGGATGAAGATGAAGCTACTATTACCATTGCAAAGAACACTAAGCTCAATCAGGAGATAAATGCTAATGCAGAGACGCAAACCCGATCAGACGGCTCCACAGCCAGCTCTCCCGCCAGATCCGAGGCCACAGACAGAACGCGAGGAGGATCCTAATGGCAACCCTAACCCGTAGAACTCCAGATCAGGGATACACAGTAGTCGTACCTACTGGTTCTCAATCTGGCTCACAAAACATTGCCAATAATGGCTATGCATTTTCAAGTTCAATTCTTGCTAATGATCTTGCCTATATTTTGAGTTATCCATTATCACAGATACCACAGCCCCCTGCTATGGGAACCCAAGAATGGTACGATGCCACAGTGGCTTCAGCCTATTCGTCAGCTGGTGGTTTCTATGCTGCCTATCTGGGTCCTCAGTTGTCTTCATTGGCAAGTAAATGGGATACCAGTGGTAAAACTGCTATCAGTGGTGGCAATGTCAATGTAACCATTGACTGGGACCTTGCCAACAAGCAAGCCGAAACTGGTACACCTCAGTGGGCACGTAAGATTCTCAATGATCAAGTTGGTAATGTTCCAGGTTCATTGGCTGACCAATTTCAGCAAGCATTCCCTACAGTGCAAGCAAAACGTGATTACTTCACTGGTGGAAATGACTTCAGTGTAACTGGTACTACAACTGATCCTATTTTGGGACAGCAATTCCAAGCCGGTGTGCATATTGCAACACAGTCTTCAGGACGTGGCGACAATCCTCGTCCAGATGGACAGTGGTTCGATACTCTACCTGAGAATGTATCAGGATATGGTATTCCAGTATTCAGAGCTGGTGAACGACTTATCGACACTGAATATGATGATGAATGGACTGGTACTGGTGCCTATGTGACACCAAGATATAGCTTAGGTGCACCCAACATTCAGTTTGCCACTGCACCTGCTGCACAGGCTGCATCCAATCTGTACTCTCAGGATTATGACAGTATCAAGAATTCATACAATCAATTGATCCAGTATGGGACTGCTAACACTGCCACTGTTGGTGGGTGGACATATGGCAAGGCTGCTACAAGCGCGACCGCGGCTTCTTACAATGCACCACTTCGTGCAAGCGGTGGTACATTTAGTTCAAAAGGGAATTCGTGGTACTGGTGAGCACCCATACTTATATAGGTGAGGATGACGAAGGATCTTTTTCTTATGGGCCAGAAGATCCAACAGATATTGGAGCGTCGATATTTGTAGGGTTAGCTGGTGGCGCACAGATGAAGAGGTCCACTTCTGAATCGGAAGAAGCTTCCCTTTCGAAAACAGTCGTAAAAAGTGGATTAAACTTCGTCATCCAATCCTATTTAAAGAAACTATTTTTTGCAGAGGGGATCTAATGGCAGTCTTAGCACGTCGTTCCAATGTAGATACATCTTGGGTTGCTGACTTTGGCCCTGATGTACAAAACACAGCTGTGATAGCTTCACCTGCTTATACACCTTCAGCCTATTCCAGTTTCGTAGGCGATGTGATGTATAACAATGCTGTACAAAACTACAATCAAAACTATGGGTATGCAAACCCATCAACATTGAGTTCGGGTAGATCACTTGCTGCACAAATCTTGGAGAACATTCCTACCAAGCAGCAATTGAATAATGAATATCAAGCGAAAGCATCTACTCCAATTTACAATGGTCCACTACTCAATCAATGGGATGGACCATTTCTAACTACCAAAGTGAATCTTGGTCTACAAGCAACTACACGTTCACGTGAAGAAATGGCTTCTGGATATCAAGATCTTTGGCCGGATCTATATCAATCATACGTAAGTGGTAATATCAATGGTAGTCAATTGTTCAAGAGTGCATTGACCAAGGCCACTTTATATGATTCAGACAATCTCATGGGGGCAAGTCCAATCAAGTACACTCAACCCACAAAGGTCACTTACAGCTTCAATAAGTCCGGTGGTGGATCTATTAGCTGGAGTGGTGGTAGTTATTACTGGTGATAACTACTATACTATATAATTAGGCTAGATGCCTACCAATTTCCCTGGAGGATAAATGGACAATGAAGCCAAGCAGTTCGATGAGACTTACGTAAAAAGTCTCAGAGAAGAAGCAGCTGGTTATAGAACTCAGGTTCGCGACTTGAAGTCTCAGCTTGAGGACTACAGGAGCCTTGAAGGCCAAATTCATACGTTGAAGATTGAAAACGAATTGTACAGACGAGGCATTGAAGCTGATCCATCTTTTATTCAGCTGAAGCCAAATCAGGCTGTATCAGAAGCCGTAGATAACTTTCTGGCAAAGTATCCACAGTTTGTGCCACAGATCGTACAACCAACTGAACCTACTCCTCAGCCCGCTGAGATTCCGAATACCATTCCACCACAGGCTGGAAATGCGAACACACCCGGTGCTCGTCCTGTAATGTTTGGTGATCGTTCTATCATGGACATGGCGCAGGATCCAGTTGCTCGTCAACAAATTACTGCAATGTATCAGAACAAACTTCACAAAAACCCCGCCGAATAACAAAGGAATTAATTGAATGGCTGTTTCAACAACCACTACATTTAATGACCTGGTAGGTTCGATCGTTTCTGCGAACGCCCAAAGTGCTGCTTACGCGAACAGAGTTTTCCGTCAACTCGTTCGTGGTGAGGCTGTACCTCCTGGCTTCAACAACATTACGATTCCTCGCTTCCAGGCTTTAACCGCTGCTTCACTTTCAGAAGGTGTAGCTCCATCAAGCTCAACTTGGTCGTCTGACGGCGTAGTGCTTACTCCAGTGGAGTATGGTGTCTACGTGCAGATTTCTAAGTCGGCTCTCCATGGGGATCCATTCTCGGATCTCGCTCCATATGGTGACCAGATTGGTCGTGCGATTGCTCAGAAGGAAGATGATCTCATCATCGCTGCTGCTGACTTCACTGAGGCCAAGAACGTCAATGGTGATGCTCTCACCGTTACTGACTTCCTTGATGGTGTAGCGTTCCTCGAGGCCAGCAATGCGCCTGGTCCTTACTTTGCCGTCTTCCACCCATACTCATGGTCGAAGCTTCGCAAGCAGTTCGATGCTGATACATATGGTCCAGTTGGTGTTCAGAACGTTTCTGGATTCGGTGCTGGATTCCCCAACATGAATTCATACGTTGGATCACCATACGGTATCCCTTGCTTCATCTCAAGTCGTATTGCTGCTAACGGTGCAACTCCTACTGCTCGTGACAACCTGCTCTTCAGCCGTGAAGCTCTTGGTTGCGCTTGGGTCAAGGACATTGGCGTTGACGTTGATGACAACGTTGTTGCTCGTGCCATTGATCTCATGGGCTGGATGAGCGTTCACTGTGACAAGCTCGTCGATACCTATGGTGTACGTCTGCTTGACACATTGACCTGATAGGAGGCTGAACAATGGCAACAACTAAGACTTACGGTTCCTTGATCACCAAGGCATTCAACAAAGAAGTCGACTGGGATACCGATACGATCAAGGTTGCATTGGTTAGTAGCTCCTATACTCCAAACCAGGATTCACATGACTACTGGGACGATGTTTCGTCTTACGAAGTTACAGGTACTGGTTACACGGCAGGAGGTGCTACGCTTGCTTCAAAGACCGTTGGATATACCTCAGGTACCAACGTGACCAAGTTTGACGCTGCCGATGTATCATGGACATCATCCACAATTACTGCACGCTATGCTGTAGTTTACCTATCAACTGGATCTTCTTCAACATCAGTACTTATTGCGTATGTTGATTTCGGTTCAGACCAATCGTCAAGTTCAGGTACTTTCTCAATTAGCTGGTCAGCTTCAGGCATTTTCACAACAACTGCCGATTAATACTTGACAACTTGATTTACTGTATGTTACTATAAAAGTTGACTCCCACTTTCGTCAGGCATTCGACTTTGGGAAGTCTCCTCAACGAACGAAGAGTGGCCACTGAGTAGGGTCTCGAACCATCGAGCCAACGCCCCTACTTGGTGGTCACTCTTTTCTATTCAGGAGAAGATATGAGTTACAACACAACCATTGTTGCTGATGCTGCGTGGAGATATTGGCTTTTAGCTGATTCATCAACCACTGTCATTGACGAATATATTGCTGGTTCACCTGATGGTACTGCGAGTGCTACAACCAGCTTGTACTCAACAACATCTCCTCCTGGACTTCAGTCTAACTCCATTAACTTCAATGGATCTTCTTTCTATATCACTTTTCCTGATAA
>Ga0208147_1000411_pt1 | contig 15057 bp, 19 predicted proteins | sample DEB3_08_DNA_FD_184520 | JGI IMG/M metagenome (GOLD analysis project Ga0208147, IMG submission 184520) | Aqueous microbial communities from the Delaware River and Bay under freshwater to marine salinity gradient to study organic matter... | ecosystem: Environmental > Aquatic > Marine > Coastal ... | reverse complement strand
GTGCCGCCACCAGCCGAATACGTACCGGAGTTGGCCACTTCGCCCGAGCTCGTGTACGCCGTCGTCGCCGCCGTGAAAGACGGGCTGTTGTCGTACAGAGCAAGCTTGAAGGTGTTGCCCGTGCCGTTCGTGAAGTTGTGGACCGCCTGCATCAGCTCCACTTTGAAGCTGGTGCACATGAAATTTCCTGAAAAAGCCACCGCTATTCTCCTAACAAATGAACCAGCTCTGAATGCCCCGCCTCACGAAGCCGATTGGCGATCGTTAGACGGTCCTGCTCGACGGCCTCCTTCAAATAGAAGGCGACCACATGCCTGACTCGGTCCTTAAACGCCCGAGCCTGCGCCTGGATAGCCGGATGCGACTGATCCCCGACGAAAATGATCTTGTCCGCGGCCCGTTGAGCAAGCTCTTCGACGTCCCACCCCCGGTTTTGGGTCGTGGCGACCGAAACTCCGCTCGTTACTACAGGCATTTCTACAGTAATCATGGGCCAGGCGACTCCGATTTGACCGGGATACGGATCATACCATCGCGGTACTCGTCGCGACGACGGCGTCCCTGCTGCTCGATGCCCAGCCCCTGGATCGCTTGCTGATAAGCGTTCTGGAAGTACTGCATCATCTCCGGCGGACCCTTGGTGTAGCTATATGCTTGGATCATGCAGGCATAAAACAGCGCTTCTGGCGCGTTTGTGCTGATCCAAGTAGTCGGATTGGCCGAAGAAAGCTGCGCAGGGCGGTAGATATAGCCCATTTCAACCACAAAACTAGCATTTGGGGTCGGTGCGATGTAGAAAGTGTTCTGATCCCACACCGAGTAGTACTTAGGGACGCCCGTGCTGGCCCCGTTTGGCCAGTATTCCTTCATAAAGGACGTGTCACGGAAGTCCAAAAAGATCTGGTCGCTGCCCGAGGTGATCATCATGTAACGATGAGTGAGGATGTCACTCGGCGCGGCCAGAAACTTGTTGCCAGAAGTCATGTTTCCACTGACTTCAAGCTTAAAAACGTCCAAATCAATGTCACGGAGGATTCGGTTCTCCGCGAACGTGATGAAATTGTCGATTACGGCGTTAGTGAAGACGTTACTCCCCACTTCCGAGTAATTCCTAATGTTCGTAACCAGTTCATCGTACGTCATGACGTCGTCACCGTGACCGATCCAACAACACCCTGGGCGATAAGGGCCTCACCGAGGATATACGGGCGCATGTCGTTCGTGTTGCGCGCCGTGCCGTAACTCTGAAATGCAGTGAACCCAGGCGCGCCGACGAACACGGAGACCGGTTCAATGCGATCGGGCCGCGGGTCGCGCAGCGCGATAGCATCGCCACGATAACGAAGCGGCTCCAGTTGCGGTTCTTTCGGCTCATAGTCGTCCGGGCACACCATGAAGCCCTGCCAGTTTTTGCGCAGGACATTGTATTTGTACCGCTGGCCGCAGAAATCGCATAGGCCATACGAGTATTTGCCGGTTGCATAGGCCATTAGACACCTAAGTCAGGGACAAACTGCACGCTGGCAGTGTCCCGATCCTCCATCGCAGCGCGGTTGAAGTCTTCTTCGTAGATGGCCTTCAATGCCGGTGTGCGATCTGGAGCAAACTTAAGCGATAACTGGTACGCAAGACCCGAAGTCAAGCAGGGCAAGAAGCGGAAATTGACGTCCGCGGTGTTGGTGTACACACCAGCATCTTGCATCCGACGGATCCGGTAGTACACAAACGTGTAGTTTTGATCCGCCGCTGGGTAGAAGTACACCTTCGGCGTGTTCGTCCGCTCAACATAGAACTGCGCGGGGCGTGCCTGGGATGTCTTATCAGGCACGTTGAGCCAGTCTTCGCGGCTGATCCGTTCAATGTAGACGTCGGTGTTGATGCCTTGGTTGTTCTGGCGAATGATCGCCTCCAAAACATTGACCGTATCGGTCGACAATGCGATTTCATTAACGCCCTGCGTCAACGCATACGTCGCCTGTTCAATCGTCCACAGGTTCAAGCCGCGGTTGGCCCAATCCAAGAACAACAAATTAAGCGAGCGGCGTGCGGACGTGAGGTGATACCCCGTCGTCGGCCGCATGCCGCAACGCTCAAATGCCTCTTCAATCAAATCATCGATCGATAGATTGAAGTCTGTTGTGCCTGAAGTAGCCATTTATTAGCCGCAGGATCCGCCTTTGCGCATCTTCTTGACCTTCTTGGCCATGCCGCCCTTCTTGTAGCCGCGGGCCATGCCGCCGCCCATCATGCCCATAGCCATACGCTTGTGCTGATTGACGTCGCCGCCTTCGGCCATCATGAGGACCTTGCCAGTCTTCATGCTGGGCTCAGAGATCATCTTATTCTTCGGGCCTTTGCCCACCGCGCCGCCGCCTTTGACAGCGCAACCCATTCCACGTCCGGCCATGTTAGTACCCTCGCATCGCGCGACCACGCGCGTCCTTACCGCCCTTCTTCATAGCACGGCCTTTCTTATCAGCCATGCCACCCTTTTTCATCTTACCAACACCGTCGGCAGCAAAGGCAGGAACCTTCTTGCCACCCTTGACTACCATTTTCATCTTGCCAGGCATGATTAATCCCTCGAGCTTCTCAGCTCATCCAATTTAAGTTCAAGACGATTGAACCGTTGGTCGACGTGTGCGACAAACTTTTCAATTCGATCGTCCACTTCCTTGCGAGTAATGTGATCCCTCGCAATCTCTTCTCGAGTACGGTTCAACAAAATGCTCAAGCGAGCCAGCTCGTCGAACTTACCCTTAAGCATGAATCCCATCCCCGTTACGATGGCGGACAGGATGATGTTCCAAATCATGATTTCCATCGGCTAACACTTCCATCGCCTACGAGCCTGACGAATCCGGCTGTTCGGGTCCTTTGCTGCCTTTGGATACATCTTCATCTGGCCGGCCGAGCGTGCACAAAAAGATTTGCGACGCTTGGCGCGGTCTGGACTCGGATTGTCTTCTGTCACCGCGGTCTGGAGCTTGCTGCCAGGATTGGCGCGGCGGTATGCCACCACGCCTTTCTTGGTCATGCCTGCGCCTTGCTTGGTCGGACGGAAGTTGCCGCTTTTAACGGAAGTGGCGATGCCCATGCCTTTTCGCACGGCACCGCCACCCCTAAGCGCTAGGCCCATCGGACCGCGTTTCATTACGCCGGAGCTCCACCCACGTACAACACGGTGACGCTGAGAACCTCTGCCGAAGACAGCGTGGCATGCACGCCGTCAGTGGCCAGGATCCCATCGTCCGGGATGATGATGTCGTAAGCACCGGCAGCAGCCGGCGTATTAATTTCCATCACCGTCGTGCCACCAGATCCGCCCGTTTTCAGGGTAATCAGAGCGGCTGTTCCCGTGCAGGTGTAGTAGATGCCTTGAATACGCGTGCGACCATTCACCATGTCGCCAGTGGCGACCACGGTTTTGGCCTTAACGTCACTTGCGAAGCTCATTGCGAGCCTCCTATTAGGCTACTTTGACGACAACCACTCGGAACGAGCCCGAAGCCGGGTCGATCGGGGCAGCCGTGACGTTGGCGGCACGCACCTTAACGGTGTCGGCAGCCGAAACATAGCCTGTCACAACCAGGCCCGCTTCGATCGCAGCCGGAACACCGACCATCACCGCGTCGCCAACAGCGGCGCCGGTCACGGTGATGCCCGACGAGTCAGCAGTGGTGTTAGCAGCAATTTCGGTAAAGTTAATCGTGGAAGTAGCAGTCAAAACACTGCTAACCGTAGCGCCGGTGCCAGCAATAAAGCCGTTGGTGGAAGCAACCGGGCCAGAAAATGTCGTCCGACTCATTGAAATATCCTCACATGCGAGTTAGGTACGTCTGTCTGCATGTCGTCAGCCGGGCCTGTCAGACGTACCGGATTACCCGGAAACTTGACTATACGTGATCAAAGTGCATAGAGAAAGGGGGCCACAAGGGCCCCCTTCCACTTTTGCCTCTTAGGCAGCGCCGGGCGATCCGAAGATGCCGCGCGGGTCGCTGAAGCCGAAGCTGTAGCGCTCGCGAGCCTTGTACCGCACGTTGCCGGTATCGAAGTCTCCCTCGAAACCAGTCTTGATGGCGACACGCTGGAACATCTTCATGCCGTTCGGAGCGTCGGTCTTGATGAACCAAGCGTCCGGGTCGGTCAAGAAGTGGTTCACGGTGTAGCCCTGCGGCACCATGCCCATGTTCTTCACGGCGTTGATGTCGTTATCCGCAGTGCCAACGCGCAGCGTCGACTTGAGGATACGGTCAGCCGTAAACATGAGTTCCTTCGGGATGATGAGCTTCAAGCCCTGAACAGCGATCTTCAGGCCGCGCTCGTCAGTGAACGCAGCGATGTCGATCAAAGCCTGCTCAAGCGAAGTCTCGCTCAGGTCCGCAGCGGTGGTGAGCTCGTTCTTGAGGTCCGGGCCCGACAGGGTCGGGTGATCCGTCGCACAGAGCGGCTTGCCGTCGCCACCGATCGAGGTGTCAAACGCGCCGTTGAGCACGCTGGCAGCCTTGATCTGCTTGGTCTGAGCCATCGAACGGGCGAGAGCCTTGGTGTAGCGCGCGGCAAGACGGTCGTAGAGGTTGTCCTCGACGGCTTCTTCCGTAAGCGCGAACGCCAGGGCGATCGTCTCGTGGGTGTAGCGAGAAGTGTAGACTTCCTGCGCCTGATCGTACGAAACGCCAGCGCCTTCCGTCTTCACCGGAGCTTCAGCGAAGCCCGACTCCATCACCTCTTCCTCGAACGCACGATCCGAAGACTCCACCGAGTAGATCTCGGCGTGCTCGTTCTCGTAGTTCTTGTACTCAAGGCCGAACAGGGCATTCAAACCCGGCTCGAGTTCCTTGACTAATTGTGCACGTGAAATAGCCATTTTTTATGCCCCTATATATCAGGTTACGGCCTTGACGCCGCTGCTGCCGTACAGGTGCTCGTTGATTTTCACAACGACGACGGCATAGTTTCCGAGCGCATTGCCCGGAGCATCCCACAGACCGACGATCTTGAGGTTCAGCGCCGCGGTGTCAGCGATGGTGGACGAGTCCAACTCCATCGTCGAGACGCCCGTGGTGGTGCTGCCGCCCGTACCGACGACGTCCGCGTTCTTGCCGATGTCGGCCTGAACGATGTCTTCGTCAGCTTGGATCAAGAACAACTGGCTCGGGTCGTCGAGCACGTCGGCAACGATCTTGCCCGAGGTGATGTTGACGCTGCCCGGATAGTAGTTCTTCCAAGTCGGCTTGCCCGTGGTCGGGTCGACATAAAAAACGCCATTGAGAACACCCAGAGCAGCAGCATGCGTGCCCGGGAGGAACTTAACGACATAGCCATCAACGATCGTTACCAGGTCGCCCTGATAGATCGCACCTGATTGGTTATCCGCAATCTCGTAACCGTACTGCTTCTGTGAACCAGTCGCAGACAAATTGCCGAGAGGACGGAGACCAAAGGCTTTATCTACGTTTGCCATTTGATTAATCCTCTGAAAAAGTTATTCACTGGTTCCAACTTTGGAACCGCCGAATGAAACACGAGACCGACGATTCGGGCGTTCGATGACCATGCTCGAGTGAGCATTGCTCTTCAAAAGCTCGTTATCCGCGGCCTGCATTTGGTCGCTCGCTTTAGCTCGGTAGTGCTCATTACGCTCTTCTACCGTTTCTTCCGGGATACGTGCCAGGAGAAGTCCTCCCACGCTGATCACGCCAGCGTGTCGGCCGTCATCTACCGTCGGAGCAGGAAAGTCAGGGTACTCGTCCGCACGAACAAACTCGTACCCCTCACGGAGACGACCTGCAATGTTCGTACGATCTTCTACCCCACCTGCCGAAGCCCGAATCCAACGGTGCTTGTATCCCGGGGGAGCCGGAGGTGCATCCAAGCGAGAAGGCGGAGCCCAGGGCTTACGTCGCGCGGTCTTTACACGAGTATCGGCCTCGCGTGAGACGCGGTTGATGTTTTTAACGTCGCTCATGGTCTCTTACTCCTTCACGTACTTGGCGTATTCCTCAAGCGGAACGCCCAGCTTTTTTGCAATTGCCACTTGACTAGGGGTCAACCTGACAGTGCGGCGTGCAGCATTGTTGATCCCGGAGGATCGCGAGGCAGGGGCTACCGTTTGCACGTTACGGGCTCTGCTCTGCGTACCCGAACCGCCTTCCTGGAATTTTTGCGGGAAAGCATCTCGGATACGTTTGTCAAGTTCATCATAGTACTCATCTGAACTGGGGTCAATTCCGTCAACTTGTACCAACTGACGGTGGATGCCCCAGGCAGCGTGGGTCATGACCGTATCCCGGCCATACCACTTGTTCCGCTCCGCCCACTCCTCGACCCGCGGGTCGACTTGCTGCGGCTGGGCCTGCTGAACGGGCTGCTGATAGGCGGCCTGCTGGGCTTGTTGCGCGGCCCACTGCTGCTGTTGCACGTAGGCTTCACGCTGGGCATTAGCGGCCTGGATCTGCGAGTTCTCTAAGGTCAGAGCAGCCAAACGCTGCTGGGCCTCGGTCTCGGTGTCCACGTCGCCCTCTTCACGGGCCTTGCGAATGATCTGCTTGAGCGCCACGGCCTGCGTTTCGACGCGGTTTTGCGCCTCAGCCAGACGCTCGGCGTCCGTCTTCACGTACCGCTGCTCAAGCTCCTGCGCGCGAACCTGAACCTGCTTTGCATAGTCCAAGGCCGCCTGCTCACGGCGCTGCGTTTCACGCAGTCGGGCCGTCAGCTTGTCAATGCGCTTCTTAACCTTGTCGCTGTAGTCGTCAAGCTCACGCTCTGACTTGTCAGAGGCCGCTTCGTTGCTGACCTGCGGTAGCGAGGGAGAATCTTCCTCCATCGGCACCTGTACAGTGGCGGGCTGTTCGCCCTCACCGACGTTATATTCCAATTGCTCGTTCATTTAAGATCTCCTTACCACATGTGAAGGACGTCTTCGGGATCGTTCACAACCCCCAAGACCTCGTCATCGTTGATCAGCCGGATCTCACCACCGTCAATGGGGATACGGCCTCCCGCATAACGGCCGAAGATGATCCAGTCACCTTGCTTGCACCACGCTCCGGTGGGGAACTTGCCCTCATCGGCGTAGGCCAATGGACCTACCTTCAGGACGTAGCCGCATACAGTGGTGAGCTGTTGCTTACGCTGCGTCTCTTCCGCCAATGCAATGCCGCCCTTAGTCTTATCGGCTCCGCGGTAAGGCAAAATGGCAATGCGCCAACCTGTCGGGGTGGGAATGCGATCAACTACAGACTCATCCAGCTTCTCAGGCTTGAACCCTTCCGCCGTGTAGGCGTCCTCCAGGCTCGGCACCTTCGTCGCTTCCTCCTCTGCCCACTTTTTTTCTAAAGCGGTCAGTTCTTTCGTCGCTGCGCTCATAAGTCTCCTTCTAGGTTAAAAAGCCATCGTCATCCGTACGTGCCTTCAACAGACTTTTCACGGATTCCTCTGCCAGCTTTAACCCTTCCAGGCGACCCATCATGAAGCGATAGCGCTCCATGTCAGCGATCGTGCCGTTCAGGATGATCTCCTCCGACGATTGTCGGAGCTTTCTGATTTCTTTCAGTACTAAGTCAGCAAATTCCAGCATGGAAGGTTCCCATGAAAAGCAGGCGGTTTTTACGCACCGCCAGAGGCGCTCTACCCAATCAATATATCTTAACTGGGCGATTTCCGTCCTTTTTCTTCACCACTTTGACCGGGCCCATCACTCCGCCCTTGCTCATCTTGCGCGTCTTGCCTGCTTTGGCATACGCAATGGCAGCGGCCTGCTTCACAGCAGCGGCTTTGCTCTTAGGCTTGCTCGTTCCAATGCGGCCCTTCTCTTTGTAAGCGCCAACCAACTCGCCGATGTTGCGGCTGATGGTCTTTTGGCTCGATCCCTTTTTAAGCGGCATTTCGTCCTCCTCGTGATGCCTGTAATTGCAGCTTGGCCTGGTCAATCTGCATCGATTGCTGCATCTTCTGCGTCTCCAATTGCAGCTTGGCTTGATCCAATTGCATCTTGGCCTGGTCCGCAGCAGCGCGCTGATCCAATTCTTGCTTCTTAAGCGCGACCAACGGGTCTTCGCCACCTGCGCCCTCGCCCGAGAGCTGCGACGCCATGTTTTTCATCTCCTGCATGTACATCGCACACTTGATCGCGACCATGCCTTCCTTCTGGATGGGCGAAACCATCCGATCCGGATCCGTGCCGTACATCTTGAACAGATCCACCTCAACATCTTCCTCGGCCTTCAAACGAACGTGCTCAAGGATGTGCTGCTGAAGCTCCATTGCGGCCATCGGGTTGGACTGAACGGACGGCGACATGCCCATCATCAAGTGCGCCACCATGTGCGCGTCATGCTGCTGACCGGCGAATGCCTTGAGCTTCATCCCGTTCAATACAGAAGCGTTCTCGGTCATCGGATCACGGGGCATCTGGTTGTTTTGCGGCAAAAGCACGCCGTCAATGTCCCGGATGTTGAGCGCGGCATACACACGGTAGTACGCCTCGTACATGTTGTGCATGTTTGGCGCTGATTGCGCCATCTGCAACTGCATCTGCGCGAGTTGGATGCGCTGCGCGCTGCTGAAGATGTTCGGATCAGCCACCGGCTGCACCGAAACCATGTTGTCAAAGTCAGCACGCTTGATCTTGCGGCTCGCGCCCGGCACGTCGTACGGATATTCATCCGGCATGTACTGGCCAAAGCCCTCAAAGAGCAGTCGGAACTCCAACGACTGCGCGTAGTGCAGTCGCTTGTGGATCGCGGACATGACCATCGAGCCACGCTCGAGCAACGCCAGCGTCGTACCAACTTGTGCGTACTGATTGCCGTCGCCGACCTGCATATCAGCAGTGCTCGAGAGACGCTTACCCGCGTCAACCAGGAATCCAAGCAGTGCAAACAGCACTTGGCTCGGTTCTTTGTACGGAAGCGGCATCAAAGACGAAGAAAGCTCCGCGCCACCAGCGTCAATATCCCGCCACTCGCCCGGTTGGATCGGATCCGAGTCATCCGCAATGCGCGCGCCCTTGGCTTTGAAGCCCGCAGGTAGATTTGCCAGCGTTCCGGCGTCAATTAATTGACGAAGCGCGCTGGTTGCCGCCTTGGAAAGGCCGCCGATGAGGTGCACAAAGCCCAAACCATACGCGCCAGGCCCTTCGACCAGTACGTAATGCACAAAATAGTTGCGACGACGCTTCTTTTCGTCTTCTTCACGCCAGTTTCGGCGGATTCCAATGACTTTTAACGTGTCTTCGGCCAGTGTTACAACGTACGGGAGCTTAATTCCCGTCGGATTGCCGGATTCATCCACGTCTTCAAAGCCCGGCAGGTCCAAATCGACCAGCATTTCGAGCAAAAAGACCTCGCCAGCCTGGTCCGTCGGCTGCACACCGACCGCTTTGTCGATCGCAGCCTGGATTTGGCTCGGATCCGCGGGCGTCGGCTCAAGATCTACCTGCACATCCAGGTATTCCCCGCTCAAAACACGCTTGCGGAACTCGTTCGAGTCCATCGCAATGCGGTGCGTCAGCCGCGAACACTGCGAAACGACGCTCGAACCGTTGTACGGGATGTAAACATCGTCGGCCAAGCACAGTTTTGACACCATGCGACCGAGCTGCATGTCGTAATAGACCTTCTTGAAGGTCGAACCACCGTATCCGGTGTAGTACAGAAGCTGATCGAACTCCGGTGTGTACTCTTCCATCACCGAAGTGATCTGATAATTCATGAAGTCCTGCACGCGCGAGGCCTGCTGGAACTTATCCACCGTCTCCTTGCCCAATACTTGCGTGCGGACAGGGCCGCCAGCGGGCATCAATTCCTTAAATGCCTGCGACTGGAACTGGATAATCGCCTCTTGCAGCATCGGATGCGTGGCACCCGCCGCGCCACGGAAGGGCTTTGTGCGCTCTTCCATACGCAGGCCAAGCAGATCCAAGCCCTTGGCGTACATCTGCTCCCAATCCGATCGCGAACCCTTGTCCGCCTCGAACATGGCAGACACGTCCAAAGCGATCCGAGACATCGCATCGGGGTCCACGACCTCCGCTAGGTTCGCATAGAAGTCAACTTCCTTCGCTTCCTGCTCCCCGATCTCAACAATCGCGCCGCCCTCATCGTCGATCACGACCTCAATATCAGGCATCGGCGCCGCTTCATCGGCAATGACCAGAATGCCGGCATCCGGGGCTTGGTTAATAGCTTTGTCAATTGGCATGTTGAGATCCTAATACGTTTCGTGATGAAAGGCTACTCGCCTCGCTCTCGCCGACGTTCGGCACGGCGCAGCTCGCGCAACTGTTGTCGTGCGGCTTTTGCTTCAGGTGGCTCCGCGGCTTTGCGCACGGCTACACGCTCCTTGACCATGGCACTGTGACGGGCATTCAGCTCGTCCAGGCCTACAAATCGTAGTCCTTCGTTTCGCATGTCTTCGACTACTTGCCGAGCAACATGGTCTGCCATTTTACTCTTAACCCATTTGTCGGAGATCTGGCTGCTGTTGAGATCCACCAGCTTCGCGTTTTCCAGATCCTGGACCATGTCCCAGTTCTGGCTCTTAACAAAGTCCTGCACGAAGGGGATGTATTCGTCCTTCGGCCTAAGGTTTGCCTTGCCCTTAATCTGAAGAATCCTTCCAAGCGGAGTCGGGAGCGGGTCTCCGTTTTCATCAAGCCAGCCCTGCTCGTCGAGCATCCGCATCTTTTCGTTTTCATCAAGATCCGGAAACCGCTCATCGATCTGTCGCTTAGATTCGATAAACGAACCGTACGGTTCGACTTCAATTGTTACGTGAGGCGCGCCGGTCTTTTTGTCACGGAGCGAGTAGATTGCGGATCGACCAGACAGGACGCTGTCGCAGTAACCACCGACACAGTGGCCCATCATGTCACCCTCGTACCGGAGAGCATCTTCAAGGGCCTCTCTTCCTTCTGGCGTATCTACCTTGAGTTGATACCATCCGTACTTTTGGTCCGGGTAATCTTTGAACGGCACTGTAGCGGCGTTGTTCGCCAGCGCGAAGTTTGCCTCTGCCTTTTGCTTCTCACGCCACTTGTTGATCTTGCTGACATGACGCACGGCATCAGGCACGGACATGCGGCCGAGCTGCTCGTTAGTTAGACGGAGTTGTTGCGGTAGGCCCGACTCTGGGTCAATGGAATTCAACAACTCATCCCGAAGGTGGTCAAAGCCAAGATCGCTACCGATATCTTCCGAAGGAAAATAGATTTTTCTGGTTGGATCGTTTTGAGCAACTTGCGTAATCCATGGATTCTCGCGCCTAAAATCCTCGGCCCAGTTTGCTCCGGCTGTTTCTTCTTGCATCAGTTCCTTTGCGTTGTTGAACCACAGGCTGTTATCTGAAGCGCCCTCCCAGGCCTTAGCTGTGTCTGACTTTGCAAGAAGACGTGGGAAAGATTGCGCTCCGTATGTACCTATGACATTTCCCGCGCCATCTATGATCGGATGGCCATACATGTCCGGATCAAAGTTAAGCTGCGCGGGATCGACGTGAAGGATTCCCTCTTCCGCCAACTTGCGGATCGGATCCTCCGGCGTCGCCATCTCATTGCGGATGTACTTAGATAGCTTAGTATCAAGCCAACTATTGATCGCTTTCTCTTTTGACGGGCCGTCCGTGTTCGGCTCCCAGGTTTTTATGTATTGGACACCCCAAAGCTTGTTGGGGAAGTCCCCGCCCTTGGGCTTAACGACCTGCGATACAGGCGGGCCCTTGCGTACGCTCGGGCCGGGGATCGGGGTCAGTACGTCGGCAATAAATTCCGTCGTGCTCGCCGGGCTCTTCGTCGCCTCAACGCCCACATCCACAAATGCCGACGCCAGATTACGCGCCGTGGTCAGTGGGTCTTGAGCCGCCTGCGATACAGCACGGTTAACCGACTCATACGTCTCCATGCTCCGCGCAGGCGCCGTGCCACGCAGCTCCTCGGGCGATCGCTCACGGACCGATTGCATCAGACCGCCGACATAGTCCCGCGCGCCACCGAGCAATTGCTTCGTGCCCTCGAACGCGTTCGTAATACCGCGGCCCGCGGCGTAGCTCAACGTCTCCGGGTCATACGACTCAAGATCACGCCAGCCAGGTTGTCGAACCGGTGCGCCGCTTGGAAAGCTCGTCGGCACCGAACGCAACAAATCCGCGCTCGTCTCGCCCGTGCGAGGGCTGCCCTTTGCACGGCGCTTCGGACGTACCTTCAGCCCAGCGAGCGCATCCTTCACTTCTGCTTGCCCTTCTTTGCTTCAGCAGGAAGGCGGATCTCCACCGGACGATTCACGCCCTTCTTGTTTGCGTATTTGATCAGCGGATTAAACCGCTCGCCGACATCGCCCGTGTAGTCGTAGGTGTCACGCACAACCAACGACCCATCAGGCAGTCTTTCAAAAGTAAACTGCCCCAACGTATTACGCAGGTTGCCAGACTCAAACGCGTTGTAGTCCGAGTCGCGCATGGAAATGGGCATGCTGCCCATCGGATCCACTTGCTCCATGAGCATGCGCTGATGCGGATAGTCAACGACCCCACGCAAGGGCTTGCCCGTCTTCTCGCTCAGTACAGGATTCTTTTCGGCAATCGCGATCAGCTTGCGAAGCTTATCGAGCTCCCTAGCCGACATGCTCTTCTCCGTGATCGGAGCAGTGGCCTTGGCAGGATCGCTTACCGATTCCATGTAAATGCGACGCTGCAACGGCGTGCTGTCGTCTACCTCGCCCCCCTCGTTAAACCGCTTCGCCATCAAATCTCCCGCGCGACCAAGCCCAGCCCGCGTGAGTGTCGGCATGCCCAGCGTGTCCCGCAGTAGCTCCATCTTCTGACGGAACTCCTCGGTCTGACGCTTGGTCCGTGGTCCTTGAGTCTTGGTTACCTCTTCAAGCTCCATGGCCATGCCCTTAGCCGTGCCGCGATCGGTCTGCGCGCGGATCGGTGTGCTCGAAGTGCGACGAATGCTCTGTGCGTTTGGCGACATACGCACTTCCGTCTGCGACTGCGGCGCTTCGTTAGACAACTGCTCGAGCATCGCACGGGCAGAGTCAAGATCCTTGTACCCCTCCGCTTCGTTTTGCTCTTGCAAAAGCTGCATCAGCTCCGCTTCGCTTGCAGGGCCGCCCTTCTTTCGTCCAGGAGGCTTCACGGCTCCAGGCGACAAGATCACGTTGCCAAAGCGGTCCGTGTAGTACCCGAGATTCTGCGCACCGCCCAAAACAGTCGGGCTCAGGTTCGGATTTTGTCCGATCGCCTGCAACGGGATATTGCTCGTCTGCAAACTCTGCGGCATCTGGCCGACAGGAATGGTGCCCGGGGTCAGGCCGCCCGTATTCGGATTGAAGAACGGCGTACCAGTGCCCGCGCCAGGCATGGTCGGCAAAGGAGCCGCCTGGTATCCCGGGATCGGACCCGGAGTCGGAATGTAGCCACCACCCGGCGGCGTGCCACCAAGCCCTGGAGTCGGTACGCCAACCGAAGGCGGTATGCCTCCGGTTACCGGCGGCATCGGAGCCGGCTTGCCACCCCCCGTCGGAGGAATCGGAGTGACAGGCGTGCTGCCGCCCGGCTTGCGCGTTCCCGGCGAACCACGGCCACCGCCCTTCTCACGAAGGCGCGCGATCAACCGGCCAACGTCACTGTTTGGGTCTACACCGCTAAAGTCAAAGAGACCACGGCTCGGGGGCTGCTGCGGTTCGGTCGGCTCTGGCGAAGGGGCAAAGAAAATGGGGTTATCAAACTCACCAATGGGCGAGGGCTTGCCGCCACCGGTCTGCGGCTCTTCGTCCCGATCGTCAATGCCGTTCAGGTTCTTATCAATGAAATCCGCAGTGCGAACCGGAGTGCCCGGAATGGTCGTTACGATTTCATTAGGCGGGGCAGGCTTGCCGCCGCCCGTCGGAGGAAGAGGTTCCGTGGGCAACGGGCTGTCGATCAAGCCCGGCGGGATCACGGCCGGCGGCCCCGATACAGGCGGCTGCGTTGTCGGAGGGGGCTGTGACGGAGGCGGTTGCTGGGCTGCCTTGCGGCGCTCCTCTTCTTCCGCCTGACGACGCGCAGCTTCTTCCGCTACTCGACGGGCTTCCTCAGCCGCTCGACGAGCCTGTGCATCCTGCTCCGCAATTCGACGAGCTTGCTCTTCAGCCGCTCGACGAGCCTCTTCTTCAGCGGCTCTACGGGCGGCGTCTTCTGCTTGACGACGGGCTTCCGCTTCCGCGGCTTGGCGAGCTGCTTCTTCAGCAGCGCGACGGGCTGCCTCTTCTTCTGCTGCACGGCGTGCTTCCTCCTCTTGCGCTGCTCGGCGAGCAGCTTCTTCAGCAGCCAGTCGAGCAGCTTCTTGGTCATATGTTGCGCCAGGCGTCGTAAGACCCGGACGATCGCCAGGCAACTTGCCCGCGCCACCAGGGGGTGTAAACAGATCCTCACGCTCACGCATGCGCTGGGCCGCGGCCATCGTATCTTTCTGCGCCTGGCTTACCGTCGTCGGATCGACGTTCGACACCGAACCTAAGTCAAAGTTCGGATCAAAGAACTGCGCGTTCACCTGGCCCGTGGGCGTCGTCAAACTGCCCGGCTTCAACGCATCTACCGCCTGCTGCAAATTCTGCGGCAGCGGGTTGTTCTGCAACGCCTTAGCGATCGCGTCCAAATCCGCCTGCGACAACTGCGCCAGATCCGCAGCCGCGGTGCCTGTGGCAGGCGGGGGCGGCGGAGCCGGCGGTGCGGCCGGTGCGACAGTCGTTGGTGCCTTGCCAGTCGGCATGGTCGGAGCCGTGCCCGTCGCCGTCGTCGGCGCACCGATCTGCGTCAGATTGTTCAGATCCGCTGCGGCAGAGTTAACAGGCGGGGGCGGCGGAGCCGCCGGAGCCGGAGGCGGGGCAGGCGGAGGTGGAGGCGGGGGAGCAGGCGGTGCAACAGGTTGACGCGGACGCTCCGCCTCCCTAACAGCCTTCAAATCCTCCGCAGCCGAAGTCGCTTGGGCCGTGGACCGTGTGGGGCTAACCGGGGTCGTGACAGGAGGGGTCGGCACAAACTGCTGCCGAATCGGCTCGTCCTCGCCGGTGGGGGAAA
>Ga0208147_1000408_pt1 | contig 15190 bp, 21 predicted proteins | sample DEB3_08_DNA_FD_184520 | JGI IMG/M metagenome (GOLD analysis project Ga0208147, IMG submission 184520) | Aqueous microbial communities from the Delaware River and Bay under freshwater to marine salinity gradient to study organic matter... | ecosystem: Environmental > Aquatic > Marine > Coastal ... | reverse complement strand
AAGAATATGCGCCATACCAATGCTACGCATAGCAGAGCATGTTCCGCCAGTGACAAACACAGTAGTCGGGTCAATCTTTGGCTTGCCTTCTAAAGATAGTTTGCCTTCGTCAAAGGATTTCTTTAGTGACTGGGAGTATGCATGCCAACCAACTACATTGTCTGTCTTGGATAGGATGTGCTTGGTTACGTCTGCATTTGTCATTGAGGCAATAAAGAAAATGGTATCGTTGCCCACATCTTTAAACAAATCCTTACGGACCTTGCCATGTGTACTAACGCCATCTAGTGGGCGAGGATCAAGGATTACACAAGCGTAGGGCTTGATCTTGTTTTTAATAAGAATGGGATAGCTATGCTTAACACAGAACACATAGGCTTTGTCACCATACTTCTTTATAGTCTTTCGTAGTTCTGGAATGTTAAGAGATGGTCCAGCCGAAACAACAATAGCATGTAGATCATTCATGGGCATCTTCTTAACAAAGTCCCAAGTTTTAATTAGGCCCATGTTCTCATACACGTTGTCAAGAATAACTTCTTTCTCAACAGAATCCCGTGGCTTAACGACAATTGGCATGCGGGTTAGTTCGCTGGGAAGATTGGCAACGTCATCGCTCATTAGAACGACGGCAAGATGGGTATGTCCACCACCCTTTACCCTGTCGGTTGAATGCAGCACCATACCACGCTTGCCTTCAATTGATTTGACAAGGCGGTTTGTTCCTAGATATTCCTCGTCAAGGATATTGCCATTCTCGTCTTCAGAAAAGAAATCATCGAACACGACAACAGGCGCATGCTTTAGATGCTCAAAGTCGCTACGTACTGTAGCTTCGCTATGACCACCGTCAATGTAAGCAAAGTCCACATTAACAATGTCATCTTTAGCTAGGGCCAGCGTTTCTTTAGAGTCGCCCTTGTAGAGCTTGAATGTAAATGTCTTGCCTTGCTCCTTCATGTGTTCTTGAAAGGAAGCAAGGCGTTGGTTAATTGCCTCTAGCGTATTGTGTCGCTTGCTGTTTAGTTCAATCTTATCTAGCTCTTCGTTAGCTTCCTCAAACAAATCAAAGCCAACGTAAGATACTTCATTGCTCTTCTCAAAGGCTGTGGTTGCCATCTGAATAGCACGTCCGCCATTCCATGTGCCAACCTCAACAATGTTCTTTGACTTGTAATGGCGGATCAGTGTGTTTAGCTGCTCATATCGTGGAAGCTTAACATCTGGTGCAACATCATTGCCAATATTCTTTTTTAGGTTTCCTTTGTAGTGCACCATAAAGTCTGCTAGAGGAGACTGAGCAAAGGCTGACAGCCCACTGACATTAGGCGTTAGGTTCTGTGCCTTCATACCGTGAGCTAGATAAATCTTTAGCAACCGTTCAAAGATAAAACCATCGTGCCATTCACGATAAGCAAGGACTTCGCTGATATCATATGCGCCGCGAAGATCACCAAGCATAAAGGCAGGCGTCTCGTAGTCTAGGTTAAAGCCCATAAAGGATGTTTCGCTATAGTCCACATCCTTGCGGCCAAGGTATACAAGTTCTGCCTGTGCAGGAAGGATGTGTGCAAATGAATCAGGCTTTAGCAAACGCTTTGTGACGGTATCAGCGTCAAGCCAGATAAGCCAACCCGGTTGGGTATCCTCCTCAAGCATTGAGAATGCCTGTGTCGTCAGTGCATATACCTTGTGGCACCACTTGACAGCATCAAGACGCCAGTTGTATGGGACACGACCACCCTCTGTTCCATCGTGGCCTTTCATCCGCTCACGATAGGCTAACATATCCGGGATATCATTTAGGTTTTTGTATTCAATGTTCTTTGCCTGCGGAAATGTAGCTACAGTTTCTGCATCAAAGTCGTGGTAGTAGGCCACAAGCTTTAGACTTGGATGCCAGTTTTCTTTTACAGACTCAAGCATTGCGTTGGCGTACTGCTCATATCCGCTTGGGCTAAACGACGTGACAAAAGTTAGTTGGCTGCTTAACATTATTATTTTTCTCCTATTGTGCCGTCTAGTGCTTCAATGATTAATACTTCCTGCCTAAGTTCTTTCCATTCTTCTGCCATCTCAAAATCAGACTGCCTCGCCGGAGTCCAGTTTGCAAAGGCGGGGCCGCCAGTAGTGAGGTGTACATTGTATGGGTCTGGTTCGGTTGAGTGTCCGTCCAGCCAGTTCCATCGTGGTGACAGGCTTCCAATCTCATTATCGTATAACCAGCCAAACCCGTGTAGCCAGCTACCACTCTTAGTGTTTACATCATCGACAGTCAAGCGAAGATGTGCTTCGTGTGAGCAGTTCCACAAAACAAAACTTGACCAGTTCTTTCGTGGATATAGTTCTTGTGCTTGGTTGTCCATCTTAGTATTGGACGCTGGTTCGTATACGTGCTTGACAACCTGAACAGCGTAGTCCTCTCTTTTACGATATTCTCCGAATAAATTGCGGATATCTGTGCGGAGAAACATATCGCAATCCATATACAATGCCATCCCACTGTATTGGTTTAGAAACGGCACGAGGAAACGGGTAAAGCTAAACTCAGAAGAGAATGGTTTCTTATCAAAGTAGTCAACGATCCTTCCATCAAGTTCTTTGCCAGCCCTACGATAAAGTCCTGCTCGTCTAAGGTCAGGCTGGGAAAGCGGGATAATATTATACTCCCCCCTTGTGTGCTTTAAGATTGAGTGGCGAAGAACCTTGTAGGAAATATCTTCTTTTGGATCGTAGCCAATATAGATGGTTGGCATCTTATCATTATGGAAGGGATTCATTGGCTTCTCTTGTCTGTGGGTAAGGTGAGGTGTCGCCGTCCAACGACACTAGGGAAAGACGCTGAACGGCGACATATTGTTAATCAATAGTAATCTTTAGTTCTTTGTCCTGTTCCGGCACAAGCTTTTCAATGGTAATTGTAAGCATACCGTTTTCCATCTTGGCAGACTTTACTTCTGTATTGTCTGACAAGGCAAAGGACCGACAGAACTTACGGGTTGCGATTCCGCGATACGCAATATTCTTTTCTGCCTCTACCTTTGGCGTAACGCCAGAGATGGAAAGGACGTTCTTCTTCAGACCAATTTCAATGTCTTCCTTTTTAAATCCGGCTAGGGCAATTTCAATCTGGTACTTATTGTCGTCTTTAATAATGTTGTAGGGTGGGTAAGAAGTAGACGACATCCAATGATCGTGTGCCTGTGATAGCCGCTGAAGCTGGTCGTCAAAACCAAAACCAAACTGATCCATCTTGTCCAGTACCGACTGAAAGGCTGGATTAAGAGTTACTAGTGCATTCATTACATTCTCCTTTTAAAGCAAGATTGTATTATATATCAGCCAGATTGCGCTGATATGGTCATTATATGGGTATTTGTTTAGAGATGTCAACAAAAAAATGGCGAACCCCGCAGGACTTGAACCCGCAACCTACAGCTTAGAAGGCTGTTGCTCTATCCAGTTGAGCTAGGGGTCCGCTATTTGTTTATTGTCAGAAGCCGGGACGGTTATTCTTTAGCCAGTGTTCATAACTCTTTTGAGAGGATGACATGATTGACTGAATAATCCGCTGCCCAATAGTCTTAGCGGCACTTCTAATCGTTAGCTTTGTTAGCAGATATAGGTCTAATGCTAGTTCCATTTTCGCTACTCCTTTTATCAAGCGAGTCAATGTATGCTTGCCTGATTTCGTAAACCGTCCTGCCGCAGCCAAGACAGTATTCTTTATTCCAATCAAGCTTGCAGAGTTTACAACATGAAGTCATTAGAATCCTCCCTCAATTTGTTGACGAGCAGTATTAAATAACTCCATGTCGTCAGGTGCAAAGAATCTAAATGTTATTCCTTTGTACTTGTCTGGGAAATACCCAATGCTCCAAGCTGATTGGCAGGAATTACGGCAGATTCTTTCCAAGTTCTTTATCACAGGATGTTCCCTGTCTGTGTAAGGTGTCTCCATAATTGTTCCGTGATTTGTTCCCATAAGATAGGAAGGCTCACGGGTTAAGTTGTGTCCATGATACCACACTTCTACCATCCCGGCGCAGAGTAGTTTTGATTTTTTTTATATACACTAAAACCATCTAGTCCGTATGCTGGGCAAATCATAATCTTCTCCGGCAACCCCATACTATCCTTCTCACCTGCTTCACCACAGATAAAGAACACACCAGTCTTTTCAGCCATTGCATGTTTCAGAATAGTCTCATACTTATCTACCTTCTTACGAAGAAGTAATACTTCTTCATAATAATCTTCAGTCATCGCTCATACTCGCTCATCTCTGCGAATGTTGTTTTGTCGTAGATAACAATTTCACTATCAGTTTCTATCCAGAGTTTAGCACCGCATTTACGTGGTTTATCTGGTGAGTAGATCATTGAACTTGGCCCTAGAATATCTACTCGTGATCCATACCAAGTTTTGCCACCTTCTTCAATACGACATACCGGCAGTGTTCTACCGTATTTTTCATTAGCCTGCTTGAGATTTTTGTTGATATGTATAATGGTTTTCATCCTCACCTCCTAGCCTGATAATGCCAGCCCATTTCCCGCCTCATACTCCACAGCTTCCGCCGTGTCCAGTGATTGAGCAGATGTCATGCGTCTCAACGCCTTCTTCAAACTCTTCGCCTAGCTTTTCTACAGCCTCTTTATAAGGCACACTGCTAAGAGGTTGTCCCCCTCTACATCCGTCAGGGTACACGGTGAAACCTCGCAGCCTATGAGCATAGCTGGCAAGAGTAGAGCAGAAGTCTTCAACCGTATCTTCGTTATTAAGCTTTGTACCCCAAGAAGGAAGATTGATAGTGGAAGAGATGGACATATCAACATAGTCCTGCACATCTGCTTGGAAGGCCATGCGCCTCTTGTAGTCTTCAGCAAGATCAAGTGCTGACTCAATGTTCTCAGGATTAACGCCATAGATATCAATGATTTCCTGTGCGGCAGAGTCAACTACATACTGGTAGTGCCATCGTGACTGTCCCTTTAGATAACGCCGCTTGTAAGCAACAGCAAAGATAGGCTCAACACCAGTGCTAGTGCCAGCAAGAATCCCGATACTCCCTGTCGGAGCGATAGCTCTGTTAGCCACAGGACGGGAAACAGAAAGACCATCAGCGAAACTACGGCTAGTATTGTCAGAAACGCCTTTATAGACTCCAAGCCATTTGTGAAGCTCTGGGGTAACCTCATAACGATATCCTTTCTTGATTAGCCATTCGTGCATGCCCATCAAACCAAGGCCAAGGCGGCGGTTCTTGGCACGTGTCTCGTATACTTTGTCATATGGTAGCTTGGCACGAAGGGTGCCGCACAGGAGAAACTTGGTAGCCAGTTCTACTACATCAGTAAATTCGCTAAGGCTATCAATACGGCCCATATTAATAGAGCCAAGATTACAGACATCGGAGTCATCTTCTGATGTTACCTCTGTGCATGCGTTGCGAAGTGTTTCATTTTCTTTGTCAAAGAAGTTGAAAGAGAACCCCGGCTCTGCGGTTGACAGTGCCTGTAGTACGTTCTTCTTGAATACGTCACCAACTTCTCCGGTACGCCAGTAGTTTAGTAGCCATTCAGTGTCATAGTTAACAGAGATGTTTGTCATGTCCAGCGGGGCAATGAAGTTGAAGTCCTGCTCTTTGACCTGCCCAATTGTGTAGCCTGTGCTACCAACTGGCATGTCGTACCAGTTCTTTGCAACAAGAAACTTGCTTACGTCTGGATGCTTCCAGTTGATGCTGGCGTAGATGGCTGACCTACGGCTACCACCCTGCATGACGCGACGGCCAATCTCGTTAATCATCTGCATCTTTGGAATGGGGCCGGAGGATAACCCACCAGTGCCGTTAAGGACACGCCCTTCCTCACGGTACACAGAGTAGTCAACGCCAATGCCACCGCCAGTCATAAGGCAAGACTCTGCCTTCCATGACAAATCAGCCCAATCTTCACGTGTATCCTCCTCTGCACGAAGAAGGTAGCAGTTATTAAAGAACTTATTGGGACGGCCAGCATAGTAAAGATACCGACCACCGGGAATAAACTTTAGGTCAGTAATCATGTGTGTCAGAGTAGCCTTCTCTTCCTTGGTCATGTTGTGCTGGCAAACATCCTCTACCAGCACGGCAGCAAGGGAAGCCCAAGTCTCACACCCCGGATGGGCGTACTTATGCTTGAAGATATCTTCGCTGAATTTAGAGCGAAACATAGGGTTTTCGTTAGAACGAAAGTGAGGCATGGGCTACTCCTGATCTGGGGTTAGGGAATCATGGACATGAAGCATGATAATAGCATAGTGGATGATCTTCAGCAAGTCCTTCCTGTTACGCCCGTCTTTCTTTCCATACCTTTTCCAGTATTTCAATATGTTACCCATACAGAAGCCGTCGCCATAGCCAGCGTCTAGGATGGTGTCGGTGGCCTGATACTTACTTGACGCATAGTGTTGGGTGTAGGTTGCGTCGATGTACTCCTGTATCTCGTCTAGATACAGACCCTCGTCAAACTTGTATTGCATGTGTTTCCCTAGTCTTTGGATAAGATTGAGTTGATCTTCTTGCGAGTGTACTCTATTTCCTTAGATCGTAATACCTTGTAAGCAAATGTTCTGGCGTACTCAGGATCAATGCCAGCCATGTCGCATACAATGGTAAAGTCTTCTGCGGTTACACCCACACTGGCAAAGAACCATGCTTGTGCACGATCACGATCTATCTTGGCACGTTCTGATTCGTTTGCCGTCTCAGGCTTGGATGCGTCTAGCAACGCTTGAAGGATGACAGTAAGGAACAGAACCTTTTCAGGTGAACCTATCTCCTCCATATATGTTTCTATTTCTACAAAGATATCTGTCTTCATTCCAGCCACTCTTTGGGAATGCCGTCAGATAGTTTGCAGTAAAGGAAGCCGTGCTGCTCACACCAGTCAGCATATGTCTTTCCGTTCTTTGACTTGGACATTAGCTTTGTATTTGGATTGTCGAACACAAACCTGACATCAAGTGTAGGCATCGCCTCTTTGATAGCTAAGTGCTTGGTACGATCCTGTGGTCGGAACCACCCCTTGACTTCAATGAACACACCGTTAGGCAGCATGAAGTCAGGGGTGTATGTCCTCACCTTCATAACAGGATACTTAACACGCTCTGTCTCATATAGAATCGGTACGCCAAGAACAAGAAGATGCTCTGCGACTGTCGCCTCAGATGTCGATCTAAATCTTTTATTCTTTAGACCGTTCTTTCTTGATTTTTTTCTTGGCTTTGATTGCATAATTACAGAACAGCGTCAGAAAGTTCTGGTACGTCAGGCTCCTTCGACACTCTAGTAAGGTATCTCTCACCATTTGAATAGGAGAAAACTCGTAGACCCTTACCGTCATTAGCGTCTGCCCAACAATGCGTTTTAAAAGAGCAATATACACAGCCAGTGTCAAGCCTGCGATTGCCAGACTTGCCATCAGGAACATCAGGATAGCAACGAATGGGAGGCTGGCTGCTTCCAGCCATTGACTTAACGGAGTCGATCCTTTCTTTTGCATCTATCATCTCCAGTGAGTGGACTCGTAGGTATGCAAGTTCACCGCTCTGCTTCTCAATGGCAAGGAACCCTGCCTCGTCAGCACCTTCCGCCGTTGCGTAAGAAGATATCTGTGCAATGTAGCCGAACGGATCATCACTTGCTAGGTGTCCGTACTTAAATTTTCTGAAGCCAAATGAGGATGCACTTTTGAAATCAACCAGCACCCCATCAATCTTGGCGTCGATGTGTCCGACGATGCCGTTGACTTCAACCCGCTTCTGCTCATCAGTCACGCTGTGACCAGCAGTCTTTGTCAGCAGGATAAGCATACTCTCAAGGATATCTCCAAACAGAAACTTAATCCTGTTCTGGGGAGAAAGTGTCTCTTGCGGTGCACCGTTGACTTCGTACCAAATCTTCCTGTCGGGGTGTCCCACAAGAGACATGCGTAAGTTTTCCCGCCTGTCTCTCTTTTCTTCAATGCTTCTTTTTATGGATTGACATACGGATTCCGCGAAGGCTTTCATGTCTTCGTCAGATACCGTAAGTTCGTTTTCGTCCGTGAACAGTGCGTAGATATCATCTACTACGGTGTCGATTGTTTTTGAGTTAGACATAATTACCTTTCTTTTTGTTATGCCGTCTGGTCCCGCCCACCCCAGACAACCAATGCTGTCTCAATTTCTGCTCAGACAGCCCCGTGTGTGCTGATACTACGGATTAAAAGGGAACGTCATCCGTAATGTCTGTGCCGTGCCTGTATCCGCCTTCGATAACAGGAAGGTCGTCGCCTCCCTTGCCGCCGCTGTACTCAACAAGATCAACAACCTGCACTGTCTGAAGGTCTGCACTGATGCCAGCACGTCCCTGATAAGTCCAGTCATACGTGCGGTACTTCACGTTAACTACGCTGCCGTTGCCGATAAGAACATTCGGCATTGGCTTCTTCATGGAGTCAACGACAGCAGGTGCGTCGTTCTTCTCCCCATTCTTCTTCATTACCTTACGCTTGATGGTAATGAAGTCGCCACGGTCATCGCCCTTGTTCTTGGTGCGAAGACCATCTTCCTCGACCCGCTTCTTGTTGTCTGGGTCCAGCGATACGTCAATCGTCCATACACCATCAGCATCATAGGTGGTGTTAGGAGCCTGAACGGAAGCCCAGAAAGCACGGCCAGTAATTACAGTCATATTAGTTTCCTTTCGCATGTGCCACTCAACGGTGGCTGTTGATAATTCGTACATACTAGATCAGTTGAGGTAGGCTGTCAACATCTTTTTTAACCTACCTAAGAGTATCACTGTATTCTCTCACTAACGTGGAGAATACTGATACTCTAAAAGTCGAAGCTAAGTTGTGCGGCTTCCTGCCCATCCCATAGCGTTTGATCACGCAGTGATATCATAATCTTTTCATATTCATCTGGCGAACAGAAGTACTCAAGGACGCACAATACCGAATCATGCAAAGCATTGTCGTCATCGTAGGGGAACCTGTGTAGTGAGTCAAGGGTTTCAAGCAGTCCCCTCTTAACGATGTCGTCAACAGCTTCATAGGTAAGTTCTAGTTCTATCTTAGGCATGAGGAAGTTCCTTGTTTAGTTCTGCTTGTGGAACCCACCAAGAGTCCTTCTTCCAGAACTTATCTTGCATGACTTCCTCGCCAGCAATCCAGCCCACAAATGTAAAGTCAAGACTTCTTTTGTCGTATGTTACAAGAACATATCTGTGTGACTTTATGTATTCAGTCGGGTCTGCTCGGTGGCGACGAGGTCTGACAATAAGGTGGGCGGTTTTATATTGTGAACACTTTACCTCAATGTCTTCACCAACATCCGCAATGTTATCGGGGCTATCTGCCTCTCCGCTCCACGGCACGTTGAGCAGGTCAGCGACAAACACCTCTGCCATCGCGCCGTAGATGTCATTCTGTATTTGCTCCTCAACATCCATTACCGCCACAAGCCTGTTGGTTACATTCCGTTGTCTGTTTACTCTGTAACGGCGTGTGCCTACCTCTTCTCCTCGCTGCTTTTGTGCGTCTGTTAGCTGAACCATCAGTGTGTTTCCGCCCAGTTGTTTCCGATCTTGTACTCACTGTCTAGAGGACAGCGAACCTTCAGTGTTTTTTCTGACATCTTCATAGCTTTCTTTGTCAACTCTCCAAATCTATCAGCTTGGTCACGCCTGACATCAAACTGATACTCGTCGTGAATGCTGGCAACTAAGTAAGCATCTATTCTTTCCTCCTTTATAAGCTGCATGATGTGGACCAGCCACTGCTTACATATAACAGCACCGGCCCCTTGAATCAAGAGATTAAGTGCTGCGTGTGCCGATCTAACCTTTAGCCTTCGTCCGTCTAGACCGGGGATGTAGCCACGTGCTGCTGCTAGTTCAACCCGTTGGCGTAGGCTCTTCAGTGCCGGTACGTTAGAAAGGAATTGGTCGATCAGACGTTGACCATCCCTCGCTGTGCCACCCACAACGCTGCCAATCTTGGCCGCACCTGCACCGTAGATAAATGCATAGATAAAAGTCTTTGCTTGGTCGCGAGTAGCTAGACCGGCTGCTTTCTGGTTGGCTGTGTGGATATCGCCATTGACAACTTCGTTGATAAACTTGTCATCCTTTAGGTAGTGAGCCAAACCACGAAGCTCTAGTGAACTAGCGTCACAACCAACAAGAACCCGATCAGATGACGATGCTGTCCAACATGCCCGGCATTCTTTTCCAAACTCAGAATAAACAGCAGGAACCTGTGCCATGTTAGGTGAGTGATGCGCCATTCGACCACTGATAGTCTTTAGCGTAAGAACTCTTCCATGTACCTTTCCATCATCTGCGTAGTGGTCGATCCACTGCTTGATCTGCGAGACACGTTTCTGCAAGAGGAGATAACGTGCGATAAGCTTTGCTTCAGGGATGTCAACATCCTTGAGAACACCTTCGTCAACAATTGCATGTCCTTTCTCTGTGAATGTTTTAGGCTTCCATCCCCTGTGCTGTAGGTGCTTGACGATCTGCTGTCGGCTGGCGAGGTTAAACTCAGGGAAGTCGATGACAGAATGTGAACCACCGCACACCGTCCAGTCATCTCCAAGATGTTTAAGCCCTACCTTTGAGTAGCTACCGTCCTGCTTAACCTTTGGCTCTACCTCTCTGATAAATGTAGGTAGCGGGTAAAAAGCCTGCTTGACTTCCTGCTCAATCTGCCCAGCCATATCACTTAGTTTATTCATAAGAGAGATAGCTTTCTGTATGTCAAGAGTAAAGCCGTTCTTTTCCTGACGGTCAATGAGAAAGCGAATGGTATGCTCCATCCTTATGCTTTCGTCAGAGAAATCCTTCAGGTCTTTTTGTAATGTGGCGTAAACTCTTGCCGTTAGCTCTACGTCATTCTTGCAGTACTCAACCATCTGGTCTGTGCATCTTGACCAATCATTAAACTCTTGCTTTGGAAAGTTTAATACACGTCCCCACGCATCTAGTGAGTGTCCGTTGTCACGCATTGGGTTTGTTATCTGTGACAGTATAAGAGTATCTTCTATCTGATTGACGGAGATACGTGTTCCTGTTAGCCTATTCATTACAGGGGCATCAAAACTAATGCCGTTGTGCATGACAAACTTCTTGATGTTTTGTTTCGCAAAGGAAGGCCACTCATTGAAGCACTGACCCTCCCTGAAGACGTGGACACTACCTGTGTCCATGTTCTTCGCCACGATGCAGTGAATGGTGGACGGGGTAAGTGAGTCTGCTTCAATGTCCACCGCATATTTCATATCAGATTGTCTCCGTTTCTATGTCCATCTGTCCGTCTGGGCTGTCGCCCAAGTTCTCAACCTCATGCAGTCTACCAGTGTCGCGATTAAAAAACAAGTGACAAGCGATACCAGTTTCGCCTGCGTACCTATTCTTTAGAACACGGATCGTTGTGGTGTTGGCCGCATTGGGGTCTTCAGCTTGCTGGTCACGCTCTAGTGCAATGACTGCATCCGATAGCTGTGCAATAGCCTGTGACCCACGAAGGTGGGAAAGGCTGACTGCCTTGCCGTCTTCGTGACCACGATCTGATCCGGCGGCACGTCGCAGATGGCTGACAAGCACCAGTGCACAGCGTGTCTCTTCTACAAGAGAACGTAGCTTTGTCATTAGCTGGTCGATGTTGCGTCGTTCGTCCTCGCCTTCAAGCCCTGACACAAGGATAGACAGGTGGTCGAGGAACACCCACTTGCAATCAAGAATCTTGACCATGTAACGTACACGGTTGAGGATTTCTGTAGTGCCTAGCGAACCAAAGTGGTCGAAGGCGAAGAAGCGACGTGTCCCTACCGTTGCCTTCTCCCATTCACGTAGCTGGTCCTGTGGGAACTGCTCACGAACCTCACGAATGTACAGGCGTTGACTTGCCTCGACTGACATGAGGTGGAAGACTGTGCTGCGAGTGTTCTCTTCCAGAGAGATAACACCAATGTTGTCCTCCGTATTCTTGAGAACATGATGCATCAGTTCACGCATCACGCTTGACTTGCCGGTGCCGGTCCCTGCTGTCAGAGTAATTAGTTCTCCGGTGCGGATACCATACAGCAGATTGTTCAGACCCTCAAAGGGATACATGCAAGTAAGTGTATGCTCTTCGTTGTATAGGCTGTCGCCCATGTCCGCAAGATTGACAATGCCTGCCGGTGTGTACGGCTGTGCATTCCACCAGAGCCGAGTAAACTCTTCCCGCTTATTCTGCATCAGGTACTCATTGGCATCCTTCAGCACAAGGTTGACAACCTTACAGCGGTTGGGTTCAAACACTTCCGCTACAGCAGCAGCGGCGTCACGACCAGCCTTGTCGGAGTCGAAGCACAGGACCACAGTTTCAAATGAATTGAGGTACTCAAAGTTTGCCTTGACATCTTTGACTGCGCCTTGTGCACCAGTCTTGATGGAGACACAGGGCCATTTACTGCCGGTCAACTCAAAGGCTGACATGGCATCCAGTTCACCTTCGCAGATGGTGATGTACTTACCACCCGGAGCGAATAGCTGCTGACCAAACAGCCGTGCTTGCTGGATGTTGCCTTCAATAAACATGTCTTTTGTTTTGCACACGCGACTCTTGTATGCAATGACATTTCCATTGGCGTCGTGATAGGGATATGCGTGACGCTCAATGGTTCCGTTCTCCGACAGGGTACACTTGACCCCGTACTTCTGTGCTGTATCCCGTGCAATGCTACGATCAGCAATTGCTACGGTGTTGCCACGAAACCTTTCGCCATCAAAGAAGGTGTTCATCTGTCTGTTGGGTAGTGGGTGTATGGTCATGCCTTCGTCCTTATCCTTATGTTTGTGATATCCGCAAGAGAAGCAATGCCCGTGACCATCGTCATATGAAATGAAGGCATCGCTTGAGGTGCATGAAGGGCATGGTCCACGCCCTACTTCCTTGGTGTTGGGGTAGTCATCTGTCATGGCTGACATCATACATCCTTGGGTGGGTTAGTCAAGTGTATCATTATATACATTCACTTCGTGATGTATATTGATACACTAGGGTTTGGCTTGCTCGTACACGGTGTAGATGTTGATAACCTCATGGCCGTTCTTTAGTGCCATCGTGTCATCTCTCACGTATTCCCACTCACAACGCAGTGTGTTGGCAATACCTTCCATGCTTCTAAAAAATTCAAGTGCTTCTTCTTTGGTAGGACATCTATAATGTATTTTGCCATGCATATCACTCACTACGTACATCGTCTAATGCTCCTCTAATTTTTCCAACGCTTTCACGAATGATGTCCTCAGACAGCGGTTCTGGGTAGTAGATTTCCAGCGCATCTACATCAGTGATGGCCTCAAAGAAATGCTTTTCCGTAGGGCTGACTGTAGTGAACTGGTTGGCAAACAGTCTTGTCACGTCTGTCAGTTCATAGTTATTCTTTTGAACATGAATGTCAAGCCTTCCGGTTATGACATAAAACATATTCCACTTATGTTTATGGGAATGAAAGGAGCATTGGCCTCCGGCCTTTATAAAGATGCGGTGGACTTCAACAAAGGGTGTTTGCAGAAGGGGTTCGGTTTCTCCCCACACTTTACCGTACTTCATGCCAGCCACTCCGGGGCAACACGTCGTGTATATTTGAGGATAGGTGCTTTATAGATACGATAGTAATTGCGATAAGCAGTAACAGAATCCAATGCTTTAACATCATCTGGCATACACTGTGGGGGTTCTGACATGAATGCTTGTGGGGCATTCCAAGGTGAGGAACTTAGAGGGTCACGAAGCTTCTGGATGGTTGCGTGTACCTTGCCATATCTGTATGTATATTCTTCTCCAAGAGCAATGAACATATCGTACAGCCAGCGATAGCTGTTGTTGTTTGACCTTGCCCATACCGCAGAGGGATGGTTCTTGTGTGTTGTTTTATATAACCCATACTTGTCAGCGTACTCGTCACCATCAAGAAGCCTGTGTGCTGTGGATAGTAGCTGCCCAGTCTCTAGGATCATCTTTACTACATGCTTGTCGCAGTGCTGCTGTGCAGCCTTGATAGGATCACGATCCAGAAAGAAGATATTCATTAGTCTTCCTCTTCACCATCTAGGATTTCTTTTACGAAGGCACTGTCGTCGGCAAGCATTTCGTTTGCTTCTTCCTGCGCCAGCCTCTTGGCTTCCTTGCTGCTGTATCCTTCTTCAAGATACATTGTGTATAGTTCACGGAAGACAATCTTCCTATCTTTATCCCAAAGGTTTTTCATTTCATTCACTTTTAACTGACGTTAACTCTTTCAATAGAAGTTGTTTGCTGTTTGTCTTCGCTTCTTTTCGGGCCGCCGCAATCGCCTTGTCAATATACTTAACCTCGTCTTTGATGCCACACTTTGTACGTACAATGTACTCACGAGCAATAAGCTTTGCTGGGTCATCGAACTCTACGCCAATGACATGCATGATGCTTTGCATTGACCAGCCCCCTAGTAAGCTACGCTTACCTTCTGCCATCAACTCATCGACACGATGGCGGATGTCTGCAACGTTATACATGGTATGCTCCTACCAGTCAGGTTGTTTGGGTGGTTGATTGGTTAGCCCAAGAAAAGCCAAGTTAACTTCTTCCCAAAATTCCGCAACATCTTCCGGATCATTTGGGTCATAGCCCATCATTACCATTTCGATGCGGACAAGTCTATAGAAATCTACCTTGCCACGGATAAAAAGTTTTTCTACCTCAACATCGAAGGGAACAACGGTCACCCCCCTTGTCCTCGGTACTTCTTCCAGCTTCGACGCTTGTCTTTATTCTTCGGCCTTGAGTTATTTGATGCTCCGATTGAAGTTGCTTGGTGCTTTTTAAGAGCAATCTTTTCTTTTTCTTTTAGTGTCTTAGCCATTTTTGTTTAACCTTTTTGTAATAGAATACCAAGATGCTGGGAACTTCTGTTCAGCATGATGCCCAATCTGGATTGCAACCTCTTTTGTTTCGGCCTGTGCCGTTGAGTGAGTACGCAGATTGTAAACTCTAGCAAAGGCATACAGGCTACCAGTCCAGTACCACTCAGTGAACATTGCCTGTGGGAGGACAGCCCTTGCTTGCTCCGCACATACTCCAAGATTGATTAGGCTTTCATACGCAGCGATGGCATGACGAGATGCGTC
>Ga0208147_1000407_pt1 | contig 15196 bp, 26 predicted proteins | sample DEB3_08_DNA_FD_184520 | JGI IMG/M metagenome (GOLD analysis project Ga0208147, IMG submission 184520) | Aqueous microbial communities from the Delaware River and Bay under freshwater to marine salinity gradient to study organic matter... | ecosystem: Environmental > Aquatic > Marine > Coastal ... | reverse complement strand
GTGTTTTAGGCGTATCAAAAAACCTAGCCCCCTTGCGTAGATTACATTGAACGCAGAGAAGTTGAAGATTATTTAGTGAATCATCTCCTCCTAGTTTCCTAGGCACTACATGGTCTACATGAGAGCCTGGCATACCGCATTGCTGGCAAGTACCTGCATCTCTTCTAATTACTATCTCTCGCAGCTTGCGCCATTGAGTAGTAGAACCAGTAGATCTTAGTGCTGATTGCTTACTCATGAATACTGACCATGGCAGCTTAAGCATAGGTAGTAATACTGCTTAGTCCAACTGTCCTGGTATTTAGCCATAGATGCTACCTCTAATTCGACTCCACACTCTAGGCATCGCTTGTAGACATTAGCCATTAGTACCAGCCCTTCCTCTTGCTATGAGCCCATGCATTACAAGGCTTACCATCGTATCTATGATCTATGTATTTCATCCCATAGTCTATCTGCTTATTAGCTGATAAGTCCTTAATGATTGGGTTCTTTAATTGAGGTATTCCATAAGCCTTCTTAATACCGTCTTCATTACCTATTGCTTTTGGATTAAAGGCTGATTCTTTTCCATAAAGTCTTATTAAGCATATTGCTTGATTCTTTGAATAATGTAATCGTATATATGTTTTAGAATCTATTGCATCTATTGAGCCTGCTTCTAAGGCCTGCATAGGAATAGATAGAGATATCCCAATAACGAAGGCTACCCCGCGAGCTATCCGCGAAGCGGCTCGCAGTGAGCCCTTAGGGGCTCTAGCCGATAGAGTACCAGCCTGGTCAAGCACATTTGTAAAAGTGCTGGTCAGAGCGGCGTGTCGCTCAGCGATTGTCGGTTTTATAGAATCCTGATCCTTTGAAGATTGCTGGCACACTAGAGTAAACCTTTCGCATTGAATCACCGCAGAATTGGCAGGTGACGTGATGGGGCTCGCTTATAGATAATTCCTTCTCGTAACGGAGGTTAGCCTCGCAGTCCTCGTTATCGCACTCAAACTCATAGATTGGCATTATCGAGCTTCTCGCATATATGGCATGGTGAGCCTTTCATGATCGTATTACCGCATCGGCAATATGTAGGCTCTAAGTTTATCGAATCTTTCTGAAAATCGGTGTAACCGGCTTTAACCAATAACTCCACCAGAGTACCGAAAGGCAGAAAGGCGAGATACTCCTCCGGGCGCTCACCTTGTCCGTTCATCCGGACGCACACTAGCGACATTTCGCCGCTTTTCTCCGTACGCGCTTTACTCTGGCGGAGCCAGGCTAACGGCTGGAAGTCGCTTCTGGCTTTGACTTCTATGTCCATAGGGATATTCACTATGTCTTTGCCGTTACCGCGACCCACTGTGGCTCCTGGCCAGTATTGACTGAGATATTCAGCTACTACCCGTTCGGTTCGGAAACCACGGTGTTTGCGGTGTTGAGATGGCATTTTTATTATGCCTTCCCAGTGCTAGTTACTGCGTGGCATTTAGGGCAACACCAAGTATAGCCTGCCACTGGATTACCACCTGTTACTACGATCTCTTCCATAGGGAAAGGCTCGTTACATAGATGGCATACTGTAGTAATTTCTGGATGAACTGGTGGATGCGGTGGAACTGCCATTAACTCAGCTAGTACCTGAAGTTCCTCGTCACTAGGAAACTTCTCCCACTCTCCATCTTGATTCATGAACTCTAAAGTACCCATTATTTATCTCCGTTAATCTCAGCCCACATAATGGCTTCTACCATTTCCTGAGCTGCGTAGATTGGTATTTCATGGTTTACGGCTTCGAGAATTACATCCCGAATCTTCTGCTGGTATTCAGACATATCACCACTTCTTTTCTTGAGGCTTCCAAGCCCCATTAGCGCCGATTTCATACCAGATTACCTGGTTACATACTCCAGAACCACCGAATCGCTTGCACTCGAACTTGCCCCAGATTTTGCCCTGCTTAGACTTTCCTGTTTTCCACTCCATCTCCTTTTGGCAGGATGGGCAGTGTGGAATATCTTTCTCAGTTTGGCCTCCGATAATGTCTTTAACGATGGCCACTGCTTCGTCTACCGTAGTAGCAGGTGCGGCTTCACGGATTGTCCATGGATCATCTTCTTTCGCCACTGGAACATATTCGGTAGCAGTCTTAGCCATCTTTGCCTTAGTTTCCTGAATTAGCGACTGAGTAGCATCATGAGCTTGAACCTTTACCATGTCCTCGCGGGTAGGTTTCTTATCTGTCGGAATAACTAAACTAATCGCTCTGCCGATAGCCGAAGTAACCGTATCCTCCACATAGAACTTACGCATGGAGACCGGATAAGTAGCAGCAATACCGAAAGCATAATCCGAAGCAGTTAACACATCTGCTAAGTAAATCGTGGCCTTAGCAAGGATTTCTCCCTTTTCATGGTTAAGCGAAACTACATCCGTAAGGATGCGCGAGTCCGGGTGTAGCCCTTTTAGGCGGATTACGCGCTCTGCGACCGTCTCATAATCGTCAAGATTAAAGTGCGCCACGATCGTTAATCTCCTTTAACTTCCATCCGGAAGATTTTAACTCTCTGAGTATCTGCTCGTTCTGGTAGATAATTACCTCTAGAAACGCATCGCGATCCATAGCGGCCTTCTTTAAGTCTTCTAATTCATGCCAATCAAACATATAACTCGTCCTTTTCAGTAGCTAGTTCACAAGCCAGCGCCAGGTAGGCGATAGCGTCTAAATATGAGTCGATATGGAGCTTTGACTCCTGGATTCTGGAGAGCTTGATTTCGACCATCGCCAAACACGCGTCGTAGTCGTTAATTTCAATCTCGAAGAGTTGGGTAAGTCGAGATGCAATTCGACCCTGGTTAATTTTAGGATGACCGTAGACGGCTCCTCGCTGACTAATAACGTCCGTTGCAGTAAGTAGGATCTCATTAGCCTTCATCGTCCGACCTGCTGAAGAGACTCGTAATACTTACGTACGGCCTTACGACCCTTTACGTATCCATCGTGATAGCCAGAGTAGCGACCCAGCGCGAAGCTGATACCTGCCACCGCTAGCAAAATAAGCTGCCATACAGTCATTTTTATATCTCCCTTATAGCCATATTTTGACTACAGGAGAACTCTATAATGGAAGTTCTACCTCTACCAGCACATTTTGATAACGATATGGTAACGATTCTGCCTCGTCTATCGCATCGTCTAGCGAGCGCTGGAGATCACTTTCGCGGCCGGCCATAGACTTTACCTTGAACGGTGAAAGTACCGTCCTTTTCAATGTAGATAAGGTCGACCTGCACGTTACGGTTCTTTACGTACATAATGGCGAAAGCCTGCTGCCAGTTAGCCGTTCCTTTAGTGTATGAAGCCTGCTTAAAGTCCATAAGGTTTCCTACTTCAACTCCATGCAGAACACGCCCTAAACGGCCTCCTGAGGCTTCTGTAAAGCTACTACGGCCTGCGCGGTGAGTATGTCCAGAGATAATATTCTTACCATGTCGGCGAGCCGCTTCTAAGGCTGATAATCCGCCCTGAGGCTTAATAGGCGTATGGTCGCCATGAACGGCTACCCAATTAGGTGCAAGCGTTAAAGGGTTCTTATGGAAGGTAATGCCTAGCTCGTCAAACCGCATAAACTTCTCGAAACGCAGTTCCGGCAAGGAAAGGAAAGAAGGAACTTTCTTCATGATTGTATGGTAAAGGCGGTCGGTATGGTTAGAACGGATGCAGTCTGTAACGCCTAAATCCCATAGCAGGTCTACGCATCTATCGCGGTCTGCTGCTAGGGTCTGCTCGTAGGCTAATGGAGTACCTTCCGACCATTTACTAATAGTCTGGAAGTCTATTTCGTCGCCGATAGTTACTGTTTGGTCTGGTTTAAAGGTCTTTAAGAATCGAGCTATATTCTGAGTAACATGTACGTCCTCGAAAGGAACTTGTAGGTCGCTCAGGATTACGATCTTCTTCATCTAGTCCTCGTCATCGTCCTCGTATGGCAGCGGGTCGATTCTGTTAGGTAGTTCAGGAAGTATCCAGTCTGGGTACGCCTGTGGATCTGTAATAATTGCCAGGCATAAATCAACTGCAAAACCTGCTCGCCGTAGCGCTTTATACATCTCCTGAAGAGATATAGCCCACGCATCGAGAGCGTTATAGGTATCTAGGTCGATAGCCTTCTTACGTGCCATGACTTTATTCTCCCTTAGTTAGCAGCATTTCGTAGATTTTATCTACGCGTGTCTCCAAACGATTAACTTGGTCTTTTATAGAAGAACCGCTATTCGGCTTCAGTTCCGCTAAATAGTGAAGAACCACGAAACGAAGCAGTGCAGCTACACCAGTCAGCACCGTCACGATCGCTACTGCAATAGCAGCGTAGTCGGTCAGACTCACTTCTTCTTGTCGATGGCATCTACTGCAGCCTCGATAGCATCTACTGCTACATCGGCGATAGCCTTTTTAGCGCGATATGATTTAATAGCTGCACGAATAGCAGGAATAGCAATAATTCCTAAGCTAGCGACGATTACGGCTTCCATTATTTACCTCCGAGTAAAGGGATATTAAAGTAACTACCATCCTCGTCACCTTCTTTAGTGAACGAAATATGGCAGTGATGGTTATGCTTATTGCTCCCTGTGTATTTCCTCCATCGCCAGTTAAGGCGAGGTGATGCGATTCGGCCGTCGAAGATAACGTACGCGATACGCTTTTCTCCAGACTTTCCAGCGATACGAATCTGATCCGCCAGGTCTGGCATAATGTCCGGCTTTGGCTTACCTGATAAATCACGGTCGACGTCAATGGCACGTACCCATCCATTAGCATCGGGATTATGATCGCTAGGACGCGCGGCGTGGCGTGTATCCCCGACCCATCCATCCGAAGTTCTATCTCTATCACCGAAGGCATCGTCGATTTGCTCTCGAAGTTGCTTTCCGGCTGCGCATAGCCGAACCTTCATTATGCGTTAATTTCTTCTTCTGTTAGGCCTAGAGCAAGGAGTTTAGCTACACGTGAAGCGCGTAACGCCTCGCGGTTAGCTTCAGCATCTGCTTCTGCCTTTTCTAGTCGAGCCATTTCATCCTTAACTGCTTTAGCAGTTGGAGCAGTGCCTTCGAGGACAATCCACTCGATAGTTGAATAATCATTATCTGAATATACGAACTCTGAGCCTGGGCGTAGGCTTAATATTGCTCTAGTCATAAAGTCCATTATTAGGCTCCAATTTCCAATAGAATCATTTGTGCAGTAGTTCCGGTGTATTGAAAACGCATTTCAGCACTTGCGGAAGTGTTCTCCAGACGGCCTTGCGTCTTATATGTAACAGACGAAGTAGTAGCTGGTGAATCTAAATAATGAATACTTACATAAGAAGTAAGCATCGCATAGTCGGAGCTTGAACCATCCAAAATACCGTAAGTAACTCCTGAAGAAGTTCCATCTCCAGTCCAGGCGACAGTGGAGTCACGCATTAAACGAACTGAAGCGAAAGCACTACGATCAGAAGCAGCCGTCATTAAAGGCTGAAGAACCATTACTAGGATTTTGCTAGTAGATGCGGTAGGGGTAATTGAGCATGAAAGCCCAGAATCGGTTTGAGTGGTTGTAGTTAAAGTAGTCTGAGTTGAATAAGTATTAGAAACTACCTGGAGAACTTTTCCTCCACCGCCCGCAGCTGCCCACTTAACGCCATAAGTCTGGGCTGAGTCAGCAGTAAGAACATAGCCATTAGAGCCAATAGGTAAACGCGCTGGAGTGTTATCTGAAGCGCCTACGATTAAATCGCCCTTAGCGTCGATAATGGCGTTCTGGATAGCATTAGTATCGTCTGCCGCAACCCAGGCAAAATCAAGGTCTGCATTTGTAGCCTTAGATAGAACCTGTCCAGTAGTGCCACCCTTTAGGTCGACGAAAGAAGCATCTACGCCGTTAAGGGAGGTACGAATCGCTGCCGCACCATCTTTAACTAGATCTGTATCGTCTGGGGTTTCCCATCCGAAGTTAGTAGTCGTTGCCATTTATATCTCCTTTAGGCCACTATTGTAGCGTCTAGCCAGTCCAAACTGGCGTTAATTGTATTCCAGGTTTCAGCTGCGCTCACATCTTCCCACTTCATAGACTGAAGACTGAAAGCCGTAGGCGAAACGTTAAGGGTAATATCTAGGCGGTTATACCCAGCCTGGAACTTCCAGCCCTCGACGAATCCTTGAAAGCGACCATTAACCATATTTGCTGGTAGGTCTTGAATATCTACAGGTAAGCCCATAAATATATTAAGTAGTGAGTCACGATCAGCATCGTCGATTTCTGGGTTTCCTAGCGAGAACGTAATCGAATCGAATACGTCCTGCGGATAAGCACGAATACCTAAATAGAAATCTGCCTGGTTTACTGCATCCGCAGAGTTCTCGATAGTAGTTTCGATAACCTGAGCCTGGGCTCCGTAGGTTGCAATAGAGTTAGGCTCTGAAGCAGTAGCAGTGGCATTATTCTTATATTTAATCGTTACTTCATTACGAATATCACCAATACGGCGAATAGTTTTAATACCCTTAGAAAGAGCAGTATTTCCAGAAAGGCTTACATAGCCATTAGTGGCAAGATATGAGCTTCTATGGGTTGAGTCTGCATAGTTAATGCGACCCTGAGCATCTTCATAAAGGTATCCAAGCCCTGAGTTTGCTAATCCAGATACGAGGCTATAAACGTCAGTAGAGTTAGAAGATCTAGCCGTAAGCTCATAGTTTCCAGGTCGGTCGATTTCGCCAAGACCTGAGTTTTCAGCATTAGCCCAAGTAGTCGTAGGGTTATAGTCTACCCACTCTAAAGCTGCTGGAACTTCATCCCAAGTATTAAATAGCATCTGAGATAAAATACTATAAATCTGAGTTCCATCGTGAGCCTTAGCAAGTACGCCTGCAGTGATGGATTTAGGCAACTTAGATAAAGCTCCTAGAGCAGTAATGGAGATTATTTCGTTAATTTGTCCTGGAGCAGAAGATATAACCTCTACTGTGCGGTCGGTCACATTTCCACCGAATAGGTTAATGTAAGTGCCTGTAGAATCTTTAACTTTAATCGTAATAGAGTCATTTACATCTACTTCGATAGGTGTTAAATCAAGGTTAATAATCTGAAGATTCGCATAACCGGCACGTGGCTGGCTATAGATATCAGTACGGCCAGAAGCGATACTAAGGTTAGCCAGGGTGATATTAGTATAGTCACCATAGCCGTTAATGCTTACTGCCCACTCAGGCGTCCAGTTACTCATGCGTAGCTAAACGCTCCAGCCCCTAGAGTTCCGCGAGCGGTTGAGCGGTTGAGAACGTCGATAATGGTGCGAGCAGTTCCTTCTGGATCTATAGCTCCATTAACTGTAAGGTTAATAGTGGTTCCAGAACCGCCCATAGCGCCATTAGGAACGATTGCGCCGCTGCTATTAGGTGTAAAGAGTTCTGGCCCCTTTTCGCCTACGAGATAGGTAGTTCCAGCCGTTACAGGCCCACCAGTTGCGCGACCTCCACCGAAGACATTATCTATAAGTCCTGCAATTCCGCTTACAAGTGGATTATTTCGGACAAGGTTAATCATAGAGCGTATTCCGTTTACTACACCGTTAACTAAATCTACAAGAGTAGCGAATCCTGAGATAAGCCCAGAGACTACATCGCCTACCACGTTTAGGGCAGTCGATAAAACCTTACCGAATACTGGAGCATATACATCTCTAACGAAAGTAGCCACTAGCTTAAATAGGGCATAAAGAGGCTTTAACTTCTCTTCGTTATCTTTAATAGTATCTGCTACCTGGCTAAAAGCGCTGAATAATGCTTTAACGATAGGTACGAGAGCAGTCTTTAATGCAGGGATAACAAAGTCATTAAGGAAGTTCCAAATATTCTTAAAAGCCGGAACTAAGAAGTCTGTAACGAAAGTCGAGACGTCTTCCATGATTGGCTTCAGCTCATCGCCAAGCGTAGAAGCAAACTCTGAAATCTTAGGGATTACGTCATTTACTAGGCCAGTAACGAGCGGAGTAATAGCGTCTAATACGAAAGATCCTACGGTTTCCTTGCCTTCATCGAAAGCGACCTTTAGGCGTTGCATCTTGCCCTGGAAGGTGTCGGCCTGAGTTGCAGCCTGGCCACCGAAAGTCTCAGCCAATTTAGCCGTGACTTGCTCCATAGTCATAGTCTTTAATTCAGCAGAAGAAAGGCCTACACCTAACTTAGCAAGGGCTCCAGTGTTACCTTCGGCCGCCTTAGCCATAGCATTAGTGACTGCTTCGAGTGACTTACCAGATCCAGCAGATACATCTAGGGCAATAGCCTGTAAACGTTGAGCTTCTTTAACGTCATTAGTAGCGGTTACAAGGCGCTGAAGAGATGGGCGAAGCTCATCGTCTGTAACGCCAGTCGCTAGGGAAGTCTGAAGTACGTAGTCCTCAGTAGCCTTAATCTGGGCGTCTGTAGCCCCTGTAACGTTTCTTAGGGAAGTGGCAAGGCGAAGCTGAGCCGCCTCATCCTCGATAGCAGACTTAACGCCATCTATGAGAAGTTTGCCAGCGTATGCCGCTGCTGCTGCTCCTGCAGCTGCGAAGGCTGCTCCTGCTACTTTACCAAAATTACCTAGTTTGCTTCCGAAGCCTTGAACTTCATCGTCTGCCGTTCCGAGTTTCTTTTTTAGATCATCGACGTCTGCAAGGATGGATAACTTCAGCGTTCTATTGCCGGCCATTAGTCATACTCCTTTAGAATCCTGTCGAAAGCGGCTTCCCACTTGTTAATAAGTTCTGGCTGAATACGGCGAAGAGTTGGATAGATGAAATAGCCAGCATTTCCCCTGCCCTTTACTGGTGTTCTATTAGGGAATTGCTTATAGCGATTAGAGCCGAACTCCATACCGTACAAGAGATCTAAAGTAGAACCTCCGCCTGAAAACTTTTGGCGAGCGAATCCATAAGAGAACTCACCCACTTTAGAAGTCTTGCTGACTTTTACGCCATCTGCAATTCTCTGTGCAGCTGCACCTGCTACTACGCGACCGCCTGCTGCCTGCTTAATTTCTGCCGCTGCATATTCAGCGAGGGCGGAGGATTCTTTTTTAGCTTCCTCCACCGCCGCTGCGTCCATAGCCTTAAAGGCTTGAATAATGGCTCGCATATCACCCTTATCGTAGGTGATAGCGTCACTTGCCATTACGAGCCTCCAATACCTCTATAGCCGTTAATATGTCTTCTGCGGTTTTCCACTCGCTCATTGGTATCTGCGTGGCTATTGCCAGTTCAACTAATAAGCGGCTTATGCTTCCGCGTTTGTGGCTTTTGGGGTATCAGTGCCTACTTCAATATCGACTACTGATTCCATCCAGATCTCCAGAGTCTTTACTGGCTTTCCGGCGGCTTCTCGCTTCATCGCACTATGCGCTACGAAGAGAATATCCCACATCCCAGCGAACTGGGAGATATCCTTTTTAGTTGCCATTTCCCACTTAGCGAAATCAGGCGGATAGGCCACATAGGTAGCCTCATCCCCTGATACGTATTTAATTGTGATTTCTTTTTTCATTATTTGCTCCCGTTCTCAGTTTTTAGCTGAAGGTTTCTGTAGGTGTTCCTACGACTGTAAGAGTCCATGAGTCAGTTTGTGCTGATGGTGCTGCGCCGCCGACTGATGGGAATACTGGCAATACGTTGCAAGCGAATACTGCGCCTGTAACTGCAGTAAGTGATACTGCGAGAGTAGTGTTAGGTGCAGATTCTGCAGCGTTCCACATAGCCTCGAATAGTGAACCTGAAGCGCCCCAGTCTGCGAGAAGCTCGATAGCGAGTTCCCACTGATCGTCTGTGTGCTTGTATGCCTTGCCATCGAGTGTCTGGAAGACGTCGATAGTAGGTGTGTTTGAAAGTGTGACGCTAGTAGCCTGTGCATCGTACGCAGTAGTAGCGATGGTGAGGGTTAGGTCGCGCCCCGTAATAACGGTTGTTGCCATTTTGGGTTCTCCTTAGTTTGTCTGCGTATAGTGGGTACTTACGCGAATATCTGCGACCAGCAGTGTGCTAGCGCCTACTTGTGTGACTGTTGGCCTTTCGACCGTTGAAACCTCATAGCCTGCTGGGATACGGGTTACAACACTTGTTATTAGCTGCTCGATATTATCGAGGCTCGCTGGATTACTATTATACGCAACTGCGCAGGTAATCGTGAGGTTTATCTTAGATCTAAAAACTGATTTCCCAATAGTATCAAACTCCATATAAGGAGAATCAGGAACGAGCAATACGGCAGGAGTTGGAACGCTCTCTGGAACGTAAGCGAAGATATTTGCAGTAACTCCAGCAAGGGCTTCAGCTAGTGGAGTACGTACTGCAGATAGAATCGTAGAAGCGGTCACTGAGCAATACTCTCTACGTCTACATAAGCGCCTAGAAGGCCTGCTACGCGGTTATATAGGCTGCGACCCATACGGTAAGGGCTAGGAGCGAAGTCTACGCCTTCGATTTGTCCACCAGGAGCGGTACGGCTCTGGAATACCTCGACGGAAACTACGAGGACTGCAGATTCAACTGCTGATACTCCTACATAAGTAGAAGCTCCGGATAGCGTTGCAGAACCTGCTGGGATTACGTTCTTTTCAATAATATCTGCATTAGTAATAGATGCAGTAAATGTATATTCGGTTTCGCCTGCTAAAACTGTACGAGTACCGTTAAAGGGAGTTCCGCAACCAGCGATAACTACGCTCTGGCCTTCTGTGAACTCATGGATAAGAGAAGTAGTAAAGGTGGCGACATTATCAGTCAGCGATACCTTAGAAATAGGCGAAGAGTAAGTCTGGAGCAGTGGAAGGATAACCTGCTCTGAAGTGTCGATAATGTCTGCTAAGTAAGCGTCATCGTAGAGAGCAGAAGAAACGCCTAGCACTGATCGCAACTGGGCGACGGTAATGATTGAGGGCATTTCTCCTGCTTTCTAGATGGGTGGGGAGCGACCGGGAGCAGCCGCCCCCCACGATTAAGGGGTTACGCTACGTTCAACTTACGGAACGCTGCTGGGTAGCGGTTAACTACTGCGACGTATCCGTAGAGGCCGATTTCGACCTGTCCGTTTGCGACTACGTTAGCGCGGAGCTGAAGAGTGCCGCTCTCGTGGAATCGCATAGCGTTAGATGGGTAAACGAGTGCATGCTTTGCGTTTGCATCGTCACCTGTGTAGTTAGGATCTACTACGAGGTCGAGTCCTGCGACTGTACCTGAAGTTGAACCCTGAGAAACGAGGCCGTTAGCGTTTTGTGGCGCTGCAGCTGCGTAGAGTGGGCGACCTGTTGAGTCAACCGCACCGAGAAGGCCTGAGAAGTCGATTCCGTCTTCTCCGCCTGTGTTTGCAACGAGCAAACGGTTTGGAGTCATACGCATTACGCCGAAAGAATCAGCAATACCAAGAGCAATAGCCTTGTAGATTGTTGAAGATGAAGACTGTGTAGCGTTCTGTGCTGCAATTTGTGCAGCGTAAGCATCTGTCTTTTGTGCGTATGATGCAGCAAGCTCACGGAGGTAAAGGTCTAGGAAGCTAGGATCTGAGCGGTCTAGAAGCTCTACGTCAATTTTTCCAGCGCCTGCGAACTTGACTACGTTATCTTCCTGGAAAGTAACGGCAGTGTCTGTTGATGAGAACTCTGCGCCTTCAGCAGTAAGAGCGACAGTAGCCTGCGCGCCGAGCTTAGGAGTGAAAATCTTCATACCTGAAGCAGGAAGCGCTGCAGTTTCGATAGATGAAATAAACGGACGTGATGAGTCGATAATTCCGATTACATCGCGCAGGTATGTAGGTGGAACCATACCTGTATTTTCTGCAACTGTTGCAACCTGAAGTGCTGCGACGAGATCGCGAGCATCTGCGTCGCCGCGTGATGCCTGAATCTGTGCCATAGCAAACTGGCCTGCAGTTACGTTAGTGTTTACACGTGGAGACGTGTATAGGGGTGCTGACTGAGCAGCCTGCACTGGTGCAGGTGTTGCTGCTGCTTCTACCGCTTCAGGTGCGACGGCAGGAGCTGGAACGGTAGTGTCGGACACTGGTTCTCCTTCGTTATTGTTATTCTCTGAATCGGTCGACTCAGAAATCTGTTCTGTTGAATCTGCAGCGGCTACGTTAGCGACACGAGCAGAATCTATGGCTGGGTCTGTGACGAGGCTGACCTCGACGAGCTTAGCGGCCTTAATGACCATTACGCCGTCCTGGTTATCCCATGAATCAACCTTTACACCCACGCTAAAGCCGTCACGTAATCCTGTGCTTGCCTCTACGAGGGCATCTGATCCAGACTGGGTATTAGCGACATGGAAGGTAGCGTCTACGCCTGTATCTGTAATTTCATAGCTCTTTAGAGTTCCGATAGGACGTGTGCGCTCATGCTCTAGGAGGAGCTTCGTCTTCTTGCCGAACTCGATAGAACGTGGCTCAAAAATAGTAGCGCCAGCAGAAGTAAAACCCTGCTCGCCCCATGTAACTACGCGCCCTGTGATTTCACGTGTAGCAGTGTTAGCCGCTACTACGTTGATAGAGAAGTTAATTTCCATTGTTGATTAGATCCTCTTCTTCCTGGATTTGTTCCACCGACATAGCGCCGATACGGTTCAAGATTTCGTAAACCTGTGCGCGCTGGAGTGGGTCGCCACGAAGGAAATCGTCTAAACTGTGGCGAACTACTGTTCCTGCCGGCACGAAATCCTGCTGGCTTAGGCGCTGCTCGATTGCGATAAGAATCGGGCGAAGTGAGAAGTCTACGAGAGCCTTACGTTCTCCGATTGAGTTTGAATACGTCATCGAAGTAGTTTCAGCTGAAAGGAAGTAAGCAGGAATACCTGCAGCGCGAGCTAATTCTAACGCGACGTACTGACGAGCCTGAGTAAGTTGCAAACGCTCTGGGTCAATTCCGAGAATCTGTAGATCTACATCTGCGTTAAGGAAAGCCGTAGTATTTTCCTGGCGTGACTTTGTAAAAGCAGTTACGAGTGCCTTAATGCGCTCGCCCGTAAGCATCGCACCAGTAGACTTCAGCGCCATAGATGGAACTGGGTTTTTAGCGTAGTTTTCTGAAGCGCGTTCTAGCCAGATTGCTGCTCGAACTGTACGACCTGCGCGATTAAAGAAACCTTCATCTAATCCAGGGAACCAGATAATAGAACCGACTCCCGAAAGTGGAACTCGATTTCCATCTACTGTATAGCCGATAACTTCTGTATAAGTCGAGTTATATTGTGGAGTAACGCGCTCAAACGGAATATATGACCAGTCTTGGATGCGTCCATCTGCATAAAGTGAGTTAACCATGCCGTAACCACTGCCACGCGCCCAGATATCAAACGCTAACCATGAGTAAGTTACTGCTCCTGGGATTCTCTGATCTGGTTGGTTAATGCAACGGTTAGGCTCTAAGTGTGCGCCTGTGTTTTTTACGTACAATTCTTTAGGAAGCGAAGCGACTGTCGAGCAGATTATGCCTTTAGCGCGAGCGACCGAAGGTACGCTCATAGCTTCCTGAGCATTAGCGATTACGGTTTGACCGTAGAGTGGCGCAGCGCCGTAAATATCGAAGTGACCGAGTGCAGCAGCTACATCGACCGTAGGAGCTGGAGCGGATGCCTTAGTAAAGATATCTTTGATTCCCATTATCGGAGAATTATACAGTAATGTACGTCACCCTGCATAAATATCCATGTCTGGTTCCTGGCGTGTTGCAAAGTGGCAAACCATAGCCATACCGACTGCTGCGCAGATCGTAGCGTTTGAAACTTTACGACCTAGATACCATCCGCCATCCTTAAAAGGAAGTTTTACTGCAGATAGCACTTGCTTATTCATCTCGTCTTGGTCTGCGTGATGAAGTCTTCCGGAACTGATTGCGGAAAGCATTTCGTCGCAAGCCTGACCATAAGTGAGGCCGTCGATAGGCGTAGTAGGAATACCCGCCGGCTGAAGAAGCGCTGCAACTGCTCCGGCAGTCTGCCTAGAGTACGCGACAGTTTGTGTAGGGAACTTTCGGAACCAGGTAGCAAGTCCGTTAGCGATTTGTTTAGCGTCGAGGTTAACTGGGTTATCCCACGTTTCGAGTAGTACGACATTTATGTCCTCCCCATCTTGCTGGGCTGCGATTAGAGCGGCTGCTCTACGATCTGGTGATAAGTCTATGGCCATCCAGGTAGTTTTATCGGTGGCTAGCTTCAGTTTCTTATTGCCAGCTTCTTTCCAGCTACTTTCCTTAATAGCCGGGTTAACTACCGATACCCACTGGCATAGAAGTTCTGTACGGATAATAGTCTCATCGTCCGACATAGCGCTCTTCAGATTATCTACGGAAATAGTGTGACCCAGAGACGGATTTGCCTGCGCCCAGGCTTCTGGGTCGTCGATTTCACACCCAGGCTCTGCGCTCCACTCGAACCAGCCGATACGATCATCGGAACCAGCGGCAGCTGCAAGGCCTCGCTCTCTTAGGCGATTGAGAACTACTGAGTGTTGATCGCCTGCATTGGAAAATATAAGTGCCTGAGGATTAGGCGTAGCCATCTGAGTAAATCGAAGAGATGCCCAGATTTCGTCATCGTGATACTCGCGTACTTCGTCCATGTAGATAGTATCGGGCGCGGCAATACCGCGAGAGGCTGAGTTATTGGCTCGAACCAGGTAACGCTCACCAGTATTAAGTCTAATTTCCTGAGAGCCCTTAGTTTCATACTTCTTTCCGAAGCGATCTATCAAACTTGCATGACTCTGGATAACGTCGTCTATCTTCCAGAAGATTTCGCTAGACGTAGTGAGTTTATGCGCCGTATGTACCTGTAGTTTCTGGTTTAAACCGAACATACGCCATAAAATCATTAGCTGCATGAACGTAGATTTACCGTTCTGGCGGCTGATAATGACGCCTACTTCTTTGAACCACCAGCGGTCATTTTCGTCCACCTTGCAGATTTCATGGGCTAAAAACTCCTGCCAGGGAAGCAATTTAAAGCCGATTGACTCGCAGAACTCGATGAAATCTATGCCGTAAGAGGGTAAATCTGGGCTCTGAGTCCATATACGAGGCTCCACAACCCCCTGTAAGGCCATAGGAGGCGATTTGAGGCCGTTTGAGGGCGAAGTAGTCATATCTAGTCGTTCTCAGGGTTATAGTGGGTTATAGAGCCGTTTCTAGGGGTAAAAGAACCAG
>Ga0208147_1000403_pt1 | contig 15267 bp, 31 predicted proteins | sample DEB3_08_DNA_FD_184520 | JGI IMG/M metagenome (GOLD analysis project Ga0208147, IMG submission 184520) | Aqueous microbial communities from the Delaware River and Bay under freshwater to marine salinity gradient to study organic matter... | ecosystem: Environmental > Aquatic > Marine > Coastal ... | reverse complement strand
TGTGTGTATATTACAACCATACGGATAATAATTCAAGGGATTTATTAGAAATCTCTCATAAATCTATTGAACTCATTAAGGTTATGGTGTAAGATACAAGCATCGAAAGGAAGTGACATATGAACGGCTGGACTCCTACTATCCCACTAAAAACAAGACTTACTAACCTAATTGAGCAAATCCCCCAGGAATACCGCAATGATATTGTGGCTCAATGCGTAGACGAAAATCCGCATACTACAGAGCGCAATCTTAGCGGAGTTGTGCTTCATAAGGCGTGGATAATGCTTGACCTCCACCCCGTAGACATGGCGCAAGCTGTAGAACGCAAGATTGACGCGGAACTAGCGGCGCAACACGCCGATTGGCTCGATGAAAAAAAGACATTGGAGGACGTTCGCTACTAAGGATTAGCAATCCGAACCCGCAATATATCGGCAATACAAATCAACCCGCTCTGAGGAGTGGGGAACAGAAAAGGAAAAAGCAAATGTTTGACCCAAAAAGCAAAGTCTCCAATTTACGTGGAAAAGAATATTTGGAAGTGAAATGGCGTTTAGTTTGGTTCCGTGATGATCGCAAAGACGGAGCAATCCTTACCGAGGTTGTCAGTACTTCCCCGCTTATGGTAAAGGCTACCGTCATGGACGGCAACAAAGTCCTAGCCACTGGTTATGGAACTGCCCAAGTCAAAGCCAATGCGGTATGGAATGGTCGAGAAGTTGAGAAAGCAGAAACCGCCGCGATTGGTCGCGCTCTCGCTCATGCAGGATATGGCACTCAGTTTACCGACGAAGACGAAGGCGACAACTTAGCCGATAGCCCCGTTGAACACAAAGAAACTGTATTCGATAAGTACATGAAACTTTACAACGAAGCAAAAGCCGTTGGTATTGAGAATATCGAAGACTACGCAGGCTCAGCCAACATGACTGACGCTGAAATTATCTCACTCGGTAAAGAACTCCGCGCCAAAGTTGAAGCAAAGAAAGCAGGTAAATAACCAATGTCATTCTATTCCTACGATAACACTGTGATTGTTGGCAAGGTCGGCAAAGACGCGGAAATGCGCTTCTCTGGAAGTGGAACTGCTATGACTTCTTTCTCTGTAGCAGTAGACCGCTCGTACAAGAAAGACGGCGAAACCATCAAGCGCACGATTTGGTATCGCGCCCAAGTGTTCGGTAAGTTGGCTGAAATCTGCAAGGATGTCAAGAAAGGCGACACCGTTCTTTTGGAAGGTTCCCTTGAAGCCGACTGGTCAACTGGCGCGCCAAAAGTTTACAACAAGCAAGACGGCTCCGCTGGCGCATCGTTTGACTTGACTGTGAAAGAAATCAAGTTCCTTTCTGCTAGGACAAGCAAGCCGACGCAAGCCGAAGACGATAGCCCCTTCTAGTGCATCACGCCGCGAGGCGTTAGCAACTCATTTTCTCCCTCCGATTGACAAAGCGGAAAGACGCTTGACACCCCGGACAGACGGGGAGAGGAAATTCAATGATATTACAAGTGAAAAACAATAATGTTCTTATAGATGATGAGGATTACGAAAACTTATCAAAACTATCTTGGAGATTAAATGCTTATGGATATGTTACCGCATACAAAAATTACAAAACCGTATTTATGCACAGAGAAATTGTAGATTGCCCAAGTGGAATGCAAGTAGATCACATAAATGGAAATAAGCTTGATAACAGAAAGTCAAATCTTCGGATTGTTACTCAACAACAAAACTTAATGAATAAAGGCGTTTATAAAAACAATAAGACTGGCTTTAAAGGTGTTTGCAAAGACTTCGGAAAGTATAAAGCGACAATAAAGAAGGATAACAAAAAGATACATATTGGAGTTTACAAAACGCCAGAGGAAGCAGCAAAGGCGTATGACAAAGCAGCGATAAAACTTTTTGGCGAATTTGCTAAAACGAATTTTTAGATAAAACAGGACGTTGGTGTAACGGAAGCACAGCGGACAACTCTAATAGCTACAGAGCCCGTAGGACGCAGTTCAATTCTGTGAAGTCCACCTTTTGTACCTTACAAACCCATACCGTGCAATACAGGGCATGACCGGCACAGGAACGGCGTGCAACGGTAGACAACCAGCCAGGCAATGAGGCTGAATAAATTAGATACAACGGTGATCGTACCGCTATCGCGGGCGCGTGATTCAACACCGAGTGTATTTACCCTCGCCGTACTTGAAATATAGCTAAGTGCGCCATAAGCATGTGATAGCGACAGGCGAAGCGGCGGGGGTATCCAGTTTGAATGGCTGGATGGGGTAGACAAAAGACAAACGGGTATAAAGGACGACTCGCCCTGAGTATGGGACTCGTGCAATAAGGTAAGCGGCTAAATGTCCATTCTATACTGCCGACTATAGCGGTAAGTGGGGTGGGGTTGCATGAATGCGAGAAAGTAACTAAGCACCTTTGAGCTAGTTTTGTCTACTCCATCCGCTATTCAGCGGCATTTTTCACCCCGTCCGCGCTACGTTGGAGTATCAGCCCGCTTGAAAAAGTGAAAAGTTTTTTAGCAGGTCAACGGCGCGGCGGGGATGATGGAATTATTCAAGGAGAAAATTATGAATAACCTTTTTACTCGCGAAGAAATAGAACGTGATACCGCTTGCATAACCCCAGAGAACGAGATGCGGGAAAACCTCGCAGACATGACCCCGTTTCAAGCATCCCTCACCCGCGCTGCGCTTGGCATCGGCAAGATTTACAAACGCGGTAATCTATACCTTTCCGAGCGGTACGCATGGACATCCGCGCCTAACGTGTTCCCTGAATGGATGGACGGCATGTTAGGAGATATGTTTTCGCAGATGCCAGACGCGCCAACCCATTGGGGATGGTGTGGCGGGGATGTGGATAAAGTGGAATGGGTGGAGATTTGAAATGGAAATGCAAAATGTTGAAGTCGGTCAGAAAATAGCTTGGTTTTATGGAAGAAGCGAAGAGAGAATTATAAAAATTGACAGACTCACAGACACGCAAATTGTTTGTAAATACGCTGACCAAGATATTAGATTTTGGAAAAAAAACGGAAGAGAAGTAGGTTATCACGATAGTTGGTCATCGTCTTTTGTAGTCCCTCTTACTGAAGAATTAAAAAATAGCATAACGACTAAGAATAAAAAACTTCAAATACGCAGGTTAATGGAATCCATAAAGCTCCCAGATAGTATCGAGCAGTTGGATGAAATTATTTCTGTGTTAAGTAAGCACAAGACGGTGAAGCCATGAGCGAAGAGAAACGAGAGTACTTAGCAGATCAATTGGCTGAGGCTGGATACGTAGCCGAAGCCGTGCAGATGCTTGGTGCGGGATATGGACCAGCCGCAACAATTGAAAGCCCGCGCACAGTCAGAGAATTGACCGAGAACGGGCTTGTTGAAACAAAGGCTTGGGGGTGGGTGAAAATCTCCGCTAAATTCAAAAGCCACATACGGATTTTACGCGGCGCAAAGTTAGCGATTTGGCAATGTATTGCGCTATCTATTGACGAGCAAGGGAAATGTAATCTGACAATAAAAGAACTTTCAGCCGCGACAGGTTACAGCCACACAGAGGTAATCGACAGCATAAAGGAATTGCAGGAACTTGGTTATCTAGGCGTAGACAAGACCGGAAAAAAGAACATTTACACCCCTGAATTTGCCGCTAGAGGGGTAGGAAACGACCCATCAGAATCGGTAAAGAAACTTGACTCAACTCCAGCGTACCAATATGAGTCAAGTCCGTCAGAGGAAAAATCCCACCCTTCCATTAATAGAGTTAAAAGAGTTAATGGCACTTACGTGCCAAATGGGATTGAAGGGAAGGTATTTGCAGGATTACCAGTAGAAGAAACCGACTTGCAAGGCTCTTCTTTTGACCTGCAAAAAGCTATTGACGTTTCAAATCTAATAGGAACCGGACAAGCTGGCGCGGACGGGTTAGCCCTTGCGTTCCAGAAATCCCGAAAAATCAATTTCCCTATGGATGAAAAGAAAATCAAATCACAGCGCAAGGCTGCCCGCGAAATGTTGGAAATGCACGTCAAGCCGCAGCACGTACAGGAAGCCGTCAAACAATTATTAGAAAAGAACATGACAGTGACAGACTTGTACAGCGTGAGTAAGACGGCTATCAGTCTTGCAAATCCTGCAAATACTCAACCAGCACCAGAAGTCACCTATGACCAAGACGGTGCGCCAGAAAGTTGGTGAAATGAATAACCCATCAGCCTACATAAAAACTGCAAGAGAGACACTTGAAACGAAAAAAGCGCGTGACAAATTTGTAGAAGAAAACAAACACCTTGCCTTGCAATTCCCCATCAAGGGGCTTGAAACAAAAATACCACCCGTTCAAATTGGAGAGACGGCAATTTACGGGGCTGGTTCTTATCAAGGCAAAAGTCTTTTTCTAAAGCATTGGATGTTTGAGATGCAAAAGAAAGTTGATGTTGAAAACCGCCGCGCTGTGATTGCTTACGTCTCGCATGAAGATACAGCCGAAATGACCGCCGCCCAACAGTTGAAGAAATACGGTGGAAATGAAACGAAGTACGAAGATGATTTATTTCTTTACATCGGGCGTAGCTTCGGGATGAAAGCGGAGGAAATTGCGGAAATGCACATGACAAATATTGTGCAACTTTTGGAATACGCAAGGAAAGAAAAGTTTGCAGAAGAAATGCCATTTGCAATGATTGGGTATGACTTCATCCAAAAGACACCGCCTGACCCATTCCGCAAGAATGTAGTTTCAGATCAACAGCGACGTTTACAGGTTGCAGACGACATGCTACGGCTAACGAACGCAGCCGTACAGATGCCATGCCCGATTGTATGCGCTGCACAAACTGGATTGAAATCACTCAACACCCCATACAGTAAAGAAATGCCAATTCCAGGTGACGGTGACTTTGAAGAATCAAAAGAAATTTACCAGTACGCCGACCACGCATATACAGGCTGGCTTCCCAGACAAGATTACCCAGTTGGTACTTTGGTTGAAAGTGGGAACTGGTCTTTCACCGTCAAAGAAGATTTGTATTTTATCCGTGTACTAAAAGCACGTTATTGCGACCCAGTGGAATGGAAGGGAATCGGGAAGGTATATCCGGTATTCATAAAGCCTGACGGTTCTTTTGAATACGATGTTGAGTATCACAAATCTATTTACAAAAAGAAACAATAGGAAGGAGGAACGATGTTTTCACCATTACCACCAGAGTTAGTAAGCCTTGAAGGAAAAGTAAGTTTTGTACAACAGGTAAACGCAAACGAATATCACATGAGTTGTCCATCTTGCGGATTGCAACCGCATCACTCAGATAGTCACCCATCAGACCGCTTTATTGTCTGGATTGAAAGCCGACTTAGCGGTAAGCCTTTTGGGATGTGTCGCACTTGCGGGTGGAAATGGTCAAGCGATAAACAAGACGCTGTTTGGACAGACGAAGAAAAAGCTGCCTTTGCTGCCAAACGCCGAGAATTGAATCAGCGCGAGGAAGAACGAATTAGACAGTATGCCGAAAGCGTAGTGATGAAGCAAAAGGTGTACCTGAGATATTTTGACACCATGCAGAATAGTCAGTTCGGCAAACAGTGGTTGAAAGAAAGGGGATTCACATCCGACGAATGGAATAAATTTTGGAGATTTGGAATTTTTGAAGATTATAAATGTCGAGGCTATATGTCAACATATTACAGCCCCGCGATAACAATCCCCATCGTCGGGGCTTCTGGTGTAGTTGAACAGGTAAAACTCAGGGTAGCCGATGCTCACCACCCAAACGACAGATACCGCAATATCTACAAGACAAACGCGCAGCATTTATTTTTTCCGAAGCGCGAAAATGAAATCAAAAACAAAGTGCTAATTGTGGAAGGTGAACTTAAATCCTGCACAGTTGCACAGAAAACAAAACTTCCAGAAGATGTACAAATAATTGGGAGCCAAGGTAAGGGGATTGGTTCCCGATTGGTGTATGCGTTGGAGAAAAGCGAAGTTGTTTATTTATGCCTTGACCCTGATGCGTACGAACCAAATATAAAAGGCGAAACAACCATTATGCAAGCCGCTCGAAGATTTGGCTTAGAAAGGGTACGAATAATATCATGCCGACAAAAAGTAGACGACGCAATTTTACAAGGTTACAACTTCCTCAATGCGTTCAATATGGCGATAAAACCTCAAAAACTGGGGCTGAAGTAGAAGAACGCGAAATGATTCGCAACGCCCGCGCCGCATACAAAGCGGGTGAGATTGACAAAAGCCAACTGCATGACGTGTACCGCCTCGTGAGCGAGGCAATGACAGAAAGGGAAATATGGGAACAATCGAAAACGCAATAGACGCATTTACTTTTCAAATTACAGAAGGCGATCTAATCCCACATTCTCGCCGTGAAGAAACGCGACTGAGAGCAAAGCAAGGCGCACTCGGAGAACTGGAAAGCCTGCTTCAATTCCGCGAGGATATGGACGACTGGAAAGCGGAAGGTCGGCTCATGCAAGCTTACGCTGAACAAGCCGCAGACATGATGATTGCCAAAGACACGCTACGGCGCAAGATAGCAACCATCCGCAATTACTCTGCTGAGAACCTTGTACGGTGGATAACAAATGGCGTGTCCTTTGAACACATGGAAACAGCAAACACGCTGTATGAAATGGCAAAGAAAACGCCGGAGCAGTTGCTAAATGAGTGTATCGAGCTATGCGACGGGCAAGGGCGCGTTTTGACAGTAGACCAGCTTACCGCCCACGCTTTAGGCGAAAAGCCGCATAAAGACCCGTTTTTGTACCGTTTGAATAACGTTTTCAGTCAATTGGGGAAGTTCCCCACTCTGTTGAAATGGGATGCCAAAAAGACAAGCCGCTTCACCGAATGGTTAGAGGCAGGAAGGGAGTTTCTAGGATGAACATTATCGAATGGATGATAAACGAAAAGATAGCGCAGAACACTATCCAAGCCGCGAACATTGCCAACGGCTTGAAACTAGTGGACTTGCCAAGTGACGAAGAACAAATCGCCCGCGTCAAGCTGTACCGCAAGTGGCGACCCAAGACCGACAAGAAAAACCAACTCCCCACCTATCAGGCGTTCGATTTAGCAATCGCAGGCATTGACCCTGCCGACGTGGAAGAACGGCAGATTGAAATGGAGATGGTATGAAGCTACTAGAAAGAATCAAAAAGAACATCGGAATTACTAAAAAATTTCTAACTCGTAAAAAGCGCGGAAAATTTAACTTTGTTCAATTTATTCGTTTTGCGTTTCAGCATTATGGAAATCACAGCGAGGTTGAATACAAGTATAAGCGTTACAGGAAGGTTGAGTTATGACAGACCTCACAAATTACAACGCCCGCCGACAGCAACGCCAACAAGCGCGAGTCAACGAACTCATGGACTTATTGAGAGATGAGCCACAAATGACCCGCGCCGAAGTACTGCATACCCTTTGCAAACGATGGAAGGTATCAGAGGATACCGTAAAAGTCACGTGGCAATTCGCGCTCAGGAAGAAAATTATCACATCGAAAACAGTATGGCAGGTATCGGATGCTCGATGACATCCGCCGCGCCGCAGACCATCACCTAGTTATGGAGGTAATCGAAGATGCTAAACGCAGCACCACGACCCAAGCCAAAGCCAGTACGGATGGCGAAAGGCAAGAAGAAATCAAAAACAATCAAAATTGAAGACCCTGATATGTGGTTTTCTTTATGTGTCCGCGAGCGTTCTGACTGGACGTGCCAATGTTGCGGGAAGAAATACGAACCTTGGTACACCGCAAAGGGACTTCCTGCCAACCCCGGATTACATTGCTCTCATTACATCGGGCGCGGTAATTACGCCGTCCGCTTTGACCCATACAATGCCGACGCTCACTGCTACGGATGTCACCAAAAATTCGAGAGCAACCCTCACCAATTCATGACATGGAAATTTGAAAAACTAGGAGGTCACATCTACGACATACTTATTGAGAAATCCGAAAACATCCTGCTAGGCAAGCAAGCCCGCCGTGAAAAGCAGGACATTGCACAACACTATAAAGCCGAATTTGAAAGAATGCGCGATTTACGAAACAACGGAAAAGTAGGGCGCATTAACTTTCAAGGATATTTTTAGAGAAAGGATAAAAAGAGGTGAAAAGCAAAGTAATCATATGGTGGGCGTGTGTTGGAGGTGATAGAAATCCATTAACCGCAGAACAGACACTAAACAACTGGCTTGCAGAAAATCAAGTAGACATTAAGCACATAACGCAAAGCGAAGCTGGAAACGTATTAGCTAACCGAAGAATCACTTATACCGTTTGGTATGAGGAGAAAGGATAAAGAAAGGTGAAAGAAATTCCCGAAGGACTAAAGCAAGAGCTACGCAAAATCAACATGAACCATCGCCGCTCCGTTGAAGAAGCAGAACAAGACGCAGAAAAAATCAGCGCACTGGTAAAAGATTACCCAGAGTGGAAGATGGAAATCGAACTCTCTGCCCGTAACTTGGTTATCTTGTCGCAAACATGGAATGAGTTTATGCAGAAAGGCGTGTTGGCAGAATGACAAACATCTTCCCCACTTCCAAGAAATACAAAACACTCATAACAGATCATGTAAACGAAATGTGCCTAGTGGAAGGATACGACCTAGCAGACCGTAAATTCATTTTAGACGCGGCTGGCGACAGGCACGGAAAGTATCGCGGGTACATTGAGGTCAACGGGAAATTACGCGGACCCTACGAGTTCAACGCGGACGACTTGGCGGAACTATGAAACTGGAACTCCGCACCTACGAACTAAAAGTAGGGGACATATTCAGGGATTGCGCGATAGTTCAAATCGAAGCCCCGCCCCGCAACCCACTTGAATGGACGTACATGGTGACGCTAAACAACGGAGAACATATTACGAGTTCGGCTCAGTCAACGTGGTTGATTGAGAGAGACATAGAAAGGATTGAGTTATGAACGATTTACAAAAAGCAATTGAACAAAAGTTATTAACCATTATTAGCCCTCCCAAGAATCAAGTTAAACGTCCTCATAATCGCTTATGGATTGCCCTTATTGCGTTCAACTTGATTTTCTTTCCGCTTGACGTGGCAACAGCCGCGACGGTTGGAATTGCAACGTATTGGTATTACGGGATTTGGATTTTCTTTTCGGGCTTCGGTACGATGGTTGTGCATGAGGCGTTATTCTCTAACCCATTTGCAAAGATTTGGCAAAAAGTTATTTCAGTCATTGGTTTCATTATGAGTATTGGGGTTACTTTGCTGATTGGTGTTGGAGCGATTGCGCTAAATTTAGTCTGGACTGGATTCGATAGAAATATAGCTGGTGCAACAATGTCAATTGCCGCGTTTATCGCTTTATTTCTACACGGCATCTTGATTGCTGCTTATTACTTCTCTGACGCTGGTTTCAATGCCAAGATGCGCACAACTACAGCGCTGGCTGATAGTGACCGTATGGTAACTGAAATGGCAATGGCGCAAGTAGTTGTAAACGCAATCAATGAACTTAAGACAACATTGACTCAGTCAGTCGGTAGGGGGGAAGGTGCTGCAATGGGCGCGGCTCTCAATAAGATTACTGGTCAAGATTGGGAACTTCCCGCCGCGCAAGCTGAAATGAAAGGTCTTGCGCCGCAAGGTCAAAACCCTACGAACGGGCAGAACGGGAAGCCGTAACTGCCCCTGATACTGGCGACCTTACGATACTGGCACTGGACGCTTTATTTGATAAAGAAGACTTTGCCAGTATCGAAGAAGGTAGCAGGATTGAATTTTTCGAGGGTAAAAGGAAGCAAAAAGATGGAACATGGAAAAAGACCGGACACCAATACTGGCAATGGGTCAAGTGGCAAAAAACCGATACTGGCAAGCGAAAACGAGTTAGACCCTACGGAGGAAGGATTGAAACCGTCCCCAGCCTCTACAGAAATCGAGCGCGGAAGTACCAAGCCAGTATCAATAGCCGAAGCCCTGTCACTCTTGCAGACGCTTTGCTCAGACCTGCAATCTCTAGGGTGCAAAACAGCGATACTGGCAATTGAGGGACGGCTTTACGTCCGCGTTATAGCTCCTGCCAGTATCGGAAAAGCAACCTTTGCAGACGGGCATATCAGGTTTAACGGTGTGCCAGTATCGGATTTATGACCGCTGACTTTCTAATGCTCTCCGCTCTGTTAGCGGGCTGGCTGTACGTCCTACGCCCGCGTCTCACACTCCGACAGATTTGGTACAGATATTTTTATCTTTACTCAAAGCACTGGAGAGAGACGCGGGTACGAAAGCTAAAAGACGTTGGGTACAAGTGCGAGAAGTGCCAACAGCGCGGACGGCTGGACGTACACCATTTGACCTACGCCCGCATTGGGCGCGAGAAAATGTCAGATTTGCAAGTGTTATGCCGACCCTGCCACGAAAAGGAACATAAAAAATATGACACCCGAAGAAAGAAAAGCAGCGATTGAATCGCTAAAAGAAATTTGTAGGGAAATTGGATGCTCTGGCTTAGATGCTGATATGTGTAACAACAGACCGCATATGTGCGGCATTATTCGTAAATTAGTAGCACCTTCTGCCAACAGAAAGGAACATTATGAAAATTAAATTATGGTTTATCTTATTCACCATCCCAGCCCTCGCTTGCGGTATCCAAACCGCCCCCGCGCTAAAGGCTGAATCCGCAATCATATCGGAATCAACACCCGCTGTGCGTCAGCCAGTGCTAATGGTTGTGGTAGCAGATGAGGGGCTAAACATCCGCGCCATGCCCAGCGAATCGGCGCAAGATGTCGGCGATTTGTTTCCTGGCGACATTATCCACGTGGACGATGTACGCATGATTGGTGACTCGAATTGGTGTCACCACGAATATGGCTGGAGTAACTGCAAGTGGTTAAAAGCGTTGGAGGCGGTACGATGATGGACTGGCAAACCCCAGTACTATACATTTTATTCCCAGTATGGGTAGGCGTTCTAGGCTACTACATTTGGGAGGAGGCGCAAAAATGGAAGCAATAGCCCGCCTGATTATCTGCCTTGTGTTGTTCGCAGTTCTGACCGTTGGGTACATCGCCGTCATGAGAGCTGGTAAGGGGGGAGAATGAAGCCACACCCAAAGAAGTTTAGTTTATCGAAAGACATTATAATTATTGCGTTACAAAAAGAAAACAAGCAGATGCGACAAAAAATTCAGGAATACGAAAAGCTCATTAAGTCGCAAATCACCACACTCCGCAAGGCGCAAGAATCGTTCGATAAGGGCGTGTTCAAGCGTAGTGACTTAGAAAGTTAAGAGGTTATATGTTTGATAGATTAATTTACAGATTTCGCAAGCCTAAATACTGTAAACATTGCGGTGGTAAATTGGTAACTGACGAAAAGTTTGATTATAGTGAACAAACAGGTGAACCAATTATTAGACACGTTGGTATAAGGTGCGAATTTTATTATGCGTGTTTTAAAAAGCATGGTTATCTATTCAAGTGGCGCGAATCCGCGCAGATACAGCAAAACTCTTAGCCTCGATTGTTAAACTTCCGCAATCGTGATAAAATACAACCAATCTAACCACATATACGCCGCGCCCTAACCAGCCCCGCTATATGTGGCGCACGACACGCGCCGCGCTGGAAAGCCCCGCCCGTGAGACAGAAACCGCAATGATTGCGGAATCGTCTTGCGGGCGGTTTTTGTTTAATTCACCCTATAGGAGAGTATCAATGTTTGAATCAATTATTGTACAGTTTGCAACCCTCGCAGGTGTAGCCGCTCTTGTAGCCGCCCTTGTAAATGTTGCAAAAACCTTCGGTCTGCCTGACGGAAAAGCACCGCAGGTATCTTCCCTTCTATCCCTTCTTTTCTTTATCGCTTTGGCGGGACTTCGTATTTTCGCCCCAGAGGTAAACGTGGTTGGGTTGGATGAAAAAGCCGCCGATCTTGCGGTTCTTGTTCTCTACATTCTTGGTTTCGTGGCTCAGATTGGACTTCCTGCAAAGTTCCATGAATTTCTTGCGGATTCTAATGTGCCAGTTATCGGTAAATCATACACCCGCGAATTGAGTTAGGGTATACCCACGACTTAGATAACGCAAGACGGGGTCATACCCTCTAAGTCTGATACCAAGCCCCGCCCAAATGCGACCACTTCACGAATTCATCGGCATAGATAACGGGCAGGCGGGCGGGGCAGAAAAGGAAACTTATTAATGGCAGATAGGAAAGTGAGAGTTACAGGGAATAAACAAATTTTAGACAAGCTAGATACTTTAGGCGATAAGGTTGATTTGCTTAATAGTTCGATTATTGGAGATACAAAAGAAGTCGGTCTCTTAGAACGCGTTAGGAACTTAGAGCAATGGGTAGCTAGTGAGAAAAAATTGATATACCTAATTGTAAGCGGATTACTGTTAGATATAGTATTTCGCTTGTGGGATTTGATTGTGAAATGACAGAAGCGTTCGTTCTAATTATTTCAGCTATTCTTCTTTTTGTATGGCTTGCTTCTAGTCTTTTACGAGATAGGAAAAAATAGGATGCAAAACTGCCTCCAATGCTATGGCAAACGATGGTATGCCAAAATCAACAAGAGGACAGGCTTACAAGAAAAAAACCGTGATGGGATGCTTTTATGGCGTTGCTACCGTTGCGGACACGTTCAAACCGAACCGACAAAGCCATTTCTCCCCGCAGTTATCCGAACCGGCGCGAACATCCTGTACCTTGACATCGAAGTATCAAAAAGTCTGTATTTCAACTATGGCGCAAAAGTCCCGTCAAAATATCTTCGCTCAGATGACCTTGTCCACGAATATTACATTATTTGCTGGTCTGCTTCTTATCTTCACGATGACAAGGTTTGGAAGGGATGCGTTACCCCACAGGAAGCGCGGAATTGGACAGACGCGAGTATTTTGAAGCCAATCCGTGACCTTATGGCAAGTGCTGACATTATCGCGGGTCACAATGTAGACGCTTTCGACATAAAAAAACTAAACACCCGCTTCATGAAAAACGGACTTGACCCCGTAATAGGCAAAAAGACCTACGACACTTTGAAAATCGCCCGCTCTAAACTAGCCCTCGAAAGCAACAAACTAGACGAGATTCTAAAGTGGTACGGATTACGCCCAAAGGATGACATATCAAACGCGGACTGGCTGGAAATCGTCACAAAGCCTACTAAAGCAGTATTGAAGAAAGTCATGGATTACAACGTCAATGACGTAGAAGGCGGAAAAGCTGTCTTACGGCGGTTTATCCCCATCAGTGGGAAACTCCCCCACTATGGCACATTGACCGGAAAGCAAATAGAAGGACTGACCGCATGAAACCCTATTTCTACGCCCTCGCCATTGTTTTACTCGCGCTGGGTATCTGGGACCAAAGTATCTGGCATTGGTACTGGTATCACACGGCAAAACTGCAAATGAGGAAAATCTAAATGTACATCATTGGAAAAAGCCCAAAACAAATCTACCTCAGATTCCACGCCCTAGAACTCCGTCAATACATCGTCACCGGCTACAGCTACGAAGTCGGCAAAGGCAAGAGCAAAAAGCTATTTTGCAACGTCAACATACCGTGGATGACGTGGAAATCTCACGGCAAAGAATGCGCCGGTGAAGTTCTGGAAGCCCTGCGAGTACTGGCGAAATGGCAAGGCGACTTGCAAGACAAACAGCCCCGCCTTAACTCACACGCCCATAAGCCCACCATTGACCAGACAGACAGGTTATACCGAAAACTCAGATACCCCGTATTCTTTGACCGTGACGAACCGTATGTACAGTTTGAGCGCGGCGAAGACGAAACCCGTTGGGATGTAGGCGGGATGTTTGTTCAAGACAACCTGCCTACGATTGGGCTGTTATTCTCCGCCCTGCAAAAACTGGACAGCGAGATAAGGTGAAATGTAAATACTGCCCCACTCAACTAGAAGGACGGCGGCGCGTTTGCAACGTCTGTAAACGCAGAAATCGACTAGCACGAAGAAAGGCGAATAAATGAAAAAAGCAATAGGTATTTTACTAATGGTAACGCCTGTTTTAGCTATTTTAGGGGCTGCGGCTTATTACAATCTGAAAGCCTTTTTGATTGGCATTGGTGTGTCTTGTGCGTCTATTTTACTAATAGGCATTGGCTCTTTTCTTATATTTGGAGATGAAAAATGAACGTAGACGACTACCGTTACCGTATGGAAATGGATGCCGCCCGCTCTCGCTGGCGTAGGTGGCTGAAAAAATTATTTGGATGGATAAAATGAAAAACAAACGACGAAACCTAGCCATTACCACCGCCGTTATCGCTGTAACGGCTTTGCTACTTAGCACTCCCAGCACCATCCCCGCCCGCATGTTGTTCCCTTTGTACATTGCGCCTGGCGCAAATGGCGTGAACTGGAATCCGGTTATCGCTGCCAACACCTACGGAAATATTGACGTAATCCTTAACCCGTCGAATGGACCCGGAAGTGCAAAGCAGACCAATTATGTCAACGGAATCGCCCGCCTCAAAGCTGCTAACGTCGGTGTGTATGGGTACGTCCACAGCACCTATGGCGATAGGTCGATAGTCGACGTGAAAGCCGACATTGATAAGTGGGTCAACTGGTACGCGCCGATTACCGGAATTTTTGTCGATGAAGCCGAATACCGCGCCGGACAGGGTGACGAGGGGTACTACGCTGAACTCTACGCCTATATCAAAGAGCGCGGGATGCTTGCGATTAATAACCCTGGCACGGGTACGAATGAAACATACCTCAATCTCGCGGATACTACCTGCATTTTCGAGTCAAGTGTAACCAAAACCTTGAATTTTCCAGCATGGGGCTGGAATTACCCGTCTACTAAGTTCTGCTATCTCGCTTGGGGCGCAAGCGTTGACCAGATGCGGACAGCGGTAGACGTTGCCACTAAGAACAACGTGGAATACGTGTACATCACCGGCAACGGCTCCGACCCGTGGGGCCTCATCCCATCCTATCTGGCAGAGGAAGCCGCACGACTGGCTGGCGGTGTAGTGGCTCCGACTTTGACCGCCCCTGTCGTGACTTCTGTCCCTGCAACACCGACAAAAACGGCGATCCCGACGTTTACAAATACACTCACTTCGACCCCGACATTAGTACAAACGAAAACACCAACCCCGCAGCTAATTTGTGTCCCTGCCTTGTCGGTGGTGGTGTGTAACCGGATGCCATAATGAAATTGAAATGGATACCCACACAGGAAAAACTCG
>Ga0208147_1000402_pt1 | contig 15274 bp, 34 predicted proteins | sample DEB3_08_DNA_FD_184520 | JGI IMG/M metagenome (GOLD analysis project Ga0208147, IMG submission 184520) | Aqueous microbial communities from the Delaware River and Bay under freshwater to marine salinity gradient to study organic matter... | ecosystem: Environmental > Aquatic > Marine > Coastal ... | reverse complement strand
CGGGCGGCGGGACTGCGGTGATCCGCTGCACCGCCACGAGCACGGGCGCGGGCTCCGTCACGACGTGCGACGCGACCGGCCTCACGTCGGCGACGTGGGCATGGTCCGCGTGGGTCTCGACGACGATCCCGACCGACGGCACAGGCCGCATCGTGTCGCTGACTTTCACGGGCAAAACAACCGCGGGGACGCTCTCTGTCGCCGCCATCGAGGTCGAGGAGTACCAATGACGATCACAGCAACAGGCGGCCTCGCCGCGGTATCCGTCACGTCCGGCGCCGAGGTCGATCTACTCTCCGCGGATGCGGCGGGCCTCGCGATCCCGCGCGCGTTCTCGTGGTCGCTCACCGTCAACACGACGCAGGACATCACCGTACGCGTGTACGTGGCCGTCGGCCCGAACTGCGGGCTCACGATTCTCACGGGCGCCACGACGTCGGCCACGTCAACTTCGCCCGCGGTGATCCAGATGGGCGAGTACCCGCTGCAACGCATCCGTGTCACCGCGCAGGCCGCGGGCACGACAGCGACGGTCAACTGCGACTTCGTCGCGCAAAGCTCCTCGGTGAACTGATGGCCATCAGCATCAACGGCAGCAGCGGGGGCGGCGCCTCCGCGCCCTCGGGCACGGGCGTCGTCACTGTCTCGTCGGGCGCGTTCGTCGACCCCGTCGCCTCGGCGGCGACCACGCGCTCGACGCTCGGCCTCGGCGGCGCGGCGGTGCTCGACGTCGGCACCACGGCGGGCACCGTCGCCGCGGGCAACGACTCGCGGTTCAGCGCGGGCGCCTACACGATCAACTGGCAGGGGACGGGCGTCACCGCGACCAGCGGCAACGGCACCGCGACCGTCACCAGCGCAAGCGTGGTGACGTGCTCGCTCGGCACGAGCGCGCTTTCGACCTACTACAACCCCACGTACACCTCGCCGCGCGTCGCCGCTGCGATTCAGTCGTCGTGGGGCATCGACCCGCGGCGCTTCGTTTTTCGCGCGCGCCTCTCGTCGTCGACGGGACGCAACGCGACGTCGCTCGCGTGGGCGTCGATCGAGAACGGCGCCGCGAAGTACGACATCTACCTCTGGGGCACGACCGTCGGCGTCGAGAACGTCGGCGCGGGAAGCGCCATCGCGAGCGGCACGCCGTCGCCCGCGATCGGCTGGGACGGCAACGACTGGATCGAGCTGCGCATCAACGGGTCGCAGTACGTCGCGAGCTTCGGCCGCGGCACCGGCGGTGCGCTGCCCGTGGCCGGTGGCTGGCAGCAGGTGTCGGCGACGACGATTACGCTCGCGGCGATGTCCACCGGCTTCACGTCGGTGGTGCTCGGCGCGGGGCAGACCACGCCCGCCGCGGGCGGCTCGGGCGTTTCGATGGTGTGGACCGACGCAACGATCACGGGGATCTCATGACCACGCTTCACGCACACGTCTCCTATTACCGCGCGGCTTCGCCGTGGGCGTCCGAGTCCATCGAGACGCATCGCGCGCACGTCGTCGCGGTGATCGACGCCGACACCCTCACGCTCGACGTTGACCGCCCCGGCGTCGCCACCGAGCGCATCGAGTCGGTGCCCCGCTGCGACCCCGCCACGCCCACCGCGGGCTGCTGGTCGGAGATCCCGGCGTGACAGCCGCGGAGATCGTCAATGCCCTCACGGGCTCCGCGATCCTCGCGGCCGCCGTGCGCGAGGGGTGGCGGTGGTACACCGCGCGCACCTCGCAGAGCGACGCGGCGAAGGCCGCTGCCGACGGCAGTGTCGCGGGTCTCTTGCGTGAGCAGATCGCGGCGGGCGAGGCGCGCGCCGAGAAGAGCGCGGAGCGCGCCGTTGTCGTGGCTGCCGCGCTCAATGCGAGCGCTACGGCGATCGGCGACGTGCGCGCCGCCATCGACCGCGTGCCCCCGGCGATCACCGCCGAGGCTGATCGGGCGCAGACGCGTCTCGAGCGCATCGAGCTGCTCCTCACCGAGATTCGCGCTCACGTCGCGCCGCAGACCAGCGAGCATCGCGCGGGTGTCTCGTGATGGCCTCGGCGCCTGACGCCGTGGAACTCGCCGCCGCGAGCCTCTCTGCCGCGTGCTCTCTCCTCTCGCTCGCCTCGCGCGCCGCGGTGGCGAGCCTCGACGCGCTGATCGAACGCGACCGCCGCGACACGCCGCTCCCTGAGCGCGTCGTGCTCGTGCTCGACGACGAGGAGATCGGGCGCGACTCGATGGCGGCGCTCCTGCGCGACTGCAACGCCGAGGTGCTCACGGCGGCGACGCCCGCCGAAGCCCGCGCGATCATCCGCGCGAAGCGGCCCGCGGTCGTGGTGGCCGACTACTACCTCCGCGACACGACCAGCATCGCGCTCCTGCGCGAGCGCCCTGCCTACGCCCGCGCTGTGATCGTGACGGGCGCCGTGCACACCGACGCGCTCGCGTCGATCGCCCTCGGCGTGCGCGCGGACCTGCGCGACCGACCGATCACCCACGAGGCGCAGCGCGAGCTCGTCGCGCTCGTCGCGTCGTACCTGCCACCGGAGATCGCATGACCGAGCCCACCACCAACCCCGACGGCCTCGACGCGCTGCACGCTGCCGTCCGCGCCGCCCTCCGCTGCGCCGCCCTGGCCGCGGTCGTTCTCGTCGCGCTCGCGCAGTGCGGGTGCGGTGGCGCGGGTGCGATCACCGGCGTCGCGGGCGCCGTCAAGACCACGCTCGACGTACTGCGGCAGACGCGCGCCGTGCTGTGTACGCCCGCCCTCGATCCGCTGATGGGCGACCCCCGCGAAGGGCAACCGACGTGGGTGCAGAAAGACGCCTCGACCGCCGCCGACGCGGCAGGAGAATGACGCCATGACCTCGATGTTTCTGACGCTGCTTCTCGCATTCGGATGGGGCACCGAAGCCCCCACGACTGCCGCCGTCGGATGGGGCACTGAGGCGCCGAGTGGGCGCTGACAGCCCGACCGCGTGGGCGCGCGACAAGCGCGACCGCATGACGCGCCGCACGCGCGAGTGGGGCGACCTCGTCGAGCGCGCGAGCGACATCCTCACGCCTGGCGTTCCCGTCGCTGCGCACCTGGGGTTCGCCGCGAACGGCTCGCGCGACGAGAACACCACCGGCTGGATCTCGTGCAGCGACCGCGAGCGCGCCGAGGCCCTCACGCTCGGACGCAAGCCGCTCGGCGGCGACCCACGCACGGGCTATGGCCACGTCACCAGCGACGATCTCCACGAGCTCGGCGCGTGGGGCGTCGAGGGCGGCCACGTGCCCGATCGCGTCGCGACGGGTGACTGCCCGTGGGTGACAGGCGCGCGTAGCGACGGCGTGCGCAAGGTGCTCGATCGTGCGGGCGTCGAGGGCGCCGACTGGCACGGCGCGCACGAAGATCAGATCGTGATCGGCGTGTGGAACCTCGCGCGCCACGCGTCGCAGATCCGCGCGAAGGTCGATCCGCGTCTCTCGTGGGCAGCGGGCGACAAGCCATCGACGCTGTGGCGATGGGCGCTCACGATGATGTCATGGAGCGCAGGCACGGGCGGCGCCGCGCGTCACGTCGCGCGCTACGCCGACGCCCTCGCGGCGCTGCCAGAGGCGCAGCGGTGGGGAGCGTTCGTGCGGCTCGCCTCGACGTACGACGGCGACGGGCGCAAGCACGCGCGGCCGTCGTACTCGGCGCTGCGCACGTGTCAGAAGCTCGAGGCCGCGCGCGCACACGCCGACGCCGCCGCGCTCGCATGGCTCGCCGACGGCCTCGACGCTGACCGCGCCGCCGTTTACGTCGCGCTGGTGAGGGCGTCGGCATGAGCGCCGACCCCTACGCTCGCCCCGTCGGCCGCGTCGCTCGCATCGTCGACAGCGCCCGCTACGGCGTCGGGCTCGCGATCGTCGGTGGCGTCGCGTGCGTCGGCACCGTCGCCCTCGGCGTGTGCGTCGTGGGCGCGCTCGCGGCGCTCGCGGTGTCGCCGCGCGCAGCCCGCACGATGCTCTGGTAGCTCCTCGCGTCGACCTGACGCACCGCACGCCCGTCCGTGGCGCTGCGCGAATCCCCTACGCAGAAGGCACTTGCGGAGAATCGACATCGTGCCCTGCGATTGTTGCCACAATAGTCTTGCGCCGGGACGATTGCGATCGTATCAATAGGTCACGGGGCGCAGAGAGCGCACCGAGAAAGACACCGGACAAAGTGAACATCGAGATCACCACCAACGCCGTCACCTTCACCGCCATCTGCGACGCCGACACCGGCCGCCCGATCAGCGTGCTCTACGTCGGCGACGACTCGCCCGACGAGAGCGCGATCAGCGCCGCGCTCGATGCGCGTTTCCCCGGCTACCACTACGAGGTGAAGGCGATCCCTGGTTGGGACTCGACGGGCGACGAGATTGACGGGCAGCCCGAAGCGATTGCGCACCTCCGCGAGACGATGACGGCGCCGACCGAGCGCACCTTCATCGTCGAGGGCTGCGGCGCAGACCAGACGATCACCGCCGCGAGCGCCGACGACGCCGCGCAGGAGGCTGCCGAGTGGCAGCACGGCGCCGACGGCGCGCACGTCGTGACGCTGATGTGGCGCGACGCGGGCTCCGATAGCACCACCGTCGCGGTTTACGACTGCGAGGTCGACGGCGCCGCGGTCGGGCGCGTGACGGTGCGCGAGGCGGGCGCGTGACCCGCGACCCCCTCGCCCCTCTCCGCGCCCTCGCACGCGCCGACCCGCCCGCCGCGTGGCGAGCGTCGCGCGGCCACCTGCGCGCCCCCTGGCTGCGCGCGGCGCACGCGGTCGCCACCGCTGCCGCATCGCCGCCGACCCTCGCCGCATGGGCCGCTGTGGCGGGCTGCTCGCGGTCGGCGCTCGCGGCGGCGCGTGCTGCTGACGCCGAGCTGCGCGCGCTCGAGGTGGCGCCCGTCGGCCCGCCGCGTCGGCCCGACTCCCGCCGCTCGCGACGTGACGCGGGGCGCGGGCGGGCGTAGGCTGCGCGCATGATCTCGCCGCCCTGGCTACTCACCACCGACGGCGCGCGCATCGCGGAGGTCCGCGTACTGTGGCACCTCCCCGCGCCCGACGTCGCCGCCCTCCGCGCTGTCGTCGCCGACGTGCGACGCCGCGAGCGCGAGCGCCGTGCTACGCTGCAGCGCGCGAGCGGCCCGGTGGCGGATTAGCGCGGCCCTCGCGGGCTACCGGGCGAGAGTCCCGGCGCCGCGCCGCTCGCATCTGGCGCAGTCGCGCGAGGTGCGGTAGCGTCGGCCTCGCGGCTTCGTCACCGCGTCTCGCTCTCTCCGCTCGCAGCCCGCCGATGCTTAACCGCGTCGGCGGGCTGTTCGCGTTTGTGGCGTCGCGAAACCGCTGCGCGCAAGGCAGTTGCGAAGAATCGACGCGGGCGCGTAGCGAATACGTTGACCTGCGACGCAACCGTGCGTAGAGTCTCACCACCGACGCAGATCGCGGCGGTAGAGAGACTACGAGAGAGACCATGACGAACGACGCCCGCCTCGCCATCAACGCCGCCGAGACCGCCTGCAACGTTACGCTCGCGGCGCTCCGCGCCCGCGTCGAGTCCGCCGCCGCCGACATCGCCATGGCCGAGGCGTTCAACACATCGTCGGAGGGACTCGACTCGGCCTACGACGCGGCGCGCGAAGCGGAGCGAACCGGCACGATCGAAGCGTTCGCCGCGCGCGACGCGATCGTCGCGGCGAACGGCGGCCCCGTAGACCCCATCGCCGACATGATTGCGCTCGGGGCATCGCTCTTCGCCTGACACCGCACCCCACAGCGCCCACGGGCGCACGCAACAGCCGCGCACCCGAGAGGGCCGCGGCTTGCGGCGTTGGAGGTACTGAGACACATGACCACGATGGAACTGCACGACACGATTCAGCGCCTGACCCGCGAGCGCGACGCCGCCCGCGCTGCGATTCGCGACGCCTCGCGCTGCGACGACTGCGGCGCGTGGGCGACGCGCTACCACAGCGCGAGCGCGCGCTACGCCTGCGACGACTGCGCCTCCGGCGGCGGGTGGACCGACGACCCGCACGCGCTCGCTCTGCGCGCTGCGATGAGGGCGCGATGATGCTCCCGCCCGACCTCGCCGCCGCCCTCGACCGCGCGACCTGGCCCGACGCCACCGAGGCTCGCGGGCTGCTGACCCGCGGCGTGCGAGGCGATGCCCGCGCCGCGCTCGTCCGCTGGTGCTTCGACGCCGCGCGCTCGAACGACGGCGCCGCCCCGACGCAGGCCGCGTGGGCTGCGATGCTCGGCGTCGGCCGCGCTACGCTCGTGGGTGCGCGCGGGCTGTGGCGTCGCTGCGCGCCCGACCTCGTGCCGACGGCGCGCGCACCGGGGCCGCCGCGGCGCCCCGCTGCGGAGCTCACCGCCGAGAGCGCCCGCGTGCGTGAGTCGCGCGACCGTAGGAAGGCAGCGCCGCCGAAGCGTGCGAAGAAACGACGCGCGAAAACCGCTACGTCGTAGGCACTTCGCGACAATCGACCGCGTGACGTAGCAGTTGTGTTGACCTGCGACGGGATCGTGCGTATTGTCTGCACATGAACACGACGAACACCGCCACCGAGTACGCGACCATCACCGCCCGCATGACCGCGCGCCTCGCGCAGATCGACGCTGCGACGGCGGCCGGTCAGTGGGACGAGGTCGACCGCCTCACGAAGCTCCAGAACCGCGACGACTCGAAGGCCGTGCGCCTCTACCGCGCGATCGACGATGCGGCCCGCGCGACCCGCACCGCGTGGACGATGTGACCGAAGCAGCGCCGACGCAGCCCGTACCCCGCGAGGGGGCGGGCTTGCGGCAGTAGGAGCCCCACGATGACCATGACCACCAGCAACGACCTCTCTGAACTCTCGGCCCTCTGCGACGCCGTCGAGGCGCGCGAGAGCGAGCGCGCGACCCTGGCCGACATCGAGCCCGCGTCCGCCGTGGGCCTCAACGACTACCCGCAGATCATCTGCGTCGGGTCGGACATGCTCGCCCGTCGCGTCGAGCGCGAGGGGCTCGAGGGCGTCATGGCCGAAGCCGCGCGCGTCATGGCGCACGTCGTCGGCGAGCGCTGCGCCGTCGCCTACGGCACGACGTGGCTTGTGGTCTACCGCGAGCGCGAGGGTCGCCACGGCGAGCCCCTCATCGCGGTGAGCGGCGACGACATCGGTTGGATGGCCCGCAGCGCCGAGGCGCGCGCGTCGCTGCGCTACGATCGTCGCGCGAGGGCCGCGTGAAGCGCCCGCGCTACACCATCGTCACCCCCGGCGGCGAAGAGGTCGGCCCGCGCTACGGCTACGAGCACGCGGAGGAGTGGCGCAAGGCCAACGACATCCTGCACCCGCGCGCCGAGGTCGTGCTCGCGCCGCCGCGACTGCCGCGCCGACGATAGCCCCGCCACGGTCCCTACGCGCCTCACGCGGGCGCTCCGCAGCGTCGCAACGTGCCGACGCCGCAGAGCCGCCCGCGGACGCGCTACAGCGCCCGCCACCACGTCGCGCGATGCTCGAGGCGCGGCGCCCGACGATCACCGCAGCGGAGGCAGTACACGCCGCCCTCGGTGGGCTGCCCGTCGCAGCCGCCACCGCACCCGACGCACACGAGCCGCAGCTCGCACGCCGCGCGGTCGCAGATGCGCCACCCCGTCGCGCTCGCGCGGGTGGCAGGGCGCGCGCCGCAGCCGTGGCACGTCGTCGGACGCGAGGTCACGGGCGCACCAGCCCGCCGTCGCACCACACGATCTCACCAGCGCCGACGCGCGCGGGCTCGCGCCGCGAGTGTCGCCGCGTGACATACGCGTCGTCGTCGAGGTCCGCGGTGATCCCGTAGCCGCACGTCGGGCACGGCACGACGGCGACGGCGGGGAGGTCGCGCCGCATGGTCGCGACGTCGATCGCAGCGCGGAGGGCGATTCGGGCCTGCGTGGTGCGCCATCGACTCGCGGCCTGCGCGGCGTCGGCATCGCGGTCGGTGTCGTCGGCGCGGAGCCACGAGTCGAGCGCACGGTCGCCGCTGTCTTGCGCGCCGAGGTACTCCCGCGCCGCAGCGCGCAGCGCCGCAGCGTCGGCCCGCGCCTCGTCGCGCTCCCGCTGGAGCCGCGCGATCTCGTCGACGACGGTGACGCGCTCGTCGCGCACCGCGGCCGCGAGCGACTCTTGCGCGAGGGCGAGCGTGCGGCGCAGCGTCTCGACCTCGGCGACCGTCGCAGCCGCGCGCTCTGCGAGGTCGTGGTGGCTGTGCGACGCGAGCGGGCCAGGGTCGCCGCGGAGAGCGTCGGCGACGCCCGTCAGGATCGCGTGCTGTCGCGCGAGCAGGGCGTCGAGGTAGTCAGCGTCCTCGGCGCTCACAGCGTCACCGCCTCGACGATGGCAGCCGCCGTCGCGATCTGCGCGGGCGTCGGCGCGTACCGCTTCGTGACGGCCTCGCGCACGCACACGTCGAGGGCGACGCACGACGAGGGCGCATCGTCGAGCAGGCGCCGCACGACCTCGGCGAGAACCGGCGCGCGGTCAGCGAGCGGCAGCGCTCGTGCGCGTTGCTGCGTCGCGCGGGCGACGGCGATGAGGTGCGCGCGCGTGGCGAGCGTGATCCCGCCGCCGAGGCGCTCCTTTGCCGCGAGGGCGTGCTCGCGCAACTGCCCCGCGAGCGGATCGACGGAGGCGCCGCGGAAGCACGTCGTGAGCGTCGCCGCGAGGTACGCACGCGGGTGGCCGTCGATCGCAGCGCGCAGCGAGGGCGGCGCCACGAGCGAGGGCGTGAGGTATCGGGTCGTCGTCTCCATCGTCACTCCGTCTCGCGGTCGAGCACCGCGCACTCATAGTCATCCCGGCTCATCTCGTCGTCGTGCGGACACTCGCGCGCCGCGTCGAGGGCGCACCCGCAGGGGAGCGTGTCAAGCGTCGTTGTCATCGTGCATCACCGTAGCGACGGAGGCTTTCTGCGCCGCAGGTGCAGTCTTCGCCCATGTCGCATTCCTCGTCGTGCTGCGGGTCTGCGCTGATCGAGCCGCGCAGCACGTCGGCCACGACGAGCCCGACGACGTAGGCCACGCGAGGGGAAACCGCGTTGCCGATGGCGCCGAGTCGTCGCGCAGCCGAAGCGTCGCGCGGTGTCATCCTCGGCGGCTCCCACGCAAACTGCGGTGCGTCGGTGCCGCTCGGCCAAACCGACGGGAGCGCTACCGAGTCCACCCCGCAGGAAACCCCATCAGCGCCTCCGACCAGTCGGGGTTGACCATCCCTGCGCCGCTGAGATGCGGCGCCTCCACGTTCGTCGGGAGACCCGCAGACACGAGCCGCACCGCATCCGTGAGCGTCGTGCCCGGGCGGCTCTTCCATGCCTTCGTCCGAAGACACGTCATCCTCGCGCTCGAATCCCTGTCGCTCTGCGTCGGCGTAGGCCACCACGAAGAGTCTCGGCCGCTCGTGTGGGGCGCCAACGTCCGAAGCTCGAAGATCGAACCAAACCGCATCATACCCCGCTTCGGAAAGCTCACGGAGCACGACGTCGAGTCCACGAGAAGCGAGCGCCGTGACGTTCTCCACGACAACGATTCGCGGTCGAGTCTCGCGAACGACTCTTGCGAACTCGAACCACAGACCGCTGCGCGGACCCGCGAGGCCAGTTCCCGTTCCAGCGAGCGACACGTCTTGGCAGGGGAAGCCGCCGCAGAGGATGTCGACCCGCGGCACGGCGGCGCCAACGGTTCGCACGTCGTCATATCGAAGAGCGTCAGGCCAGTGTCGCGCGAGGATGCCGCGGCACCACGCGTCTTGCTCGCATTGCCAGATCGTCGAGACATCGAACCCCTCATCGCGCAGCGCGCATTCGAGCCCGAGGTCGAGCCCGCCAATCCCTGAGAACAGCGATCCGATCGTCAGCGTGTCAGCGCTCACGTTGTCCTCGTCGCGTCGTACGCGAGCATGGAGCGCACGTTGTCGAGCGCGAGCCCTGTCGCTTCGGCGGCGCGGTGCACGTCGTAGCCGTCGGCGATCAGCGCGCGGGCGCACTCACGCGCAGCCGACCGCGGGCGACCGCGGCGACGCACGGGCACGCCGTGCTCACGCAGCGCGCGGAGCACCGTGCGCGACGACGCCCCGCACTGCGCTGCGAGTTGCTCCGCGGTCGCGCCCTCGCGGTACGCGCGGCACACGTCATCCACCGTCACAGCGCACCTCGCGAGAGCACGGCGCGGCCTGCGTCCGTGATGGATGCCACACGCGGGCGGTCGCCCGACACGGCCACGAGTCCGCGCGACTGAAGCCATGCGACGGTGGTGCGGTTGAGCATCGCGCCCGGCATCAGCACCGCCGCGCGCGTCGGATCGCTCACGATGCGCACCGGCCCCGTTGCGAGGCGCTCCAGATGCTCGCGGCGCACACGCGTGAGACCGCCACGCTCGGCGCCGCGCGGGCGACCGACGAGCTCGGGCGCGTGCTCTGCGAGGATGCGCGCGAGCGTCGTCGATCCGATGCCGTGCGCCCTGGCCACCTCCTCGCGCGTGAGCCCGGCGCGTCGCGCGTCGACGATGCGGCGCACCTGCGCGTCGCTGACGATTGTGGGGCGGCCCATCATCGCGCACCCCCGCGGGCGACACGGGCGACGCGCCACATGAGCTGCCGTACCGACGCCACCGACAGCCCCGACAGGTGTGCGGCCTCGTCGAGCGTCGCGCCGCGTTCGAGCGCGAGTCGCGCGAGCGTGTGCGGCGTCGTCTTCGCGGGCGCCTCGACGCGCGCCACCGACGGCCGCGGGCGACCTTGCGGCGGCTTGCGCTCGGGCGGCGGCGCGCGGCGGATCACGGGCGGCGCATCGAGGTAGTCGAGGAGCACTTCGCTCTGCGCCGCGAGCGCGAGCCCGCGTGCCTCAATCTGCCGAACGCGCTCTCTCGTGAGGTTGGCGAACTCGCCGACCTCTTCGAGCGTGACGCCGCCGCGGTCGGCGATGTCGTGCGCGCAGGTCTCGGCCATCTGCCACACGTCGAGGTCAGGGAAGTTGAGCTTCAGCGACCCCGTGCGCTCATCGACGTCGATCGCGAGGTGCGCGCGGCACGACACCCACGGGCACGGGCGCGCGCCGTTGCAGCCACCGGGGAGGCAGTCGCCGCGCGTCTGCGGGCGCTCGTACTCTTCGATGGTCGCGTCGTTGCGCTGCATCTGGAGGCGTTCGAGTTCGCCCTTCGAGGAGCGTTTCGCGTTGAGTGTCACGCTGCGCCGCAACCCCGGCTCGCGCACGCCGCGGCGCACGAGGGCTTCGACGCGAACGTCGGGTGCGTTGCCGTCAGCCATCACAGCACCTCCCGCAGCGAGACGGTGGGCGGCGCGATCACGTCGGCGTCATCGAGCACATGGTCGCGCCCGTGGCCCGCAACCGTCGCGAGGCGCTCAGCGTACGCGACCATCGCGGCGTAGCGCGCCGCGCTGTTGCGGACCATCACGCGCCGCTTTCGCAGATGCTCGCGGCACAGCCCGTTGTCACCCGCGGGCATCCCGCAGCGCGCGCACGTCAGCGTCGCCGCGAGGCTCGCGGGCCGGATGTCGTCGCAGTTGCCGTCGTCGCGCCGTGCGCGCTCGTGTCTCGTTGCCATCGTCTCTCGTCTCCTCTCCATCGCTCCCGGCGCTGGCGACGACCCGCGGCACGCGCGGAGCGTCGTGAGGGCCGGGCGCCCTCGTTGCTGTCACGCCGCGCGCTGCACCTTCGCCGCCGTGCGCTCGGCACGCTGCGCCCGCGACGTGCTCTCGACCACCCACGCTGCGACCAGGCGCGCGCGGTTGCCGTCGTCGCCGCCCTCGCCGAGCGCCTCAAGGCGCGCGACCGCAGCCGCCGCGAGCGCCGGGACGTGGGCGCCATGCGCGACCACCGCGCGCTCGATCTCGGTGAACGTGTGCTTCGCCGCGAGGTACGCGTGCACGTCGCCGACGCGCGCGATGCTCGCCTGCGCCTCAGCAGACGGCGTGGCGTCGGCGGGCGTGGCGTCGGACGTCGCAGTGTCTCCGCGCGCGCTGCCGGGGCTGTCAGTGCCCGTGGGCGGGGGCTTCGGCGCGAGGGCGGCGGCGAAGACCTTCGCGGGGCTCTTCGAGGTGTCGCCGATGCGCGCGCAGTAGGTCTTCGCTACGATCAGCTTCGCGGCCTTCGCGTGCACGCCGAGGGCCTCGACGACGTGCGCCGTCTGCCCCCACCACCGCACGACGTCAGCGCCCGACGCGCACTCGGCCACCGCGTCGAGCAGGTCGAGCATCTCGCGGGGGTAGTCGCCGCGCTCGGCGGCGCGCTGCTCCGTCGCGGTGAGCACGTAACCGCCCGCGTCGAGCCACTCGGCCAGGGCTTCGCTCGCGGCCGCCGTGGCGTCTTCGGCGTGCAGGCGCTGCGAGAGCAGACGGTAATCTTGCGCGGCGTCGTGGAGGCAGCCCGCCGCCGAGAGACACGCGCGGTAGTCGTCGAGCGCCGTGGGCTTCGGCGCGGGCGCGGGCAGCTGCGGCGCGGCCTCGACCATGGGCGCGGTGTCGTGCGATTGGATCTCCTCGATCTCGTCGGGGTCGTAGCAGCCCGCGACGAGGTCCGGGTACACGGCGCGCGCGAGGGCGGCTGCGCATCGCGCGCGGAGCATCGCCTCGGTGTGAGCACGCCACGTCCCGCTCGACGTGAGGCCTGCGCGCGTCGCCTGCGCGAAGGTGTAGGTCAGCGACACGGGCGCGGGCGCTCCGGCGCGATGCGTCGTGTAGTGCGCGAGCTTGTCGGTCGACTCGACGCACGAGAAGTACAGGCACACGTCGCGGCGTCGGGCGCACGTCGCGACCGTGATGTCGGCGCCGAGCGACACCTTGCCGGACACGAGGCCGATGCCCGACGCGGCCGCCATCGGTTGGATGCCGAGCTCGTGACCTTTCAGCAGGATCGCGAACGCGACATCGGCATTCAGAACCGTCTTCGGAAAGACGCCAGCGCGGAAGAGGCGCTGCGCGATCGTGTCGACCATTTCCATTTCTTGAGGCGTGATCATCGTCGTCTCCTCTGTCTCAGCCCCGGGGCTGTGGTGGCTTGCGCCCCGCGAGGGGGATGCGTGCGCTTGCCACCGCAGACCCGCGGCTACTGGCATCCCGCGCAGCGCAGCACGCCGCGCCCGTCGAAGCGCCACCCCGCCGCGTACGCCGCGTCGAGCGCAGCGGCCATCGCGTGGCGCTCCGACGCCTCGCCGATCACGTAGGCGTCGCAGTCGCGAGCGCCGCACCATCGCACGCGCGCGCCGCTCTCTGCGACCGCGTCGTCGATCCACCCACGCGCCTCGACGGGCGACACCTCGAGCGCGGCAGCGATGCGCGCGAGCGGCCACCCGCACCGCGCGAAGTTGCCCGCGCTCAGGTAGCGCAGGTCGAGCGCCCGCCGCAGCCGCACGCACACCGCGGCGGCGCTCACAGCCGCACCCCACGCATCGTCTCGCACCAGCCTCGCAGCGACTGCCCGCGGGCGATGGCGAGCGCGTCGGCGGCGGCCACGAGGCGACCGCGCGCGAGCATCATGGCGGCGTCGATCGCGGCGTCGACGAGCGGACCCGTCGCAGGGTCGAGGCCGAAGCCGCGTGCGATTGCGTACCACTCGTTGGCCGTGCGGGCCGTGAGAGCGGCGCGCGCCGTACGCGGGAGGTCGAGCGTCGTCGCGATGCGGGCGACGTCGAGGGCCACGAGGCGCGCGAGGTCGCCTGTGATCTCGTCGGGCGTCTGCGCGGCGGCGTGGCACGCGCGCTCGGCGGCGCTCACGACTGCACCTCACGCGGGAGCGAGGCGCGCGCCACGATCCACGGATTGAACTCGTCGCAGTCGTCGCTGGGCAGGCGCCCGTGGTACAGCTCGCCATCATCGCGCGTGCTCTCCGCGGCCTCGCGGTCGATCTCCTCGACGGCAGCGTCGCGGACAGCGGCGGCCCATGCTGCGAGCTCGGCGGCCTCGACGGCGGCCAGGGCGGATGCGTGGTGCGCGGTCACAGCGTCACCTCGCCCGCGGCGATGGCGCGCGCGTACACGCGGCAGTCGTTGCAGCGGCACGCCAGCACGTGCTCCGCGGCGCGCGCGCAGGTCTCGGCGCAGTCGTCGCACAGGGGCGACTCGCTCGCGGCACCGCAGCCGACGCACGCGGCGGTGTGGACGTGCGGCGCGGCCTCGCGCTCGGCGAAGGCGGGGCTCACGCGCCCACCTCGACCGCGTTGAGGGCGAACTGCGCGGCCTTGCGGGCGGCGTCGATGTCGTTGGCGCGGCGGGCGGCGGCCATCTCCATCGCGGGGCGGCGGGTGTAGGCGCTGCGGAGGCGCGCCGACGAGTGGAGCGCGATGCCGAGCTCGGCGGGGCTGCCACCGAAGAGCGCCTTGCAGGCGGGGGCGAGGATGGTGTCGATCTCGGTCACGTTGGTCTGTCTCTCTGCCGCTGCGTTGCGGCGAAGAGGACTATCACCCCGACGCGTTGCAATTGCAATGGTCCGTTCGCGCAACGTTGCAGTCGCACGCACGCAACCTCCGCAACGTTGCGAATGCACGGGGCGGCGCGCTACGGTGCGGGCCATGGATCCTACACCCGTCCCCGATGCCCCGGCGCTCCTCGCGCTGTGGGTCGCACGACGCCCCGGTCGGCGCGGCGCCCTCGCTGCCAGGCTGCGCGTCGCAGAGTCCACTGTCTGGCGATGGTGCGCGCGTCGCAGCGTGCCGCGCCCGTCGATGCGGTCGCCCATCCAGCGTGCTACGCGCATCCCCGCCGAAGCGTGGGAGGTGCAGCCGTGATCGCCCCCGCGACCCTGCGTCACGTCGCCGATCCCCTCGCGGCTGCGCTCGACGGCTACCGCGACGCCCTGCTGCGCGTCGCGCCGATCGACGCGCACGCCGAGATCCGCGAGCGGTGCGACGCCGCGCGTGTGCTCCTCTGCGACGCCGCCCACGCCGCGGGCCTGCCGCGCAACGGAGGTGCGACGTGACGCGCGCCGACGTGCTGCTCTGCTGGGCGTGCGCCGCGCTCGTGGGCGCGCTGTGGGGCGCCTCGACGTGGCACTCCGCGCGGGTGCTCGATGTGATCGAGACGCGGGGGCTGCGGTGAGCGCCGCAGAATCGACGGCGCGAAACGCCTTGCCTGTAGGCGTTTGCGAGAAAAGCGACGCGACGTGTAGCAGTTGTGTTGACGTGCGACACGATTGGCCGCATAGTTCTGTTCATGAAGACGACGCGCATCGCCCCCGGCTGCTACACCACCACCGCCAACGGCGTGACCTACCGGATCGTCAACCTCGCGGGCGACACCCGCGGCGTGACCGGCTGGCAGT
>Ga0208147_1000400_pt1 | contig 15281 bp, 16 predicted proteins | sample DEB3_08_DNA_FD_184520 | JGI IMG/M metagenome (GOLD analysis project Ga0208147, IMG submission 184520) | Aqueous microbial communities from the Delaware River and Bay under freshwater to marine salinity gradient to study organic matter... | ecosystem: Environmental > Aquatic > Marine > Coastal ... | reverse complement strand
AAAGTTCTTGGCATCAAAGGAACCATCGCTCTTTAGGAACTTCATCAAGTTAAGGGAAGCAAGGTTGCATGATGAATTGTCTAGTGACATGTACTCAGAGCATGGGTTGGAGGCGTTGATGCGTCCAGTCTCTGGGTTGGTGTGCCAATCATTAATGGTCGTGTCATATTGAATCCCAGGATCAGCACAGGCCCATGCCGCCTCTGCCATCTTGCGGAATAGTGCACGTGCATCAACCTCCTCAATAACCTCGCCGGTGGAGCGAGCACGTAGGCCAAACTGTGTGCCATTTTCATAAGCACGCATGAACTCATCATTTACACGGACTGAGTTGTTGGCGTTCTGGTACTGGACAGAGATGATGTCCTTGCCACCAAGATCCATATCAAAACCAGCATCACGAAGGGCGCGGATCTTGTCCTCTTCACGAACCTTGGTCTCGATGAACTCTTCTACATCTGGATGATCAACATCTAGAACAACCATCTTTGCTGCGCGACGGGTAGCGCCACCTGATTTGATTGTTCCAGCTGAAGAATCAGCGCCACGCATAAAGGAAACTGGTCCTGATGCGGTTCCACCAGATTTCAAAAGCTCTTTTGAAGAGCGGATTCTGGAGAGGTTTAAACCTGCACCTGATCCACCCTTGAAAATCATGCCCTCTTCGCGGTACCAGTTAAGGATTGAATCCATGGTGTCATCAACGGAGAGGATGAAACATGCTGATACCTGTTGTGGTGCTGCGGTTCCAACGTTGAACCAAACTGGAGAGTTAAAGGAGAAGATCTGGTGCAACAACATATGGGTTAACTCATGCTCGAAAATCTCTGCATCTTGAGTTGTTTCGAAGTAGCCGTACTCCTTACCAGCTTTAACGTAGGTAAGTACTACGCGATCAATAACCTGCTTGAGTGACCATTCACGGTTGTCATGACCAACCGCACCACGGAAGTATTTGGTGGTAACAATTGTCGATGCATTTACTGACCAGAAATCTGGATATTCAACGCCGCGTTGTTCGAAAACAACCTCGCCAGTTTTCCAGTTGGTCTGTACTACATCGCGACGCTCCCAAGTGACATTGTCATATGGGTGCACACCTGGGGTGCTAAACACTCGCTCAATTGTTAAGCCTTTTCCAAGCTTGTTTTTTCCTGATGAGCGATTGATTACCGTGTCCGACATTCTTATTTCTCCGTCTTCTGCTTCGAATTTTGAATTTTTGTTTTTCTTACTTCATTGTTTTGTTGCTGATATTCAGTTTTTTTCACTACGTATCGGACCCGTTATGGCGTTTTTGGTGCCAGAAGTTGCGGGGAAACAACTTGAGAATCTTTATTACTTAACTGTACTTCTGAGTTTTTCTCGAAAGGCAGAGCGCGGAGAAGTGCTATCTCACCTTCGAAATCTTCAAGGGAGGAAAAGTTACGGTATACCGAGGCATATCGCAGGTAGGCCACCTCATCTAATTCTCGCAATGGTGAGAGAATTGCCATACCGACCTCTTGAGCCTCGATCTCTGCCTGCCCGGTAGCGCGCAGAGCCTCCTCCACACGCTGGGCAAGCAGGGCTAAATCATCATCATCGACGGGACGGTTCTGGCAGGCCTTACGTACGCCATTGATGACCTTCTCGCGACTAAATGGCTCGGTGGCCCCACTTCGCTTAATGATCGAGAGGACCGCGGTCTCAGCGGTTGAAAAACGTGAGCCGCAGTTGGTGCACTCACGACGACGACGGATTGAACTGCCCTCTTCGGTCGGACGGGAGTCGATTACTCGAGACTCTTCGTGACGACAAAATGGACAGTTCACGGCGTGTCATCCTTTCAATGCTGGTAAAAATCTGATTCTGGGTGTATTCACTTAGAAGTTCCGCACCACAAGGTATGGAAGCATATCGTAAATCGACCCCAACATCTAGGGGTAAGAGTAAAGCAAGGGTTGAGAGTTACCGCAACTTGAAAGGGTGTTGAGCGTTATGGGCGTGTCGGGATGTAGATCTTCTGCCCGGCCTGAAGCTCTGGCGATTTGAGGTTATTGATCTCAACGATGTCGGCAACAATTGAACGGCGATCCCCATCAGCATCAACCCCATCAGCGATAGACCAGAGGGTCTCTCCTGGCTTCACACTGATCTTGATGTAGGGGGTCGGGATTGCGGTATCTGATGAACCAGCAGATGCCCCGGTGACCGCAGCGAATCCGGAAAGAAGCAGTATGGAGAGCGAAGTGATCACAGCCAACCTTGCAACAGCGCGACCACGGGGGGTAAGTCGAACACCAGAAAGTGAGCTATTTACGGGGGTTTTTTCGCTCAAATTAGCAAGGGACGGATTGATGGCTAGCGTAGTCATCTTCATCTCTCCAGTTACTTCTAGATCAGATCATTGAGAGCGGGGATACTCTTCGAACGTCTGTTCTAAAAGCAAAGGTACACCTCCCCACTGACATCGGCAAGTTTTTTTAGAACATTTGTTTGATTTATTCGCACTTCTGTTCTAACCTTCACCCATGGCTAAAAAACCCACCAAGATCACCGAACTGCCTGATGGCCCTGTTGATGAGAATGGCTTGACCCCTCGTCAGACCAAGATCCTGATGGCGATTAAGAAGGCTATGGAGACCAATGGTTATCCCCCTTCAATGCGTGAGATCGGTGAGGCGGCCGGCCTCTCCTCTCCCTCCAGCGTCAAATACCAACTCGAGGCGTTAGAGGAAAAGGGTTGGATTCGCAGAGATCCCTCCCGTGGTCGCGCCCTTGAGGTTCTAACCCCTGGTGATGATCGCTTTGAAGATATCACTCCGGAGAAAACCCACAATGTTCCTTTGGTGGGACGTATTGCCGCTGGTGGCCCAATCCTGGCCGAGCAAAATGTTGAAGAGCTATTCCCACTTCCCGCATCACTTGTTGGCGAAGGTGAGTTGTTTATGCTCAAGGTGGTTGGAGATTCCATGATCAACGCCGCAATCTGCGATGGTGATTATGTAGTTATCCGCGCCCAGAAAGATTGCAACAAAGGCCAGATCGTTGCTGCAATGATTGATGGTGAAGCCACAGTGAAAACCTTCACCAAAAAAGATGGTCACATCTGGTTAATGCCAGCAAATGATGATTATCAACCAATCAATGGTGATGAGTGCGAAATACTTGGAATCGTTACCGCGGTTCTACGCTCTATTTAGCAACAACATATTTTTCAAGCGCATGCGCTAGTGAGCCATCGACCATGGCATGTAGTGCGGTGCCTTCAGGCAAATACTCCTCACTAATAATCTCTCCATATTCATGAACCTGACTAACTAAATCACCTCTGTCATATGGCACAACTGTTCGCATCTCTATTCGAGGTCTAGGCAAAGAGATTTCAATTGCTTTAACTAACTCTGCGACCCCAGCACCAGTTAAAACCGAGATGGGATAGGCATCTGGCTCCTGTCGCATAATCTGAGAAATCACCTCAGGATCGGCGATATCAGCCTTATTTATCGCGATAATTTCGGGGATCTTCGCACCGCCAATTTCATCGATAACTCCCCTAACCGCCCTGATCTGTCCAAGTGGATCAGAGTGTGATCCATCAACAACATGAACAATTACATCTGCGCTAGAGACCTCCTCCAAAGTTGATTTAAATGCGTCGATCAGGTCATGTGGCAGATGCTTAACAAAACCGACCGTGTCACTCAATGTGTAAACCCGACCATCAGCGGCCTCAGCTCTTCTAACGGTTGGATCCAAGGTCGCGAACAAAGCGTTTTGCACCAACACTCCAGCATTTGTGAGCCGGTTCAATAGCGATGATTTTCCTGCGTTGGTGTAACCGGCGATCGCGACAGATGGAATCTGATTTCGCTTTCGCTCTTGACGCTTTGTGTCACGAGCGGTTTTCATCGCATTAATCTCGCGACGTAACTTGGCCATCTTGTCGCGAATGCGCCTTCTATCAACCTCTATTTTGGTTTCACCAGGACCACGACCACCAATTCCAGCGGCACGACCAGCCTGACGGGAAAGTGAGTCACCCCAACCACGCAGCCTTGGAAGTAGATAACTAATCTGCGCTAACTCGACCTGGGCTTTACCCTCTTTGCTTTTTGCGTGTTGTGCGAAGATATCTAAAATTAAAACGGTGCGGTCAACAACCTTTACCTTGATTCGATCCTCTAAGTTTTTTAATTGCGAAGGGCTCAACTCACCATCGCAGATGACCGTATCAGCACCAGTTGATTTAACAATCGCCTTTAACTCGCTGACCTTTCCAGAGCCAATAAAGGTTGCTGGATCGGGTTTGTCTCTTCTTTGAATAATCGCATCCATCACAGTTGAACCCGCGGTCTCGGCAAGAGCGGCTAACTCCTCCATAGAGTTCTCCGCATCCTTTACCGTTCCCTCTGTCCAAACCCCAACTAAAACAACCCGCTCTAATCGAAGCTGGCGGTACTCGGCTTCAGAGATATCGGTTAGCTCTGTTGAAAGTCCTACAACGCGGCGTAGAGCCTGACGATCACTTAACTCCTGCTGAGTGGATTGAAATGAATCTGGAATAAAAATCTCTGAGTCGTAATCAGACGCGACCTCTTGACTCTCTTGAATGAGCGCATCAATCTCATCAAACTCACGGGGATCAGACAAGAAATGGCTCCAAATTGTGATCTGCAAGCAAGACCGCTGGTCCAATTAATACCGCATTGGAGTGCGGATCAATCTCAACAACTAACCGTCCTCCGGGAGGATGGATTACCCAGCGAGCCGGCAATCGCATTCCCTTTTTTATAGTCGCTGCCAGAGCAACTGCGCAGGTTCCGGTTCCACAGGAACGGGTTTCGCCACTGCCCCGCTCGTGAACCCGCATCTTCAACTCTCCATTTTCCAGAAACTCAACAAACTCAACATTTACACCTTCAGGATAAGAATCCTTGGGTCTAACAACGGGAGCATCACTTAAATCCCCAACCTCATCCATGGAATCAACAAATACCACCGCGTGTGGATTTCCAACACTTACATTAAAACCATTCCACAACCTGCCATTGTTTGCAGCGGTAATCTCCCCATCGACTACTTGAACCTGGCCCATATTTACACTGATATCTCCCGCATCTGGAACACTCAAAAACTTTGCACCATCTCGGGTCAGAATAGTGAAAATTCCCGCCGGCTGATGACCTCGATCAACCAGGTAACGTGCCATGACTCTTATTCCATTGCCACACATCTCCGCCAAGGAACCGTCAGAGTTTCGATAATCCATAAACCATTTGCCATCGCGTTTTGTGATTCGAATCAGGCCATCGGCTCCAATACCGCTTTGGCGATTACAGATGGCTGCTGTCTGCTTTGAAGAGATGTTGTTCTTATCCTCTGGATCAAAAACGATTACAAAATCATTCTCTGTCCCATGCCCATAGGTACCCACCAGATTAGAACTCATATGTTTCCAATATTAGATGCATTGGTAGACAAAAGTATGCGCTCCATTAGATCTTGAGTCGGAGCCTTCCTTAACCAGGTAATCCGCTCATCACGAGAGAACCAGGTTTCCTGTCTTCTGGCGTACTGCCTGGTCGCCCGCTTGGTTTCCTCTTTTGCCTCTTCCTCGGTGAGCTGACCTTGCGCAAATCTAATTATCTGGGCGTAACCCAAAGCCGCTTGAGCGGTGCGACCTTCAAGCAATCCCTCATTCATTAGATCCCTTACTTCACGTACCAATCCTTGCTCCCACATTTTCTCTACTCGTAAATCAATCCGCTCCCGCAACGTTTCTCGCTCCATTACCAATCCAAACTGCTTAGCCTGCGGATACTTTGAACTTCCCGCCCTGGGCAAATTGGCGGTATATGGCTGACCGGTTAACTCAATTACTTCCAGTGCCCGCACTACACGTCTGATATTTTCTTTGGGAATCGCTGCTGCGGCTGCTGGATCTAAGGCCGCCAATCTTTCATGCATTACATCAGCGCCCAACTCCTCAGCTTCTTTTGCAATTCGCTCCCGCACCTCTGGATCGGTATCTGGAAAGTTGAGATCATCAAGAATTGCTTTTATATAGAGGCCGGTTCCTCCTACTACTACCGCCGGAATACCTTGCTCTAATAATTGATCAATTAGATTGCGAGCATCGATTTGATACTGCGCAACAGATGCCTCTTGTCGAACCGACAACACATCAATTAAATGATGTGGCACTCCCTGTCTTTCTGCCATTGTTAACTTAGCGGTCCCGATATCCATGCCTTTATAAAGCTGCATCGAGTCAGCGTTTATGACATGGCCCTTTAACTCTTTTGCTAAGGCAACCGCTAAATCACTTTTTCCAGTGGCGGTGGCACCGCCTATGACAATTAATGTCATTTACCGGGAACGCTCTTCAAAGTTGGAATACCCAGCATCACACCTTTGGCCTCCGCCTCTTTCTTGCGGGCTTCAAATGCATCTCCACCGCGGGTTTTTTGCCAACTCAACGGAGCGCCTTTTGCCAAAACAAAGTGCGGCTTGGCGCTGCCAATGACCACATTAACAAGATCACCTGGGCGAATACCCACTAATGCATCAAAGTGCACCAATCTGAAATCCCGGCTCCTTCCGCTAGCGCGGCTACCTTCAACATCTGTTACTAGCACCTCTGCGGTTTTACCAACCACCTCTTCATTTACTGATTGGGAAAGCACGTTCAAATGCTCATGCAGCCTGGTGTAACGCTCGGCAACTATCTCTGGTGTGATTTGATCCGGCATTTCAGCGGCCGGAGTGCCTGGTCGCTTGGAATATTGGAAGGTGTAAGCCGCTAGGAAACGTAGTTCGGTGCAGAGATCCATCGTTTCTTGAAAATCGCTCTCACTCTCACCAGGAAATCCAACAATGATGTCAGTGGTAATTGTGGAATGGGGCATGGATTTGCGTACCTTCTCAATAATTCCTCGGTATCGATCTACTCGATATGAGCGGCGCATAGATTGCAGAATTCGATCAGAACCAGATTGCAATGGCATATGTAAATGTGGCATCACATTCGGGGTTTCCGCCATCGCATCAATCACATCATCGGTGAAATCTCGGGGGTGTGGTGACATGAATCTAATGCGATCTAAACCTTCGACTTTGCCACACTCACGAAGTAATTTGGCAAAGGCGGTACGGTCGCCAAAATCCACTCCGTAGGCATTTACATTTTGTCCCAACAAGGTTATTTCATTTACCCCATCAGCGACTAACGCGCGAACCTCATCGAGAATATCTGCTTGTGGGCGATCCTTTTCTCTTCCGCGCAATGCTGGAACTATGCAAAAGGTGCAGGTGTTATTGCAGCCCACAGAGATCGAAACCCAAGCTGAAAAGGCAGAGTGGCGTCTTGCAGGCAGTGTAGATGGGAAGTGTTCCAGCGCCTCTTTGATTTCTATCTGTGCGCTCTGCTCAATCCGCGCCCGCTCTAGAAGTGCTGGCAGTGAACCCACATTATGGGTACCAAAAACTACATCTACATAAGGAGCTTTTTTAAGAATTGTTCCTTGATCTTTTTGAGCTAAGCATCCCCCGATGGCTATCTGCATATCGGGTCTAGATTTCTTAGTTGGGGCTAGAAATGAAAGATGGCCATAAAGTTTGTTGTCAGCGTTCTCTCTAACCGCGCAGGTATTGAAAACCACTAGATCAGGTTCAACTCCATCTTGAGCCGGAACATAACCGGCGGCATCAAGTGAACCTGCAATCCGTTCAGAATCATGGACATTCATCTGGCAGCCCAAGGTCTGAATCACATAGGTACGAGTGGCGTTCACAGGGGACATCGTACCTATGTGTATGGAATGGATATTTAGGAGCGGGTAATACCTAACTCTGCGAGAACTCGATTGACGATGTTTCCAGAGAATCCTCTTCTTGAGAGAGCTCCATGCATTCTTCGATAGGCAACCTCAGGAGCAAGGGCGCGAACTGAACGGGATTTGCGCTCTGCAAACTGCATCGCATTGGCAAACTCAGATTCATCAGAGATATCGCTGGTGATCCATTCAATGATCTCATCAGCAATTCCCTTAGTACGTAGCTCCCCAGCAATAATTCGCTTTGAGACCTTTTTAGTGCGTTGCCTGGACTCACTCCAATAACGAGCAAACTCATAATCATTTATGAAGCCCTGCTCTTGAAGGCGAAAGAGCACCGCGTTAGCGATCTCTTCCGCTACGCCCCGTTTTTTTAGAAGGGTAAGAAGCTCCCCCCTACTCTTCGCTCTTCTGCCCAAAGCCATAAGGGCAATGGTCTGAGCTACCGAGTAGGGGTCGCTTTCTAACTCTTCTAATTGTTGATTAGAACTCGACATCAGCTGCGGCTTCATCGATTGCAGCAACTAGCGCTGGATCGATCTCTGTCGCGGCGTAATGAGCCCGGATCTTGGCCTCAATCTCATTAGCCAGATCTGGATTATCAATTAAGAATTGACGGGAGTTTTCCTTACCCTGACCAAGCTGGTCACCTTCATAGGTGTACCAAGCACCGGATTTCTTTACGATGCCAAGATCTACACCGAGGTCAAGTAATCCACCTTCACGTGAGATTCCAACACCGTAGAGAATGTCAAACTCTGCCTGCTTAAATGGGGGCGCCATCTTGTTTTTAACAACTTTGACGCGGGTACGGTTACCGACCGCTTCTTGTCCATCTTTAAGGGTTTCTATGCGACGGATATCCATACGAACTGAGGCGTAGAACTTAAGAGCTTTACCGCCGGTTGTGGTTTCTGGTGAACCAAAGAAAACACCAATCTTGTCACGCAACTGATTGATAAAGATTGCGGTGGTCTTAGATTGACTTAATGCGCCAGTAATTTTGCGTAGCGCCTGTGACATCAAACGAGCTTGTAGACCCATATGAGAGTCACCCATCTCGCCCTCGATTTCAGCACGTGGAACAAGTGCAGCAACTGAGTCAACAACAATCAGATCAAGCGCACCAGAACGCACCAACATATCCATAATCTCAAGAGCTTGTTCACCGGTATCTGGTTGTGAAACCAAAAGTGAGTCGATATCAACACCAAGTTTCTTGGCGTACTCTGCATCAAATGCATGCTCTGCATCGATAAAGGCTGCGATGCCACCATTCTTTTGTGCATTTGCAATCGCATGCAAAGTTAAAGTTGTTTTACCTGATGATTCAGGTCCAAAGATTTCAATAACGCGGCCACGTGGTAATCCACCAATTCCTAGAGCCATATCCAAGGTAATAGAACCGGTTGGAATAACTTCGATAGGTGTAGCTGTGCGCTCGCTCATCTTGATAACTGAGCCCTTACCAAACTGACGCTCGATTTGAGCAAGTGCGGTGTCTAGGGCTTTCTGCCGTTCGGCAGAGGGTTTGGAACTATCTACAGGATCTTTGGCTTCTTTAGCCACAGTCTTGCCTCTCTTCTACTCGTAGGTTGGTCCAGAAGGTACGGAAAACCACTGACGGCTGACCCTTAAGGTCGGCGGAAATGTGGAACCGCTCTGGTTGGGCATAACAGCTCGCCGCTGTTATGGCTGAAGTTTACCGAACATTTGTTCTAATGACTTTGGGGACACGCCGTGCCTATCTTTAGGGATGGCCGAGCTCGCCCCGTTTAATACCCCAAGACCAGCGGAATATGCCCCAATTCCAAAGCCGTTAAAACGCAGGCAGGCCAAAAAAGTTTCCCTTCCAGATGGCCCCCGCTCGCCCTTACTAACTCTTCAATTTCAACAGGACACACCTGGTTTTCTCCGTCGGGCGCGAGATAAGTATGGTGATTGCACATCCTTTTTCCTGGGCGGTCAATTGTTCATCGGAGCATTTGCGCCAGAGATGGTCCATGAAGTCACAGTTAGCAAGCAGCATCAATTCATCAAAGGTGTTGGCTTTGACCGAATGCGCAAGGTCCTGGGAACTGGGTTACTGACCAACGAAGAGCCGATACATCTTCGCCATCGCCGATTGATGCAATCACCTTTTCATATCAGCAAGATCTCTTCGTATGCCAACACGATGATTGATTTAACCCAAAAACATATTTCAAATTGGAAAAATGGAGATGTTGTTGGAATAGGTCCAGAGATGATGGCGCTCACCTTTGACATAGTTGCTGACATACTTTTTGGTACCGATATTTCAGCTGATACTGAGCGGGTACAACGTGCGATGCATATTGCGATCGATCGCATTGAACGTACCATGCTGCCAGGATTGGATCGGTTCGACAATCTAGGTATTCCATACTTTAGAAAATTTGGAAGCGCCGCAAATGAACTTCACGAAGTTGCCACTCGCATTGTCAATGAAAGAATTGAGAAGGGCATAAAGAGAGATGATTTGATGGGCGTGCTTCTCGAAGCGACCACGCCAGATGGCGAGAGATTATCAGCACGAGAAGTATCTGATGAAACGTTGACATTGATTTTGAGCGGCCATGAAACAACGGCAAATGTTCTAACCTGGGTTTTTTCATATCTCAGTCAGAATCCACAGTATTGGCAGCACTTGGCAACTGAAGCTGATTCAATCTTTGCGCAACGAGATAGCGAGGATTTTGCCCGCATACTTCTTTCTGCACCTTGGAGTAGCGCAATCTTCAATGAGGTACTGCGACTATGCCCGCCGGTTTGGGTTGCGCCCCGTCGCGCTCTTGAGGATGTAATGCTGGGAGAGTTTGAAATTCCCAAAGGCGCACATGTCTTGATTAGCCAGTATGTAACCCATCGGGATTCACGTTACTTTTCTAATCCGGATTCCTTCACGCCAGAACGCTGGTTTGGTGAGTTTGAGAAACGCCTGCCTAGAGGCGCTTACTTTCCATTTGGAGCGGGAACTAGAAAATGCCTTGGTGACCAATTCGCATTGCTGGAGGCCCGAATAATCATCTTGGAGATTGCCAGCCGTATGCGGTTAGAGCTGAAATCTGCATTCCCTTCCGCTCAACCCCGCGCCACATATAGACCCAAGGGGATCGTTCCTATGAAGGTAAACCTTATTTGAGCTGAGCGGAGATATCTGGGTTGTGTTTAACGACTGCACGCCAGATATCGGCGGGTTCCATGCCCATGGCTAAAGCTTGATCCACGGTCTGTCCTCCGAGCTCTGCCATGACGAAATCTTTGGCGTAAGAAGGTGCCCAATCAGCACCGAAATGCTCCGTCATCCTGCGACGCAGCTCGGTAATTCTCATAACGAGTTTGGATTAAAGGATTGCAGCTAAACGCTCTGCTTGTTGCTTGGAGTGTTCAGGCGAGAGTGGCGCGGTTACCTGTCCCATGAACCAACGCAATATCAAACCCACTCCAACAACATCTGTTGCAAAAATCTTTGCTAACTGAGAATAAATCTCTACCCAAATCTTGTGATCGCTGGCGGTTAGTGCGCTAGCCATAATCTCGCCATCTCTTTGCAAAGCGGTTTGTAAACCGGTGTGCTCTGAAATCTCTCGGGAGATTAAGTAAAGCGCCTCTGCCCGAGACTGCGCCACCAAAGTCAAGGTTGAAATTCTTTCCAGTTCGGTTTCGACAAGGGCTAGAAAAACCTCATCTTTATCCCGGAAATGATTGTAAAGAGAGGCACGTGAAACCTGCGCGCGATCTGCAATTTCAATCATATTTGTTGCAGAGATACCGCTTTCGGAGAGTAAAACTTTTGCCGCTTCCATAATGGCCGCTCTGGTGCGACGATGAATTGTTGATTGATGTTGGTAAGTTGATCTTGCGCTATTTGTACTCACTTAAAGCAAATCCTTATCTTCAACCTACTGCGTTAAGCAGCGTTGGTATCGACAACGGTAAGTACTGGGGATTCGTGAAGTTTGACTAGAGATGTAACTTCAACAAGTACGGCGGATAGGGAGAGATTTAATGCAATGCAGATTGAATTTAATAATTCTGAGGAGGCTTCTTTCTGACCGCGTTCGACCTCTGAAAGATAACCAAGAGAGACACGAGCCTCTTTTGCAACATCACGCAGGGTGCGGCTTTGAGCGATTCGGGCCTGGCGCAGGGTCTGGCCAATGTGCGTACGCAAAAGTGTCATAACCCTGTCCTTTCTATGAAGCCGAATTCTTACTGCCTAGAGCCAAGGATACGCGCGAGCACCCCAACTGCGCTTTCTACCGCGCCGCGTCGCACATGATCCCGATCCCCTGAAATCGCTAATTTCACAGTTTCTTGATGCTCTGGCCCAATTATCGCTAGCCACACGGTTCCAGCCTCCACTCCTTGAGAAGGGCCAGGTCCGGCAACTCCCGTCAAGGAAATAGCCCAGGATGATGAGAACTTTGCCCTTATGCCTTTGGCCATCGCTAGCGCAACCTCTTCAGAAACCGCTCCAAACTCATCTAGAAGCGAGCCCGGAACAGAGAGCTCTTCAATTTTGATCTGATTTGAATAAGCGACGATAGCTCCATGCAACACGTGGGAAGCCCCTGGAACGGAAACTATCTCAGAGGTTAAAGCTCCCCCAGAAATAGATTCGGCGCAGGAGATTGTTTCGTTTCGTTTCTGCAATAGAGCAACTATCTCTTGAGCAACAGCATTCATGATTTAGCTTTTGTTACATCTCGCAAATATTGATATCCAGAGGTAATGGTTAGCAGGATAGCTACACCCAGCAAAATATCACGTGGTAAAAATAGATACTCTGGCAAGGGGAGAATATAGAAACCAACCGAGAAGTTTTGAAGTAGTGATTTAATTTTACCTCCTTTGCTGGCGGCAATAATCCCTCTTTTTAAAACTGCAAAACGCAAGATTGTGACACCAACTTCGCGCGCCAAAATCACAATGGTTACCCACCATGGCATCTTGTCCAATACTGATAAACCAATAAGTGCGGTCGCAATAAAAGCTTTATCCGCAATTGGGTCAAGTAAAGTTCCGAAGGCTGAGATTTGATTTCTGCTTCGTGCGATACGGCCATCCAAAACATCGGTCATGCCAACCACAAAGAACATAACCCAGGCGATGATCTGCCAATCTGGATCATTGCCACCATTTTTGAAAAGGGCCCAAGCACAAAATGGCAGAGCCAGGATTCGGGCAATCGTTAAGAGGTTGGGAAGATTCATAAAGGTTGTGCCACCAAATCCGCACCAGCTACATCGACAACGACCGCATCTACGTATTGGCCGACCTTGTAGCCCGAGGTTGGCCTTCCTGGCGTAGAGATAAAGGTTGTGGAATCAACCTCTGGGCCCTGATGTTCTGCTCTGCCCTCCTGAGTTTCCTCATCCTCAATTAGCACTCTTACCTTTTGCCCGATTCGCTCGGCGGCACGCTGGTTTACTAGCTCCTCAGCCAATGTTGTTAGCTGGTTGGTGCGGGATTGAATCAGATCAGGATCAACTTTATTTTCCAACTTCAGAGCCTCTGTGTTGTCCTCATCTGAGTAAGGAAATATTCCAATTGCATCTAAACCAGCAGCATTAATGAAACTGACTAAATCTTGGTACTCCTCCTCGGTTTCGCCCGGGAAGCCAACTATGAAGTTGGAGCGAATACCAGATTCTGGATTCAAAGCTCGAATCTGAGTGATTAAGTGCAAAAACTTCTCTGCATCTCCAAAGCGACGCATTCTGCGGAGCAAGGTTCCAGAGGCGTGTTGGAAAGAGATATCGAAATAGGGAACAACTTTTTCGGTAGCAACCATGGCTTGCAAAAGTGTGGGACGGATTTCTGCGGGCTGTAAATATGAAAGTCTAATGCGCTCAATGCCATCAATCTTTGCTAACTCAGGCAGCATAGATTCCATAACTTTAAGATCACCAAAATCTTTGCCGTAAGAAGTTGTGTTCTCGCTAACCAGAAATACTTCGCTGACACCATTTTCTGCCAACCAGCCCGCTTCCTCCAGAATCTCTGTTGGGCGTCTGGAGACAAAGGCACCGCGAAATAGTGGAATGGCGCAGAAAGAGCATCTCCGGTCACAGCCTGATGCAATCTTCAGCGGAGCCATCGGTGAATTACCTAAACGTTTGCGGGAAAAGGTACTGCCCTGCCCCATTGAAAGCGGCGACTCATTTACAACGCGAATGGTTTGTCTAGCCGCTGGCGAAATAGGAATTAAAGTGCGACGATCTTTTGGAGTATGAGCCTTGTGCTTATCTCCATCTAAAATTTTCCGTAACCTCTGAGAGATATCTTGATAATCATCAAACCCTAAAATCGCATCTGCTTCAGGTAGCGCATCAGCTAACTCTTTTCCGTAACGTTCAGCCATGCAACCAACCGCTACGACCGCACGCAAACTGCCATCTGCCTTAAGGGCGTGAGCCTCCAAAAGGGCATCAACTGAGTCTTTTTTTGCTGATTCGATAAAGCCGCAGGTATTAACCAAAGCGATATCAGCGTTTGCTGGATCATTTACCAATATCCAGCCATCCTCAGAGAGTCTCCCGGCTAGCTCCTCAGAGTCCACATCGTTGCGGGCACAGCCCAATGTCACTAAAGCAACGGTTTTTGGATTTGAGTTTGGGAGCGACACCCCCGCATTCTATAGATTAAAGCTGCGATTAACCCTGATTGTTGCTGGCCTGCGGTCCGAATTCCAGTCTAACAACCTCGCCTACTCTTCCCGGTACGCCTAAATCTTCGCCATTAACTTTTAATTGCACTGCTCCTGCGTTGCCGATTACTAGATATAGCAATTGATTGTCATTAAAGCTTCTGAATTCACCTTGCCGGATCCGACCGCTAAATTGCGTAGCTCCGGTTGAATCATTAACCGCAACCCAAGAAAGACCATTTACCCCTGTTATTACAACTTCAACACCATCTTTAACTTCAGCTACCGCACCATTTGCTTGATTTGAGCTGGTCGAGTTACTAACAACACTTTGTTCTTCAGGCCTTTCATTTGATGTGGAAAAAATCAATGCGCCAACAATTCCAAATATGGCGACTCCAGCTACTACACCACTCAGTGCTTTCCAAGATATTGGCTTGCGCTCTATAGTAGCGGGAGTGGCGCTGGTGTCATTTAGCAAATCTCTAATTGATTTACTTAAAGAAATAGTTTGAGATTCAAAGGCAATTAATACTTCAGAGTCGCCTACGCCGCATATACGAGCGATTGTTCTGATGTGACCACGTGCATATGTAGGACCACCACAAGTTGAAAAATTATCACGCTCAAGATCTTCAATTACGGTTGCAGGTATGCGAGTGCGAGCAGCGAGTTGTTCAACAGTAAAACCTGCTGACTTTCGCATCTCTTGCAGTGAACTGCCTACTGACATTTTCGCCTCGCAACTTTTCTAACTGGGGCACAAATTGTAGAAGCTGCAACTTCTC
>Ga0208147_1000399_pt1 | contig 15291 bp, 12 predicted proteins | sample DEB3_08_DNA_FD_184520 | JGI IMG/M metagenome (GOLD analysis project Ga0208147, IMG submission 184520) | Aqueous microbial communities from the Delaware River and Bay under freshwater to marine salinity gradient to study organic matter... | ecosystem: Environmental > Aquatic > Marine > Coastal ... | reverse complement strand
ATGAATTATCTCTGCTCAAAGAGCTTGAATAAAATCATCATTGCTACAAACAACGACTCCGAGAAAGAAAAAAATCGCGGTAAAATCTCTGCCATGAAGAACTACATGAAGCTAAGTCAGTTTTTTGACTTTGATCAGCTTTCAGTTCAGCTTCCTTTGGCGAATGATTTTGGAGCCATGAAAGAACAACAACTATCTTTTAGTGATTGGTATAATGGTTGTCAAGCACTTCAACAGACTAAGTTAAATGATTATAAAGATTTTTGTTTAAACAACCGTAATAGCTTTAACGAAAAGAAACTTCAAAAATTTATTAAAAAGATCGAAGATTTTGGACAGTAAAAAAACAACCCTTTCAGCTAGTAGAATCAAAACCGCCCAATCTTGCAGTTGGCTTTATTGGTGCAAGTATCATTTGAAACTGCCAGACAGAAGCAATGAAGGGGCAAAGCGCGGAACAATCTGCCATTTAATTTTTGAGTGCTTAGGCAAAGACCGACACAAGAAGCATTTTAATCTTGTTATTAAGAAGAAAGATATTTTTTCTTCCGAATCTATCAAGCGTCTCGTCATGAAACATGCCAAAAAAGAAGGCATTGATGACCCTGATAATATCAAGATGATTTGTGATATGACTTTGGCTGGCTTACAGTATGATTTCTACGGTCTTGAAAGAGGAAAGCCTAGTCAAGCTCTTAGTGAAGAAGATTTTGATTTAGCAGTTAAAGAAGGCGACCTTGATTATAAAATCAAAGGTTTTATTGATAAGCTGTTTCTATATAAGAAAAAAGGTCTTGCCATTATTCGCGACTTTAAAAGCAGCAAGGAAGTTTTCAAAGGCAAAGAGATTAAAAATAATTTGCAAGACTTGATGTATGCTCTCGCTGTTCGCAAACTATATCCAGAATACAAGCAGTCACAGAGTGAGTTCTTATTCTTAAAATTTCTTCCACAAGAGAAGGGAGTTATTAGGATGCCAATGCTGACTGATGAAGAACTTTTTGGTTTTGAATTAGAGCTAACAGAAATCCAAAAGTACCTAGACAATTTTGATTTGCAAACCGCTTTCTCAAACATGGCGGCGAGACAAGATTATCCAGAAGACAATTCTTTTGGTGGCCCCCTCCAATGTGGAAGGGCGACATATCGCGGCCAAAGAAAGAAAGATGGTAGTATCATGTATCATTGCCCATATAAATTTGAATTCTCATATTATAATATCCTTGATAAACAAGGAAAATTTGTTCAGTCTTGTTTCCTTGATGAGATTGATGAACTTTCTAAAAAATATCCAGAAGGCGAATATTTATATCAGATGATGAATTATAAGGGTTGCCCAGCTTTTAGTAAAAGCTCTTGACTTGAGAAGCGTATCATGCTATAGTAAAGCATGATTCCATTGTTCAAATCCACATACAGTATTGGAAAATCCATACTGACCTTGGAAGAACCGTCCAAGGTAAAAGACGGCGAGGCAGACAGCATCTTGAAGATTGCGGAAGAGGAATCTTTGGAGCAAATCTTTCTTCTTGAAGACTCCATGATTGGATTCTTAGATGCTCATACAAAATGTCAAGCGTCAGATATTCAATTAATTTTCGGGCTTCGCATGAACTGCTGCAATGATGTTTCCCAAGAACAAAAGGGAGACTCGCACAAGATCGCGATTTTCGCCAAAAACGATCAAGGCGTTAAAGCATTGACCAAGATTTATTCCTTGGCTCATAAACTTCATCAAGGCTTTGTTGACTCTGAACTTCTCAAGAATAATTGGAGTGATGATTTGAAACTCTGCATCCCGTTTTACGATTCGTTCATCTATGTGAATAACTTCTTAGGTAAAATGTGCTTGCCTAATTTTAAATTCACTCAGCCAACTTTCTTTGTTGAGAGTAACGGTTTGCCATTTGATCAATTCGTTCAAGCTAAGGTAGAGAAGTATGCGGCAGAAATGAACGCGCCTATTCAAAAAGCAAAATCAATTTATTACAAGAACAAGGAAGATTTTGATGCTTGGCAAACATACAAGTGCCTATGCAATCGCTCATTCGGCAAAGAGCGTTCTTTATCCAATCCAAATCTAGAACATTGCGGCAGCAACACATTCTGCTGGGAGGCTTTTAAAAATGAAAGATAATCTACTGCGTTTTAATTTTAATCAGAAGTATCTTATTTTAGATACTGAAACAGAAGGTTTGAATCTTGTTAACTCAAGACCTTGGCAGATTGCTTGGATTGAGGCTTGTGGTAAAAAGATTATCAGCAAGCAAGAGCGATACATCTGGTGGCCAGATTTGAAAGTCAGCGAAGAAGCTGCACGAATTACTGGTTTTGATTATCAAAAGTACAAGTCCTTAGCACAAGAACCAAAAGATGTATTAGAAGAGTTCGCACCAATTTTGAATCAACAAGACATTAAGATCATTGGTCAAAATATTTTGGCCTTTGATGTTTACATGATTAACTCTTGGATGAATTTTGCCAACGGAGTTAAGTTTGGATTTGACTATGTTAAGAATATCATTGACACTAAGGCTGTAGCCATGGCTATTGCCAAGGGTGTTAAATCCATTGATACAGACGATCTGATCACTTGGCAGTACCGCTGGCTCAACTATAGGGAGAAGGGCGTAAAGACTAGCCAAGCTCATCTATTGAAGCAATACAACATTGACCATGACCCAGCAAGACTTCATGATGCTCTTTACGACATTGAAATGACATTCAACATTTTCCAAAAGCAAATTTACGACATTGAAATCTAATGATTGACGAATTTAAAAAATATGAAATGCCAGTTCTTCCTGGCGTGAAGCTGCCTCAAATCATTATTGAGCAAAAGTATTATGATTTACTTGGCATCCCGAACACTTCATCAAACTATCAGTTTCTTCGCAAGCTCTGCCACAAGGGAGTAATTGATAAGGGCATTGACAAAAAGCCAAATGCTCAAGAATACTATGAGAGAGTCAAGACTGAACTCTCCTTATTTGAAGAACTCGGATTCATTGACTATGTTCTTTTGAATTGGGACATTCTCAACTTCTGCCATGAGAACGGAATCCCGACTGGTCCTGGCCGTGGCTCTGCTGCTGGTTCTCTAGTTCTTTATTTGATTAGCGTTACAAAGGTTGACCCAATTGAATATGGTCTTTACTTTGAGCGATTCGTCTCCAAGAGTCGCGCCAAAAAGATCGTTGTGAATGATGAAGTTTATCTTGATGGTTCGCTTCTTGCCGATGTTGATAATGACATTGCTTACGAACGCCGTCATGAAGTGATCAAGTTTGTCGAGAATAAATACCATGGCAAGACTTGTAAAATCTTGACTCTGAACACTTTGAGCAGTAAACTCTGCATTAAAGAGTGTGGCAAAATCGTTGGCGAACTTCCAGAATCTTCTGTGAATGAGATTAGCGACCTGATTCCCAAGAAGTTTGGAAAGGTTGCTTCTCTAGCAAATGCTTGTGAGGAAAGCGAAAAGTTCAAAGAGTTCGCTAACGCAAACAATAAAATCTTTAAGATTGCTAGGAAACTTGAAGGCTTGGTCAAGAACACTGGCGTTCACCCTTCTGGTATTGCCATCAGTCACTACGCTTTGGAGGATATTATGCCTCTCCAAACTACATCAGAAGGTCACCTAGTCTCTGGCTATGACATGAACGATGTTGCTAGTCTTTGCGTCAAGTTTGATATTCTTGGTTTGCGCACATTGTCTGTAATTCAAGATGTTTGCAAGCAGATTGGTTTGGACATTGTTTCTGTTGATTTGAAGAGTGACGAGATTTATTCGAACCTTCAATACTTGGTTGCACCGCAAGGCTTGTTCCAGATCGAAGCTGATACCAACTTTAGAGTTGCGCAAAAGGTTAAGCCTAAGAACCTTGAGCAGCTTTCGGCGGTGGTAGCGATTGCTCGGCCAGGCGCCCTGGACTTCTTAGATCGTTATGCTCAGTATGTCGAAACTGGAGAATTCCAAAGCGTTCACCCGTTCTTTGACGATATTCTGGAATACACAGGCGGTATTCCCCTTTATCAAGAACAGCTTATGCGCATGGCTGTTAAGGTCGGCTTTACGCTAGATGAAGCTGAACAGCTTCGCCGCATCGTTGGCAAGAAGAAGGTTGAGCAGATGGGTGCTTGGCAAGCCAAGATCGAAGACAAGATCAAGGAAAACAGTTTAGACCCTGTGATTGGTGAAGTGCTTTGGAAGGTTGCGGAGGATAGTGCAAACTACTCTTTCAACAAGTCACACTCCATTTCTTACGCAATTCTTGCAGCATGGACAGTATATTTAAAGTTTAAATATCCTCAGAATTTCTTTTTGAGCCTCTTAAAGATGACTCAGTTTGAGCCAGACTCTTATGCTGAAATCGCAAAGATTACTCAGGAACTCGGCTTATTCAATATCAAGCTACTTCCACCAGATTTGAGCAAGTCTCAGACAGACTTCGCCATTGAAGGTGCAAACATCAGGTATGGATTGAACAGCATCAAGGGTATTTCCGACAATACCATGGAAAGCCTGACTGAATTCTGCAAAACAGAATTAAAGAACAAATATGATGTATTCTTGGCCGCAAAGCAGTCTGGACTGAATATTGGCAATCTCTCAGCTTTGATTCAAGCTGGCGCACTCAATAGTTTCGCACAGGATCGCTGTAGGCTCGTTCTAGAGGCTCAGACCTTCAATATACTTACCGATAGGGAGAAGCGTCTCTGCATCGCTCTAGGCGAGCAATACAACTATGACATTCTTAATACAATCTATGATTGCGTAAAGAATAAAACTGTTGGTGACGACAATAAGCCAGTAATGACTGAAAAGCGCTTCAACACATTCAAGCAAAAATATTCTTCTTACAAAGAAATCTACGAGAAAAATAGCAAGCATCCGAAGTTTGCCAATTGGTATTTTGAAACAAAGCTATTGGGATACTCTTACTCGCAAAACATCAGAGATATTTTTCATGAAGAAAGTGGAGCGAGATATGTTGACTGCCTGATGTTCAATTCGATTGACAATGACCAAACCGTGCGTATGGTAGGTGTCGTGAAGGATTGTTATCGTAAGAAAAGTCAGAATGGAAATAAATATGCAAAGATTGATCTTGCCGATGAAAAAGGTCAAGTCAGAGCCATGCTTCTTGATTCAAGAAACAAGCCAAGACTAACTGAATACCTCGACAGAGGCAATAAACTTCCTAAAGAAGAAAATATTATTATCGTAACTGGAAAGAAAGGTGATGACATTCTCTTTATTGATAAGATGTCAATTCTGGATGAGAAAATTTACATGAAGCTATCGGAGATTAAATAAGTGTAAAATTATGAGAATGAAAAAGTTCAATTTGACTCCTAGAGTCAAAAAAATCTTAGAGAACGCCGAAAAAGAAGCTCAACTTCGTAATCACGAAAGGGTCAATAGCGCTCATTTATTTAATGCAATTTTTACAATAGATTATTTAGCTTTCGATATTATCTTCGGAAAGGTTCAGTATAAGAAACTTGCGGATGAAATCATTCCATTTGTACAAGAGAACCATCCAGAATTCTTTAAAAGAAAGAATAAGCAAACGCTCTGGCATAATGAGGTTCAAGAAATTATCAAGTTTGCTAATGAAACAAGCACAACTTTAAATCAAGAATACATTGGTATTGAGCATCTTTTGTATTCTATTCTCATGACTTCTCCTACAGTAAGGGGATTTTTAGATCACAAGAAGATTGACCATGAAAGCATTTCAGATAGTTTAATTAATTATCTTAAAAATGGCCATGTTTTTCCCAAGCAAGGTCTTGAGCAAAAACCAAAATCTTTAGAAACTCCAACTTTAGATGATGATGATGCCTCTCCACAAACAAAAGGCAAGTTTATTGAGAAGTATTGCACAAATTTTACCGATCTTGCCTTAAACAATAAAATTGTCAATGTCTTTGGCAGAGAAAAAGAAATTCAAGCTATTACTGAGACTATTCTCAGGAAGACAAAGAATAATATTGTTCTTGTTGGAGATCCTGGCGTTGGTAAAACAGCCATTGTAGAAGGTCTTGCTTCAAAGATCGCTAGTGACGAAGTTTCTTATCTATTGGCTGGCAGGATTGTTGTGTCCTTAAATGTCGCCTCAATGGTTGCTGGCACAAAGTATCGCGGTCAATTTGAACAGCGATTTGAGGGTCTTCTAAATGAATTAAAGAAGGACAAGAGATACATCTTGTTTATTGACGAGATTCACACAATCATTGGCGCTGGCAGCGGTGAGGGTTCACTAGATGTTGCCAATATGATTAAGCCAGCCCTTGCCAGAGGCGAAATCTGCTGCATTGGAGCGACCACACAATCAGAGTACAAGAAATACTTTGAAAAAGATGGCGCACTCAAGCGCAGGTTTGAAATGATTTCTATTGATGAACCCACTAAAGAGCAGACAAAACAAATCATCATGAGTGCCAAAAGCTCTTTTGAAGATTATCATGGCGTTGTGTTCTCTGAACAAATTGTTGATAATTTAATTTATCTCTGCGATAAATACCTTCCTTATCGCAAATTTCCAGACAAGGCTTTTGACATGCTAGACTTCACTAGTTCTAGAGTCAAAATCAAGAACTTTCACATGCCTAAAAACATCCTCTCACTTGAGAAAAAAATCAAAAAAACTCTTGAAAAGATTGATCAACCATCAATGCAAGATGTTTGTAATCAATTGATTATCTCATATGGAGAAAAAATCAAAAAGTGGGCAGATAAAGATTTAAAAACTATTGATATAGTTAATGAAGATTTGATTTCAGTTTTTGCTGAAAAGCTAAAGATTGACCCAAGCAAGATTGTTCTTGGGGAAAATATAGAAGCAGAATTGATTGGCGAAACTCTTAAAAAGCATGTCTTTGGCCAAGATGAAGCAATTAATAAAATTTCAGATATTCTCACTTGTGCAAAGGTTGGACTAAAAGATAAAAACAAACCAATTGGCAAATTCTTATTTATTGGCCCAACAGGTGTAGGCAAGACTTGGACTGCAAAACTATTGGCTGAGAAGTTCTTGGGCAATGACCGTCTCCTGCTTAAACTTGACATGAGCGAATACCAAGAAAGCAGCACCGTCAATAAACTGATTGGCTCAACCATCGGATATGTTGGCTGCGATGAGGGAGGCATACTTACCGAATTCGTCAGAAATAACCCAAGTTGCGTTGTCCTTTTTGATGAGATTGAGAAGGCTCACAGAGACATTTATAACCTGCTTTTGCAGATCATGGACGATGGTTATATCACTGACAGTCTTGGTCGCAGAATTGACTTTACAAATTCAATTATTATTCTCACTGGCAATATCGGTCAGGGTGCGAAACCAAAGACTACAATGGGCTTCATGTCCTCAACAGATTCTACAGAAAATGTTTATGCAGAAGAAGTTAAGAAAGTTTTTAGACCAGAGTTCTTAGCGCGAGTTGATGAAACTATTGTTTTCCAACCCATTGCTAATAAAGAATTTAACAAAATTTTACAGACTCTCATTGCCAATACAAAACAGCTTCTTGGGGAACAGGGCAAATCAATTGAAGTTGATCAAAGCATTTTCGATAACTTGTTGAAAATCATTGAAAAAGAAGGAAACAATGCTCGTTCAATCAAGAATATTTACCGCAAACACTTTGAGATTGATTTGGCCAAATTCATTTCTCAAAATAAACTGTCCAAAATTTCTGCAAAAATGCTTAACAACGATGTAAAGTTCGAAGGCTCATAGCGTAATAACACTGCAATGAAAACACCTACTAAACAAAATAAGATCGTTAATGCTATGCGCGTCAGTGCTGGCCGTTTCTTCGGCCTAACCACCACTCAGGGTAATGCTGTCAATGCCCGATTTGTCAGCGAAACTCCGAGCTATGTGCGCGTTTATGACCGCAATCGTGAAACTGAACTTCTTATCGCCAAGAAGTCTCTGGCTGGCTTCCGTCTTGGCCGCACAGTAATTGGAGCATAATCAACTAACATAGCGTTCTCTCACTAGAAACCCATCGAATTCGATGGGTTTCTTTTTATTATAAGTATGCCCAAAATTGTTAATTTATTTAGAGATAAAGTATATACTTTTTATAAACCAAGAGAAGTATTTGATAATGAGAGAGAAATTATTTACTCTCTTTTAAGAAAATTTGATTTAAATGTCTCTAGCATAGATTTCGTTGATGCTAATATGCACAACGATATATTTAAAATACATACTGAAAATGGTAATTTTTATTTAAAACTTTCTTTAGAAAGTGAGCCAGGGTTTTTTAAAGAATCAAAAATTCTTGAAAAATCAAAAATGCCATTTGCCCCCACATGCTTAGGATATGGAAAAATAGATAACTTTTTAAATTTAAACTATAGCTTGTTATCTTCTTTAGAAATGCAGAGTTTAAGAGAATCTGGAGTTGCAGAAGCATTTGCTAGTACATTAAGTATTCCATATTTTTTAAATACTTTATCATATTTAAATTACTCATCCATAGAAAAATATACAATTCTTGACTATTTAAAATTTTATTTAAATTTTGATATTTTAAAAGTGCCAGACACTCAAACTTCTTGGTTTGAAGAAAATCCTCAAATTAAAAATTTAGCAAAAAAACAAGTTGTAGTTATACAAGAAATTTTAAAAGAAAAATTGAAACATTATGATTTTAGTAAAAAAGATTTTTGTCATGGTAATTTAAATCAATCAACCATCCTCTGTCATGGAGAAATTTTAAGTTGCATTAATTTTGAAAAGGCTTACATAGGAGATTTTTTATTTGAGCTACTTAATTTAAAATATGAACTGTTTTATAATCAAAATTACGAAAATCAAATAATTTATCATTTCAGTTCTGTTTCAAAGAGTAAACTTAATTTAAATAAAATAAATGAATATAGAGAATTTGCTTGTTATTTTAATTTGCTAAAAATATGCGTTGACTATTTGCAAGAAGTTTTTATTCTTAAGTCACAAAGAGAAGATAAAATATTAAATATTGCAATAAAGTTTAGTAAAAATTATGAAAACTTCCATTCACTGCCTGATTTTGAGAAAAGTTTTAAACCAATCGCAGAATTATTCATAGAAAGTGTAATTTAAATATATGCCACTCCCTAAACCATCTAAGAAAGAAACTGAACAGGAATTCGTGGGCCGCTGCATGGGCGACGATATGATGAATAAAGATTTTAAAGATCAAAAGCAAAGAGCCGCAGTTTGTTACTCTCAATACCGTAAGCGCGTTAAAAATAAAGGCCAAGCCTCTTGGGACGATGTTCGCAAGGGAGATAGTTTGGGCTTAGTTTAATGTGTTATAAGGTATAAGGAAATATGATTTACTCTACTCAAAATACTGCTTTACAAACAGATCAGGCTATAGCTGCTGCATATTCTGGTCTTGTGTTAGCTGGAACTGGCTTAGTTCGTTTAGCTGGTAGCCAAAACATTTCTGGAAATAAAACATTTCACAATCAATTAAATGTATCTGGTGATGCTAATTTTAGCGGAGATGTTTCTTTAACAAAAATTGCGCAAGCTCTACCAACTTCTGATTCTACAGTTGATTTAGGCTCAACATCTTTAAAATTTAGAACTGGATTTTTTTCTGGAGTTTCTGGTTTTACTGGTCATTTTAATAACTTAAAAGTAGATTTACTATCAGTTGATAATCTTACCCTTGATTTAAACTCTAAAACTGGTAATAATTTTACTTTTAGTGGCACTACAAACTTAAATAATATTGTTGCATCTGGAAACTGTTCAGTTAGTGGTAATTTAAATATTACTGGCACTACAAATATTAATTCAACTAATATTTATGGCGCAATTTATGCAACAGGAACAAAAAGTTTTTCTGGTTCATTATTCCAAAGTGGAAATCTAAATATTACTGGAGATGTAATTTTTAGAGGTAATACTAGAACTACAGGCAATGTTTTTGTCACTGGTAATCAAACAGTTATTGGTACTCTTTTTACTACTGGAGGCATTAATCATAGTGGCGGCGTTTCAATAAAAGCATATACAGATAATTTTTCTTTTAAGGCTTTAAACACAGCAATTTTTGATATTGATGCTCCAGTCAGTATTACTGGTCAAACATCAATTGATGGAAATTTAAATATTGCACAAAACAGAAGTGTCACTTTAGGAAACAATACATCCTTCAGCATGGTTGGAGCTTTTAGCAATAATGGCACTATTACAAATACAGATTCAATTTCTGGATCTGCAATTTTATCAACTGGAGTTGTTTCTGGCAAAATTATCACAAACGGAAATTCATCAATTCCAGCCTTAAAATTAAATGATAATCTATCCGATGTTCCACAGTTAGGTTCAATTGAATTTTCAAGAAATTCATTCTTATTTTCCAGAAAACTTCAAAGTAGTTCTTACAGACACTCTTTGAATCCAATTTATCATTATTTTATGAATAATGAGCGTGTTTTTAATTTTATGACTGGTGGCCCAAATGGAATTCCATATCGTTTTCTTGGCACAACTGGTATTTTATTAGACACTGGAGTATATAGAATAGAATCCTCTTTTTATTTTAGAAAGGGAACAACTCAACCCACAATACAATTTGGTTTTAGTGGAGATAATTGCAACTTTACATATATAAATGGATATATCGGTAGAATATTAAATAGTACAGATATTGTTAAAAATTTTATTAATACCAATACTGCAACTAGTGCATTTTCTGGTTTATGGACTGGAACAACAACAACTAATAGAAGTGGAATTGCTGATGTGACAATTGTTGTAACTGGAGCTAATCATAAAATTTATCCATTTTTATATTCAGCTACTGCTAATGCAACTGGCAGTATGACGGGAAGTTTTAGCATGACAGTAACTCAACTACAAACTGGAACTGGTAATATTTCATTTAATGGTCCTTGGATTGCATAATTTATGGCTTATTTAAACCATAACATTCCTACAATTACATGTTTAATTCGTAACGAATATTTATTTAATCATGAGAAAGGACATGGTGAATACACTCCAGCCGATGTTCATAGTGTAGCATCAATTGAAAAGCGCGTTCCTCTTTTTGAGGCATTTTTAAATAACGGAGTTAATTGGACAAGGCGACCAATCACAGCATTTTGCTGGAAGCCGTGCGAACCCGCAGCCTTAGATCACGCAATGTATTGGGATTGCTTCTCCCCTTACATTGATGTTCAAGTGCGCCAGAGACTTCGTGGACTGCGCGCACAGCTTATCACTCCATCCAACACCAAAGAGCTTGGAGAGTACATGTTTACTCTTGATTGGGCTTGGGAAAACAAAGCCGTATTGGACACAAACTTTAGCGAAACTCCCGAACATAAATGCGCTCATGTGTTCAAAATGGACAATGGCAATTTCTATGCCTATCCAAATAACCGAATCATTTGGCACGACAATGCTTGGGTTTATGAGCCAATTCAAAAAAATCCTGGCTATAAGATTGATTTGACTGTATATTCTGTAGAGAACAAGCGCAATAAATTTACAGACTACAACTACATCACTAATTTTTCAGATGCGCCAATCCATTATACAGACCCTCAACTTGCCGCAATGCAAACTGGCTCCGTCAAAAATTCTTAATGCTGGAGTTGGAGTTTTCGCGTTGACTGATATTCCAGAAGGTTATCCTCTTTTTGGACCAAAAGGATTCTCTTACCATATCACTTGGGAAGAAGTGTCTTGCATACCATTCTCAGTCAAACAGCATATTAGAAGCGTTTGCCATTGTGACGGTAATGGATTTTGGCTTGATGGATGCCTAGATAAAATTGATATGAGTTATTATATTAACCACTCAGAAACTCCAAATCTTTGGCACGATAAAGACGCTGATATTTTCTATGCAGATAGAAATATTAAAGAAGGCGAGGAACTAACTTGTCTCTATCCTGTAGAAGAGAGAGATTGGCTAACAGAATAAATAAGAACTTGGCGCTGGAGAGGAACCAGTTCCGCCGCCTCCAGTAGATGATGTTTGTAAATAAATAGCACTGGTATCAACCAAACCAACTCCACTACTTGATACAGTTACTTGATCAATAAAAAATGATCCAGTAGTTGCTATGGTGGTAAATTGTAGTTTTACTAAATCATTATAAGTTCCTGTCGGTAGAGCAAGTGTTTGAGCGTCCCAGTTAGAGCTAATTGTTAAACCAGTTTCAGAAATTGTGCCAAATTTGTTGACCACTCTGCCAGTAAGCGTAGCATTTAATCCAGAAGACCTTGTTTTAAAGGTGACATTTGAATTTGTTGAAAGAGTCGGAAGAATTATATCATAAGTCATTGGCAAACCAGTCTGATTTCCAGAAGGAGAAATTAAAATAGAAGTTCCTCCAGCAATTTCTGAAACCGAAGATTCAACTGCCCTGCACATTCTAGTAAGACTACCATTGTATGTAGCATCACCACTAAATGTACAATTATCAAAACCAAATTTATAATCCCCAAGGAACCTCATGTTTGTTTGAGACATGAAATTATTTAAAGTTTTATTAAAATAAGTATTTTTAAAATAAAACTCTCCATCACCTTGGAAAGCGGATGAGGTATTGGTATTATTGTAAATGTTTGTAGCATTTGAATAAATACTACAATTGTTAAAATAGCCTTTATTAATAGGGCTATTACTTTGAGTAGTAAGGAAATTAACTGGAGTCACACCAGCATCGTCTTCAAATGAACAATTATCAACATAAACTCCTCGCATGTATCTTGTAAAATAATAAAAAGGATATGCGACACCATTAACTTTACAATTTTTAATATATATTGGTGTAAAAATGTATCCAAGATTATTTGGATAAAAGAAATTTCCATTAGCAATTCTTCCCAAGAAACTGCATCCATCTATAGTAATATTACCAATAGAATAAACGGAGTTATTAATATGATGATTTGCTAAATTTAAACAAGATCCGCATGTAAATATTTTTGTATCTTGAAAAAGCACATTCCCCAATGCAGTGCCAACAGTGCTTGCGTGTTGACTAAAAAAAGTAGATGGGATGCCGTATATTTCACAATTTTTTGTTGTAACATTACCAGCATGATAAGGTCTGTCTGTTGAATAAATAAGAAATGGACTACTAGTGCTTGTGCTTGTTAATGCAACAATGCAATTTTCTAAAAGAAAAGTTTTACCAACACCTAGACTTGGCGCTATTACATATGTAACATTCCCACCACCGCCAAATACCATTGTGCTATTTTTAATATTTATGTCTGGATTCAATCTTGTACTATTACCTTCACCATAAATTGCAATTCCAGGATTTGTAGCTGAACCAGAAAACGAACAGTTATCAAAATTTAAAACACCTCCATCATTCATTTCTGTCACAATACCATATTTACTCGGTAATAAACCAGCAGCAGCAACAGCAGCGCCTTGATTTCTAAAAAAAGTATTTGTAAAATTACATCTAGCTGTATTGAACAGTCCCATGAACCAACTTCCCGCAGATGTTGATCTATTCCCAATCACAAAACCTCTATCCAACATACACGCTCTTGCTATATCAGGAATTGGAACTTGTGTTCCAAACGATCTAACATCATGAGTATATGTGAAATTGCTTGAGTTTGTAATTGTGCGAGAACTAACTGAATTGATTGTTCTAACATCAGTGTTTCCGTAGCCTCTGGTGCTAGTATATAAAATTGATCGTCCGCTTACCCATCCAGACGGTAAACTTCCAGTTCCAGAAATTGTAGCCAGAGCCTGACCCGCATTAGCAGTACCAGAAAGATAAAGATTATATTCGCTTGCTACATCATTGCCGTAAATGTTAAAGTCACATGGACCATAAACACCAAGAAAGTTTTGTCCAGCAGTTGTATTGACAAATTCTATTCTTCCAGAAACTCCAGAACCACTAGCTCCAATATTAAATGTTCCTCCATTAGTAACTAGTAAATTACCAGATACTCCCATTGTATAACCATCGCCCGTCCATCTGGCAGTTCCACCATTTACAACAGAAAAATTTTGTAAATTTAAAGAGCTATCAATAGCAATTGATGATTGAGTGACTCTTCCAGTAGCGGGAAATGCGCCAGTTGTTTCAAGACGACCACCAATATATAAAGAATCTCCAGAAATGGGAGAAAAATTTCCACTAGCTACAAATATTCTATTCCAATCTCCAGCCGTAGCAGTTCTCAATAAAGAAATTCTACTTCCTATATTTGCTGCAACTTGAACTTGCCAGTTTTTACCAGCAGTCAAAACTTGACCAGTTCCAAGCCTAAAGAAATTCCATCCTCTTCCTCCAGTTGTTAATAAATTACCAGTATAAACATAATCAGTATTAACCGCATCTGTTGCATTTGTTAACCTTAAAGTAGTCGTAACATTAGTTAAATCTCCAACAGCAACAACTTCCAAACCAACAGCTTCTAAAGTTTCCCCACCGCCAGCAAAAGCTGTATGAGTAACAAAACCTGCGGTTAATGCTGCTGTTGTTGTTCCAGCAATTTGAAGTGCATTAGCCGTGCTAATACCACTACTAAAATTAGAAGTTAAACCTCCTGTTACTGTATTACTGATTAGAATTGCCATTATTTGATTCCTCTAAAGTTTTAAAACAAATTTGATCAAAATCAACAAAAACTCCACAAACCGCTTCGCCAGCAGAAAACAAGATTAAATCTTCTGAGATTTCTCCATGAATAGGACAATATTTAAACGGAGTATTAATTTTTAATTCTTCTGGTTGAATATCGCTCATATTAATTATACTTTGTAGCTCCAAGAGTTAAAGTGACTTTTGTTACTGTTGATGCTGAATTAACTACATACTCAATAATATCACCAGCGGAAATTGTTTTTGTCCAACTTGTTAAGCTTGAGTCTGTATATTTTTGAGCAGAAGAAAGCGTGGGTTTTGTTCCAGCACCGACTATTGAAGTCGTTGTAGGGAAACTGGCGTAAGTTGATTTTTTAATATCAATAACAATTGATCCAACTTGATCAGCAACTAATGTTGCACTATCTAATGTGCAATTATAAGGTATTGATATAGAACCTTTTGAACCCGCTGTAATGGCAGCACCAGCACCATCAATTGTAATACCAATCGCTGTTTTACCTAAGAAACCAGTTTGACCTGTCGCTACAAATTGACCCGTTTGAGATGTAGTAATAAAACTACCTGTCTGCCCTGTCACCACAAAGCTGCCAGTTGCGGACTGCAAGGCGTAGCGACCATCGGCTGCGCCAGTGGTCAAGAACGCGCCTGTGCCTGCGGCAGCG
>Ga0208147_1000398_pt1 | contig 15371 bp, 22 predicted proteins | sample DEB3_08_DNA_FD_184520 | JGI IMG/M metagenome (GOLD analysis project Ga0208147, IMG submission 184520) | Aqueous microbial communities from the Delaware River and Bay under freshwater to marine salinity gradient to study organic matter... | ecosystem: Environmental > Aquatic > Marine > Coastal ... | reverse complement strand
GTTGTATGCTCTAGTGGCTTTGTTAGTACCTAGTTTTATATTAAGACATTTAACATCATTTTACAGGCACAGAATAAACCGCAACTTGGTTAAAATCATCATGAGAGAGGAAAAATGAAATGTCAAGTAAGAGAATACTCCTGACTGGTATTGGGGGCTTCATAGGTTCACATTGTTTGTCGCATCTATTAGTCAACACAGATTGGGAGATTGTCGGGATAGATAGCTGGCGGCATAAAGGAATTTCGGAGAGATTAACTCACAATGAACATTTTTTAAAACATATCAAGAGAGTCAATATTTACACACACGACTTGATTGCTCCTATATCTAGCGTCCTAAAGAGCAAGATTGGGAAGGTGGATTATATAATAAATTTCGCTTCAGAATCCCACGTTGACAGGTCAATCACAAACCCAGTTCCTTTTGTTAAGAATAACGTAGATATTGCTTTGAATATGCTTGAGTATGCGCGGGAGATAAACCCTGAAAAGTTTGTTCAAATCTCCACCGACGAGGTTTATGGTGCTACTGATGGAAAATATACTCATCCGGAATGGAGTGCTATTCTTCCTTCTAACCCGTATTCAGCTAGTAAGGCTTGTCAAGAAGCTATCGCTATAAGTTATTGGAGGACTTACGGGGTTCCGGTAATGATTACTAACATTATGAACACCGCCGGGGAGTATCAATCAAGCGAGAAGTATGTACCGATGGTTATTAAGAAGATTTTAAATGGGGAAAAAGTGCAAGTCCACGCCGATCCGAAAAGCGGAGAGCCAGGATCAAGATTTTGGCTTCACGCCCGGAATACGTCAGACGCGATATTGTTTATCTTAAAAAATGTAGATGTAAAGAAGTTTCCAGAGGTAGACAGGCCGGAGAGATTTAACATTGTAGGGGAGAAACAAATTTCTAATTTAGAAATCGCAAAGATGATCGCCGATGTTATGGGAAAAGATTTAGATTACGAGCTTGTTGACGCACACTCAAGCCGTCCGGGGCATGATCCTCACTATGGGCTGTGTGGTAAAAAGTTAGAGTCTTATGGTTATAAATTCCCCGTTAACCTTCATTCGTCGCTTGAGAAGATGGTCAAGTGGACGTTAAACAATAAGGAGTGGCTAGAATGAAAAGTCTAATGAAAGAAGCTAAGAGAATAGCTAAGCATTACGCTAAGCATTTCCGATGGGCTAGGGAAACACGAGAGGAAATAGACTATAAGGACGTTTTGTATAACGGCGCGCGCCGGGGAAGAAGAAAGAAGTTAGTATGAGATACGAGTTATCAGTCACCATCCCTGAAAAGCAGTGGAGGAAGATATTCGAAAAAAACTTCCCTGATAGGGCAAAGATAATCGCTGAATATTTTTTTATTCTTACCGACACTTACGGGGTATCAGAGAGGGCGGCGAAAGAAAAGATGGCAGAGATATTCAAACTAATGGAAGAAGGACACGATGTCATTCTAAGGTGTCCTAAAGGGTGGAAGTGGCCGGAGGAAGTTCCGAGGGAGGTGGTTCAATAGATGCCATATAAAGATAAAGAAGTACAAAGAGAATATTTTAGATTAAGGAACAAACGTAGATATAATAATAAATGTTTAGATTGTGGGGATGTTTGCCATGAAACATCTTCTAGATGTAAGCCGTGTTCAAAGTTAAAGAAATATAGAAATCCAAGTGTTAGGCAAAAGGGTTGGGCGAAGAAGATTAATGGTGTTTATCTTCAACGCATCGCTACTCGAATTAGGGATTTGGTTGAGTATTCCGAATGGCGTTTAAAAGTATTTCGCAGAGACAGGTTTGTTTGTCAGATGTGTTTGGAGTCTGGAAAAGTATTAAATGCACATCATGTTGTAAGAATGAAAAGGATTTTAGTTGATGAAGGGATTGATACTATTGCTAAAGCGATTTCTTGTTCTTTGCTTTGGGATATTAATAATGGAGTTACTTTGTGTCATTCGTGCCATAAGAAAGTTCATAAATTATGAGAATATTATTTAAAGACAGCCCTTATCATTCTCAGCGTCAATATGAGAAGCCGGTTTGGATTTATCCGGCTCATCTTGCGATGTTTGCGACGCTCCTTAGAGATAAAGGGAATGAAGTTGTTTGGTTTGGTGAAGATGATGGTAAGTTTGATAGGATTATTAAATCTGATCGAGAGATAGATGTTGATTTTGATAAACTGCCGATACCTGACAGGAAATTTACTAATTCAATGAATCCTAAATATCTTTCTTATGGAAATTATAAATATTTTCCAGGTAGTCATCTTTTATCCTCTAACCTTTGCTGGTGGGCCGGGGCAAAGGGGTGTACCTTTTGTGTGGATTCTTTGAGGATCATTGAAAATGAGAAACGAGGGCTTAGGACAGTAGATCATGTTTTAACTGAGATTGAAGATTGCGTTAAGTTAGGGCATAAGGAGTTGTTTGATGATGCTGGAACAATACCGATAAATGAGTGGTTGAATGAATTATGCAGAAAAATGATAGATACCGGACTAAATAAAAAGATTGTATTGGGGTGTAATCTTAAACCGATTAAACAGGATTTCAAATTAATGAGAGAAGCTGGATTTAGGTTCATATTGGTAGGCATTGAATCTGCCAATCAAAATACTATTAACAAGATTCAGAAAGGGCAACGAGCAGATAAAGTTATTGAGAACATAAAGGCGATGTCAGATGCAGGACTGGATCCTCACGGAACCTTCATGTGTGGCTACCCTTGGGAGACGCCGGAAGAAGAAAAGAACACGATAGAGCTTTGCCACTACCTTCTTAAAAAAGGGTATCTCAAAACAGCGCAGGCAAGCGTATATTCCCCACCCAGGACACAGCCAGATCCAAATTCCCCAGGCCATAAGTACGTTCCTAGGTTTTTCGACGCATACAGAAGTCCTGAGTTTTGGTTTCATAAAGTAAAAGACATTAAACGATGGGAAGATTTTACCTACCTTCTTCGCGGGGGTAGGCTAGTACTGGAGGAGAAAGTGAGAAAGTTTTGTTTGAAAAAGTCTGTATCATCCTGTTAGTAAACTTATGTTTCTACTTAAAATGTCTCGGATTTAAATACGTATCAGACGACATTCCTTCCGCAAACCGCAAAGAAACTCACCCTAAGTGGAAGTATTGGCTTCTAGTCCTAGAAGGCCATTTAAAAAGCAATCCTGTAATTGATCACGCCATCACCATAGTTTTACACTCCTTAGTTTGTGCTTTTATTTATATAGGATTCGGGGCTAACGACGTGTCTTTTCTAGCTGCCTTACTTTTCTCTTTCAATCCTATCAACAATCAAGGTTCGGTTTGGATTTCAGGGAGAGGGTACGTTTTGTCCACATTAGGAATGGTGGGGGCGATGAGTATGCCTTTGCTGGCTCCGGCTTGGATCTTGCTAGCCTGTTACTCAAACGCCGGGTTCCTGGCTCCGCTTGTATTCCTAGGATCAGACTATTCCTGGTTCCTTCTGTTTATGCCTCTCATTTGGGGGTTTTATTGGAAAAGATTTAAAAATAATGTACAGAACAAAATCAGCCAGGAGATGTATACCGAGGACAGGAAGATTCACATATCAAAACTTATCCTCTTTATTAAGACCGCTTCGTTCTACTTCATCCACTCGATCATCCCGATCAAGACGACCTTTTATCACTCGTATATGCAGAGTATGGCCGGCGCGGGAAAAGAAAAAGCCTATTCACTTAGAGACAGATTCTTTTGGTTAGGTCTTGTGATCTTCGGGTGGATGATCTGGTATTGGACTACACAACCTTGGACTATGGCTTCATTCGGACTTTTGTGGTGGCTTATCACTCTGGCTCCTTTCTGTAATCTGTTTAGGTTACAGCAGGAGATTGCTGAGAGATATTGCTACCTTCCAAACGCCGGATTGATGGTAGCCTTAGCGTCTTTTTTGTTGGCTTCGCCAATATGGTCGGCTGTATTTATCACAATGTACGCAACTAAGATGTGGTTTTGGATGGACGCTTTTCAGGACGATTACTACACTGTTGAGGCATCTTGTATAGCCTCTCCCAACTCTTGGTTTGTCTGGCACGTCCGCGCGATGAAAAGATGGGGGAATCAATCTTATCAAGAAGCTCTTATCATGTGGACTATGGCTCGGTTAATCAGCCCGAAAGAGTTTAAGATACTATTTAACATCGCCTCAGCTTTAAAACTAGGTAAACACGATAAAGAAGCAGAGCAGTTTATCAAGCAAGCCGAGGAGAACATCCCGGCCGGACAAGAAAAACAAGCCAACGAGTTAATCGAAGGTTGGAAGAAAGGTAATATCGTAGTCCTCTTATGAAACTATCCATCCTAATCCCTAGCCGCGATGAACCCAAGATACACGAAATGGTCAAGGAGGTTGAGAGAGAGTTCCCCGAAGCACACCAGATCATAGTCTGTAACGACTCACTTGGAAAGGGGAAGGGTTGGGCGGTAAGAGAGGCTTTAAGTCAATGCACCGGGGACACGATCTGCTTCATAGATGGTGATTTGGACATCCACCCGCGGATGATACATAGGCTTCTGCCTTTCCTGAAGGACTATGACATCGTGGTTGGGAAGAAGCAGGTTAGGGGATCACTTGGGCGCAGGCTATTAACTAAATGTAGCAGATTATATATCAAATGGCTGTTTGGTATCACAAATGATACACAGACTGGGATTAAACTATTCAAATACTACTCACTCCTCCCTTGGGAAAGCAGTTCGTACATATTCGACCTTGAGATACTCTACAAGGCCCGGATGAAAGGTTTACAAATAATCGAAGTTCCTGTTGAAGTAACCGACCACGGTTCCACAGCCAAGCCTATGAGGTTATTCAATGTGTTCAGGAGTTTCGTTGAGTCTTTTAAACTAAGGTTAAAACTAAGGGGGTAAGAATGGACATCGAGTTCAAAGATGGGAATATCGTAGCAACTAAGACAAGTGTCAGCGAGATTATTACCTATTTAGGTGAGCTTTATGACGGCACTTGGCGGCAACAGGCTCAAATAATCGTTAAACTTAAAGGAACGGTCGGGGCCGGGGAAGTAACAAAGTTTTTAAACGATCACTTCGTCAAAGGCAATCAGGGCGACTCAACGGACGAATTAAAGATCGAAAACGACCTTGTGTATATACCTTATCGTTTTGTTAAGGGTTACTTCTCAGGCAGTGTCACGATGAAAATGGAGTCAGATCAACTGTCTTATTTTATGGACGTACTAGGCGACCTTCGCCCGCTATACAAAGAAGGGGACGCTTATCAAGGATGGGTCATTAAACATCCATATCATTATTGGTGGTATAAATAACCAATGCACCTGATCTCTCATTCACATACAGAGGTCACTGTCACTAAGTACACCAGGGCTTGTCCGTACTGCAAGACCCGCCCAAGAAAAAGAGTCACGTGCGGACACCCTGGCTGTCAATACCTACACCATCTTCTCTACGAACGCAAACAACGCAAGACAGATAGAAAATGCCCCTCGATCACGGTTTCGACCACCCACATCCTCTCCCGTTAGAATGCCAATATTTATTTACAAATAACCTTATTTATACAATAAGGGATGTAGATAGTAAAACTGACTTCTTCTTATGGGGAAACTATGCCCTTCGTTAAAGGTGATCCAAACATAAATCGTAAAGGCAGACCTAAGAACGCCGAACCTGATCTGCTTCGTGCCGCGCTAGAAAAAGAAGGAACACGCCGAGGAGAGAACTTTTGGGATAAGGTTGCCGAGTACGCTTTCAGAGATAAAAACATAATGATCGCGGTTATGAAGAAGTTCGTGCCTGATTCAACAATCTCAACAATAGATGGGGAAGTTAATTTTGTAAGTATGCCGTCGGTAATCATGGACGGTCAAGCACAGGAGCTTAACATTGGTTCAAATGATCCTGCCGGCTCTGCTGGACGTGCCGGAGAAGCTACTCCCGATAATCCAACGAATTAACGACTTTCGATACTTTCTAATCGAAGGCGGCCGCGGTGGTGGTAAGTCACAAACCATCGGGCGTATCTTTCTTTATTTAGCTGAACATAAATCTTTAAGAATGGTATGCGGTCGTGAAACGCAGAACAGTATCAATGAATCTGTTTATTCCCTCTTGGCTGATATTGTACGCAGCAACAATTTATATTTCGACATCGGAGCCTCAAAGATAACTCACCGAGGCACACAGACAACGATTAACTTTAGAGGTTTCAGAGAACAAGGCTCTTTCAACATTCAGGGTATGGAAGGGGTTGACGTTCTTTGGATAGATGAGGCACAGGCGATCACTAAGCAAACGCTGGACGTACTCATCCCGACCATTCGTAAAGACAAGGCAAAGATATTCTTCACGATGAACCGCCACGTCCACAACGATCCGGTGTTCGAGAAGTTCCGCGACAGAAGCGATTGCTTACATATCAAGATCAATTATGACGACAACAAACACTGCACCGCCGCCCTCAAGAGAGAAGCCGAAGAATGTAAGAAAAAGAGTTTAGAGGATTACGAGCATATCTGGTTAGGTGAGCCTTTAGCACGTGCTGAGGATTGTGTTTTCGGACACGATGAGCTTTTTTCCTGTAAGACCAATGTATACCCACTAAGGGAATCGTACGGCTACAGAATCGCTGGATTTGATATTGCTCGGTACGGGGATGATAAGTGTGCGTGTGTTATCTTGCAACAGAACGGTTCTTTGCATTGGGAAGTTATCTTCGCCGATCAATGGCAACATAAAGATTTGAATTACACCACAGGGCGTATTCTAACCACAGCCGCGGAGAATAAAGTTGATAAGTGCATCATTGACGAGGACGGGATAGGCTCAGGGCCGCTAGATAATTTGAGTAAAGGGAGAGGGATGGATAATTTCGTAGGTTTCCGCAATCCTTCCATAGGCTACTCAGACAACAAAGAGTACGCCAATCCTAGAACCTTAAACACTTACAAGCTCAAAGATATGATCTTAAAGGGGCATATTCACATCCCCGATGAAACTATCCTTCATGAGTTGGAGGAAGCGTTCAGATACACCTTCGATCATAACCAGAGAAAGATTCTAATATCCAAAGAGATTATGCGAAGCAAGTTCAAGGTCAAGAGTCCTAACCTTGCAGACGCTTTGATTATGGCCGTTTCGTTGGTTGGAGAGGTTAAGGCTCAACAGGACAATCGTTTCGTGCGGCATCCGCAGTATGTGAAGGAGGATAGCTTATTCTCAGTTGCGGGGGTGAGATGAGCGAGGTCGCTGAGTACCTGATGGTTAATTACTATTCAAGGTATAAGGGGCCGCGGAATGACATAGTTCCAAATAAGAACGATCTCATTCAAGCGTTAGAGAATAACCGGGATAAGGTAATCGTAGTCCGGGACGAGCATATTGAAGGGGTGGCGATATTTGTAAACATTACAGATGAGTTCTACGCCCTGTTGAAAGATTTAGACATAACAAGGTTTGACATCTTAAAGAACCTTTTAACTCAAGACGGCCCGAACGTACACTTTGTCCTCTTATGCGCGAATGGTTATAGAACGATAATGACAGGGATTAAACATATAAAGAAATTAAAGAATCCGAGAACGATCTCGTGGTGGTCGCCGGATTTAAGCCAATTACACGAATACAAAGTGGGAGGATGATATGGGATTTTTAGCGGCTTTAGTTCCGGCATTAACGGCAGGGGCGGCGATTGCTGGAACAGTAGCGACAATTCAATCGAACAAGGCAGCGGCTAAGTCAGCTAATAACGCAGCTAACGACGCGGCAGCAAGAAACGCAGCGGCTATTCAGTCAGTTAAAGACTCACAGTCGAACGCCTCTAATCAGGCGGATAAGGTTATTAAAGCTAAACGCGCCAACGCTACACAAACAGTTTACTCATCCCCTCTAGGAATAGCTGGCACAGCAGGGATAGCCCGCAAGACTTTACTAGGGCAATAGGAGATTTATGGCTGTAATCATGGGTGGAGCACCTAAAACAGAAACATCAGAACCGAGAGTTAAACAACTGCTTGAGTTCTATCAAAGACTTAAAGGGGATAGGTCTAATTTCGAGAGCTATTGGCAATCCCTACACGACTACTTCTATTTGGAATCACCTGACATCCAGAGCCAAACCCATCCGGGGAATGAGCTAAGGTCTGACTTCTTGTGGGACTCGACCACTCTTGAGGCAGGGGATGTTCTAGCTTCGGGATTTATGAATTACCTAACGCCGCCTACTTCCAAGTGGTTCAGCTTGCGACACCGTTCGCCGGCCCACAAAGACAACAAGAACGTCCAGAGTTACTTTGACGACGTGGCGGCAGAATGTTTACTTACCCTCAACCGGTCTAACTTCTACGATCAGATGTTCGGTTCATATAAAGGGTCTGGTGTTTACGGAACAAGCTGTTTAATCGAGGATGAGGATGTTCAAGACGATGCAAGATTTACGACTTTACCAATTAAGAACGTGTGTCTGGTCGAGGACGGGCGAGGGAAGATAGTCGAATACTTTATCGAGTTTGAGTATACCGCTAGACAAGCCGCGGATAGATGGGGTATTGAGAAGCTCTCAACTGAAATGCAGGAAGAAGTCAAGGCAGAGCAAAGACAAGATAAGAAGCATCCGTTCCTTTTATTCATTGGGCGCAGGCATCGGTTGGATATAAGAAAGACGGATAAAAAGAATTTGCCTATCGAGGCTTTATGGATAGACGTTCAGGGTAAAAAGACAATGGATGAGGGTGGGTATAACGAGTTTCCTGCCTTTTGTCACCGGTTCGATAAAAGACCTTTCGTGCCTTGGGGGTACTCTCCGGCTATGAAAGCCTTGCCTTTTGCCAGAATCCTAAATGCCACGGCTAAGACTAATCTCCGGTCAATGATGAAACACACAGACCCGGCGATAGCTGTGCCTGACAACGCTTTCATTATGCCTTTCAATGGGAATCCGAGAGCGATCAATTACTACAACAAGCAGAAGATGGATGGGAAAGATTTGATTACTGTAGGGAACACAGGCAATCCAGAGGTCGGAATGAACGCTGTTGAGTATTACTCACAGAAGGTTCGGGCGGTGATGTTTAATGACGTGTTCTTAGCTTTCAATAACGTCACGAAGCAGATGAACAATCCAGAGGTAATGGAACGCATTAACGAGAAGATGACTCTCTTAGGGCCTGCTGTAGGTAGGTATATCGCTGAGATGCTTAATCCTATCATCATTCGAACGATTGGTATTCTCGCTAGACGAGGGAGATTACCTAACCCGCCGGATGAGATTATGCAAGACCCGAATTATGAGATTGATTTTATATCACAGTTAGCCCAGGCACAGCGTAGAAGCGAGCTTAACGCGTTAATGACAGGTCTTTCAGTAGTCGGACAGGTGGCTCAGTTCATGCCTGAAGCCTTAGATAAGGTTGATGCGGATAAGGTGATTGATGAAACGTGGGCGGTTGTAGGCGCACCGGCTAAGGTTTTAAGAGATGACGGAGAGGTTCAAGCTATCCGAGAAGCTAAGGGACGCGCGGCACAGCAACAAATGTCAATGCAGTTAGCCCAACAGGGTGCTGATGTGGTTGAGCGCGGGTCGAAGGTTGATCTGAATATGGCCAAGGCACAGAAGGAATCAGAGAGTGATAGTTGATTGGCCTGATATATCGAAAGAGGACACAGAGAAAATAACGATGGGTAGGGTTAGGCCGTCGTTCACTATGTTTTTAAATAATATGACAATGGCTCCGAATGATTATAACTGTCTTGAGATTGGCACATCAACAGGGGTAAATGCTTTAACTATGTTGAAAGTTGATTTTATTAATCTGACTGTCATTGATCCATATTTAGATAATCAGCACGAAGAAACGATTATGAGAAATAGGTTAAAACCTTATGCCGATCGAGTAACGATTATTAAAGACACGTCTAATAATGCTGTGGATTTATTTAAAGATCATGAGTTTGACTATATTTATATTGACGGGCGACATGATTATCAAGGGGTTATGGAGGACTTAGAGAATTGGTTCCCAAAATTAAAACCAACAGGATTGTTTGCTGGCCATGATTTTAACCTTGAAGGAGTATTTACAGCTGTAAATGATTTTATGATTAAGAAAGACAAAAAGGTTTATGGCGTGGTTCAGCTCGGGAGCCAGAAAGTTCCAAGATGTTGGAATTTAGAACAATGTTGTGATTGGTGGGCGTGGGCATGATTGATCTTAAAGACCTAGAGCAAGTCCGTGGGTTGAAGTCGAACCTTCATGCTACGTTCGAAAGCCCTCAAGGAAAAGAAGCCTTAGAGTTTATGAAACAGTTAGGTGGTTGGTACCCGACAGTATTTGATTCATTTGATACCAATGAAATCATCGCCAGGGACGCGAATAGACGGTTGTTAGGAACGATCAGGACAATTTTAGAATTAACGCCAGAGCAAATTGTTGCTTTAGCAAACCAAGGAGAATGAAATGGAGAACGTTACTGCCCCTATGGACAACAGTACCGCCCAGGATGGAAGTCAAGGGACGACATCAGTAATCGCGGCCGGTCAAGAAACAACAACGACAACAACTACGCCTACAGTACCAACAAGCTGGAAAGCTAGTGTAAACACAGATTTGAGGAACAGTCCTCTGTTACAGAAGTTTGATGATACGCCGGAAGGACTGAATAAGGCTTTAGAGAGCCATGTCAATCTTGAAAAACTCTTAGGACACGAGAAAGTTCCTATTCCTAAAGACGTAAATGATACCGAAGGGTGGAATAGATTTAGTAAGGCGATGGGTATTCCCGATAAGGCAGATGGGTACAAGTTAGCTGACGCTAAAATGCCTGATTCTATGAAGGGAATGACGATTGATAAGAATAAGTTTGCAGAGGTCGTCCATGCTCACAAGCTGACACCGTCCCAAGCACAAGGTCTTTGGAAGGTCTATAACGAGATCAACATGGAGTCTTACAACAAAGCCATGAAAGAGCATGAAGGGAAGATGGTTGATACAGTTAATCGCCTCAAGGGTGAGTGGGGTGACGCGTATGAAACCAATGTTGAGTTAGGGCAGACTGTTATCAATAAGTTCTCAGACGACCAAGAGATGAACGATTATCTTACTGCGACACTTTCCCAAGACCCAAGAGGGGTTAAGTTCTTGGCTAAGATCGGAGATCAGTTCGCCGAGAATAAGATCGGTGAGTTTTCAATGAAGAAGTTTTCTTTGGGGCCTGAACAGGCTATGCAAGAGATTCAGAAGATAGTCAAAGACCCAAAGCATCCATATAACGACCGGCTAGCCGACGAGAAAGAGCATCAAGCTGCCGTGGACTATGTCAATTCGCTTTACCAAACAGTAAACAGACCGGCACGATAAGCGAAAGCCCGTGTGGGTTTGTGCAGGGAAATCCGACAAGCGTAATGGCCCGGATGTAGTAAAGATGCAAAGAGTCGCCCCGCAAGGATAAGCTCAACTCGCGCATAAGGTAAAATTCAACACTTATCACAAGGGGAATTTAAGAGAAAGTGGCTAGACCAAGCTTAAAGCCGTGGAGTATCTTAAATAAAAAATTATGGCCGATACACAGAATGTGATTTACGGGCAAGCGTACAGCCAGAATATTATGCAGTTGGCTCAGCAGAAATATTCAAAGCTGGCGAACACGGTTTATATGAAACCGAATGTTCGTGGTAAGACCTTTTTCCAAGACCAGATCGGTGAGTGGTCAATGGAAGTTAAAGGTAGCAGAAACACACAAACACCGAACAACGATCCGACTTTATCTCGACGTATGGGAGTTATGGTTGATTACCATGATAACCGTTTGTTGGATCGTGGGGATGAATTAAAGAGTATTTCTGATCCTCGCAGTGCCTACACAATCGCCGCAGCCACAGCATTGGGCCGCAAGATTGATGAGGTTATCATCACAGCTGCAATCAACTCAGCTGCCGCAGGGGAAACCGGTACGACGACTGTTACTCAGGGAAACATTATCCTGGCAACAGCTTCTTCAATGACACTTGCTCGCATCATCGCTGTCAAACAGCAGATGGATGAACAAGATGTTGAAATGGAAGATCGTTTCTTCGTAGTGAAGCCTGCCGTTCTTGACAACCTGTTAAACCAGACGACTGCAACGTCATCTGATTACAACAGCGTCAAGGCATTGATCCGCGGTGAAATTGATACATGGATGGGATTCAAATGGATCGCCTCCACACGTATCGCAGCCATCTCATCTTCAACTTTGTTAGGTGTGGCTTATCAGCGTTATGGTCTTTGCGCGGCTATGGGAGCTTCTCCTTTAGTCCGTACTGACGAACGCGCTGACTTAAGCTATAGCTGGCAAGTTTACTATGAATTGAATGTCGGCTGTGTCCGTTTAGAAGAAGATCGAGTTGTTGTACTTAACGAAGGTTAATCTGCTATAGGCGAAGGAGCTTAAAATGGCAAAATCAGCAAATGTTACAAAGTACGATGCCGGCGGTACAGGGGATAATATTATTGCCGACGGTTTTATCAAAACAGTTGAAAAGGTGTGGATTGATACCTATACCTTTTCTTCTTCAGCAACAATCGGGGTGGGGACTATCGTTGACTGTGCCAAGATTCCCGCTGGAAAGAAAGTAACGGACATCACGGTTTGGGGTTTATCTCCTACCCAGATTTCCGCTACGTCTACCAACGCGGTTTCAATCGGCGCACGATACGGTTCAACGACAACGACAAACGCCACTCAGTTCTTAGGAGCTACGACTTTAGGGACTGTGACGTTTGAGAACATTCCGTTGCGTGCAAGATCAGGGATCGGGGTTGAATGTACATCTTCAACACATACGATCTTCCTGCACTTCACCGGTGCTAATCCTTCCATCACAGGCGGGACGATCACAACGGTTGTAAAGTACACCTAAAAGCATGGGGCGAACGCTGTCTTTCTTAAAGAGGCAGTCAGTAGCCCCTCTTTATAAGGAGCCACATGGCGGCATCCAAGACGAGTATTATCAATAAAGCATTAACCTTAGTCGGGGCATTAGCAGTCACGTCTATCGACGATGATTCGCAAAATGCCAGGACAGTAAGGAAGATTTACGAGATAGATTTAAGGTCTATTCTGTCTGAGTGTAAGTGGAATTTCGCAACGAAAAGACTTTTACTCTCTCTCTCCGCGGACACGCTTGACTGGTACGACACGGGGGAGGGGGTTGTGTATGTACGTCCTACCGACATAATTAAAATCTTCGAAACAAATAACGTAAAAGCAAGATGGCGAGAGGAAGGGGATTATATCATCTCCGACACCTCAGAGCTAGGGATTCGTTATGTGTATTTCCACGACGATCCGGCTAAGTACCCAGGATTATTCGTTGACGCTTTCGTAGATAAGTTAGCTTCTAGCTTTGCTTATGAGATCGTCAATTCAGCCACATTGGGAGAGAGGTATTTAACAAAGTATGAAAATATCAGCTTACCGAAAGCTACGAGTGCTAATTCGCAAGTTGGGTATCAACAAACAATTATTGATGATGCCTGGGAATTATCTAAATACCATAACAACGCAACGGAAGCGTAAATATGCCTAAGCCTCCATTAACGGTGGGCGTTGATACGGCCCCGATTACATTGTATGCGAAGAAGGATTTAGATTCTGCGTTTGCTGAGGCAGTAAAAGCGACTGATGGGAATATCTTAATGGTAGCGGGTGGGTTGGTTCCACCGGGGTATGATTACATCTCTTTATCTCCGGCAAGCCAGCCGACGACGATCGTGTTTAAACAGGGAGGATCAGGCGGGACGGTGCTTTCGACTTTGACGATAGCTTACAGTGGTAGTGACATCAGCAGCGTGACTAGGACATGATTAAGAAACTAATCTTTAACCCTTTAACGTCTAACTTTGATTTCATATCAAACATCCCACAGCTTGACGCTGATCCGGCTTCACCTAACGCGGAAGATGTTTGGGTTTTAAGAACAACAGGTGCGGTTTCAGGTGGTGGGACGATCAAGGGATGGATAGGGTTAGGGAGTACACCGATACTCAGCCCAGGCTCAGGCGGGGCATCAACATACGCATTAAAATATAGAACACAAGAAGGAACAACAGTAGGGGTAGCATTATCATAGGAGGCAATAGTGGCAACTTCACATATTTCGCTTGATACTGGTTCGACGCTAAGAACAGCGACGCATACCATAACAGAAGATGCGGCAACAAAACATATCCCAAGAAGTGTTTTAAATGATTCGGCAGGCGCGGATCACGGGGTAGCTGCTAATCCTCTCTATGTAATACCTTCCGGTGGGGTGACTACCATTTCCGGGGTTGTGACTGTGACAGGTTCTACGGTTATCGTTTCAATGCCGGCGATCACGGGGTCAACGTCGGTTGTCAATACAGTCGCAATTACAGGTAATGTGACGGCCATAGGGACAACGATTGTCGGGACAACATCGACTTTAGTATTAAATGTGCAAGGAGCCACAGGTGGGATTCCGCTTAGCGTAACAGGTTCGACTGTTATCGTATCAATGCCAGCTATTACTGGTTCGACTTCTGTTGTGAATACTGTGACGATTACCGGATCAACCACAGTTGTCGGGACAGTTGCTATTACAGGTTCGACAGCTATCGTTGCCGCCTTACCGGCAGGGACAAATAATATCGGTGACGTAGACGTTCTTTCTATGCCGACAGTCACCATTACGGGTTCAACGACTATCGTCGGTACGGTTACGATTACAGGGTCAACGACTCTCGTCGGGACTTCAACGATCACAGGTTCGACTTCAGTGGTTAATACGGTCACAGTCACGGGGAACACGACTCTGGTTCACGTAGGATTCCCGAATAAAGCGAGTGTGGTAGCTGAGGTCACGACCGCAGGGACTACGACTCTCATTCCTTCCCACGCTACTCTTTGCATTTACTTAACTGATCTGGTTGTGAGTAACGGGGCCGCGGCAGGAAGTGTGAAGTTTGGGGAAACGAATACCACAACTCAATCAAATGTCAAGATCGGTTCATTATATTTCGCGGTCAACGGTGGGTGCGTGTTTCCAATTATAAACCCGATAAAGTGTTCGGCTACGACTCCGCTTGTGATGACAGCGGTTTCTTGCACGACTTTAAGCGCAACAGCAACTTACTATTACGCAGCATAAAGATAATCTAATTCAATGACGTATATAGCATTTACAGGAGAGATATGGCAAAACAAATAATCATTTTAGAAAGAACAGACGAACCCAGTGATATGAATTTCAATGTGGTGTTTTGGCTTTCTGTGCCGGCGAGCAGACAGGCCTTTTACGCTGATGTAAATAAGGTGAGTAAGTACAAGGACGTAAGCGCGCAAGAATTACAAGACATTAAAGATGG
>Ga0208147_1000397_pt1 | contig 15390 bp, 17 predicted proteins | sample DEB3_08_DNA_FD_184520 | JGI IMG/M metagenome (GOLD analysis project Ga0208147, IMG submission 184520) | Aqueous microbial communities from the Delaware River and Bay under freshwater to marine salinity gradient to study organic matter... | ecosystem: Environmental > Aquatic > Marine > Coastal ... | reverse complement strand
GCTTCCGCTGATGCAGGACACAAAACCTCGCGCCCTTTTTCCAGCGTATCGCGCCCCCGCGCTTTCCAATCTGCGCGCGGAATAATTCGGAATGTCCGCGCGCCATCGCGCCACGCGTCGCGCGCGTCCGCCATAGAATCAGCCGACACCATGACAAGATCCGGCGCAAAATCTGCGCCCAACATCGCGCGTTGATGCGAGTAGCCCGTATGCCCCACAGCACGCGATAGCAACGCGCGCCACACATGCGAGGGAACGGCGGACGGATCGCCATATGTGCCGAGCCGCACCATACGCGCGGCTCCGATATTTGCGATAGCGTCAGCGTCAGCGGCCACGCCATACGCGCCGCGATGGAATGCGCGCCACACGATGAGCGGACCCTGTCCGATGGTCACATAGCACGCGCGATTTTTCGCAAGCTTGCGCGCCGGGTCATCGGTTGGCGTGCCACGATGAGGACAAGCCCCACATATCGAATAATCCGCGCCGGTTTTGCTGGCGTCGCGCGGGTCGATATCGGCGCGGAGAATGTAAGTCTGAACCATCGGTCCGGTCTTGGCGTTTTTCGATTTTTTCGCGATGGCAATTACCACTATGGGCGCGCCATCAATCAACGAAGGACCATTATAGATTATCATCGGTTTAGTTCTCCCTTTTGCCTTGCCACCTTGGCAACGCCATGACCAGTAGACTAGTTGAATCCGGACGGAATGCAAGCGATACAGTATCGGGAATGCTGAAATATTTTGACCAATTCTGCTCACCTATTCGGTCGGTCGATTGCATGGATGAACACGCACGCGCACGCGTAGCAACTATCATGCCAAGAACCTGGACTACTGTATAAATATCCAGATGTACAGATGTACATGCCTCTAGAATCGCCTGAGAAGGGCGTACAAGCGAGTTTAGGCTAGGTGCTACCCATGCAGCGGGTAGACTGCTAGCGCACTAATGAGAATGGTTCGCATCTCGTGGGTATTCATGGCGTGAATAGTGGGCCATTGGCCTAATAATGGTTGACGGATCAACGAGTTAGTCAGATGCAGCGTTCGTGCAGGCAGATGTAACGATATGCAGCGATCATGCCACATCATGCACAGGCACGGTACTTGCAATCATGCACGAGTGATGCCAATTGCTCTTGCCATGCAGCAATCGTGCCATGTGACTCAAAGGTTACGCTCGGTGTGACTCGCAGGTCACAGGCTAGGGCCTACCTGGTATCCCGGGGGTGCGGGTGCGCTTTGTATAGTGCATTACACCTTCACAATTTCTGGCATATTTTTTGACAATCCGTGATCCGGACTGAATGTCTTTACGTATCTTAGTACTTAGTACTATTACAGTACTTAGTACTAGTACTAGTACAAGTACTTAAACCTTTAGGTTTATACTCTAGTACTAGTAAGTACTACTAAGTACTAAGTACTAGTACTGTCCTCCATTTCATTCCGGACTGAATGGTACTCAGTGATTCATTCTCTCGTAGCGTAACAAACCAGAGGGGTTTGTTTAAGTAACTAAACGTAAGTCACTTGTCTGACTGTAATGTCCATTCTGGACTGTATGAAATACATATATACTAAGTAAATAAAACTTGATATAATCAATCCTTTCGGTAGCGTAAAACAATAACGGAGGGCCAAAGTGGCACGTAAACCAAAAAACGCAAGATCACCAGGGCCGGTAAATCGTCCTCAAGTTGTTCGCAGGAATGTTCTGACTCCTTCGGAGCGAGCTGACTTCGAGTACTCAAAATACAGGGGAACCGTTACTCCGGCAGAAGCCAAGAGCTTCGAGGTTCGTTCATTGAGTCAAGCACGAGGCGGTACGGTTAAACCTAAAGGTCAGGCAACGATGACTCCATCGGAAGCCAAGGATTTTGAATCCCGTTCTTTGAATCGTGCCAGAGGCGGAACTAACAAACCAACCAATAAACCGACTCTGACGCCTAGTGAACGCAAGGACTTTGAATCCAAAAGTCTCAAACAGTCCAGAGTCAACCCTAAAGTTACCCCTACGCCTAAACCCGCACCTGCTCCCGTGGCTCGTGCAGCAGCAAGCACCGTGGGCAAACGTGGACTTGGAAAGTTGGCCGCTGGTGTCCTCGGTCGCTTGGCTGGGCCTGTGGGTATTGGATGGGCACTGGGAGAAGCAGTCAAAGATACTTCGCTTGCCCGTAAAGCGCAAGGTGCTGTCACCAATGCAGCAGCATCGCTCACTGGTCTGGCTGCCAAAGAGCGAGCCGCTATGGGATCCATGAGCATGAAAGTATCTCCTCGGAAGACTACTGCTGCTCCAGCGCCTTCAACGCCTAGCGTGCCTCCTAAGCCCGTTATGCAGTCCACCAGCACCCCTACTAGCTCTCCTGCTCCGAAAATGGCTCCTAAGCCCTTACAGAAAGCTACAGGGGCATCCAAGAGCAGGGGCAAAGCTATGTCTGGTGCTGAACTAGCCAATTTCATTGGCTTGCCCCAAAACAACGCAGTTCGGACTTACATGGAAACTGGCAAGCATAAATATCCTAGCGGAAAGAAATAGTATGCCAAAGATTCTAGAAGACCTTAGGAAGAAGATCCAGAAGACAGGTAAGTCCAAGTCCTCGGCTTATGCCATTGCAACCTCTGCTCTCCAGAAGCAAGGAAAACTCAAGAAGGCAAAGAAGAAGTGAATCCGCTTCTACTCCAACCAGCACTCGATCTAGTATCCAAAGTACTGGATCGAGTCATACCTGATAAAGCTCAAGCTGAGAAGGCTAAGGCAGAGTACGCCCTTCTTGTAGCTAAACAAGATCAGGATGAAGTTGACAGCTTTCGGAAGTTCGTAGTAGAGTACGAAGGAGAAGGTGCGAGTGTATCCCCTTCTCTACAATTCCTCAGAGGATCAGTCCGTCCAGTCCTGACGTACCTACTCGCTGGTTTTTATGGTTGGGGTTTTCTACATCCCGGCACCTTTACACCAGAAGGTATGCAAGGACTCTTTCAGTTAAACCTTATCTCGCTTGGTTTCTGGTACGGTGAGCGAGCACTATCCAATCTGGGGCTTAATCTATCGAAGAAATGAGGTAATACGTGGAAGAAGATATCCAGGGAATGGATGATGAATACAAACAAGGTTTGATTGAAGCCTCGCACTACCATCAATCGTTTATCCAAATGACTGCCCGCAAGGGGCAGTTCGATCCCAAACAAGCCGCCCAATGCGTTGAAAGAGCAGAAAGCATTTACGCTGAACTCCTTAATCGCAACCCTTCAAATAGTATCGTTCGATACCAACTCGCTACCCTGTACATGCAGACTAACCGTAACGGTCTAGCCATCAATGTGCTGGAGTTCCTTATCCAGAGTACTCGTAAGCCCGTACTGGAATGGTTCAACAACTTAGGGGCTGCGTACCGCAACGAGCACATGAACTCAGAGGCTCGGGCAGCCTTCGAGAAAGCTCTCAAGGTAGAGTACCATCCCGATGTACTAGCTAACCTCTGTGCCCTATGGGTTAACGAGGGTTACCCAGAGAAGGGTATTCCCTACGGCAGGGAATGCCTGAGACTCTTACCAAGTCACCCCCAAGGGTCATGGAACCTCGGCCTTCTCCTGATGGAGGATAAGCAGTACGAGGAGGGATTCCAGCACTACGCTAATGGCTTCGAGACTGGAGAAAGAATTATCCGGTACTACAAGAATGCCAAGGGCGAGGAAGCTACGTTCTGGAAAGGACAGGATCTCTCAGGAAAGACCATTGTACTGCATGGGGAACAGGGGATAGGCGACGAGCTTCTTTTCCTCCAGTTCGTTCCAGAGATTCAAAAGCAGTACCCTACTGCCCGAATTGTACTGGATGTGCATCCCCGGCTATTCACGGCTATCCAGAGATCCTTCCCGGATATCGTAGATATCTTCCCTACCCGCAAAAGCAAAACCATCCCAGAGTGGAACGAAACTATTCCTGTGGACTACAAGGACGGGATTGGCTCGCTTCCGCGATGGTACCACAGCAAGCGCAGGATTAACGCTGGATGGCTGAAGCCTAACTCTGAGCTAACAGAGTTCTACAGGAAGACCCTGCACAAGATGCAGGAGCAATCCGGGCAGATAGGCAGGCCCATTGTAGGCATTGCTTGGACTGGAGGGAGAAAGAAAACCCGAGCGGATCTCAGGAGCATTCCTCTGGATGCGTGGCTCCCTATCCTTGAGCAGGACGTAACTTTCGTCTCCTTGGAGTACTGGAAAGGAGCGGAGGGAGCTACAGGGAAGATTCTGAAGGACCACGGGATATACGTGCATCACTGGCCGGATGTAGTGGAGAACCAAGATTACGAGCACAGTATGGCACTGGCCGCAGCCTGTGATCTGGTTATCTGCGTGAACACCAGTATCGTGCATGTACGAGGAAGTATGGACGCACCCTGTTGGACACTTACGCCTCATGGGCACGCATGGAGGTACGGCAAGAAGGATACTCTGAATCCGTTCTATAATTCAGTTACCCAGTACCATCAGAACGAAGAGGAACCGTGGGATTACGCCATCAAGAAGGTGGCTAAGGATTTGGCTAAGTACGCAAGGAGGTTCAAATGATGCCAAAGGTTTCTTTTGTTACAGGGGGAAATGAGGGTATTGCTTCGTACCGTTACCGGGTGTTGGCTCCTAGTCAGTTCCTGAGTCAGCACATGATTCAGTGCTCTGTTAATAGCATAGCCAGCCCGGATTCAGCCGTAACTATATTCTCAAAGCACTGGACATACAACGATTGGTCTTATGCTTGGTTCTGTAAAGAACGGGGCCAGAAGGTCATCTTTGATGTGTGCGATGACCACTTCGACACCAAGATGGGAGAGCACTACCGTCGTATGTGCAGTGTTGCGGACCTGATTGTTTGCAACTCCTCCGAAATGCAGGCTCGGATTAAGGAGGCCACTGCCAAGGATTCAGTTATTATTGAGGATCCGGTTATATCCCGACAGCAGGCTTACAGGAAGGATAAGCCGCTTTCGTTCCTCTGGTACGGACAGGTAATGAATATCGACGGGCTGTACCAAGTGTACACAGGCAACTACTCCCTAGAGGTAGCTATGCCCGGAAACATTGAGCTTCCGCAGCATTTCCAGAATAATCTAGTCCATCTTAGTTCGTGGCACCCCGGAATCGTGGGAGAGGCTTCTCAGAGGAACTCCTTTGCTATTCTTCCGTACCGACAGGGCAAGAATGCCAAGAGTGCCAACAGGGTTCTTGAGGCGCTCTGGTGCGGACTCCCTGTGATTACTGATCCCATACCTGCCGTAGTTGACCTCGGGAGGGCTGGCATCCGGTACTTTGAAAAGGACTTTGACAACGCTGAAGCTATGGAATACATGGCAAGTATCGACTTTACGGAAGAGATGCAGGAGGCTCAGAAAATGATCCAGATCAAATACAGCCCAGAAACTATTGCTGCAAAATGGGCGGCGGCAATTCGGGGGATTGCATGAAGCTCAATCTAGGTTCAGGCAATCGGCCCCTTGAGGGCTACACGGGAGTGGACCTAGCTCCGGGTGCGGATATCATTTGCGATCTCCGTAAACTGAGCTTTGCTGAAGACAATAGCGTACAGGAGATCATAGCTATTCACGTTATAGAGCATTTCTACAAATGGGAAGTCCAGCCAATGCTGAACGAATGGAGGCGGGTGCTTGAACCAGGAGGTAAAATCATCCTTGAATGCCCGGATCTAAAGAAAGCGGCTTTCCATTTTCTCATGGAAGAAACCCCACAAATGGGTATGTGGGCTTTCTACGGCAACCCGGACCTAAAGAATGAGTTCCATTGTCACCACTGGGGTTACACTCCAGAAACGCTTGCATACGAACTCCAACTGGCTGGCTTTAAAAATATAGTAAAAGGTACTGCTCAGTTTAAAATCCCAACAAGAGATATGCGAGTAGAGGCCATTAAATGAATAAAGCAGAGAAAATCCCTGTTTATATTGGATACGATCCTGTAGAAGCTGGAGCCTTCTGGACCTGTGCTTCTAGCCTGCTAGAAACCTCTTCTGTGCCTGTCGAGATTATACCGCTAAAACGCAGCCAACTGCCTCTTACCAGACCCCGACATCCTAAGCAATCCAACGAGTTCGCCTTTACTCGTTGGCTAGTTCCTTACTTGCAAAATTACCGTGGTTATGGTATATTCGTAGATTGCGACTTCGTGTTTCTGGATGATATTGCGAACCTCTGGTATCTCAGAGATAAACAGTACGCAGTGCAAGTTTGCAAGCACAACCCGGATGTATTCAAGGCGGGCACAAAGTTCTTGGGTACGGAACAAACCGTATACGAAAAGAAGTGCTGGTCCTCTTTAATGCTGTTTAATTGCGAACACGTAGCGTGCGAGAGATTAACACCAGGCTACGTCGATAGAGCCAATGGTTTGGATTTGCATCAATTCAAATGGTGCAATGAAGAAGATATTGGTTCTTTGCCGTTAGAATGGAATTGGCTTGTCGGTTTGTACCGGCATATTAAAGATGCTAAAGCTGTCCATTATACGGAAGGTGGCCCGTACTTCTCGGACTACGCTGACTCCCAGTATGCAGAAGAATTCTGGACTGCATTCAATAAAATGAAATACGTCAAAGACGGTCTAACTTAATTCTAAAGGAGGAATAAATGGCTGATGCAATGTATGACAACTACCGAGAGGAAGCACTGAAAGGTACGCGAACTCCTCTTAGTGAAACAATTAAAGTAGTGGGCGTTACCTCGGGATATACGTTCAGCGCGGCACATACTTCTATCGATGATATTGCTGCGGCTAACCGAGTTCACACCTCCCCTGCTCTTACCAGTAAGACGGCAACTGCTGGTGTATTCGATGCTGACGATACCACGCTTACTGCGGTAGCGGCTGGCAGTGCTATTGCTGCGCTTATTGTTTACACTGAAGCAGGTACTTCTGCCTCCAGCACTCTGATGGTGTACTTGGATTCTGCTTCGCAACTCCCTGTTACGCCTAACGGCGGTGACATTATTATCTCTTGGGATAACGGCGCTAACAAAATCTTTAAGCTCTGAGGTGGCCTATGGATATTATGGCTTTCCTCATTACGGATCCGCTCGTTAAGCGCACTCGGCGCATGAGCATGATTCAAAAAGAGATCATAAAGATCACAGCAAAAAAACGCAGGCTTGAGTTTGATGCTCTGTCGCTTACAGAGGAGTACGAAAAACTCCGACTGGAAGCAAAGAACATTAAAAAGAAAGGCTCCCCGTAGTAGGGAGTTTTTTCTATGCAAGTCTGTGTGCGCTGCAACTGCGTAGCTATTACTTCGTCTAAAGGAAGGGGTAGCTTGTGGCTGTAGGTTTTGATGCTGCAACAGAGTTTCCAACAACTCAGTCAGCGGGTGAAAGTAATACTCTTACCCTAAGCTGGAATCACATTCCAGTTACCAGCACCCCTCGCGGTGTTGGTGTTTTTATTGTTGTACCGACAACAACTACTACAGTTGTATCCGCTGTTACTTACGGCGGAATTGCTCTTTCACAAGTTGCTACTGCTAGAGATGGTGCTGGAGAAGCGGGAACAACCGAGTTCTGGTACTTAGGTTCCAATGTTCCTACCGGAACACAAGCTTTCAATGTCCTTCTTGATGCATCCACTACCAGCGGAAAATGGGGCGTCGGTTTCACTGTTTCTGCGTCTTTTGATACGGTTATCTCTCAGTTTGCCGTTGAAGAGAATAACCAAGCTCTTGCTGAACACACTCTCAGTACGGTAAATGTTGGTGTTCTCCTTGCTGGAACTTATTATGGAGGATCCACGCCTCCTGCGGCAGGTTCAAACAGCACTACTGTTTTTGATATTGATTACGGAGCCTATGCTGCTAGAGTAGTACGAGAAACTACTGAGACTTCGGGAAAGAGAACAGTTGGTTTTTCAGCGGCAGCAGATGACGTAGCCGCTGTTTATGTTGCTATTGAAGAAGTAATTCCAGCAACTACCCTTTCAGCAAACGGTCTTACATCTGGTTTAGCTTTTGGTTCTATTACGCTTTACCAAGATATAGAGTTCTCCCTCTCTGCGTCTGTTCCTCCGGGCTACAAATACACTGTCCTTGATAACCCGGAACTCGTTGCTGATTGGTCAATAGGAAGCTCTTACGGAAGTACGCTATCTACCTCGGATATCGTTGTCTTTAAGAAGTTCGCATTCCGAGATGGAACCACTGCTACCCATAGCGTAACCATCAGCACCAATGGCCGAGTATTTGTTAACTCTGGTTCTGATTCTTCCTCGTACACAGTCGAGTACTTTCTCTGGGACGAAGAGACATCCCTGTACGGCACAACTCGTACCTTTGCCGTAATTCAGAACCCTGTAACATCCACAACTGTATCCGCTGTAGGCAAGGCTTCTGATCTTGCTTTTGGTACGCTTGTACTTCAAGCAAGAAACACGGTAACGCCGTCAGGCAAGACTACAGACGAAGCCTTCGGTACGGCTTCTCTTTTTGCGCGTACCACTGTATCCCTTAACGGGCTGGCTTCTGGCGAAGCATACGGTACTCTGCAAGTACTCTCTCGGTATACAGTTCTTGTTAACGGGCTGACAAGCGAAGCAGCTTTTGGAGTTCCGACTCTCAGTGCAGGCGATCTAACACTCTCTGTTGTTGGTAAGGCATCTGATCTTGCATTCGGTACATTCTCGGTAACAACAGGAGCAGAGAGTACTGCTTCTTTCTCGGTATCCGCTACTGTACCGCCAGGATATAAGTTTACTGTTCTTTCTGATCCAGAAGTATCCAATACGTACAACATTGGATACAGCCTCTCTCCGACCCTTGTAACAGGGGATATTGTAATCTTCTCAGAGTGGGCCACTCAAAATGGCACCACTACTTCTTATTCTGTAACGATTACAACTGCCGGTTATCCCATCGTCGATGCTATGAGTACCTCGGGTTCTCTTAGCTTCCAGTACTTCATATGGGATGATTCAGCACAGAGCTATGGTTCTACTGGCACGTACTCCATGCTGGAGTTTGCAGCTAGCCAGACTGTATATCCAAATGATCTCAGTTCAAGCGCAGCGTTTGGAACGCCCAGCGTAATAATAGATAAGTTTGTCGAACTCTTTTCCAAAGAAAGTGATGAAGGGTTCGGGCAAGTAAGTCTGAGTACCAGAGTTGTTGTATATCCTAACAGTAAAAATACGGATGCGGCTTTTGGCTCCTTTGCTGTTACTTCTGGCACGTACATACGGCCAAACAGCCTGGCAACAAGCGCATCGTTTGGGGTTGCCAGCCTTACTTCTAGACTATTTCTGTATCCAAACGGTATTGTTACTGGAGAAAGTTTTGGTACGCCTCAGTTTGGGGCAATTGAGTACATATACCCAAATAGTTATGTACAAGTAGAAGCGTTCGGTCAACCGACTTTTGGGACAGTCTATATTCTTAACGCCAGTAGTCTTGCTTCTAGCTTTGCAATTGGGGTACTTACTTTAACCTTTGACCAATATATAGAACTTATTGGCAAAGCATACACAGAATTTGGTCAATTTAGAATCTACATTGCGGGGCAATTAGTCGTGGCAGGAGATAACATATTTGAATGGTTCGAGGATCAACCCAGCGTACAAGGCTCTAAACTGGATAGGCTGAAAGAGTACTTGAACTCCCAAGGATACAAAGGAAGTTCTAATAGTATGGTATTCAAGTTCTTGCGCGATAATGGATACAAAGGATCATTGCCTCAAATGATCTCTAAGTTTGAACGAGACTTTACCAATAGGTACGGCCCTGCATGATTAATGCAGACAATAAATTCTGCTTAATTAAAAATGCCTTGGACGGTAAGAGGTACGCTCTTTACCGAGACGGGGATTTAATTCGTATTCTGTACGCAGAAGGGCTAGTATCCGGCATGGGTATTGGGGAAGTAGCTCTTATCGATAACAACGTAATCACAGCTTCTTTGCTTCTCTCTGGCTGGAACCAAGAAATTACAGCGGATGAAACACTTACAGGGGTTGCGCCTCTCGTTGTCCATTTCGATGGCGCAGAAACGGTACATTCAAGCGTTGATGGATTTTTGGACCTCTTTTATCACTGGGATTTTGGATACACAAGCACAGCGAGTCAGTCCGTATGGGGGACTACTGCTCTTCTAAAAGGCCAACAGATCGGTGGACCTATTGCAGCGCACTGTTTTGAAAAAGCCGGAACATACCCTTGTTCAGTTAGAATTCAAGATGCTTTTGGGGCTTATGCAGATCGGTACTTCACTGTAATTGTTAGATCGGCGGATGATTATTACAGTGCAGGAAACACTATTTGTATTTCCAAGGCTGGAGATTTTACTGGAGCGCCTAGCGGGGCGACAACAACAACTACGCCTCCTACAACAGTGACAAGCAATACTCGCTATCTTTATCGAGCAGGAGAAGACTACAGCACAAGTACGTTAAGCATTGCTCATTCTAAGTCTAAGGTTATTATCGGTTCTTTTGGTAGCGGATCAAAACCAAAAGTTTGGCACAAATTAGTTCAAACCCCTCCAAAGACAACAGACACTCTCTTAAACAGTGTCACCTTTATGGACTTAAATGTAAACGACATGGATATACCTTTTGGCGATTACATATCTTTTATAAGATGTGATTCGTTTGACCAAGGGGCTAGCGATCCTTATGTTGCTGGCTGCGGAGAAACAGTGACCTACTACTATAATAATCCTCCTGCCAGTACAAACTTATCTGATATTAAGTGGCCTAAGAATTCCGCTTGGGTATCTAATACAATTGATGGTAATTTGGTTACAGGGAACGCTGTCGGTATCAGAGGGAATAGGCCGATACTTCTTGGAAACGATATAAAGGATCCCGCTGAACACGATGTAAGGGTGTTTCTTGCTTATAAGTTATTTATGTCCCATAATTTATTGGGTACAATTCAAAACAACACAAAAATGCATTTAAAGTTTCATGCTAAAGGCACAGGAACTTTTACCGAAGATTACGGCTCATCTCCTAATCCCGGATCAAAGTATTCAGTTGTTTCTGATAATTATAATTCAGAGGATAGCGCCAACTGGATTATGGCGCTGGCTCCTCAAAACAACTCTTCTACAGAACTTGTTTCTTATATCATTATGGAAAGGAATCAATTTTTGTATGCCTCTGGCGATACTGCGGTAAAAGCTTTTCACATACTTAGCGGACAAAATCTTTGTGTCCGGGATTACACTCTTTCTGGAACAGTTACTGCGAGAAGGGCGGTTGGTTTTGATGCTTTTTCACAACCAATAGGGACAGGCGCGCTTTCCCCGTATTTTGTTCCAGCAGGAAACCCCTATATTGATGGATCAAGGATATTTACGGCAACAGGAGCAGTAACTCCTTCTAAGGCAGGAACATGACAATACCATCTGTTATTTCTAAAGTTACAGGATCCACAACTACTGCAACATTAGTTCAAAAAATTATTCTTCCTGAAAATATCCAAAATGGAAATATGCTTGTTGTTTCATTAGGATTAAGAACTCAAGCAGGAACTACTACGGAAACATGGGATAATGCTACAGCAGGAACTTTTACTGACGTACTTGCGTATAATAGAGGACTTCTTAGACATGTAATATACTGGAAAATAGCTGATGGAACAGAATCCAGTTTAACTTTATCAATTGTTACTTCAGTTAGTGCTGGAGGGGCTTGGGTTTCTTTTTGTATAGATAGCCATAATTCTCTTATAGAAACTACAGTAACAGGAGCTGGTACTGGAAATACTTCTCCAGGAGTTGGTCTTACTCCAACTTGGGGAGCTAAAGACGTTTTGTGGATTTCTGGATATACTGGACCCGGAAGTAATATTTTAGCTCCAAGTGGATATAGTTCTACTTATACAGTAGCCGGTTCTGGTTCTACAAGAGTAGGATTAACTACTATTGAAAAAGGAATATCTAATACTATTTCTGAAAGTTTAGCTCCTAGTTCTTGGGGAATAAATCTTATTTCTGCCGCAGAAAACCAAATTGTTTATTTACTTGGTATACAGGGAGCTGCGGCAGGCGGATTCACTATTACTTCCGTTAACGAAGGTAATGATGTTTACTCAGGACAAACTTTTGTAAAAGTAGTAGGCACTGGCCTTAGCAACGTAACTTCTGCTACTTACAAAGGAGCAGCTTGTTCAGAAATTAGTAAATCAAGCAGTCTCAGTATTACTATGACTTTCCCTAACTTCTTCACCAACAATATCAAAGTTGGTGCCCAGCATTCATTAAAAGTCCGAGGATAATTTATGGCTAAGATCACATTCAGTAATATCTCGTCTGGTTATCAAAGTGTCAGCACTCTGAACAATAACTTCGACCAGTTGGAGTACGAACTCCAGAACAATGTCCTGTACAGGAATAACCCTACTGGCGAGCCTAACCAGATGAGCAATGATCTGGACATGAATGGGCACGATATTTTGAATCTAGGTAACGCTACAGTCGTAGCCTCTGCTAGTAGCGTACAAACTATGCTTTGGGGTACGCAACGCGACGGTACAGGTACGCACAGTCTTAGCGTAGGCGATGTTTACAGAACAGTAGAAGTCTCTGCTAGTTCTTCGGTAACGGCGGTTATGTACCTTACCCTTGCCTCTACAGCAGGATGGGTAGGTGGGCAATGGGTCTCTCTTCTTCAGAAAGGAGTAGGTAAGATCCTGGTTACTCCCGCAGCAGGGGTCACGATTAACTGCCCCGCTACTGTCAAAGGTACTCGTAGGCAGTACGGAACGGTAACACTTCGGTACAAGGGCAGCGATATCTGGTACTTGGATGGGGATGTATCCGTATGACGGTAGAGAAGATCACGGGTTCCTACCAGTTCAGGTGTATGACTCGGGAACAGAAGGATATCTATCGCAAGGATTTCCTTGAGATTGCGGATCCTACAGGATTCATTTTTGCCGAGAAGTGGTTGGAAGATGGTTACCGCAAGTGGACCTCGTTTATCCACAGTATTGGAGTAAAAGAAGAAATCAAAGAGTGGCAAGAGACGCTAGCCATTAAACTCCAGGCTACAGCAATTACGCAGATTGCAACTCAACGGGATTCCTTCCAAGCTCTGAAATGGCTGGCAGATCGTGGTTGGGTAGAGAAATCAGATAAACGCACTAAGGAAGCTAAAAAAGCAGCAGCAAAAGTTGACGAAGCAGTAGAAGCCGATATGGAAAGACTAGGACTTAAACTTGTCAAATCGTAGTAATAATCAACGCACTCGTCAAGGGCGACGGGTACGCAGACAAGAGCTTTATAATGCGGGGATAGTTCCTTCTCCGCACCATAGGATAATTTCTGATTATCTTCAGTTCAACGTATCCAATACATATTCTGCCGCTGTCGGGCAACTTGCTTGGAATGTGGATAATGGGACAGTTGATTTAGGGATGGATGGCGGAAATGTCACTATGTCTCTGGGTCTTGAGACGTATTTCCATGTGCGGGCGGACTCTACTATTAGTTGCGGCCAAGTAGTTATGGCTACCGGTACACTAGGTAATAGCGGAAAGCTAAAAGCTGCTCCAGCGAATATTACGGACCCGGCTCAAGGAATATACATCATTGGTGTGGCAGCAGAGAATATTGCCACTAACGATTTTGGATACGTGACTTGTTTCGGCATAACACACAATGTCGATACTACTGGGGATGAATCCAGCGAAAGCTGGTCAGACGGTACAATTTTGTTTTATAAGCCTGGAACAGACGGGAAATTTACTAATGTAAGACCAACAGCGCCTAGTCCGCATGTATTAGTGGCAATGGTAGTTAATAGTGCAAACTCTGGAACAATCTTTGTTCGCCTTACGCACGGCCTTGCTCTAGGCGATATTAATGGTAACGTAGAATTCAGTACTCTAAGCGACAATGATTTTATTGTCTATAACTCTGGTAATTCTCGTTGGGAGAATCAATCAGTAAGCGAAGTTAAAGCTGTAATGGGTTTGCCCAGTGCCCTTACTTGGTACTCTGGAAGCGGCTCTCCAGAAGGTGTGGTAACTGCGGTAGTAGGTTGTCTGTATTCTAATACAGATAGTGGTGCTACGGATTCTCTTTTTGTAAAGAAAACAGGAACGGGCAACACAGGTTGGACTTCATTAGGATAATAAAAATGGAATGGCAAAACCTATTTAATATAGCCGCTTCTTTTGTTGTATTTTTGCTAGGCTGGTTTGTGCGGTTAGCATATGACGCAACAGTAGCTATGAAAGAAGATATTACAGAACTTGAACGTACTGTATCTAATCATTATGTGCGACGAGAAGATTATAAACAGGATATTCGTGAAATAAAAGATATGCTTATTTCAATCACTGTTAAAATAGATAACAAAGTTGATAAACATGATTTGAGGTTGCATGACAACTAAGAATGAAATACGAGAAGCCGCAGAAGCGGATCTCTGTACATTTGCAAAACTTGTCAACCCAATGCGGATCTACGGAGAGATCCATGAAAAGGTTTTTCGTTTTTTGCAGCATTCGGAGAACGATCTTAATCAGCTAATTATGCTGCCCCGGGGACACCAGAAATCTCATTGTCTTGCAGTGTGGTGCGCTTGGTGGATAACAAAGAATCCTGAAACTACGGTTCTGTACATTTCAGCTACGGCTCAGTTAGCAGAGGATCAGTTGTATGCCATTAAGTGCATCATTGATTCTCCAGTATATCGTAGGTACTGGCCTGAGATGCTGGATCAGGACGAAGGTCGCAGAAGCAAGTGGAGTACGACAGCAATTAACGTAGACCATCCATCCAGGATTAAAGAGATGGTTCGAGATAATACTATTCGCACTGCTGGCCTAACCACAAACACTACAGGATGGCACGCTGATGTGGTTATCGCAGATGACGTAGTAGTTCCTGATAACGCTTATACAGAAGAAGGTCGTAGGAAAACTGCCGCTGCTATGTCCCAAATGTCCTCTATCAAGAACGCTGGAGGAATGGTCAAAGCAGCAGGTACTCGGTATCACCCTTCGGACCAATACAGTGTGTGGCTAAATCAAGAAGAAGCTATATACAACGATGCCGACGAGATTGTGAAATACATTCCTGTCTGGGAAACAATGGAAGAAGTTGTAGAGGTAGACGGGGTATTTACTTGGCCGAGAGAAGCGCGGCCTGATGGAAAACGATTTGGTTTTGATCGGAAGATCCTTGCTAGGATTTATGCTGAGTACACTGATAAAACTCAGTTCTATGCTCAGTACTATAATAATCCTAATGACCCCGAATCTAATCGTGTTGATCGTTCTCGCTTCCAGTACTACGATCAGAAGTTCCTTAAACAAGTATCGGGCAACTGGTACTTCAAAGAAACCCGACTTAACGTATACGCAGGAGTAGACTTTGCG